>Ga0070740_10000036_pt1 | contig 344968 bp, 332 predicted proteins | sample Coa_R2_FD_67286 | JGI IMG/M metagenome (GOLD analysis project Ga0070740, IMG submission 67286) | Surface soil microbial communities from Centralia Pennsylvania, which are recovering from an underground coalmine fire - Coalmine... | ecosystem: Environmental > Terrestrial > Soil > Unclassified ... | reverse complement strand
CGGTGACGATCTCGGTCACGACGCTCGACCGCGGGCTGGCGCGCAGGCTCGAACCGCGCGCCGCCACGCCGCAGCGGCGCCTTGAGACCATCGCGGCTCTCGCCGCCGCCGGCATACCGACCGGCGTCCTCGCCGCACCGATGATCCCGGCGCTCAACGACGCCGAACTCGAAGCGATCCTTGCCGCCGCGAAAGCCGCCGGCGCCGCGCATGCCGGCTACGTTCTGCTGCGCCTGCCGCGCGAATTGAAGGGGTTGTTCCGCGAGTGGCTGGAAGCGCATATGCCGGACCGGGCGAAGCATGTCATGTCGCTTGTCGCGGCGATGCATGGCGGACGCAGCTACGATTCCCGATGGGGCCAGCGCATGACGGGATCCGGCCCCCAGGCCGAGCTGCTGCGCAACCGCTTCGAGCTCGCCTGCCGCCGGCTCGGCCTCGAGCATCGCGGCAATCCGGCGAAGCTCGATACGACCCTTTTCCGCCCCCCGGAGCGCGACGGCGACCAGCTCCGCCTTCTCTGACCTCGAGACGGGCCGGCCCGCGGCCCGCCTCCACCCCCTTTTTCGCCGCTACTGCTGCTGGGGCTGCGAAGCCTGCCCCTGTGGCGCCTGGTTCTGCGGCGGATTTTGACCGCCGGCGCTGTTGCTCGGCGGCGTCTGCGAAGTCCCAGATGATCCCGACGGCCCGCCGGAAATCTGCCGCATCGAGGTTATGCTGCCCGACTGGGCATCGATGTTGAGAGCGTAGGTGGCGTTGCCGCGATCGGCGCGGGCCGTGAAGCCATTGTTGCCGGCCGGCTTGACGTCGGTGACGTTGCTATAGCCGGCGCTTTCGAGGCGGTTCCTCACCTCGTTCGCCGTCATCCGCTCGGGAGTACCCGACCCGGCAGAGGGTGGATTGCTCGAGGATTGCTGCGAGGCGCCGGCGCTGGGGGCCGTGCCCGGAGGCGGGGCGTTGCTGGTCAGCTTCTGCAGAGTAGCGGCGTCGAGAGCACCGGTCGCCGGCAGCCCCTCCTTCGATTGGTAGGCGCGCAAAGCGCTCCGCGTCTTCGGGCCGAAGATGCCGTCGACCTGTGCCTTATATTCGCCGTCGCGCTTCAGTTGTGCCTGGACACGCTTGATCGTGTCGCGCGAGACCGGCGCCGGCGCCACCGTGCTCGTCTGCGCCATGCTCGGCTGAGATGCGGTGGGCGCCGTCGAGGAGCCGGCGACGGGCTGTCCCATCGCCTGGTTGAAGGCATGACGCTCGGCGCCGAGGCCCTGATTGAACGCCTGGTCCGCCCCCTCGGGCGCCACCGCGCCGCCGGCGCCGCCCGCCGCCGCGCCGATCAGCGCGCCGACCGGCCCGCCCGCCAGCGCTCCGATTCCCGCGCCGGTAAGGGCGCCGCTCGACGATCTTTGCTCCATATTCGAGCCGCAGGCCGCCACCAACAGACAGACAGCAGTCAGAGCCAGCTTTCGCATCGCCGCATACTCGCCAAAAGAGGAACTCCTTTGCACAACATTGGTTGCGAGGCTTGGTTCCTGCGGCAGCGAGGCCATTTCGCGATCGGCCCGCGCAGCGCCGTTCTCGGCCGGTCCTCGGCGCTTCGGCATTCACCGGCGCGATGCTTGCGTGCTAGCGTTTTGCGCTCCATTCCCTTTGCGGTGCGATGATGCCGATGCAGCGGGCGACAAGCATCCATGAGCGCCTCCCCGCCGAATCCGCCCCCGCGCGTTGGCGCGCGCCACGAGCAGAGCGCATCCGATGATGAGGCCGATCGCGCAACTCCCGATGTACGACTTTCCCGAGGTACGGGAGGCGACGGCGGCGCTATGGGCGGCGATCGCCTCCCGCCTGCGCAGTCTCGGCCTTTCCGAGGTTCCCGATTCCCTCGCGAACGGCACGACGCACCATCAGTCGTGGCGCCACCCTCGACTTCTCATCGGCCAGAGTTGCGGCTATCCGGCACTTACCACATTTCGCGCCCATCTGCGGATCATCGCCCGACCGGTCTACGCCGCTCCCGGCTGCATCGGCGACACGCATTGCAGCTTCATCCTGGTCGGAGCGACGTCGCCGGCGGAGGCGCTGGCAGACTTGCGGGGAAGCCGCTTTGCGCTCAATTCCCGGGACTCGAATACGGGGATGAACCTGCCGCGGCTCGCTTTCGCGCCGCTCGCCGCAGGAAGGCGGTTCTTCTCCGCGATCATCGAAACGGGAAGTCACGCCGAAAGCCTAGTGCGGGTCGCCGCGGGAACGGCGGATGCCGCCGCCGTCGATTGCGTCAGCTACGCGCTCCTCGCCCGGCACCGGCCGGCTTTGGCGGTGGCGACACGGATCCTGGCACGCACGGCGAGCAGCCCGACATTGCCCTTCGTCACCGCGCGCGGGACCGATGGCGCCGCGGATCCGATCTTGCGCTTGTCCCTCGTCGAGGCGCTCGCCGATCCCGCGCTGCAATGGGTACGCGATGCCCTCTTCCTCGCGGCCGCCATCCCGGCGAGCGAAGCCGACTACCACATTCTCTTGCAGTACCGCGACGCGGCGCGGCAAATTGGCTATCCGCGCCTCGCCTGAGCCTCTCGGAAATCGTCGTCTTGCCGCGCAAGATGCTGATAGAATGGCCGTCCCGGATCAAGTGACGGACCTCGCACCGCGGTATAGGGGGACGGCGAGCGCAATCATTGTGTTTCGGCTCATCGGCCGGCGAAGCCGGATCGGCCGGAAGCCATGGAGGAAAAGTTCGTGCGTGTCCATGCTGGGGGCTTCGTCGGCTCTTGTTGCCGGCTGCTCTTGCCCCTGATCGCCGTTCTCTCGTTTTCGGCCGCGCTAGGCGGCCCCTGCACCGAGCCGGCACAGGCGCAAGCGCAGGCGCGTGCCCTGCCGGAATCCTTTGCCGAGCTTGCCGACAAGCTGGTGCCGGCGGTCGTCAACATTTCCACGACCCAGGCGCTTCCCGAGAAAAGCGCGGAGAAGAAAGGACCAGGGACGCCAGAGCTGCCGCCGGGCTCGCCGCTCGACGATTTCTTCTTCGGCGGCCGCGACGACGGCGCCTCGGCGCAGCGTCCGCGGGTGCACTCCCTTGGGTCGGGCTTCGTCGTCGACCCGTCGGGGCTCATCGTCACCAACAATCACGTGATCGCCGGCGCCGAGGAAATCACCGTCATCCTGCCGGACGATACCAATCTGAAGGCACGGATCGTCGGCCGCGATACGGTCACCGATCTCGCCCTGCTCAAAGTCGAGCCGAAGCAGCCCTTGCCGCAGCTCAAATGGGGCGATTCCAACAAGGCCAGGGTCGGCGACTGGGTCCTCGCGATCGGCAATCCCTTCGGCCTCGGCGGATCGGTGACGGCGGGCATCGTTTCGGCGCGGGCGCGCGACATTCATGCCGGCCCCTATGACGACTTCCTGCAGACCGATGCGCCGATCAATCGCGGCAATTCGGGCGGTCCGTTGGTCAACCTCGCCGGCGAGGTGATCGGCATCAATACCGCAATCTACGCGCCGAATGGCAGCTCGGTCGGCGTCGGCTTCGCCATTCCTTCTTCACTTGCGCAGTCGATTATCGAGCAATTGCAGAAAACCGGGAAGGTCGAGCGAGGCTGGCTCGGCGTCCGCCTGCAGCAGGTGACCGACGAGATCGCCGAGAATCTGGGTCTCGACAAGGCACGCGGCGCGCTCGTCACGGATGTCGATGCCAACAGCCCGGCGGCCAAGGCGAAGCTGCAGCCGGGCGACGTCATTCTCAGCTTCGACGGCAAGCCGATCGAGCGCTCGCGCCAACTGCCACGCCTCGTCGCTGAGACGCCGGCCGACAAGACCGTGAAGGTGACATTCTGGCGTGACGGCAAGGAAGCGAGCGCCGATGTCAAGATCGGCGTGCTCAACACGGAAAGGCTCGCCTCGGCGCCGCCGCCGGCCGAGAGCGCGGCAAAGGACACGCCGACCGTCGAGGCGGCGGGAATGGCGCTGGCCAAGATCACCCCCGATTTGCGCAAGAAGCTGCAGCTTCCCGAGGACGCGAAGGGGGTCGCGGTCCTCGCCGTCGCCGAGAACGGCACGGCAAGCAAGCGCGGCATTCAGCCCGGCGACCTCGTCGTCGCGGTGGGGCACGATCCCGTCAGCGCGCCCGAGCAGATCGTCGAGAAGATCGATGCGGCGCGCAAGGCCGGGCACAAATCGGCGCTGCTACGCATCGAGCGCGACGGGGCCAGCCAGTTCTTCGCGATCCCAATCGAGGCGAAGCCGAACGGCGGGTAGAGCGGATTTGCCGTAAGCGGAGCCGCGACGAGCCCGCGCGGCGCCCGAGCCTGACACTGGCCCGAGCGCCGGAGCGATGCCGCATCAGCGGAATTGGCTTCGGCAGGCCTCAGCTCCCCCGGTTTTCCAGTATGCTGCCGAGGCTGGCGCGCGGGTCGCGCATGCCCCAGCGCCCCGCCTCGACCTGATGAAAGAAGCGGGCACAGGCTTCATTGAAGAGGTCAGGCTCCTCGAGATTGATCGTGTGGCCGCTCTTCGGAAAGACGACGAGCCCTGCCGAGGGGATGGTGCGCTTCAGCAACAGCGCGGGATCGAGGCAAGGCTCATCCTCATCACCGGTAAGGATCAGGGTCGGCACGCGCAGCTCGCTCATCGGCCCGACCAGATCGTAAAGCGAAGGGCGCTTCGCCTGGACGCCGCGCATGGTCGCAGCGGAGCCTCGAGACGAATGCTCGGCGAGCTGCCGGACGAATTCGGCCCAGCCGCGGGGATCCTTGTTCTGAAACTGCACTCTCGCCGGACCCAGCGCATAGCTCTCGCTCACGCGCGCCATACCGTCCTTCGCAATGGCGTTCGCCGTGCGCTCGACTTCCTCGCGGAACTGCTGCCGCCGCGCCGGCTCGGCGCCATAGCCGCAGCCGGCGACGACGAGGGACAGCGCGCGGTCGGGATAGGCGAGGCCGAAATGCAAGGTGGCGAATCCGCCCATCGAAAGCCCGACGATGTGGGCCTGCGCGATGCCGAGGCCATCGAGCACCGCCCGCAGATCGTCGCGCGCACGCGCCTGCGAATACTTGTCTTCGCTCTCGGGCACCTCCGAGGGCGGGTAGCCGCGCGCATTGAACGCGATGCATCGATAAAGGCGTCCGAAATAGCGGAGCTGCGGCTCCCAGCTACGATGATCGCCTGCGAATTCATGGACAAAGAGGATGGGAGTCCCCGTCCCGGTCTCCTCGTAATAGAGCTTCACCCCGTCATCGGCCGTCACGAGCGGCATCGCCATTCTCCCCGATTTCACCGAGATTGCGCAGCCTTCGCCATGATAGGGACGGCACAGCCGGGCCGGCAACAATGCCGGCCGCCCGAAGTTCCGCCGCGATGGAACGGGTCCTCGGCGCGATTGTTCGTCTAGCGCCTCCCGTTTGCTGTAAGGGGATGTCGCAAAATGCGCCTTGGAGTTCTATCCGCGATAGCAGCAGCGCTCCTCGCTCTCGTGCTGAGCGGTTGCTCGTCCGGGAGCGACCTGCCTCCGCTTCCGCAAGCCGATGCCAGCAAGTCGGCCTATCTGCTGGGACCGGGGGACAAGCTCCGGGTCACCGTGTTCGGCGCCGAAGACCTCTCCGGAGACTTCGCGGTCGGCGACAACGGCATGGTCAGCTTCCCGCTCATCGGCGACGTCAAAGCCGCCGGATTGACCCCCGACCAGCTGAGCCGCGCGATGCGAACGCGCCTCGCCGACGGATTCATGCGCGACCCGAAGGTCAGCGTGCAGGTCACGACCTATCGGCCGTTCTACATCTTCGGCGAGGTGACGCGGCCGGGCGAGTACCCCTATGCCGCGGGCATGTCGGTCCTCAACGCGGTAGCGATGGGCGGCGGCTACTCCTATCGCGCCAACCAGAACTACGTGATCGTGACGCGCGACCACAAGGACTATCGCGCCACCGGCGATACGCGCATCCTCGCCGGCGACATCATCCGCGTTCCGGAGCGCTACTTCTAGCGCCGACGCGCTCGGGAGGGCAGGCGCCCCGCCTTTCTCGCCCGGACCCGGCGAGCAAGGCGGGGCGGCGCCGTCACCTCAACCCGCGTCGAGGGCTTTCAAACCCTTCTCCACGGATTGCCAGCACCCGTAATAATCTTGCGCCTGCATGGCCTTCTCGGCGCTGGCCCGCGCCGCCGCCGCGGCGGCGATATTGGCTTGGCTCGTACCGATCACCTGCTCACCGAGACCAAGCTTCCTCACCCCGTCCGTGCACATCTTCTGGTAATCGGGCTGCTGCAGCGGCGAATCGGCTATCGCCGGCGACATGCCGATGAGCAGCAAGCCCGCCACCAACGCCAAGCGTTGCTTCATTCCATCCTCCACAATCCACTGGCGACTGAATTAGGGCCGCCGGCGAAAAGTCAAGGCGGAGCCGCCGCAAGCGGCCGAGGCGAGCCGGAACTTTCGTCGGATGCCGGCGTCTTCGCGACGAGGGCGACGTGAAGCCCCAGCCTGCGGGAGGTGGGAGTGGCGGATCTGGAGGAGAGGATCAGGGAGCGGGCCTACGCCATCTGGGAGAGCGAGGGGCGTCCCCATGGCCGCGACCTCGAACACTGGCGCCGGGCTGCGGCCGAGCTGGCGGAGGAAGAGCGGAAGAACCGGCCCGAGGCGGCCGGTGAGCTGTCAAGCGGCGATCGCGCGACAGTCAGGAGCGAGCCCGTTCATCAGGTGCGCCGGGCAGACGCTCGGTCGCAGCCGGATACGGCCGCCTCCGGAAGCGGACGGCAGCGCCGCTCGGCCCCGCGCCGGGCCCCGGATGCGGGCAAGCGCGACGAGCAGAAAGGATAAGACGAGCAGAAAGGATAATCTGCGTCATGCGCCGGCGTGCCGCCCTTCCGCCAAGCGGCGCGCCGCCTCGCGGTTGATCGCCTCGGTCAGCTCCGGCTTGCGCGCGGCAAGGTGCCGGAAATCGGTCACGTGGAGCGTCAGCAAGACGCAGTATTTCGTCGCGACCGCCGTCGCCGTGCGCGGACGCCCGGTAATGAGCGCCATCTCCCCGAAGAAATCGCCGGGTCCGAGGCGCACATTCGGCCGGACCCGTATTTCGATTTCGCCCGAGACGAGGAAGTACATGCAGTCGCCGGGCTCGCCCCGGCGCATGACGACATAGCCTTCCGGCACCTCGCGCGGCCGCAGCAGCCGGGTCACCTCGGCGATGGTGCCATCGCCGACCGCGCTGAACATCGGCACTTTGGTGACAAGGTCCCAGGTCCGCAACAGGTCGCGCCGCCGGATCTCCTCGGCGAAGCTGTTGGCCAGAATGCCGGTCCACAGCGCGAACAGCCCGATGCCGCAGATCATGACGCAGCCGGCGAGGATGCGGCCGACAATGGTGACCGGGACAGCATCGCCATAGCCGGTCGTCGTCAAGGTGACGATCGTCCACCAGAGGGCGCTCGGTATGCTCCCGAAGGTGCTGGGCTGCACCTGGTGCTCGAAGACATAGGCGAGCGTGCCGGCCGTGATGAGGACGATGACGAATGACAGCAGCACCGAGAGGAGGGCCGATCGCGCGTTCCGGATGACGTTCGCGAGCAGCGACAGGCCCGCCGAGTAGGGCACGAATTTGAAGAGCCACACGACGCTTGTCAGGCGGACAGGCTCGGCTTCGATGGCAAGCGCCGTCGCGCCCAGGATGAGCCAGGTCGAGCAGACATCGACAAGGCTTGCCGAGGAGATGAGCCAATGCCACCGATCGCGCCATGGGCGGCCCGGATGCGCCCAGGGTGCCTCCGGAATGACATAGAGGCGCAGCAGATATTCCAGGGCGAAGAAGGCCAGCGCAACGTCGAACACGGTCTGCAGGGCCACCCTTTGCACCGCATCGAGACCCGGGATGGTCATCAGGACCATCGCCGCGATCCCGCCGCCGACGAAGCAGTGATGAGCCGTCTGAAAGGCCGCCGCTCCGCGGCCGTGCTCATGCGGGTCCAGGATCCGGTAGGCAAGCCGTCTCATCGTCATGACGGCGCCTCCCTCACCGTCAGGCACGCGGGCGCGCCGCATCCTCGATCGGACTCTCGCATGCGCGCCAGACCAGCTCAAATTGCACGAATCTCCGCCGCTTCGGAAGGCCGAGAATCGGACCGATTCCGCCCCTCGCACCGCGCCGCCGGACAAATCCGCGGCTCAACTCGGCGCCTGCGCGGACGCCTCCATCAGAAGCGAGCGTTTGATGCGGGCCACGAGCTGCCGCGGACGGTAAGGCTTGCGCACGAAATCCTTCGCCTCCGGCTGGGCGACGAGATGCGGCCCGAAGGCCGAAGCGTAAAGGATGCGGACGCCGGGGCGGAGGCGCCGGGCAAGGCGACCGAGGTCGAGGCCATTGAGGCCCGGCATCACGATATCGGTGAAGAGAAGATCGACGGGTTCCGCTTCGAGGACGGCGAGCGCGGCCTCGCCGCTGGCGGCTTCGAGGACACGGAACCCTTCCCGGGCCAGAACCTCGCGGATCAGCGCCCGAACCTCCTCGTCGTCCTCGACGGCCAGGATGGTCGCCGGATCCGCCATCGCCGCGCCCTCTTCTGCCACGACGAGAATGCCTCAGCTTCGCAGAGGAGGCAAAGTATGATTGTCGAGAATGCCGCCGATTTCGTCCATCGCGGAACCGGCGATTTCGAACCGCCGTTTCCGCTGTGCCGGAGCGCCACAGGGTAGCGAATGGGTCTCGAACAATATCGGCGCAAACGCGACTTCACCAAGACGCCTGAACCATCCGGCCGCGCGGCCAACGAGGAGCCGCGGCGCGATGGCGCCCTCAGCTTCGTCATCCAGAAGCATGCGGCGCGGCGGCTCCATTACGATTTCCGCCTCGAACTGGGCGGCGTTCTCAAAAGCTGGGCGATCCCGAAAGGCCCGAGCCTCGATCCCGGCGAGAAGCGGCTTGCCGTTCATGTCGAGGATCATCCGCTGGAATATGGCGGCTTCGAAGGCGTCATCCCGGAAGGCCAATATGGCGGCGGCACGGTATTGTTGTGGGACCGCGGCCGATGGATCCCGGAGGATCCCGATCCGGCTTCGGCCTATGAGAAAGGGCATTTGAAGTTCCGCCTTGCCGGCAAGAAGCTGACGGGCGGCTGGGCACTGGTCCGGATGGGCGGCCGAGCGGCGCGGGAAGGACGGGACAATTGGCTCCTCATCAAGGAGCGCGATGCTGCGGCGCGGCCCGACAGCGGCGATGCGATCACCGAGGAGAGGCCTGAGAGCGTCGAGACGGGGCGCGACATGGGCGCGATCGCCCGCGACGCCGATCGCGTCTGGGACTCCGCGGCCGGCGAAATCACGCCGCCGAGGCCGGCGCTCGCCATGCGCGACATTCCGCACGCGGCGCCCGGCCCTCTGCCGCGCCGGATCGCACCGCAACTGGCCACGGCGGCGACGAAGCCGCCCGTAGGCGAGGATTGGCTGCACGAGATCAAATTCGACGGCTATCGCATCCTGGCCCGCCTCGATAGCGGGGCAGTGCGCCTTTTCAGCCGCAACGGCTTGGACTGGACGGCGCGCTTTCCCGAGATTGCCGCGGCCTTGGTCGCGCTGCCGGCGCGACAGGCCTTGCTCGACGGCGAGGCGGTGGCGCTCGACGAGGATGGGCGCTCGAGCTTTTCCGCTCTGCAGCGCGCCCTCTCCGAGGGCAAAACCGCACCCCTCGTCTATTTCGCCTTCGATCTTCTCTACCTCGACGGATACGACCTTCGCGACGCCGCAATCGAAGCACGCAAGGACGCGCTCGCCGTGCTGATCGAGAAGGGAGGCGAACCCAATCTCCGCTACAGCGACCATCAAGAGGGCCGCGGCGGCGAGTTCTTCGAGCATGCCTGCCAATTCTCGCTCGAAGGCATTCTCTCCAAGCGCCGCGGCGAGCCTTATCGCGCCGGCCGCTCGCGCAGCTGGCTCAAGGTCAAGTGCGGGACGCGCCAGGAATTCGTCATCATCGGCTTCACCGATCCGAAGGGCGGGCGCGCGGGTTTCGGCGCCTTGGTGCTCGGCTACTACGATGACGGCGGGACGCTGCGCTATGCCGGCCGCGCCGGCACGGGCTACGATGAGAAGATATTGACCGCGCTTCGACGGCGCCTCGACCGCCTCGTCATCGACAAGCGTCCCGTCGAGACGCTGCCGAAAGGCAGCACGACCCGCGATATCCATTGGGTGCGGCCGACGCTCGTCGCCGAGTTCCGCTTCGCCGAATGGACGCGCGACGAGGTGCTGCGCCACGCCGTCTTCCTTGGGCTGCGCGAGGACAAGCCGGCGCGCGAGGTCCGCCGCGACCCTGCGTCCTCGGCGGCTTCCGCCGCATCGCCGCCGCGCCGCGCCAAGGCGGCGACCGCGATCGCCGGCATTCGCCTCACCAACCCGGCGAAAGTGCTCTACCCCGAGGACGGGATCACAAAGAGCGAGATCGCCGCCTATTACGAGCAGGTCGCGCGCCATGCCCTGCCGCACCTGACGAACCGGCCGCTCGCCATCCTGCGGTGCCCCGAAGGGCGCGCCGCGGAGTGTTTCTTCCAGAAGCATGTGAGCGCGGGCATGCCCGCCTCGATCCATCATATCGAGATCGCCGAAGAAAAGCGGCGCGAGACCGCTCTCTATATCGCCGACCTCGCCGGGCTCGCCGCCCTGGTGCAGCTCGGCGTGCTCGAAATCCACCCCTGGGGATCGACGGTGCGGCGGATCGAGCATCCGGACCGGCTCACCTTCGATCTCGATCCCGGCGAGGGCGTCGCCTGGGACGCGATGATCGAAGCCGCCTTCGCCGTCAGGACCGCCCTCGATGCGCTCGGCCTTCAAAGCTTTGCCAAGACCACCGGCGGCAAGGGGCTTCACGTCGTCGTGCCGATCGCGCCGCGCCTTGCCTGGCCGGAGGCCAAGGCCTTCGCCAAGGCCGTCGCCGAGGCGCTCGTCGCCGCAGCGCCGGAACGCTATACGGCGACGCTGTCGAAACGGGCGCGCGGCGGCCGCATCTTCATCGACTATCTCCGCAACGGGCGCGGCGCCACCGCGATCGGCGCTTTCTCGACCCGCGCCCGCGCCCATGCGACGGTCTCCGTTCCGCTATCCTGGAAGGAAGTGGAGAGCGGCGTGCGCAGCGATCAGTTCACGATCCGTGACCTGCCGCAGCGCCTTGCCGATCTGCGATCCGATCCCTGGGAGGGATTCTTCGCTCTGAAGCAGAGCGTCAGCGCCGCGGCGCGCCGGGCGCTGCACCTCTGACTAGCGGAGCGCGGGCGTTCAGTCCCCGCCCGGCGCCTTCGCGCTCCCGCCTTTGCTCGAGCTCGGCCTCCCGCCGCCGCGGGGCGGCGAGCGGCGCTCGACATCGAGGCTCCGCTTCAGCGCCGCCATCAGGTCAATCACGGGCGCGGGTTCGCGCTGCTGCGTCGCGACCACATCGCCCGCTTCCTTCGCCGCGATGAGGCGGCGCAGAGCCGTCTGGTAGCGGTCTTCGAGTCGGCTCGGATCGAAATGCCCCGATTTCCGCTCGATGATGCGGGTGGCGAGCTCGACCATGTCCTCATCGACGGGCTCGTCCCTGATCTCCTCGAAGTAGGGCGCCGCATCGCGGACCTCCGCGGCCGCGCGCAGCGTCGTCAGCAGCAGCCCGTCCGGGCGCGCTTCGACGGCGACGAGCCGCTCGCGGCCGCCCAGCACGACCCGGCCCAGCGCCGCCTTTCGCCGGCGCAGCATCGCCTCGCGGATGACGGCGAAGGTCTCCGCGCCGACCGCCCCGTCCGGCGACAGGCGGTAGGGCGCATCGAGATAGAGCGGGTCGATCTCCTCGCGATCGAAGAAGCGCTCGAGCTCGATGGTGCGGGACGATTCGATGCGAAGCGCGGCGAGCTCCTCGTCCTCGACGACAACCAACTTCCCTTCCGCGCTCTCGAAACCGCGGACGAGCCGGTCCCGCGGCACCGCCTCGCCGCTCTCGGCATCATGAGGCCACATCTCGATCCGGTTGTGCGTCGCCCGGTCGAGCCGGTGGAACGAGACCCGATTGGCCCGCGTCGTCGCCGGGGTGAGGCGGACGGGGCAAGAGACGAGCGACAGTTTGAGATAGCCGCTCCAGCCGGTCTGTCGGGGCATGGCGGGGAGCCTCCCGCGAGAGAACGACCGCTCGGTAGCGAAGGTTCGAGGCGCCGGCGCCGCCCCGCCTCGGCGCGTTGCAAAGAGCGCGTGTATGGCCGGCGGCTGTTCGCGGAAAAGTCGCCCTGTCGATTTTTCTTACACTCGCCAGGAGTGCACGCGACGCCGAGCCGTCCGAACAGGCCTTGGAGAACACGTTGTTTTCCGCCGCCTCTCACCACGCGCCAGGAGTTCTGGAATGAGCGGGAGGTCGGTTCGCTTGCCGATCCCGCAGAATTCCTGTCGGAATTCTTTACAGGCGGGGGTCAGTCGTTGGGGCACCACGCCGCTAAGCCTTTGAAATAGCGGCATCCGAACAGTTGGCACGCGATATGCAAGAGATTGGGCGAATGCTGGCAACGATGGCTTTGCCGATCAGAGAGGATGGAAAGATGGTTTCACTACAGAACAGGCTGATGGCCGTCGCGGCCGGCTTGATGATCGCGGGGGCCGCGAGCAGCGCCTTCGCCAATCCCACCTTTACCGTGAACGAGAGCGGAGCCGCCGGCGTGGCGCCGGCCGGATGCAGCATTTTTCCGAGCCTGTGCTTCTCGACGTTCCAGGCCAACCAGATGGGCCTCAACTACCTGTCGAATGTCGCGCTGAACACGGGTAACGGGACTTTCAGCGAAAGCGGCTCGTTGAACATCACCTCGTTCCTCAACGGCAACCCCGAGATCACCGTCTCTGGAACGCACATCAACAGCACCTACTCGCTGCTGGCGAACTTCAATGGCGCTGGCACCTTCACCGGCAATGGCAGCCCGTCCTTCACCGGCACGTTCACCAGCTTCAGCTTTACGCTGTTCCTGGCACCGACGAGCCAGCTCAGCGCACTCGATGCGAACAAGCAATACACCATCGCCTCGCCGGACATCGTGGTCGCGACCGGCGGCCAGAACGGGCCGGGGCAAGCGCATATCTTCCCCAGCAGCCCGGCCCAGGGCGATTTCCACGTGTTCAACTCTTTCCTGATCACGCCGGACGGAAAGAATTTCTTCACGCAGCCGGTCGACTTCTACGTGGCCTTTGACGCGAGCGGCAACAACAACTCGACCAGCTGCACGCCGGGCGGGGAGAACTTGCTCAATTGCGCCCTCGAAGGCGGCGGCAAGGCTCAGTTCCTCGTTCCCGAGCCCGGAACGCTGGCGCTGCTCGGCGGTTCGATCCTCGGCCTCGGCTTGATCAGCCGGCGCCGTCGGAAGCTCGCCGCCTGACGGCAATCCAACCAAGGCTCAATTAATGAGGGCGGCGCTTCGGCGCCGCCCTTTTTGTCAGGTTCGGATGCTTCGACCGAAAGAGCGCCTATCTCGGCCGGAGGAGCACCGAGAGCTCCTCGCGGACCGATCGCGCGCGGAGCCGGCGAGACCGCGGCTCGCCGAGCCTGCCTCTGAAGACGATGTCCTCGCCGCGTCCTTGCGCCTCCGCATCGAGGAGCGCCGCCAGACGCGCTGATTTGGCGAGGATCGCGCGATCGGTCGTGAACGGGATGCCGTAGCGGCTGAAATGCGCGAACCAGAGCGGCGCAAAGCTCGGCTGCATGACAAGACCCAACCGCGTCGCCACAAGCCAAAACCGCTGCAAGGCCTGGCCGGCCGCCAGCAAGCTGCGGATGCGGTCGCCGTCCGCCGGCCGACATTGTCGCAGGATGGTGAAATGCGCCGCACAGCAGAGCCCGGGAAGCACATCCATCTCCAGAAGCGCCAATCGCGTGCCGCCGATCCGGTTCATGAAATCCATGCGGCGCCAATCGCGCATGACCCAGCGCATGAGGCGGCGGGTGGCCGGATCAAGCGCGAGAGAACGGACGGGAAGGCCGCGAGGCGCGAAATCGTGCTGCCAATCCAGGATCTCGCAGTGGATGTCGTAGGCTTGGCGGAGACGCAGCCGAATGTCGGCGCCGCGGGCGCTAATTCGCGTTGCCTGCCAGCGCCCGGCTGCCCCCTCGTGCCACAGGACGGCCAGATCATCGCCAAGCGCCGCTTCGAGCGCGGCCTTCTGCTCCGCTGTCAGGGCCGTCCGCTTATAGGATCGGCGATCGACTGAGCGAACCTGGATGAAGGGCGCGAGCGGATCCTCGACAATCCGCGGATCGCGCGGCAGATGGACAGCGATCCGATGCACGCCGCCAGTCTCGCCGAGATGGCGCCAGCGGCATCCTCGGCCGCGCGTCGAAGCGGCGATCCGCATGGTTTCGAGAAGAATGCCAGCCGCGAGCAGCGTCGGCTCGCCATCCTTGTAGTCGAACAGGTCGAGTTTTGCTTTGACGTGGGCGGTGAGATCATCCTCGCCCTGGATCTCGAAGCGCCAGGGCTGGGTGTTGTCGCCGCTCGGCGCCCAGCGCGCCTGGCCGAGGATGTAGTCCAAATCGCTCGCCGCCCGCGGTGCGGGCGGCACCGCGTCGCGCGAGAATTTCTCGCTCAGACGGTAGCCGAAGGCCAGTTTCAGCCGCTGGAGCGGGTTCGCGTTGCCGCCGGGCAGCCAGCCGCGCACCCATTTGCAGCGATAGGCATCGAACTGATGATACCAAGGCGCCGCGCGGACGGTTCCGCGCTTCAGCACGATCTTCAGCACTTCGGCCGCGGCGACGCCGGCGCAAAGCTCGCAGGAGAGCCCCGTCGAGGGGCCGCGCTTTCCCTTCAGATCGATGCGCGAGGCATCCACGAGATAGCGGCGCTGAAAGCCGCGCGGCGTCAGCCCCAGGGCGAAGTTGACGCGCTGCTTCTCTGGCGGAAGCCCCGACAGTCGAAAATAGCGCTCGAAGCTCATGCCGCCGGGCATGAAGACGAGGTATCCCGTCCCCATCCCGATCGGCGCCGCGATAATGGCGGGAATGCCCAGCGCGTCCAGCCGGGCAAAAAGCTTCAACCGCAGATCGAGCTCGAAGAAATCGAGGGAGTCGACATAGCAATCGACGCCGGCGAGGAACGCATCGAGATTGCTCTCGTCGATCCCATGCGGAAACACCTCGAGCTCGAGCTCGGGATTGATGTCGCGCGCCATCTCGGCGAGGACCGTCGCCTTGGGCCGGCCGATCGTCGACATCATTGCGCCGGCCTGGCGATTGAAGTTGGCGAGCTCGAAACAGTCGAAATCGGCGATGCGGAAGGCGCCGATCCCGAGGCGCGTCAGGGTCAGGAGATGCGAGCCGCCGACGCCGCCGAGCCCCGCGATGGCGATGCGCTTGCGGCGAAGAATCTGCTGCTCGGCCGCCGTGACCCAGCCGAGATTGCGGCTGAATGCTTCCTCGTAAGAGAAGCGGACAGCCTCGTCGCTACCCTCGCCCTCGATTGGCGCCAGGTTTTCGATCCGCCCGTCCACCGCCGCCTCAGCGCGTTGCGATCTGGCGTGCCGTTTGGGAGCCGCTGCTCGAGACTTGCGGGGCGGTCATGAAGGCGTTGACGCGCAGCCCCGAAGGCAGGCGGCGCCCGTCATCGAGAGCGATCAGCACCTGCAGAACCTTGGTGTCGGTCCGCTCCTTCGCCTCGTCGGTGCGGATGCTCTTCTTGCCGAGCATGTGCCCGATGCGGACGACATGGCCCGGGAAGCGCTCCTCCCCGAACGCCTCGGCGGTGACATAGGCGGGCATCCCGAGCGTGAGCTTGGCGATATCGGCCTCATCGACATCGGCGCGCACGAAGAGATGCGACATGTCGCCCACCGTCAGCACCGTCGGATCGAGGAAGACCGAGATCACCTCGCCGACGCGGCGGTTGACGCGCAGCACCGTGCCGTCGATGGGGCTGCGGATCACCGCCTGGTCGAGATCGGCCTGCGCCCGGTCGCGCTCGGCCTTGGCGGCGGCGACCTGAGCCTCGGCGATGGCGATGTCCTCCTCGCGCGCGGGGTCGTTGACGAGGAGGAAATGCTGCCGCGCGGCCTCGCGCTTCTGCTGGGCGACCGCGTATTCGCGTTCGGCGAGATCGGCCGCCTCGCGCGAGACGTAGCCTTGCTTGACGAGCGCGCGCCGGCGTTCGAGCTCGATGCCGGCGGTCTTGAGCACCGCCTCGGCCTGCTGCAAGCCCGCCTTCGCCTCGTCTCGCTCCTGCGGCCGGGCGCCGTTCAGCGCGCGCCGCAGCTCGGCTTCGCGCAATTGCAGCGTCGCCTCCGCCTTGGCGAGAGTGGCGCGAAACGGGTCGGTGTCGAGCCGCGCCACGACCTCGCCGCGCTTGACGGTATCGCCCTCCTTGACCAGCACCTCTTTGAGGAGGCCCGTCAACGGCGCGCCAACGGCGATCTCCTCCGAGGCCGGCTCGACCTTCCCGGGCGCGGCGACGGTGTATCCGCCGTCGATGAGAGGCGTGATCGCGGCCGGTGCGGCCGGCGCTGGCGCCGAATCCGAGCGGCCCTCGGTGACCAGCAGCAGGGCGCCGAGCGAGGTGGTGACGAGGAGGAGGAGATAGTGGAGCTTCATGACGCCACCAGTTCCTTGAGGTCGGTCTCGCGGCTCCGCCGCCGGCGGAGCAACGAGGCATCGAGCGGGGCAGCGGGAGCCGATTCGCGCGGGAGCGCAATGTCGCGGATGATTCTGCCGTCTTCGAGCGTGACGACGCGGTCGGCGAGATCGAGGATCCGGCTGTCATGCGTCACGACGACGACGCCGCGGTGAAGACGGTGCGCCAGATCGGCGAACAGCATCATGATCCGCCGCCCGGTCTGCAGATCGAGCGCGGCGGTAGGCTCGTCGGCGAGAATGAGGCTGGGCTCGCCGGCAAGCGCCCGGGCAATCGCGACGCGCTGCTTCTGCCCGCCGCTCAGATCGGCGGGATAGGCGTCGCCCTTGTCGCCGAGCCCCACCTGCTCCAGCAATTCGTCGGCCCGGCGCCGCCGCGCGCGGCCGCCGAGCCCTTTCAGATCGAGGGCCAGCTCGACATTCTGCCGGGCCGACAGCGTCGGGAAGAGGTTGTAGCCCTGGAAGATGAAGCCGATATGGGCAAGCCGGAGGGCGCTGCGCGCCGCCTCGTTCTCCTCGGCGACCTCCTGCCCGAGCAGGCGCACCTCCCCGGCCGTCGGGCGGAGAATGCAGCCGATGATCGACAGCAGCGTCGTCTTGCCGCTGCCGGATGGGCCCATCAGGATCGTCACCTCGCCGGCGGCGATATCGAGATCGATCGCGGCAAGCGCGCGGAGCGCCGTTTTCCCGGCGCCATAGGTCTTGCCGACGCCGCGCAGCGAGACGACGGGTCCCGGCGGCACGATCTCGAGCGATGATCGCGCGGATGTCATTTGAACACCATTGCCGGATCGAGCCGCGTCACCTTGCGGATCGAGATCGCAGCGGCGCCGACGCACATGACGAGCGTAAGGGCGAGGAGCCCGGCGGCGAGCTCTCCCGGCAGGAGGATCGCCGTGCCGCCATTCCGTGAGGCGCGAATGATGGCGAGCGTGACGCCGAGGCCAATGCCATAGCCAGCGAGCGCGCTCAACACGGCCTGGCGGATGATGACTCCATAGAGATAGCGGCTCGACGCGCCGATCGCGCGCAGCGTGCCGAATTCGGGCAAATGATCGATCGTCGTCGCATAGAGCGTCTGGCTGACGACGACGACGCCGACCGCGAGCCCCATCAGCGCCGCGACGAGGAGCGCCAGCCCAGCGCCGGTCGTGAACATCCAATAGAATTGCGTGCGCCGGCTGAACTCGCCGCTGGTCAGGACCTCGACATCGCCGAGGCGTTCGGAGAGGGCCTTGCGCATGGCTGCGGCATCGGCCCCCGGCACGAGCCGGCAGAGCACGTATTTGGTCTGGTCGCTGCGAATGCGCGAATAGTCGAGCGCGCTCGCGAAGGAGGCGAAGACATAGGGCGACTGCGTGAAGGAGCGAATGCCGCGCGTGAAGCCGACCACCTGGGCGCGGCGGCCGCCGATCTCGACGATCTGCCCGATACGGGTGACACCCAGCTTCTCGCGATAAAGCTCGTCGATCATGACCGTGCCGGCATAGGCGAGGTTCTTGACGTCGCCCTCCGCCACCTGCCAGGGCGCGCCCAGCCCTTGCGCCGGATCGAAGCCGACGACGATCACGGTCTCGTTGCCGCCATCCGGCCGCTTGAACAAGGTGAATTCGGTAATGAGCTTCGCGGCCTCTTGAATGCCCGGCACCGCCAAGGCCTGGAAGAGCTTCCGCTCGGAAATCGCCGCGCTCTGATCGATGTTGCGCGTGCCGGGCGCCATGATCCAAAGATCGGCGCCGGCATGGTCGATGAGGCTCGACGTCGTGCGTGCGAAGCCGATGAACAAGCCGAGCTGCACGCCGATGAGGACGACGGCGAACACGATGCCGATCAAGGTGACGACAAGGCGCACGCGGTCGTGCACCATGTTCCGCACCGCGAGGACGGTGCTCATCCGCGGAAATCGGGCGATCGCTGCAGTGATGCTGGACATAGGAAGACCTTGCTCACCGCTCTGATAGCCGACTGCCCGCTAAGAAACCCTTAGTTTCCCTACCCTTAACAGATTCGCCTGGATTTCGCACACCTTATCCGACGAGCTCGCGCGCTCGCGTACACAGCGTGGCGGGACTCGCGACCCAAGCCGGCGACCAGTTCCGGCCGCAATCGGTAATCACTTCCCAGACGTCGCGGCGCTCCGCCTCGACATTGGCGAGCAACTCGTCGATCTCGGCGTAGCAGGGTTGGCGGAGCCCGTGATATTCGAGCATCGGTCCGATCGGCGTGAAGCGGATGCCGAAGCGCCGCAGCAACCGGAGCAGCGCCGGCTCCATGATGGCGCAGACATGGTCGATGCCGTGGTCGCGCGCGAGCTGCAAGGCGACGGCCATCAAGCCCAAGGTGATGTGCGGGATGGCGCGACGATGGTCACCCGACAGCTCGTCCGGATCATAAGCCTTGCCGTAGAGCTCGTCGCCGACCCGACGACGGAACTGCTTCGATACGGCAAAGCGCGAGAATTCCGCCGTGCTGTCCGGCGGCAGGATGCGCATGGCCCGCGGGCAGACCTCGTACAGCGGAAGACGCCCCGATACGGGACCAAGTCGCGGCAGGACGAGGCGTGTCGTCCCGACGACGGCTCGGCTCGTCCGGTGCACGAGAAGAGCATGCCGCGAGTGCCGGTCGTGCTGATCGGTCTCTAAGCCACCGGGATTGTCGGCCACGTCGAGAAAGGAGTTCTCGACGCAATAAACCTGGTAGCGCAGCCGGAAAGCGGCGTTCAATAACTCGGGAGTGTCGGCTGGGATCGCCTCGAACATCTTGCGGTAGATTTCTACCAGAGGCGCCGAGCGATCGGCAACCGGTTCCGATAGCTTCCTGCGATCGTCTGGTTGGGACAATTGACTGACCCCCGCTTGGAGATTTTCTCGGCGCGTTCTTCGCGCCCCCCCACATCAGAGGTCATGAATGTTAATCCTTCCTTGCGTGATTACGAATTTACTGGAGAAGCACTTCCAATTTTCCTTTGACTGAACCAGAAATTTGATGCGCTTTCTCTAAGACGCAGCCCAAGGGTGAAAGAGTGCAGAAAAAATGGCCTGCCTGTTGTGTCATTTTTTGGAATATTTGGCCTATATCCCAGAATAGAAGGCCAATTCGAGTATTTATTAAGAAACCGTTACTTTTTGTCGGGCAATTTTGTCGCCGATCGGAAATCCTGGTGGAGGCGCTCCGCAATTGCGAGATCCTCCGGTCGATTGGCGTTGAAGAAGGGATCGAGAGGAACCGTCGGCCACTCGGCGACGGCGACGTGGTAACGGCCGGTCCAGTCCTCGACCTTGCGGATCCCCTCATCGGCGAGAGCGCGGCGCAGAGCATCGCGCAGCGCGATCGGCCAGAGACCGAAGACGGGGTGCGCGCGGCCGCCGGAAGCGGCGCGGGCGAGATCGGCATCCTGTCCTTCTATCGCGGCCGCCAGGCGGGCGACGAGATCCCGCGGCAGAAACGGCGCATCGGCCGCGAAGCTCGCGACATGGGAGCATGGCGGCGCCTGCTCCGCCGCCCAATCGAGGCCGGCGAGCACGCCCGCAAGCGGTCCGGCGAAGCCCGGAACGCTGTCGGAGACGACTGGAACGCGAAATGCGGCGAAGCGGGCGGGATCGCCATTGGCGTTCAAAGCGATCACCTCGACTTGCGGCGCGGCGCGGTCGAGGATGTGGCGCAGCAGCGGCACGCCAGCAAGCGGGCGCAGGCACTTGTCGCCGCCGCCCATGCGGCGGGACTGTCCGCCCGCCAACACGACCCCGGCGATCTTCATGCCGCATCGTCCGCGAGGCTCGCCTTGCGCCGCAGGGCCGGGCTCTCTTCGGAGATGCGCTGCGGATCCGCATCGAAGACGATGCGCTCGGCGCCGGAGAGCGCGATGAAGCGCTTCCCCTTGGCGCGGCCGATCAGCGTCAGCCCGGCCTGGCGCGCGAGGTCGACGCCCCAGGCGGTGAAGCCGGACCGGGAGATCAGGATCGGAATGCCCATCCGGACCGTCTTGATCACCATCTCGGAGGTGAGGCGCCCCGTCGTGTAGAAGATCTTTCCGGCGGCGGGCACCCGGTGCATGTGCATATAGCCGGCGATCTTGTCGACGGCATTGTGTCGGCCGACATCCTCCATATAGAGGAGCGGCCGGTCCTCCTCGCAGAGGACGCAGCCATGGATCGCGCCGGCCGCAAGATAGAGGCTGGGCGCGGTGTTGATCTTGCGCGTCAAGGCATAAAGCCAGGACGTCCGCAGCACCGCGCCGGCTGGCAGGCGGGTCGTCTCGAAGAGCTCCATGAGGTCACCGAAGACGGTGCCTTGGGCGCAACCCGAAGTCAGGGTCTTCTTGCGCAGCTTCTCCTCGAAGCCCGTACGCCGCACCGTGCGCACGACCACCGTCTCGAGATCGGGATCATGGTCGATCGCGGTGATCTCGTCATCGGCGCGCAGCATGTTCTGGTTGAGGAGATAGCCGACGGCGAGATAGTCGGGATGATCGCCGATCGTCATCATGGTGACGATCTCCTGGCCGTTGAGGAACAGCGTCAGCGGCCTCTCGACGACGACGGAGGTGGCGATCTCGCGCCCGTCCTGATCGATGCCGCCGAGCTTGCGCGTGAGCTTCGGGTCCTCGGGATCGGGCCTGACGGCGAATTCCTGCATGAGGCGATGATGGCGCCGCCTCGCTCGCCGTTCAAGCCGCGCCGCGGGCGCAACGACACGAGCGGGTTTTGGCGCGCTTGTATTGCGAGCTATATTGTCATGCGGGCATCTCCCGCATGTACACAATAAAGAGCAACATCAACTGGAGGAGCGCTTCATGGCAAATTCCGGAACTGCGAACGGCTCTCTTTCAGAAGCCGAGCATCGCCTGCAATTGCGCCGTGCGGTCATCGCCAGCACAATAGGCACATCGATCGAGTGGTACGATTTCTTCCTCTACAGCGTCGTGACGGCGACGGTCTTTGCGAAGCTGTACTTCCCGAACGAGGATCCGCTCGCCGGAACACTGAGCTCCTTCGGGATCTACTTCGTCGGCTTCCTCGCGCGTCCGGTCGGAGCCCTTATTTTCGGCCATTATGGCGACCGCATCGGCCGCAAGGCGACGCTGATCGCCACGCTGATGATCATGGGAATCGCAACCTTCCTCGTGGCCTTCGTGCCGAGCTATGCCAGCATCGGCATCTGGGGCGCCGTCATTCTCACGATCCTGCGCGTCGTGCAAGGCATCGGCGTCGGCGGCGAATGGGGGGGCTCGGTGCTGCTCTCCATGGAATGGGCGCGGACTGCCTCGTCGCGCGGCTTCATTGCCTCCTGGCCGCAATTCGGCGTCCCGTGCGGCCTCGTCCTCGCCAATATCGCCTTCCTCGTCTTCAGCTCGATCTCGGGCGACGCGTTCCTGTCCTGGGGTTGGCGCGTGCCGTTCTTCCTCAGCATCGTGCTGGTGGCGGTCGGTCTCTATATCCGCCTCGGCATTCTGGAGACGCCGGTCTTCGCCAAGCTGCTCGCGAGCAACCGCATCGAGCAGCAGCCCATCGCGGAGGTGTGGAAGCGCAATTGGCGGGAGATCATCATCTCGGCCTTCGTGCGTATGGCCGAGCAGGCGCCATTCTACATCTTCACCGCCTATATCTACGCCTACGGCACGGGCACGCTCAAAGTTTCGCGCGACTTCCTTCTCATCAGCGTCCTCGTCGCTTCCATCGTCTCGTTCGTCACGATCCCGCTCTCCGGGCACATCTCCGACCGGATCGGACGCAAGCGGATGTATATGCTGGGCGCGGCGACCGTCGGCGTCTTCGGCTTCATCTATTTCGCCCTGCTGAACACCGCTTCTTATCCGCTGGTCTTCATCGCGATCCTTCTGTCGCTCGTCCCGCACGACATGATGTACGGGCCGCAGGCGGCGCTCATCGCCGAGTCATTCACCGGCCGCCTGCGCTACAGCGGTTCCTCCCTGGGCTACCAGCTCGCGTCCATCATTGCGGGCGGCCCGGCCCCGTTGATCGCCACGTGGTTGTTCAGCGACTTCAAGTCGGGCTATGCCATCGCGGTCTACATTCTCTTCTGCGCCATCATCAGCCTCGTCGCGACGGCCATGCTGAGGGATTACACGAACAAGGACATTTCGGCCGAGTACGATTTGGCCGCCGAGTAGCAAGGGCGGGGGCGGGCAGACGCTCTGCCTGCCCCCTCCCCGAGGAGGCTGCCTTCCCTCGGCTGCGGCACCCGGATCGATAAAATGCCGACAACTTTCGATCGCGCAGGACGGCGCGAGCGGCTAGCCTCGCGTTTACCCTGCAGGTTCCCGGGGGAGTGAGCGCGGGAGCAGAGGGAGGCGACATGGCCTCACGACATCGGCGCTGTGGATGGGACGGCGCCGCTCCCCGTAAGACAAGCGGTGCCGATCGCCTCGGGCGGCGCTCGGCCGCGCCGCTTTTCGGCGGCGGTCACCCGAACGACGCGAAGGAGTGAGATGGAGGGCCACCCACCGACCGAACGGAGCGATGGCGCCGCCAAGCGAACCGCCGTGCCGGACGCGCGAAGCGGCGCGGCCGGAGCGCGCCTATCCGAGCTCTCGCGCCGCCGCGGCATCGGCGAGGCGCCGCCGCACCTTCCGGTCGATGCCGCGGAGCGCGCGCGCCTTGCCTTCATCGCCATGGCGAGCCACGAATTGCGCGCACCGCTCAATGCCATCATCGGATTCTCGGATGCGGCCCTGCATGGCGTGCGCGGTCCCCTGCCGGCTGCCTATCGCGACTACTTCGTCAACATCCACCGGGTCGGCAAGCATCTGGAAGCGATCGTCGGCGACCTCCTCGACTTCGCGCGGCTCGAGATCGGCCGGATCGCCTTCGACGTCGCGACGGTCGCCGCCGCGCCACTTGTCGAGGAGGCGCGGAGCGTGATCGCCCCCGCGGCCGAACGCAAAGGCATCGACATCACGGCTGTGAGGCTCGATGAGGCGTGGCTGATTCGCGCCGATGCGACGCGAACCCGGCAGATCCTGGTCAACCTTCTGACCAACGCCGTGAAGTTTACGCCCGCCGGCGGATCGGTCGGAACCGCGGCGACCGAGGCGCTGGACCGCTTTCTCGAGCTTACGGTTTGGGATACCGGCATCGGCATCGCGCCGGACGAGCAGGAGCTCGTCTTCGAGGCCTTTCATCAGGTGCGGCAGGACCGGCAGCCCGCCGAGCCGAGCGGGGACCCGGGCAGCGGCCTTGGCCTTGCGATCGCGCGCCAGCTCGCGCGGGCGATGGGCGGCGACATCCGCCTCTCCAGCGCCCCTGGCCGGGGCTCGCGATTCATCCTCCGCCTGCCGCTGGCGCGCGCCGGCGCTTGAAATCGGCGCCGGCGAGCGTCACCTTTCCGCCATCGGGGCCACCGCCCCAATGTGATGCCCCTCGCCGCGCCGAGCAGCTATGCTGCGGCTGCCTCTCGGGACAGAAAGCGGATGCACATGGCCGAAAGCGCACCCAGCATGGTCGACCCGTTCGGTCGCCGCATCACCTACCTGCGGGTGTCGGTCACCGACCGCTGCGACTTCCGCTGCGTCTACTGCATGGCGGAAGACATGACCTTTCTGCCGAAATCCGAGATCCTGAGCCTCGAAGAGCTCGACCGCCTCTGCTCGGCTTTCATTCGGCATGGCGTGCGCAAGCTGCGCCTTACCGGCGGCGAACCGCTGGTCCGCCGCAACGTCATGAGCCTCTTTCATGCGCTCGGACGGCACCGCGCGACGGGCGCCCTCGAAGAGCTGACGCTGACCACCAACGGCAGCCAACTCGCGCGCCATGCGGAGGAATTGCACGCCTGCGGCGTCCGCCGCCTCAACGTGTCGCTGGATACGCTCGATCCCGCGAAGTTCGCCGCGATCACCCGCTGGGGCAAGCTCGACAAGGTGATGGATGGGCTCGCCGCCGCCAAGCGCGCCGGGCTTGCCGTCAAGATCAACGCCGTCGCCCTCAAAGGCGTCAATGACGACGAGTTCGACGATCTCGTGGCCTGGGCCGGCGATCAGGGCTTCGACCTCGTTTTCATCGAAGTCATGCCGATGGGCGATCTCGGCACCGAAAGCCGGGTCGAACAATACCTGCCGCTGTCGCTGGTCAAGGCGCGTCTCGGCAAGCGCTGGAGCCTCGATGAAACCGACTACCGGACCGGCGGCCCGGCACGCTATTACACCGTGCGCGAAACGGGTCGCCGTCTCGGCTTCATCACGCCGCTCACCCATAATTTCTGCGAGAGCTGCAACCGCGTCCGCCTGACCTGCACCGGCACGCTCTATATGTGCCTCGGCCAGGATGACGCCGCCGATCTGCGCACCCCCCTGCGCGCCTCCGAGGCCGACACCCTTCTCGACGCGGCGATCCGCGATGCCATCGCACGCAAGCCCAAGGGCCACGACTTCGTCATCGACCGGCGGCACGACCGGCCGGCCGTCGCCCGCCATATGAGCGTCACCGGCGGGTGAGCGCGGCACCGCAGAGCGGCAGCGGATACGCGGCGGCGGGCGCTCCCACCGTCGCCTTCGTTGCTGCCGACACCGAGCCCGCGCAGACGGCGCTGGCCGAGCTCCGCCGCCGCTGGCATCCGGTCGAACCCGAAGAAGCCGACATCATCGTCGCGCTCGGCGGCGACGGCTTCATGCTGGAAACCTTGCACCGCTTCCTCGACCGCCATGTGCCCATCTACGGCATGCATCGCGGCACCGTCGGCTTTCTAATGAACGAGTTTCGGCCGGACGGCCTCCTCGATCGCCTGGTCCGCGCGCAGCCGGTGGTGCTGCATCCGCTGCAGATGACCGCGCGCACGCGGCGAGGCGAGACGCATCAGGCGCTCGCCATCAACGAGGTGTCGCTGCTGCGCCAGGGCCGGCAGGCGGCGAAGGTCCGCGTCATGGTCGACGGCATCGTCCGCCTCGACGAGCTGATGGGCGACGGCGTGCTGGTGGCGACGCCGGTCGGCAGCACCGCCTATAACCTGTCGGCGCACGGCCCCATCATTCCGGTCGCCGCCGGCATTCTCGCCCTGACGCCGATCAGTGCCTTCCGGCCGCGGCGCTGGCGCGGCGCCCTCCTCCCGCACGGCGCCAAGATCGGCTTCGAGGTCCTCGAAGCCGACAAGCGCCCGGTCAGCGCAACTGCCGACTACACGGAAATCCGCGACGTGCTTCAGGTCGAAGTGTGCGAGACCCGCTCCGTCACCTTCACCTTGCTCTTCGATCCAGAGCACAATCTCGAGGAACGCGTCTTCAAGGAGCAGTTCCTGAGCTGAGGCGCTATTCGCGTCCGCGCCCCGCTACCGCGAAGCTCGCCAGCGCCGCGATGAGGTGCGTCAGATCCGCTTTGAGAGCCGCGTAGCGCTCGCTTCTTGCGAGGGTCTTCTCGTCCATATAGAGGGCGCGGTTGACCTCGATCTGCAAGGCGTGCCGCCCCTCCCCGGGCCGCCCGTGCCGGCGCACGATCTCGACGCCCTTGTAGGGATCGTTGATCTTGACGCTGTAGCCGCGGCCGCGCAGCAGGCGCGCCACGAAATCGGTGAGCTCGGGGGCGCAGGTCGTGCCGTCGCGGTCGCCGAGGACGAAATCGGCGCGCACCGCGTCGGGGCCGTCGCTCGACATGCGGCTGCCGCGGGCCGGCATCGAATGGCAATTGACGAGCCAGACGGCGCCGAATTTGCGGTGGAGACGGTCGAGGGCGCTCCGCAGCATGGCGTGGTAGGGCTCGTAATAGGTGGCGATGCGCTGCTGCATCTCGGCCACTGTCAGCTTCCGGTCATAGACCGGCAGATCGGGCTTGGCGAGGCGGCGGACGAGCCCCATGCCGAGGCGCGTCTTCTCGCCCGGATCGAGCTCGCCCGGCCAGGGCGCATCGAGGAGCGCCTCGTCGATGTCGGTCGGGCTGCGGTTCACGTCGATATAGCTGCGCGGAAAAAGCGCGCCGATGAGGCTCGCCCCGTGCTCCGGCGCGGCGCCGTAGAGGTCGTCGACATGCGTATCCTCATTGGTGCGCAGAACCGCGAGCGGGCAGGCGAAGCGGAAATCCTCGGGATATTCCGTCCCGCTATGCGGCGAATCGAAGACGAGCGGCACTTCGGGAGCGGTGGGATCGCGGCGAAAGACGACGCCCGGGACAAGCTGGTTCATCGCGACTCGGTTCCGATCATTGGATCGAGGTGAGGAATTGCACTGCGGTTGACGGTCGCCATACTGTGGCGAGGATCATATAGGAACCCGACCCAAATGGGCCGCATTCTCGTCGGCATCGGCGGCTGGACCTATGCGCCCTGGCGTGGCGTCTTCTACCCTGCCGATTTGCCGCAGAAGCGCGAGCTCGAATTCGCGAGCCGGCGCGTCACCTCGATCGAGATCAACGGCACCTTCTACGGCGCGCAGAAGCCGGAGAGCTTCCGCCGCTGGGCGAGCGAGGCGCCCGACGGCTTCGTCTTCTCGGTGAAGGGGCCGCGCTTTGCGACGCATCGCCGCGAGCTCGGCGAGGCAGGCCCGTCGATCGAGCGCTTCTTCCAGAGCGGCGTGGCCGAGCTCGGCGAGAAGCTGGGCCCGGTGCTCTGGCAATTCCCGCCGACGACGAAGTTCGACGAAGCGCGTTTTGCCGCCTTCCTCGAGCTCCTGCCGCGCAGCGCCGATGGGCGACCCGTCCGGCACGTCGTCGAGGTGCGGCACGCGAGCTTCGCCGATCCCGCCTTTGCCGCGCTGCTGCGCCGCCATAGCGTCGCGCTCGCCCGCGTCGATGCCGCGGACTCGCCCGTCCCCCCTGCCGAGACGGCGGACTTCACCTATGCGCGGCTGAAGCGCGCCGCCGCCGACATCCCGACCGGCTATGCGCCGCCGGCGCTCGCCGAATGGATGGAGCGCGTCCGCGGCTGGGCGCGGCAGGGCGATTGCTTTCTCTACTTCATCAACGGGGCCAAGGAGCGGGCGCCCGCGGCTGCCATGGCCTTCATCGCCGGCCTCGCCGGCTGAAGACCGGGCGGCCGCCTCAACGATTGGCGGCGCGGCGGTCGCGCGGCCGCTCGGCGCCGCGGCGCGCCGCCGCCTTCTTCGACGCCCGCGGCTTTGCCTCGGCGCCGCCGCCTTCGGCGGCGAGGGCGCGGCGGAGCATGGCTTTGAGGTCGACGACCTTCTCCGGCTCCGGCGCCTCCGGCAGCTCGAAGCTCTCGCCCTTGAGCTTCGCCTCGACGAGGCGGCGGAGGGCGATCTGGTAGCGGTCCTCGAAATGGGTCGGGTCGAAATGGCCCTCGCGGCGGTCCATGATGAGGCCGGCGAGATCCACCATCTCGGGATCGAGCGCCGCCGTCTTTTCCTTGCGGTCCGCAGCCGCCGCTCGGCGGCGCCGTCCGCGCACGGGCTGCTCCTCTTCCTCCTCGTCCCGCTCCGTCTCCGCCGGCGCGGCGCGCATCTCGAGCGGCGGGCGCAGCGTCGTCATCAGCATGCCCCGCCCGCGCGGCATGAGCGCGACGCCGTGATCGGCGCGACTGAGAACGACGCGTCCGATCGCGACCTTGCCGCTCCGCGCCATGGCTTCGCGGAGGACTCTATAGGCATCGGCGCCGCGCGGCCCGTCGGGGGCGAGGAAATAGGGCTTCTCGATATAGGCATGGTCGAGCTCCGCCGCCGGCACGAACTCCTGGATGTCGATCGTCTTGTCGGGGGTGACGCGGAGCGCCTCGACCTCGTCCTCCTCGACGAGAACATAGCGGCCCTTCTCGAACTCGTAGCCGCGGACGATCTGCTCCTTCGGCACTTCCTCGCCGGTCTCGGGATCGTGCGGCCGCAGATTGATGCGGTGGCCGGTATCGCGGTTGATCTCGTGAAAGGTGATGCGGCTCGCCTGCGTCGCGGCCGCGTAGAGGCGGACCGGGCAGGAGATCGCATCGAGCTTCAGCCAGCCTTTCCAATAGGCGCGCGGCGCCATCTCCGCATCCTCGGAGGAGGAACCCGAGGACGAAACGGGAAAGGACCGGTACGGGTTCCGCGCCGCGGGTCGGCGCTACCAGCTTATGGTGAGGGCGCCGTCGCGCATCTCGTAGCCTTCGAGGCGCTTCAGGAAGCTCATCCCGAGGAGCGACATGCGCAGCCGCTGCGGCGCGTCCACGACCATGGCGTCGACATCCTCCATGGTGAGCTGGCCGAGGCGGATCTCGCGCAGCTTGACGCGGGCCATCTGGACGGTGCCGTTGGCGGTCGCGACGCGCTCGGAGAAATGGAGATCCCCGCCCGCGAGGCCCACCGCCGCGGCGTCCTCGGCCGTGAGAGTGACGAGGCTCGCCCCGGTATCGACGAGGAAGCGCACCGGCGTGCCGTTCACCGCCGCATCGAGCGTGACATGCCCGCCGGGACCGGCGCGGAAGGTCATGCTGTTGGCGACGACCGCCGCGGTCGAGGGCGAAGCCGGAGCCGAGGATGGCGCAGGCGCCATCGCGCGCTCGGCATCGGCCAGCAGCATCGCCCGGTTCTCCCATCCGTAGTAGCCGGCATAGGCGATACAGCCCCACAGCAGCACGGTTCGGAGCGCCCAGCTCAACATAAGGGAGAGTTTGGCCGGGCGCGGTTAACCGAAGGTCAACGGGCGCCTCCCGGAACCTCACGCCTGTTCGCGCGTCTCGCGGAAGGCGATCGCCGGCCACTCCTTCATCATGGTGCGAAGCTCCCAGCCGTTGCGGGCGAGGAAGACCGGCGCCGCATCATGGTCCTCGGCGAGGACGGAGCGGTTTCCGTCGAGGAATTTCTTGAGGAGGAGCGGGTCCTCCGCTTCGATCCAGCGCGCCGTCTCGTAGGGCGCCGGCTCGAAGCGCACGGCGAGCTCGTATTCGCTCCTGAGGCGGGCGGCGAGGACGTCGAGCTGCAGCGCGCCGACGACGCCGATGATCCAATCGCCGCCCGTCATCGGCTTGAAGATGCGCGTCACGCCTTCTTCAGCCAGTTGCTCAAGAGCGCGGCGCAAGTGCTTGGATTTGAGCGGGTCCTCGAGCCGGACGCGGCGCAGGATCTCGGGCGCGAAATGGGGAATGCCGGTGACGCGCAGCGCCTCGCCCTCGGTCATGGTATCGCCGATCCGCAAGGTGCCGTGATTGGGAATGCCGATGATGTCGCCGGGCCAGGCCTCCTCGGCGAGGTTGCGCTCGCGCGCCAGGAAGAAGACCGGGTTCTGAATCGCCATGAGGCGACCGCTGCGCGCATGCCTCAGCTTCATGCCGCGCTTGAAGCGGCCTGAGCAGACGCGCAGAAAGGCAATGCGATCACGGTGTTGCGGGTCGATATTCGCCTGAACCTTGAAGACGAAGCCGGAGACTTTCGCCTCGCCGGGCGCGATGGGGCGCGGCGCGGCCGGCTGCGGCCGCGGCGGCGGCGCGAGGTCGGCGACGCCGCGCAGCAGCTCGCGCACGCCGAAATTATTGAGGGCGCTGCCGAAGAAGACGGGCGTCAGGTGGCCGGCGCGATAGGCGTCGCGGTCGAAGGGCGGGCAGAGGCCGCGCGCCATCTCGACCTCCTCGCGCAGCCTGGCGATGGCGGCGGCGGGAAGCAGCGTCGCCAGCTTCGGATCGTCGAGCCCGCTGCAGCGCACCGCCTCGGCCCGCCGGGCGCCGTCGCCGCGCTCGAAGAGGAGGAGCGCATCGGCGAAGAGGTCGTAGGTGCCGAGGAAGTCGCGTCCCATGCCGATCGGCCAGGAGGCCGGCGTCACGTCGAGCGCCAGCGTCTGCTCGATCTCGTCGAGCAAGGCGAAGGGGTCGCGCCCCTCGCGGTCGAGCTTGTTGACGAAGGTGATGATCGGCACGTCGCGCAGGCGGCACACCTCGAAGAGCTTTCGCGTCTGCTCCTCGATGCCCTTCGCCGCGTCGAGCACCATGACGGCGCTGTCGACGGCGGTGAGGGTGCGGTAGGTGTCCTCGCTGAAATCCTGGTGGCCGGGCGTGTCGAGCAGGTTGAAGGCGAGGCCGTCATGCTCGAAGCTCATGACCGCCGAGCTGACCGAGATGCCGCGCTGCTGCTCGACCTCCATCCAGTCGGAGCGCGCCCGCCGCCGCTCGCCGCGCGCCTTCACCTCGCCGGCGAGCTGAATGGCGCCGCCGAAGAGCAAGAGCTTCTCGGTCAAGGTCGTCTTGCCGGCGTCGGGATGCGAGATGATGGCGAAGGTCCGCCGCCGCGCGATCTCGGCGGCAAGGCCGGGGGAAATGCTGTCCATGGCCGGGATGTAGCGAGGCGGAGCGGCCGGCGCAACCGAAACGGCGCCGGCCGCGCACAGCATCTAGAGGCCGTCCTGTAAAATACAGGTGCGATTCAGGTGCATCTCGGCAACACCTACTATTCCTTGCGATTGAACCGGGGCGTCGTCGCTTCGCCGCCAAGAATCTGCGGGAACTGACCGGTCTCTCCAAGCTCGTCTCATTCCGCAATCCTGGTGTCGGCGTCCGATATTCCCACCGCCGTCATCGCGAGGAGCGAAAGCGACGTGGCGATCCAGCATCCTGCTGGAGGTTCTGGATGGCGTCGCTGCGCTCGCCATGACGTGCGGGGAGGCCGCCGGGGCGGCGCTTGACGTCATTCATCCGAGTGTCGCTAATATTTGCCGATCGGTCGCCTGATCAGACGCATGAGGTCGCCTTGACATAAATTCATTGGGGGAGGAACCACCATGGCAAGCACCGCCGCCGGGGCGAAGAAACCCGCGATTCCGCTGCCGCTGCAAATGCTGATCGGCCTTGTCCTCGGCCTCGTCCTCGCCTTCCTGTGGCCGAAGGCGGGAGCGGCGCTGCAGCCGATCGGGACGGCCTTCATCGAGGCCATCAAGATGGTGGTCATCCCGCTCGTCTTCTCGGCGGTGACCCTCGGCGTCTACAAGATGGGCGCCGATATGCGGCAATTGGGCCGCGTCGCGGTCGTCTCCTTCGTCTGGTTCTATCTCGCGACGTTCCTCCTCATCGTCATCGGCCTCGCCCTCGACGGTCTCTTCCACCCCGGCGCCGGCGCCAATCTCGTGCCCACGGGGAAGATTCCGCCCAACCTCGCGATCGGCGTCGATTGGGTGAAGTACCTTCTCGACCTCATCCCCTCGAACATCGTCGCCGTGATGGCGGCGCAGAAGATCCTGCCGACGCTGGTCTTCGCCGTCCTCTTCGGCATGGCCCTCGCCGGCATCGGCGAGGCGGCGCGGCCCGCCATCGCCGTCATGGAGGCGGTGCTGGCGGCGATGTTCCGCCTGACGCAATGGATCATCGCGACGGCGCCGCTCGCCATCTTCGGCATCATGGCCTGGCTCTTCGCGACGCAGGGGACAGCGACGATCTTCGCCCTCGCCAAGCTGATCGGCCTCATGTATCTCGGCCTCGCCATCGTCGTCGCGCTCTTCTGCGTCATGATGGTGCTGATGGGCGAGCCGCCGATCGGCACCATCCGCAAGGTGCTGGAGCCGGTGCTCCTCGGCTTCACGACGCGCTCCTCCGAGGTGACGCTGCCCATCCATATGGAGAAGCTCCGTCAGATGGGCGTGCCGGACAAGATCGTCTCGGTCGTGCTGCCCTTGGGCTACAGCTTCAACCTCGACGGCACGATCCTTTATCTCTCGCTCGCCGTGACCTTCCTCGCGGAGGCCTACAATCTCCACCTCACCTGGTCGGCGCTGGCGACGATTCTCGTCACCACGATGATCGCCAGCAAGGGCGTCGCCAACATTCCCTCAGGGGGTCTCGTCGCCTTGGCGACCATCCTGACGGCGATCGGCCTGCCGGTCGAGGCGATCGCCCTCATCGCCGGAGTCGACGCCTTCATGGATATGGGGCGGACCGCGACCAACGTGTTCGGCAACACCGTCGCCGTCATGCTGGTCCAGAAATTGGGCGGCAAGGATCTCGCGAGCGACGCCGTCGCCGTCCCGGCGGAGTGAGAGGGCGGAACGACCCTCCTCGCCCCGCTTGCGACCGCTTGCGGGGCGAGGACCGAGGTGAGGGGCCCGCGCCGCCTTCATCAACGGCGTCCGTAGAGTCCGCGGAGGCGGCCCCTCACCTTCCCGTTGCTGCGCAACGGGCCCTCCTGAGCGAAGTCGAAGGGCCTCTCCCCGCGAGCGGGGCGAGGTGGCTTTTTTCAGCAGCGCAGGCGTGGAGCGATCACCGTGAACTTCGTCAGCCATCTCGAATGCAGCCTCACCGGCGCGCGCTACCCGGCCGGGCGGCTGATGGGGCTCTCCGAGGCGGGCAAGCCCCTACTCGTCCGCTATGATCTGGACCGGCTGCGGCGCGCCGTCTCGAAGGAGGCGCTGCTCCGCCGCGCCCCCGAGATGTGGCGCTACCGGGAGCTCCTGCCGATGCGCGATGCGGCGAGCATCGTCTCGCTCGGCGAGATGATGACGCCGCTCATCGCGGCGCCCGCCACGGCAAGGCGCCTCGGCGGCGGCGAGCTCCTCGTCAAGGACGAGGGGCGGCTGCCGACCGGCTCCTTCAAGGCGCGCGGCCTCGCCGTCGCCGTCTCGATGGCCAAGGAGCTCGGCGTCACGCGCATGGCGATGCCGACCGCCGGCAATGCCGGCGCCGCGCTCGCCGCCTACTGCACGCGCGCCGGCATCGAGTCCTACGTCTTCTGTCCCGAGGACGCGCCCGACATCACCGTCTCCGAAATAGCGCTCCTCGGCGGGCGCGCCTGGCGCGTCAACGGCATCATTACCGAGCTGGCGCCGATCCTCGACGGCGGCACGGCGGCGCTCCATTGGTTCAACGCCTCGACTCTGAAGGAGCCCTACCGCGTCGAGGGGAAGAAGACGATGGGCATCGAGCTCGCCGAGCAGCTCGGCTGGGAGCTGCCCGACGCCATCTTTTATCCGACGGGCGGCGGCACTGGCCTCATCGGCATGTGGAAGGCTTTCGCCGAGCTCGAAGCCTTGGGCTGGATCGGCGGCAAGCGGCCGCGCATGGTAGCGGTGCAGTCCGCGACCTGCGCCCCGATCGTCCGCGCCTTCGAGGAAGGCACGGAGTTCGCGGCCCCCGTCGAGGGCGGCCATACCAGCGTGCCCGGGCTCCGCGTTCCGGCGACACTGGGCGATTTCCTCATCCTCCGGGCGCTGCGCGAGAGCGGCGGCTTCGCCATCGCCGTCGATGACGATGAGGTCGAGCCGGCCCGCGCCGCGCTTGCCCAGAGCGACGGCATCCATCTCTGCCCCGAAGGGGCCGCTACTCTCGCGGCCTATCAGAAGGCGCTCGCCGAGGGCCGCATCGGGCGCGGCGACCGCGTCGTCCTCTTCAATTGCGCGACCGGGCTCAAATATCCGATGCCGCCGGTGACGCGGCGTCTCGACCGCCACCAGCCGATCGATTATACGGCGCTTTGAAAGACCGGAGGACTGCCGTGCCGCTGCCCGGCGCGATCAGGGCCCTTCCGCGCTCGGCAGCAGCGGCGGCAGGAAGCGGCGGAACCAGCCCGAGGCGACGAGCGCCTTGGCGGCGGCGATCGCCGGCGCCATGTGGCGGTCACGCTCGAAAAAGGGGACGCGCGCGCGGATCTCCGCCATCGCCGGCCGGAGCGCCGGGGAGGTTTCGAGGGGCTGGCGGAAATCGATCCCTTGCGCGGCGGCGATGAGCTCGATGCCGACGATCGCCGCCGTATTCTCCGCCATCTCGGCGAGGCGGCGCGCGGCGAAGGTCGCCATGCTGACATGGTCTTCCTGGTTGGCCGCGGTCGGCAGGCTGTCGACGCTGGCGGGATGGGCGAGCGACTTGTTCTCGGAAGCGAGGGCTGCTGCCGTCACCTGCGCAATCATGAAGCCGGAATTGACGCCGCTCTCGGGCGTGAGGAAGGGCGGCAGCCCGCTCATTCCGGCATCGATGAGAAGCGCAATGCGGCGCTCGGAGAGCGCGCCCATCTCGGCGATGGCGAGGGCGAGAGCATCGGCGGCGAGCGCCACCGGCTCGGCATGGAAATTGCCGCCCGAGAGCACTTCGCCCTCAACGGCGAAGACGAGCGGATTGTCGCTGACGGCGTTCGCCTCGATCTCGAAGATCCGGGCGGCGTGGCGCATCATGTCGAGGCACGCCCCCATCACCTGCGGCTGGCAGCGCAGCGAATAGGGATCCTGGACCTTGTCGCAATCGAGGTGGCTGGCGCGGATGGCGCTGCCGGCGAGGAGCGCGCGGTAGGCGGCGGCGAGCTCGCTCTGGCCGCGCTGGCCGCGCACGGCGTGAATGCGCGCGTCGAACGGCGTGTCGCTGCCACGCGCCGCATCGGTCGAGAGCGCGCCGGCGACGACTGCGGCCGCGAGCGCATCCTCGGCGGCGAAGAGGCCGAGCAGCGCCAACGCTGTGGAGACCTGCGTGCCGTTGAGGAGAGCGAGGCCCTCCTTGGGCGCAAAGCGAAGGGGCGCGAGGCCGGCAAGCGCGAGCCCTTCGGCGGCAGGCATCGCACGGCCGTCGTGGCGCACCTCGCCGATGCCGATGAGCGCCCCCGCGAGATGCGCCAAGGGCGCGAGATCCCCCGAGGCGCCGACCGAGCCCTTGCTCGGGATTATGGGGTAGACCTCGGCTTCGAGGAGACGGCAGAGCGCGTCGATGAGCTCCGGCCGCACGCCGGAGCAGGCGCGGGCGAGGCCGTTCACTTTGAGCGCCAAGACGAGCCGCACCGCCTCCTCGGCGAGCGGCGCCCCGGTGCCGGCCGCATGCGAGAGGACGAGGTTGTGCTGGAGGTCCTCGAGGTGCTCCGCCGGGATCGAGACTTGCGCGAGCTTGCCGAAGCCGGTGTTGACGCCGTAGGTCGTGCGCTCCTCGCGGACGATCCGCGCCACGGTCTCGGCGCTTGCCGCGACGGCGCGGCGATCGGCCTCATCGAGGCGCAAGGCGACGGGCTCGCGCGCGATGCGGCGGAGCTCAGAGAGGCGCAACGCGCCCGCCCGGAACTCCAGTGTCGACGGTTTCGGCTTCGGCATGCGCCGCATTATGGCACAAGCGAAGATCGCCGAAAGAGCGCACGCAACAGAGGGCGAGGCGCTCGCCGCGCGCAGGACGGGCTGCTATCGTCCGCCCATGACGACAGCGCCGCGCCTCGACCATATCGGCATCGTCGCCCACGACCTCGCCGCGGCGGCGGCGCAGTACGAGCAGCTCGGCTTTCGCCTGACGCCGCTGGCGCGGCAATCGGGGCCGCTCGCACCCGGCGGCGCGGTCGTCCCCTGGGGCAGCGCCAATCGCTGCGCCATGCTCGGCGCCGGCTATATCGAGCTTCTCGGCATCGTCGAGCGCGGGCTCTACGACAACGACCTCGGGCGCTTCCTCGCGCGCTACCAGGGCATCCACATCCTGGCCCTCGGCATCGACGATGCCGAGGCCGAGCTCGCGCGGCTGCGCGCCGCCGGCTTTGCCATCGCCGGCATCCGGCCGATGCAGCGCCCGGCCGGCGGCGGCATCGCGCGCTTCCAGCGCCTGCCGATTCCGGAGGCGCAAGAGGGCCGCATCCAGCTCATCCGCCACGAGACGCCGGAGCTGCTCTGGCGGCCGGAGCTGACGGCGCATCCGAACCGCGCCGCCGGCCTCATCGAGGCGGTGCTGTGCGTCGCCGACCTCGAGGCGGCGGCGGAGCGCTTCCGCCGCCTCGCCGGCGTCGCCCCGGAACGCGGCGGCGGAGCCGCGACCTTCCCGCTCGCCGGCGCCCGCCTCGTTCTCTGCGAGGCGCCGGCGCTTCCGGCCTTCGTTCCCGGCGCGACGCCGCCGACCCTGCCCTGGTTCGCCGGCTTCACCCTGGCGACGGATGACGGCAATGAGGCGGTGCGCCGCCTCCTCGCCGAGCGCGGGATCGACCACGCCGAGGCGGAAGGCCGGCTCGCCGTCCCGCCCGATTGCGCCGCCGGCGCCGCCTGCGTCTTCGCGGCGGAGCGGCAAGCCTCTTCCCCGGCTGGCACCGGGGATGCCAGTATCGGGATTTAGCTCACATGCCCGGCGCTGAAGTCACCCCCTCACCCTGCCCTCTCCCCCCGACGGGGGAAGAGGGTTGCGCAGGGTTGGCGAGGCATCGCCGAGCCTTACCCGGAGCTGGGTGAGGGGGCATGCCGCAAGCTCAGTGCGCCCGGCAGCCATGACCGCCCCCTCCCGCATCGCCCTGGGCGGCAAGGCCGTCTACGGCGCGCGGCTCGGCATTCTCATGCTGGAGGCGCGCTTTCCGCGGATTCCCGGCGACATGGGCAATGCCGGGACCTGGCCCTTTCCGGTTCTCTACCGCGTCGTCGAGGGTGCCTCGCCGCGGCGCGTCGTCAAGGAGCAGGCGGCGGGGCTGCTCGATGCCTTCCGCGACGCCGCGCGCGAGCTCGTCGATCTCGGCGCCGACGGGATCACGACGAATTGCGGTTTCCTCTCGCTCTTCCAAAGCGAGCTCGCGGCGCATGTCGGCGTGCCGGTCGCGACATCGAGCCTCATGCAGGTGCCTGTCGTCGAGCGCCTGCTGCCGCCCGGCAAGCGCGCCGGCATCCTGACCGTGAGCGCGGAAAGCCTGACGCCGCGGCATCTCGAGGCGATCGGGCTCGCCCCCGACATCCCGATCGCCGGCACCGAGGGCGGGCGCGAATTCACCCGCGTACTGCTCGGCGACGAAGAGCGGCTCGATGTGGCGGCGGCGGAGGCCGACATCCTCGAAGCAGGCGAGGCGCTGATGCGGCGCCATCCCGAGATCGGCGCCATCATCCTCGAATGCACGAATATGTGCCCCTATGCCGCGGCGCTGCGCGAGCGCCTCGGCGTCCCCGTCTTCGACATCTACAGCTTCATGATCTGGTTCCATGCCGGCCTGGCGCCGCGCGATTTCGGGCATCCGGCGAGCGCGGCGCGCGCCTGGCGCGAACGATAGCAGGGAGGATCACATGACGAAGTCTCGGCCCGTCGCGACGCGGCGCACGATTCTGCGGGGCATGGCGGCGCTCGCCGCCGCCAGCGCCGGACCGCTGCCGGCAGGAGCGGCGGGCGAGCCTCTCCGCCTCGGCGTGCTGACGCCGCTCACCGGCGCGGGCTCCGCCGACGGGCCGCGCATGCTGAAGGCGATGCAGGCCGTCGCGGCCGAGGTCAATGCCGCGGGCGGCGTCCTCGGAAGGCAGATCGAGCTCGTCGTCGCCGATGGCGAGACCAATCCCGATTCCGCCGTCAAGGCGGCGCGCAAGCTCATCGACATCGACAAGATCCCGGTCATCATGGGGACCTGGGCCTCGGCGGTGACGACGGCGGTGGCGCCGCTCTGCTGGGAAAGCAAGGTCTTCCTCACCACCGTCTCTGGGGCCGACACCATCACCAAGCTGCCGCATCAGGGCTATCTCATCCGCACGCAGCCCAACAACCATTTGCAGGCGACGCATCACGCCGATTTCATCGCGGCGCTCGGCATGAAGCGCGTCTTCGCCCTCTCGATCCAGGCGCCCTTCGCCGTGCCGACGCAGGAGCGCCTGCGCGAGCGCCTCAAGGAGAAGGGCTCGGCGCTCATCGGCTCGCTCATCTACGACAAGGACAAGACCTCCTACCGCTCGGAGATCGACGGGGCGCTCAAAGCCAATCCCGACATGCTCTACCTCAACGGCTACGCGCCCGATGTGACGGTCGTCCTGAAGGAGCTCTACAAGGCCGGCTACACGGGCGGGAAATTCACGCAATCCTACGCGCTGACGCCCAAGATCCTGGCCTCGCTGCCGCCCGATGTCACCGACGGGACCTACACGGTCCAGCCCTCGGCCGATGTCGATTCGCCTGCCTATGCCGCCGCGGTGAAGCGCCTCGACATCGCCGAGCCCGATTCCTACGAATGCCAGGCGACCGACTGGATCAGCCTCGTCTGCCTCGCCATCGCCAAAGCGAAGGAGGCGACCGGCACGGCGCTGCGCGACAATGTGCGCAAGATCTCGCAGGGGTCGGGGCAGAAGGTCTATACGGCGGTCGAGGGGCTGAAGCTGCTCGCCGCCGGCAAGGAGATCAATTACGAGGGGGCAAGCGGCCCTTGCGACTTCAACGAGATCGGCGACATTCTCGACTGCAAGTTCCGCTTCCTCAAGGCGGAGAAGGGCAAGTTCGCCTTCGTCAAGGTGGCGTGAGGCGATGGCGCGCACCATTCTCGTCACCGGCGCCGCCAGCGGCATCGGCGCCGCCATCTGCCGCCGGCTCGCCGCGCCCGGCGTCAACCTCCTCATCCACACCGGGACGCGGCGCGAGGCGGCGGCCGCCGTCGCAGCGGAATGCGCGGGGAAGGGCGCGGCCGCCGAGGTCGAGACGGGCGATTTCGCCGACGCCGCGGTGCCGGCCCGCCTCGTCGCGGCGGCGAAGGCGCGGTTCGGCGGTCTCGACGCGCTCGTCGCCAATGCCGGCTTCGCCGACAAGCGGCGCGTGGGCGCGCTCGACGAGGCCGGCTTCGAGCGCTCGCTCGCCGTCATTCTGACCGGCTTCTTCCGCCTCGTCGACGCGGCGCGGCCGCTCCTCGAAGGATCGGAGGCGGGGCGGATCGTCGCAATCAGCTCCTTCGTCGCCCATGTCTTCCGCCTGGGCGGCGGCGGCTTCCCCGCTTCCGCCGCCGCGAAGGGCGGGCTCGAAGCATTCGCCCGCTCGCTCGCCGACCAGCTCGCGCCGCGCGGCGTCACGGTCAATTCCGTCGTCCCCGGCTATATCCGCAAGGAGCCTGGAACCCATGCCGTGCTCGACGCCGCCGCCCTCGAGCGCGCCGTCGCCCGCATCCCGCTCGGCCGCCTCGGCTTGCCCGACGAGGTGGCAGCGCTCGTCGCCTTCCTGCTCGGCCCCGACGCCGGCTACATCACCGGCCAGTCGATCCATGTCGATGGCGGGCTGACCCTTTGAAGAAGCGGCGGCAAGCGCTCTGGCCGGGCGCCGCCCGCCTTGCTATCGTGCGGATATCGCAGAAGACCGGGAGGAAACAATGCCGCAGTCACGCGCCCTTGCGGGCGCCCTTGCGGTCGCGCTGACGGCGACCGCCGGCATCGTCGCGGCGAAGGCCGCGGACGAGGTCATCATCGGGCTCGAGATTCCGCTGTCGCCGCCCGGCGATCCGACGGCGGGGCAGCTCATCCGCCGCGGCGGCGAGCTCGCCGTCGAATACGTCAACACCAAGATGGGCGGCGTCGCCGGCGGCAAGAAGATCGCGCTCGCCGTCGAGGACAGCCAGGGCCGCACCGAGGCGGGCATCGCCGGCTACCGGCGCCTCGCCACCGAGGAGCACGCGGTCGGCGTCACCGGCTTCTTCCACAGCTCGGTCAACATCGCCGTCAACGAGGTCGCGAACGAGATCGGCGTGCCGACCATCGCGACGCAAGCCTCCGCCGCCGAGATCACGGCCAAGCACTACGACATCGCCTTCCGCACCCATGCGATCGACCCGATCCGCGTCGAGGCCTTCCGCGAATTCGTCAAGAAGAAGGGCTTCAAGCGCATCGCCATGGTCGCCGAGACGACCGATTACGGCATCGGCATCTCGGACGAGATGGAGCAGCAGACGAAGGCCGCCGGCGACAAAGTCGAGCTCATGAAGGTGACCTTCGACCATGCGACCACGGATCTGACGCCGCAATTGCTGCAGGTGAAGGCGTTCAAGCCCGACCTCGTCATCAACATCGCCGTCGGCCAGCCGCTCGACCTCATGATCGACCAGGCGACGACGCTCGGCATCCTGCCGCAGACGGCGATGCTCATCTCCTACGACGCGCCGGCGCGGCCGCAATACTGGAAGCTGCACCCGCAGGACGGCAACGGCATCTACTTCATCGCCTACTATTCGCCGAAGGAGAAGCTGTCCGATCTCGGCGACTGGCTGGTCAAGACCTATGAGGAGAAATACAAGGAGCCGCCCATCTACTCGTCCCTCAACGGCTTCGGCGACGTCATGATCCTCGCCCAGGCGGTCGACCAGGCGAAGAGCACCGACCCCAAGGCGGTGGTGAAGGCGCTCGAGACCGGCACCTTCAAGAGCTGGGCCGCCGCGCCCGTGACCTTCCCGGCGGCGAAGGGCGTCTACTGGCACAATTGGTCGCCGCCGATCCTCGTCATCCACTACACCAAGCCCAACGAGGATTGGCGCCAGGCCGAGGTCGTGCTGGAGCATGTCGGCACGGCACCGCAGTGACGCGCCCTCTCCCCGAGGGGAGAGGGATCGGGTTGCACAGTCATCTTGCGTCCTTCGAGATGGCCGCTTCGCGGCCTCCTCAGGATGAGGAACATGGGTGCATGGCAGACCCGACGGACGTCATCCTGAGGAGCGGCCGCGAGGCCGCGTCTCGAAGGACGCAACTCGGCCTGCCCCGAGACTGCCCAGTGTCGCGGCAAGAGCCCGCGCCGTGATGTTCTCCTCCGAGCTCCTCGCCCAGACGCTGATCGCCGGCGTGATGATCGGCGTCATCTACGCGCTGATGGCGCTCGGCATCACCTTCATCTACTCGATCGTCAAGATGATCAACTGGGCGATGGGCGAGTTCTACATGATCGGGAGCTTCGTCCAGTACGCGCTCGTCGTCTATCTCTTGGGACCCGACCTCTGGTGGGTGGCGGCGCCGCTCTCGGCGGCGACGGTCTTCCTCCTCGGCATGGTGATAGAGCCCATTCTCATCAAGCCGATGTTCACGCAGGGCATCGAGCGGCGCGACGATTACGCGACCGTCGTCACCATCGCGCTCCTCCTCCTGCTGCGCAATCTCGCGACGGCGCTCGGCGGCCCCTACCAGCGCAATCCCGGCTCCGACCTGCCGACGGTCATGATCGGGCCGCTCCCCGAGAGCGGCGCGCGCTTTGCAGCCTTCCTCTGCACCCTCCTCGCCCTCGCCCTCTTCTATCTGCTGCTGAAGCGGACCTGGCTCGGCCTCGCCCTGCGCGCGGCGGCGCAGAGCCGGATCGGCGTCGAGACCGCCGGCATCGACATCCTGCGCCTCGATCAGGTGGCCTTCGGCATCGGCGTCGCCCTCGCCGCGATCGCCGGCGCGCTGCTGGCGCCCGTCTTCTTCGTCTTCCCGACGAATGGCGTCGTCACCACGGTGAAAGGCTTCGAGATCATCGTCATCGGCGGGCTCGGCTCGATTCCGGGCGCGCTCGTCGCCGGCATTCTCCTCGGCGTCGTCGAATCGCTGGGCACGGCCTTCATCTCCTCGCCCTACCAGAACGCCTACGGCTTTCTCCTCGTGCTCCTCATCCTGCTGATCCGGCCCTCGGGTCTCTTCGGCGAGCGCGTGCGGCAGGCCTGAGGCGATGGCGGCGCTGCTCGAAACCGCCGGCCTCTCGAAGCGCTTCGGCGGGCTCGTCGCGACGAATGGCGTCGATGTCGCGATCGCGGCGGGCGAGATTCGCGGCCTCATCGGCCCGAACGGCGCCGGCAAGACGACGCTCGTCAACCTCTTGACCGGCCTCTACGCGCCCGATGCCGGCGACATCCGCCTCGCCGGCGAGAGCATCGCCGGGCTCTCGCCCCATCGCATCGCCCGCAAGGGATTGCTGCGCAGCTTCCAGGTGACCCGGCTATTCGGCAATCTGTCGCTGCTCGACAACCTGCTGCTGCCCTATCTCGCGCGCGGCAGCGGCGCCGTCGCCGAGGGCCTGGCGCGGGCGCGCCATTTCCTCGACCTGACGCGCCTCGCCCCGCTCGCCGAGGCGCCGGCGAAGAGCCTCTCCGGCGGGCAGCGGGCGCTGCTCCAGGTCGTCTGCGGCTTCATGGTGCCGGAGCTCAAATGCTACGTGCTCGACGAGCCCTTCGCCGGCATCAACCCCGTCATCAAGGACCGCATCATCGAGCTCATCCTCGCCGACAACGCCGAGCGGGGCACGACCTTCCTCATCGTCAGCCACGAGATGACGGTGATGCGCCGCCTCTGCCCGAAGATCACGGTCATGATCGAGGGGCGCGTCATCGCCGAGGGCACGCTCGAAGAGGTGGCGGCCCGGCGCGACGTCGTCGAGGCCTATCTCGGAAAGACCCTCGCGTGAGCGGCGCCGCCGAGGGCACGCTCCTCGAGATCGAGGATCTGCGCGCCGGCTACCAGCGCGGCGTCGAGATCCTGCAAGGCCTGTCGCTCGCGGTGCCGGCGGGCAGCCTGACCCTCGTCATCGGCCCCAACGGCGCCGGCAAATCGACCTTGCTGCGCACGATCTTCGGCTTCCTGAAGCCGCTTTCCGGCGCCATCCGCTTCCGCGGCGCGCCGATCGGCGGCTTGCGGCCGTACCGCGTCAAGGCGCATGGCATCGGCTTCGTGCCGCAGGAGATCAACACCTTCCCGCAGCTCACCGTCGCCGAGAACCTGCAGATGGGGGGCTGGACGCTCAGGCGCGACCGCAAGCTGCTGGCCGAGCGCATGGAGAAGGTCTATGCGACCTTTCCCGCCCTCGCCGAGCGGCGCGGCAAGCGCGCGGGCGAGCTCTCGGGCGGCCAGGGGCGCCAGCTCTCGGTGGCGCGCGAGATGATGACGGAGCCCGCCCTCCTCCTCGTCGACGAGCCGACCGCGGGGCTCGCCCCCAACCTCGTCGGCCAGGTCTACGAGCTGCTGGCGACGGCGCGGCGGGCGACGGGGGCGACCATCCTCCTCGTCGACCAGAACATCGAGGACGCGATCCCGCATGCCGACCGCGTCTATATGGTCAATCTCGGCCGCATCAAGGCGTCGGGACCGGCGCGCGAGTTCGGCGCCGAGCGCGTGCGCCAGCTCATCCAGGAATGCCTCCTCGGATGAAGCGGCAGCTCTTCGCCCTCGTCGATTGGCGCCGCCTCGTATTGGTCGCCGCGGCGCTCACGGCGCCGCTCCTTCTCCTGCCGCTCGTCGCCGACGCCTATGCGCTGCATGTCCTGACGATCAGCCTCTACTACGTCATCCTTGCCGCGAGCTGGAACCTCCTTGCCGGCGTCACCGGCCAGTTCTCGCTGGCGCATCAGGCCTTCGCCGCCATCGGCGGCTACGGCTCGGGCCTCCTCGTCCGCCATCTCGGCGCGCCGCTCTGGGCGAGCATGCCGTTCGGCGTGGCGCTGGCGGCGCTGCTCGGCTTCGCGCTCGGCCGCATGGTGCTGAAGATGCGCGCCATCTATCTCGCCATCGCGACCTGGGCCTTCGCCGAGACGATCCATATTCTCCTGACCGCCGCCTACCGCTTCACGCGCGGCGAGCTCGGCCTCACCGTGCCGGCCCTCTACCGCAGCGCCGGGCCGGCGGCCTATTACTACACCTTCCTTGTCCTCGCCCTCGTCTCGGTGCTGGCCATGTACCTCGTCGTGCGCTCGCCCATGGGCTTCTTCATGTGCGCCATCAAGGACGACGAGCTGCGCGCCCAGAGCTTCGGCGTCGATACCGTCCGCGTGAAGACGGCGGTCTTCACCCTGACCAGCGCCTTCGCCGGGCTCGCCGGCGCCTTCTACGCCCATTACACGCTGGTGCTGAGCCCGCAGATGGCCGATTTCAGCGAAATGGCGAAGCTCATCATCATGGTCGTGGTGGGCGGGCTCGGCTCCTTCGCCGGGCCCCTCATCACGGCGGCGCCGATCCAGATCCTGACGACCTATCTCGAGAAGTACGGCGAGTGGGACATGGTCATCTACGCCGTGCTGGTCATCGCCTTGATGCGCAGCTATCCGGGCGGCCTCGCCGCCCTCGCCGGCGAGCTGCGCGGCCGCCTCGCGCCATCGCGCCCCCGGCATGCTGCGCCCAAGCACCCCCTCCCCGACCCTCCTCCGTAAAGGGGGGAGCGCGTCGGAATGCCGAGGCGCCGTTCAGAAGCCGATGAGAAGCATGTCGAGCGCGTTCATGATGGCCGCATGCTGGTGAGCCAAAGAGCCGACGCGGCGTCGCAGCTCCGATTTCGGTATCGATGCCATGAATTGCGTCAGCATCACCCAATTCTCGCCGCCGATTTCGAAGACAGGGTTGAGACCCTTCGCGGCTCGCGGCGCGTCACTCTCTTTCAACAGCGGCACGACGACGCGGGTCGAGAGATCGCTCATCAGGTCGGCCTGAACATCGAGCACGTAGCCGGAGCCCGACCCGATCTCGAACACCTCGAAGCGCGCCATCAGAATTGCCGGAACCGCGCCAAGGGCAGGCCATGGCGCTCGACATAGGCATTCGAGGCCTCGATCGCTTCCTTGTTCTCCACCCGCCAGCGCGCCGCACGTTCCATCGCGACCTGCATCGCAATACCACGCTCGCAGGCCCGCGAGATATTGATACCGAGCTCCCGCGCCTCATCGAGGAGGGAGGCGTTCAAGGTCACGTTCGTCGCCCGCCGCGGCGCGCTCTCTCGGGCAGCGATCATGAGGTCGAGTCGAGTCACGGGCGGATCGCTCATAGCGCGGCTCCTCACAAAACCATACGCAAGAATATGCGCATGACTGCTGCGCATGTCAAGCAAACCGCCCCACGCGGAACGGGGCGATATCGACGGAAGGCGGGCGACCGGCGACAAGGTCGGCGACGAGGCGGCCGGTCATGGCGCCGCAGGCGAGGCCGACATGGCCGTGGCCGAAGGCGTAGATGGCGTTCGGGTGGCGCGTGGCGGGGCCGATCACCGGCAGGGAATCGGGAAGGCTCGGACGGAAGCCCATCCACAGCGAGAGGCGCTCCTCCGGCACCTCTGGCGGCAGGCCTGGGAACATCGCGCGCGCCTGCTTCAGCAGCATCCGGGCGCGGCGCCAGTCGGGCGGCGCCTCGAGGCCGGCAAACTCGACCGTGCCGGCCATGCGCAGCCCCGTCTCCATCGGCGTCGCCACGAACTTGCCCTCGGCCGAGCTCACCGGCATGCGCGGCACCACCTCGGGATCGCGGAGGACGATGTGGTAGCCGCGCTCGGTGTCGAGCGGCACCTTGTCGCCGAGCGCGGCCGCGAAAGGCTTCGACCAGGCGCCGGCGGCGACGACGACGCGGTCGGCCTTGTGGATGCCGCCTTCGCTGCGCACCGCCGACACCTTGCCGCCGGCGAACTCGAAGCCGAAGGCGCGTTCGCGCAGCACGCGCCCGCCATTGCGCACCAGCGCCTCGGCGAGGCTCTTGACGAGGCGGTGCGGATTGCCGACATGGCCGTTCTCGGCGACGAAGCGGCCGCGGCGATAGGCGCGCGACAGGCTCGGCTCCATCTGCCGGAGCTCGTCCTCGCCGAGGTCGTCGACGGTGACGCCGTTGCGCCGCCGCAGCTCCATCGCGGCGGTGTCCTTGGCGAAGCTCGCCTCGCTCTGATAGACCCAGAGATGGCCGGCGCGGTGAATGAGGTCCGCGGCGCCGGCGTCCCGCGCCAGCGACAAGTAGGCATCGACGGACGGAGCAAGGAGGCTGCGCAACGCCCGCGCCTGCGCCTCCACCTTGGCCGGCTCTCCCGCGCGGATGAAGCGCCAGAGCCAGGGCGCGATCACCGGCAGGTAGCGCCAGCGGATGACGAGCGGCCCTTCGGGATCGAGCAGCCAGCGCGGCACGCTCGACAGCATGCCCGGCATCGACATCGGCACGACGGAGGAGCCGTTGAGGCAGCCGGCATTGCCGAAGGACGCGCCCTCGCCGGGTCCGCCGGGATCGATGACGGTGACGCGGTGCCCGTCGCGCTGCAGGAAGCTCGCCGCCGCCATGCCGACCACCCCGGCGCCGATGACGACGACCTGCAACCCCGTTCCCTCGGCCATGCCTTCCCCCTTGCAGTTGGCCGTCGACTCTACAATCCTGGCCGCGAGAAGCACCAGGGGCGCCAGACCCCGAGGGCTCGGACACCGAGGGGGAGGCGTGGCGTGGCGGGGCTCTTTTTCGAGGATTTCGCCGTCGGCCAGACCTTCGAGCACGGGCTGCGCCGCACCATCACCGAGGCGGACAACACGCTCTTCTCGGTCATGACCATGAATCCGCAGCCGCTGCATCTCGACGCGGAGTTCGCAGCGGGGACGGAGTTCGGCCAGCGCCTTGTCAACAGCCTTTTCACCTTGGGGCTGATGATCGGCCTCACCGTCGCCGACACGACGCTCGGCACGACGATCGCCAATCTCGGCATGAGCGAAGTGCGCTTCCCGAAGCCAGTCTTCCACGGCGACACGCTGCGCGCGGTGACGAGAGTGCTCTCGATCCGCGCCAGCAAGTCGCGGCCCGAGGCGGGCCTCGTCGAGTTCGAGCATGTCGCCATCAACCAGCGCGGCGAGACCGTCGCCAGCTGCAAGCGGATGGCGCTGATGAAGCGGCGCGAGGCGCCGGCGTGAGGTCGCTCCTCTTCGTCCCCGGCGACAGCGAGAAGAAGCTCGCGAAAAGCCTCGGCTCGGGCGCCGATATCCTCATCCTCGATCTCGAAGATTCGATCGCGCCCGGCCGCAAGGATGCGGCGCGGCGCATCACCCGCGGCTTTCTCGACGCGCAGGCGGAGCGGCGCCGGCAGCTCTTCGTTCGCGTCAACCCGCTCGCCTCGGGCCTCGTCCTCGCCGATCTCGCGGCCATTGTCGGCGGCCGCCCCGACGGCATTGTCCTGCCGAAGGCGGAAGGTGGCGAGAGCGTCAAGACCCTCGCCCACTACCTCTCGGCTCTCGAAGCGCGCGAGGGCGTCGCCGCGGGATCGATCCGCATCCTGCCCATCGCCTCCGAGACCGCCGCCGCCGTCTTCGCCTTCGAGAGCTATGCCGGGTCGAGCGCCCGGCTCTGCGGCCTCATGTGGGGCTGCGAGGATCTGGCGGCGGCCGTCGGCGCCACGGAGAACCGCCATCCCGACGGGAGCTATCCGCCGCCCTTCGAGCTCGCGCGCTCGCTCTGCCTCTTTGCCGCCGCCGCGGCGGGGGTCGAGGCGATCGACACGGTTTTCCCCGATTTCCGCGACGGCGATGGCCTCGAGCGCGAGGCGCGCGCCGCCGAGCGCATCGGCTTCACCGGGAAGGCGGCGATTCATCCGGGCCAGGTCGAGGCGATCAACCGCATCTTCACGCCGGATGCCGCCGCGATCGCCCATGCGAAGCGGGTGGTCGCGGCGTTCGCCGCCGCGCCCGAAGCGGGCGTCGTCGGGCTCGAGGGCAAGATGCTCGACCGGCCGCATCTTGTCGCCGCCGAACGGGTGTTGCGGCGCGCCGGCGCCTCATGAGCACGGCCGCGCGCAGCTTCGGCGAGCGCCTGCGCTGGTGGCGGGGGCGCCGCGGCCTCGCGCAGCTCGACCTCGCCCTCACGGCCGAGACCTCGCAGCGCCATCTGAGCTTTCTCGAATCGGGGCGCGCGGCGCCGAGCCGCGAGATGGTGCTGCGCCTCTCGGCGGCGCTCGACCTGCCGTTCCGCGAGCAGAATGCGCTGCTGCTCGCCGCCGGCTTCGCCCCGGCCTGGCGCGAGCGCGACATAGCCGCGCCGGAATTCGCCGCCGTCAACCGCGCCCTCGATTTCATCCTGGCCCAGCAGGAGCCCTACCCCGCCCTCGTCATCGACCGCCGCTGGAACCTGCTGCGCGCCAATCGAGGCGCGGGCCGGCTCGTCGAATTCCTCGCCGGCGGCACGCCGCCCGCCGCGGGCCGGGTCAATCTCGCCGTCCAGCTCGTCGCGCCCGAGGGCTTGCGGCCTTATATCGTCAACTGGCAAGAGGTCGCGCTGCACATGGTGCGCAGCGTCCATGCCGATGCGCTCGCCGATGGCAGCGCGGAAACCGCCGAGCTCTTGCGCCGACTCCTCGCCTTCCCCGACGTCCCTTCGCTGGCGCAGCTGCCGCCGCTCGAGGACGGCGCACCGGTCCTTGCCATGCATTTCCGCCGCGACGGCATCTCGCTTCAGCTGTTCACGACGATCGCGACGCTCGGCACGCCGCAGGATGTGACCTTGCAGGAGATCCGCATCGAAAGCTTCTTCCCGGCAGACGCCGCGACGGCGGAAATCTTTCGGAGCTGGGCGGCGTAAAGGGCGGCGCGCCGCCTCATATGACCTCGGAGGTAATTGCCGGGCCGGCCCGCAGCGACGAATGTCCGGAGCGACGAGGCGCTGCGGGGCAAGGCTATGGGCGAGGGCTTCGGCATTCTGATGGCGGTGCTCTCCAGCGCGCTCGGCGGCATGTCGCTGGGCGCGACGCGGTTCCTCATCGGCGCCACCGACCCGGTGACGCTCGGCGCCTTGCGCTATGGCGGCGGTCTCGTTGTACTTGCGGGGGCGACGCTGGCGCTGGGAGAAGCCTGGCCGCGCCCTGGGGATTGGCCCGGAGTTGCCGGGCTCGGCCTCCTCTTCTTCGCCGTCTTTCCCGTGCTCTACAACCTGGCGCTCGGCGCCACGACGGCAGCGCGCGCCGCGCTCGCGCTGTCGATGCTTCCGCTGCTCACCATGCTGGTCGCCGCCGCGCTCGGGATCGAGAGGCTGACGCTGCGCAAGAGCCTCGGCGTCCTCATCGCCGTGTCAGGCGTCGCGTTCGCCCTCGCCTCCGGCCTCGCCGGCGCGCCCGAACACGCTTGGCGCGGCGATTTCCTGATGCTCGCCGCCGCCTGCTGCATGGCGCTCTACAATGTCTGGTCGCGCCCCTTCATCACGCGCTCCAGCGCCTTCGGCTTCACCGCGGCGAGCATGGGCGCGGGCGCCGCGAGCCTCCTTGCGATCGCCGGCTGGCGCGGCGGCTTCAAGGCGATCGCCGCGTTCGGCGCCGGACAATGGGCCGCGGTCGCCTTCCTTGCCGTCTTCGGCGCCGCCATCAATTTCTTCCTCTGGGTCTTCGCCTTGCAGCGGACGACGCCGACGCGTGTCGCGGCGACGATCACGGTCAATCCGGTCACCGCCTCCGCCGTCGCCGCGCTTCTCCTCGGCGAGCCGATCGGGCTCAATCTGGGGCTCGGTGTCGCGGCGGTCTTGTGCGGCATCTGGATCGCCTCGTCCCGACCGTCGCGACGGCGGCTTCAGCCCAGGGAGACATGACATGGCCGAGACTGCGCCGGAAGCGAAATATCCCAAGCTGCCCTTCGCCGAGCTGCTCGGCATCGAGATCGTCGGCGTCACCGCCGAGAAGGTGGTGGCGGAGCTGACGGTTCGCGAGGAACTCTGCACGCGCCCGGCCGTCCTCCATGGCGGCGCCGTCATGGCCTTCGCCGATACGCTGGGCGCGCTCGGCACCATCGCCAATCTGCCCGAGGGCGCCGGGACCACGACCATCGAGAGCAAGACGAACTTCATCGCCCCGGCGCCGCTCGGCGCGCGCCTTGTCGGCGAGGCGACGCCGCTCCATCGCGGCCGCCGCACCATGATCTGGCAGACCCGCATCGCGACGGCCGAAGGCCGGCTCGTCGCGGTGGTGATCCAGACGCAGCTCGTGCTTTAGACTCCCCTCACCCTGCCCTCTCCCCTTCCGGGGGAGAGGGTTGCGCAGGGTTGGCGAGGCAACGCCGAGCCTTGCCCGGAGCTGGGTGAGGGGGCTCGCCGCGCTTGAACCGCGGGGCGGGCCACGCCATCGTGGCCGCGTGTTCACGATCCCGCTCTTCGACGATGCGCCGACGCGCCGCGGACCCCTCCTGGTCTGGGCGATCATCATCGCCTGCGGCGTCGTCTTCCTGTGGCAGGTCGGGCTGCCGCCGCGCGCCCGCGCCGATGTCGTCTACAGCCTCGGCGTCATCCCGGCGGTGCTGTTCGGCGAGGTCGAGCTGCCGCACCGGCTCCAGCTCGTTCCCGGCTGGGCCAGCATCTTCACCTCGATGTTCCTGCATGGCGGCTGGCTGCACATCGCCGGCAACATGCTCTACCTCTGGATCTTCGGAAACAATGTCGAGGACGCGATGAGCCGGCCGCGCTTCCTCGTCTTCTATCTCCTCTGCGGCACCGCGGCGGCCCTCGCACAGAGCGCCGCCGCGCCGCGCTCGACGGTGCCGATGATCGGCGCCAGCGGCGCCATCGCCGGCGTCCTCGGCGCCTATATCCTGCTGCATCCGCGCGCCAATGTGCGCGTGCTCTTCGTCCTCTTCGTCTTCGTCCGCTTCATCAACCTGCCCGCCGTCGTCGTGCTCGGCGTCTGGTTCGCAGCCCAGCTCGCCAGCGGCGCGATGACTCCGACCGCCCAGGGCGGCGTCGCCTTCATGGCGCATATCGCCGGCTTCATGACCGGCATCGTCCTCATCCCCTTCTTCAAGGACCGCGACGTGCCGCTCTTCGGCGGCCCCTATTCCCGGAGCTTCGCCGTGCTGCGCCCGCGCGAGGTCAAGCGCCCGCGGGGCAGCGTGCCCGACAGCGGCAGCTATGGCGGCCGCCGCCACGGCCCTTGGGGCTGAGCCGCGCGTCCGACGCGGACACGCCGCATGCTGCGCATCACCCCCGAGCTGGCGATCGCCGAGGACGAGATCGAATTCGCGTTCGTCGCCGCCTCCGGCCCCGGCGGTCAGAACGTCAACAAGCTGGCGAGCGCGGCGCAGCTCCGCTTCGATGCCGCTCGCTCGCCGGCGCTGAACCCGGCGCAGCGGCAGCGCCTCGCCCGCCTTGCCGGCCGGCGCATGACGAAAGAGGGCGTCCTCGTCATCCAGGCCCAGCGCTTCCGCTCGCAGGAGCGCAATCGGCGCGATGCGCTGCTGCGCCTCGTTGCGCTGCTGCGCGCCGCCGCCGTCCCGCCGCGGGTCCGCCGCAAGACGCGGCCGCCGCCCGCCCTCGCCGAGCGCCGCCTCGCCGCGAAAAAGCGCCGCGGCGAGCGGAAACGGAGCCGCCGAGGCGTGGCCCAGGAGCCGTGAGCGCGTGCCTCCGCGCGTCGGTTTTCGGAACGGTGAGGGGCACCCGCTGGTTTATCTTCGTGACAGCTTCTCAACGAGAGAAAGGTGATGAGATGAGGAAATTGCTTGCGATTGCCTCGGTGCTCGCCCTTGCCGCCGCCATCCCTGCCTGGGCGCAAACATCCGCGCCAAGCGGAACGACCTCGAAGGCGCCCGCCGCGAGCGCGACCAGCGGCACGAACGCGAGCAGCGGCACCGCCACCACCCAGCGCAAGCGCATGAAGCGCGAGGAGTCGCGGCAAAGCTCGCGCTCGGAGCGACAGGCCAATGCCGCGACCAACGCCGACACGGAGCGCCTCAACCAGCAGGAGCTCAGCCGGCTGACCGGCCAGTAAGGGCGGCGGCGAGGCCCCCGTGCAGGGCCTCGCAGTCATTCGCCCCGCCTGTTGCGTCCGACCTTTTGAACCACGCAGGCACGAAGGTTATTCGGCGCGCAGCGCAATAGCTCCGTTTCTTCATCGAGCACTCGACGAGTGAGCGAAAAATAGAGCTGTGCGCCCGCTCGGAGCCTTCGTGTCTTCGCGCCCTTCGTGGTTCAAACGTTTTCTACTGCGCGGCGCGGGCGTCGATTTGCGAATGCGCGACCCCGCCGCGGCGGAGCCTCAGATCTCGATTTGCCCGCCGAGCTCGATGACGCGATTGCTCGGAATGCGGAAGAATTCGGTCGCGTTCAGCATCGTGTTCGACATGAGGATGAAGAGCTGCCGACGCCAGCGCGCGAAGGGCTTGCGGCGCGATGCGAGGATCTTTTCCCGGCGCAGGAAGAAGGACGTTTCCATCAGGTTGAAGTGGAACTGAAGCACGCGGCATTGCGCCAAGGCGCGCGGAATATTGGGCTCGTCCATGAAGCCGTAATGCAGGCGGATGATGTGGAAGTTGTGCGGCAGGTGGCTGAACTCGACGCGCCGGTCCTCGGGGACGTGCGGGATGTCCTCGGTGCGCACATTCATGAGGACGACGCGCTCGTGCAGCACCTGGTTGTGCTTCAAGTTGTGAAGCAGCGCCGTCGGCACGGCGCCGACATCGCCCGTCATGAAGACGGCGGTGCCGCGGACACGCTTCACCGATTCCGGATTGAAGTTCTTGAGGAAGAGGTCGAGCGGCATCGAGGTGTCGGCACGCACGCTGACGAGCGCCGACCGCCCTTGCACCCAGGAGGTCATCAGGATGTAGATGATCGCGGCGACGAGCAGCGGGAACCAGCCGCCCTGGTCGATCTTCAGCATATTGGCGCTGAAGAAGGCGAGGTCGACGGCAAGGAAGAAGCCGAAGAGCAGCGCCGAAAGCACGGGATTCCAGCCATTGACGCCGACCATGTAGACGAGCGCCAGTATCGTCGTCAGCGACATCGTGCCGGTCACCGCGATGCCGTAGGCCGCGCCGAGATTGTCCGATGATTTGAAGCCGAGCACCAGGATCAGCACGGCGACCAGCAGGAAGAGGTTGACCTTCGGCACGTAGATCTGCCCGAACTCCTCCTCGGAGGTGTGGCGGACATAGAGGTGCGGCAGATAGCCGAGCTGCACCGCCTGGTGCGTCATCGAGAAGGCGCCGGTGATCACCGCCTGCGAGGCGATCACCGTCGCCGCCGAGGCGAGGACGACGAGCGGGTAGAGCGCCCAAAGCGGCGCCAGGCGATAGAAGGGGTTGTCGAGCGCCGCGGGCGAGGCGAGGAGCAGCCCGCCCTGTCCGAAATAATTGAACAGCAGCGCCGGGAAGACGAGGATCAGCCAATCCTTGCGGATGGGCTTGCGGCCGAAATGGCCCATATCGGCATAGAGCGCCTCGGCGCCGGTGACGGCCAGCACCACCGCTCCCAACAGCACGAAACCGACGAGGGGATCGGCGGTCAGCAGCTTCACCCCGTAATAGGGGTTGAGCGCCCAGAGAATGCCAGGCTGCTTCAAGACTTCGAGGAGGCCGAGGAGGCCGATCACGCCGAACCAGATCGCCATGATCGGGCCGAAAAGGCCGCCCACCCGCGCGGTGCCGCGGCTCTGCACGAGAAAGAGGCCGAGCAGCAGCCCGACCGTGATCGGCAGCACGAAATGATCGAAGACCGGGGTAGCGACTTTGAGCCCCTCGACGGCGCTCAGCACCGAAATCGCCGGGGTGATGACGCCGTCGCCATAGAAGAGCGCGGCGCCGATGAGGCCGGCGGCGAGGATGAGACGGTGGCGCCGTCCGGTGCGGCTCGCCGAGCGCAGCGCCAGCGCCGTGAGGGCGAGGATCCCGCCCTCGCCGCGGTTGTCGGCGCGCATGATGACGATGACGTATTTGAAGGTGACGACGGTGACGAGCGCCCAGGCAATCAGCGAGAGAATGCCGTAGACCGTATCCGGCGTGATGTGGCCGCCGATGCTGTCGAAGCATTGCTTGATCGTGTAGAGGGGCGAGGTGCCGATATCGCCGTAGACGACGCCGAGCGCGCCGATGTAGAGGCTCTGCTGCGATTTGCTCGCATGGTCGGCGGAGGCGATTGCCATTTGTGCCATAGGGCTTCCGAGGCTGGGGTGGCGGGCGCTCTTCCAGGCTCCGGGCCGGATCAGATCTCGATCTGGCCGCCGAGCTCGATGACCCGGTTGCTCGGGATGCGGAAGAACTCGGTCGCATTCAGCATGGTGTTCGACATGAGGATGAAGAGCTGCCGGCGCCAGCGGGCGAAGCGCGCGCGCTTTGCCGTCAGGATCTTCTCGCGCCGCAGGAAGAAGGAGGTGTCCATCAGATTGAAGTGGAACTGGAGAACGCGGCACTGGGCCAAGGCGCGCGGAATGTTCGGCTCGTCCATGAAGCCGTAATGCACCTTGATCACATGGAAATTGTGATCGAGGTGGCGGAATTCGACCCGGCGCTCGTCGGGAACGTGCGGGATGTCTTCGGTCCGGACGTTCATGAGGACGACGCGCTCGTGCAGGATCTTGTTATGCTTCAGATTGTGCAGCAGCGCGTTGGGCACGCTGTCGATGTCGCCGGTCATGAAGACCGCGGTGCCGGGGACGCGGCGGATCCGCTCCGGATTGAAGTTCTTGAGGAAGAGATCGAGCGGCATCGAGGCGCCGGCACGCGCCTTGACAAGCGTGGCGCGCCCGCTCATCCACGAGCTCATCAGAACGAGAACGGCGCTGCCGACGATGAGCGGGAACCAGCCGCCCTGCTCGACCTTGAGGAGGTTGGCGGCGAAGAAGCCGAGATCGACGGTGATGAAGAAGCCGAAGAGAATCGCCGCGAGAACCGGGTTCCAGCGCACGACGCCGACCATGTAGACGAGCGCCAGGAGACCGTCGAGCGACATCGTGCCGGTGACGGCAATGCCATAGGCGGCGCCGAGATTGTCCGAGGATTTGAAGCCGACCACCAGGGCGAGGACCGCCACCAGCAGGAGAAAATTGACGAGCGGCACGTAGATCTGGCCGAACTCCTCCTCCGAGGTGTGGCGGATGAGGAGGCGCGGCAGGTAGCCGAGCTGCACGGCCTGCAGCGTCATCGAGAAGGCGCCGGAGATGACGGCCTGCGAGGCGATCACCGTCGCCGCCGAAGCCAGCAGGACGAGCGGATAGAGGGCCCAGATCGGCGCCAGGCGGAAGAAGGGGTTGACCAATGCGCCGGGCGTGCTCAAGAGCAGTCCGCCTTGGCCGAAATAGTTGAGAAGCAGCGCCGGGAAGACGAGGCGCAGCCAGGCGATGCGGATCGGCCCGCGCCCGAAATGCCCCATATCGGCATAGAGCGCCTCCGCCCCGGTCACCGCGAGGACGACGGCGCCCAGCAAGGTGAAGCCGCGCCGCGGATCGTCGGTCAGCAGCTTCACCCCGTAATAGGGGTTGAGCGCCCAGAGAATGCCGGGCTGCTTCACGATCTCGGCGAGGCCGAGCACGCCCAAGACGGCGAACCAGAGCGCCATGAGCGGGCCGAAGAGGCCGCCCACCCGCCCCGTTCCGCGGCTCTGCACCAGAAAGAGGGCGAGGAGCAGCGTGACGGTGATCGGCAGGACATAGGGATCGAAGACGGGCGTCGCCACTTTGAGGCCCTCGACCGCGCTCAGCACCGAGATCGCCGGGGTGATGACGCCGTCGCCATAAAAAAGGGCGGCGCCGATGAGGCCCGCGGTCAGGATCCAGCGGTGCCGGCGGCCCGTCCGGCTCGCCGAGCGCAGGGCCAGGGCGGTGAGCGCCAGGACCCCGCCCTGCCCGCGATTGTCGGCCCGCATGATGACGATGACGTATTTCAGCGTGACGACGATGACGAGCGCCCAGGTGATGAGCGACAGAACGCCGTAGACGCGCGCCGGCGAGATGCCGCCGCCCAGCGTGTCGAAGCATTGCTTCATCGTGTAGAGCGGCGAGGTGCCGATATCGCCGAAGACGACGCCGAGAGCACCGAGGATGAGGCCTTGTCGCGCCTTCCCAATGCCCTTGACCTTGTCCGCGACGACCTGCGCCATCCGCCACCCGATGTCCGGAAAACGCGGCTATTTAGGCGATTTCATGATGCAGCGCAATAAACGCGAATGCGCGGGTCCCCGGGTCAACTCCCTCGCCGGGCCGCTATCTCGAGGCGAGCGGGCGGATCGATGTTCGTCCGGCCGCATCCGGCGCCGGCGCAACCGCCAGCGCCGAGAGCCAGGGCGAAGTGGACGATTCGCGATGTGAGGCGTGAGCGGCGGTCGGGCGGCGGCCGGCGAAATCGCGGGCCGGCGCCGAGACTGACGGCGACAGGGCTCCGACCGCTGAGCTTCGTCCCCTCGCCGCTGCGAGCGGACGCGAATGCCGCGGATTTCAGGCGGAGAACGCCTCGGCGCCGATGGCGACTTCGACTCTGAGCGGCAGGCCGTGGCCGCGTCCGATCGAGGCCAGCATCGCCGCCAATTGCTCGAGGGAGGCATTCTCCGGCAAGTCGAAAAAGACGGCGCTGTCCGGGTAGATCGCCCGCACGCGGTTCTTGGGCCGTTTCCGATCGCTCATACGAACCCCCTTTCGGCGTCCTCGACCCAATCAACAAAGAGGAAGCGCGGAATACTCCGCAAAATTACGTAACCGATTGTAATCGTGAACGAACAGCGCCCGGGGCGGGGAGGAGCGGCAGCCCTCGATATCGGCAGGACGCCAATAGAGCCGTCGCGGCGAATGTCGTTTGACCTCAGATTTCAAGAACAAAAATAATATACCGTTATGATTTCTCACGACCCATGGATTAAAAATGTGTAATGTTCTGAATGAATCAGAAATATAGCTTTAAAATACAAGGCAAATTCACCACGTGAACAGTCGGGAAATCTCTTGCAGAACAAAGAAAGGAGTTATCGATGGCAACGGTTGCAGTCGGGCGTTTTCGCGACGTTCGCCGCGGGAACAGCGCGATGGATTGGACGAAGCTGGCGATCGCGGTGTGGCTCTTCATCTCGCCTTGGGTGCTGGGCCATGCGGCGGCGGGAGCGGGCGGCGGCGCCGCGGGCGCCGATGTGTCGAGCGCCGTCTCGTGGAACAGCTGGATCGCCGCGGTCCTGGTGGCGGCGCTCGCCATGGGCGCCATCATCCGCTTCGAACCGGCCTTGCAGTGGCTCATGCTGAGCCTCGGCGCCTGGCTCTTCATCACGCCCTGGGTCCTCGGCTCGGCCTACGCCAATATGACGGCGCTCGACTGGAATTTCTGGGCGGTCGGCGCCGCCGTCTTCTTCCTCTCGGCCGCCGAGCTGTCCTTCATGCTGGGCACCCGAACGCTGGTCGCCCGCGAGCGCGTCTCGGCCATGCCTGAGCGCGATCTGAGCTATGCGGGCGAGCGGCCGCGCGAGCGGTGAGCCGTCTCCCGCCGCGGGAGTGATAGGAAGGCCGGCGCCGGGCACACCCAGTGCCGGCCTTTCGCTTTCAGGGAATGACCGTCTCGGACTGGTCGCCCGTCGCGATCGGCGGCGCCGTGCCGGGGACCACGGCGGGGAGCTGGTTGCGCAGCCATTGCGCGGAATGAATATCGCTCGTGATCTCCGCCGTCGTCGTGGGTCCGGCGGCGCCGGCGCAGGCCGAGGCGAGCAGGGCGCCGCACAGCGCCAAAGCGGTCAAGAAACCCGGTCTCCTCCGTCCCGAACTCATATCAGTCCGCGCTCCTTTCGGGGAAACGCCGCCGCGAGGCGGATCGCTCCCGGCGGGAATGTGCTTCGTTGCGGCCAGCGCTCTCCGCTATAAGCCAGTTCATGAGCGAGGCGAGCGCCACCCGCCGGCTGCGGACCCGGAGCGCGGCCGACGCATCGCGTCGGGCGCTGCTGGTGCTCGTCCTCGCCATCGCCGCCCTGTCCTGCACGCCCGTCTTCTTCCGCCTCTCCGAGCTCGGGCCGACGGCGACCTCCTTCCATCGGACCTTCCTGGCGCTCCCGTTCTTCGCCGCCTGGATGGCGCTCGAGCGGCGCCGCGCGCCCTTCGGCGTCTCGGCCGCCACGGCGCGCCGCCACGCGGCGGCGCTCATCGCCGGCGGCGCCTTCTTCGCCGCGAATATCGCCTGCTATGCCTGGGCGGTGCATTTCACCGCCATCGCCAATGCGAGCCTCCTCAGCAACCTCTCGCCGATCTTCGTGACGCTGGGCAGCTTCCTCCTTTTCGGCGAGCGCGTCGGCGGCCGCTTCGTCGCTGCGATGCTGGGAGCGATCGCGGGAACCGCGCTGCTGGTGCTGGACAAGCTGACGCTCGACCGGGGACAGGTCCTGGGCGACGGTGTCGCCCTCGTCTCCGCCCTTTGCTTCGCGGCATATCTCGTGCTGGTCGCCCGCCTGCGGCAGGCGCTGCCATCGGCGACGATCATGCTGTGGATCGGCGTCTCCGGCGCTGCCGGGCTGCTGGCGGCGACGCTGGCCGCGGGCGAGAGCCTCATGCCGCGGACGCTCAATGGCTGGTCGATGCTGCTCGGCCTCGCCCTCATCTCCTACGCCCTCGGCCAGGGGCTCCTCACCGTCGCCCTCGCCCATCTCGGCGCATCCTTCTCGGCGGTGGCGCTGCTGAGCTCGCCCGTCACCGGCGCGCTCTGGGGATGGGCGCTTTTCGCCGAGCCCATCTCCGCCAACCAAGCCCTGGGCGGCGTCATCATTCTCGGCAGCGTCCTCGCCGCCCGGGCGACGAGCGGCAGGGATTGACCCGGCCGCGCCGCCGGCAGTACCTCCGCGCCCTCCATCCGCTGGATCCCTCGATGCCGCTCGCCCCCGCCGAAATCCGCGTCGTCATCATCGGCGCCATGCTGGCGCTGTTCCTGTCGGCGCTCGACCAGACGATCGTGGCGACGGCGCTGCCCCCGATCGCCCGCGACCTCGGCGACTTCGCCCTCATCTCCTGGGTCATCACCGCCTACCTCCTCACCTCGACCTGCGTGACGCCGATCATCGGCAAGCTCAGCGACCTCTATGGCCGGCGGCAGACCCTGCGCGTCTGCCTCCTCCTCTTCATGGCGGGATCGGCGCTCTGCGCCCTGGCGCCCAGCATGGTGGCGCTCATTCTCGCCCGAGCGCTGCAGGGGCTTGGCGGCGGCGGCCTCATCACCCTCGCCCAGACGATCGTCGCCGACGTCGTCTCGCCGCGCGAGCGCGGGCGCTATTCCGCCTATTTCTCCGTCGTCTGGGCCTCCTCTTCGGTGCTGGGGCCGACCATGGGCGGCGTCATGACCGAGGCCTATGGCTGGCCCTGGATCTTCTGGATCAACCTGCCGCTCGGGCTCTTGGCCCTGCTCGTCAGCGACCGCGCCTTGCGCAAGCTGCCGGTCGGACGGCACCGCGCCCCGATCGACTATGCCAGCGTCCTCATCCTCACCGGCGCCACCGTCGCCCTCCTCCTCGTCCTCTCGCTCGGCGGCAAGCGCCTCGCCTGGACGGCGCCCGCGACCCTCGCCCTCGCCGCCGCGGCGCTTCTCCTCGGCGCGCTCTTCGCCTGGCTGCAGCGGCGCTCGGCCGAGCCGATCCTGCCGCCGCATTTCCTCGCCGACCGCGTCATCCGCCCGGTTCTGGGCTCGAGCTTCATCGTCTATGGCAGCTATCTCGCGATCGCGGTTCTGGCGCCCATCTATTTTCAGGTCGCGCTCGGCGTGCGGGTCGATGAGGCGGGCCTCCTCATGATCCCGCTGATGCTGTCGAGCACGGTGACGGCGAATGTCGCCGGGCGCTGGTCGCGCCGCAGCGGCCGCTACAAGCGGCCGCCGCTCCTCGGCCTCCCGGTCACGGTCGCGACCATGGCCGTGATCGCCCTCCTCGCCCAGCGCTGGTCGGCGCCCGCCGCCTCGATCGCCTTGATGCTCGCCGGCTTCGGCCTCGGCCCGTTCTTCCCATGCAGCACCGTCGCCGCGCAGAACGCCGTCGAGCGCGGCGATCTCGGCGCGGTGAGCGGCGCCATCGCCTTCTCGCGCGCCCTCGGCGGCGCCATCGCCATCGCCGCCGCCTCGGCCCTCGTCCTCGGCCTTGCCGCGCATGCGCTGCCCGGCGGCAACAAGCTCGCCAGCATCGAGGATTTGACGCGCCAGGCGCTGCCGCCGGAGGCGCGCGCCGCGGTCGCCGGCGCCTTCGGCATCATGTTCGGCGCGGCGACGGCGCTGCTGGCGCTGGGACTCGCCGTGTTCGCCCGCGTCGAGGACCGCATGCTGCGCGACCGGCCGGCCATGGCGGAAGTCCCGGCCGATTGAGGAAAACCGCAAGCGTCACAGGACGATACCAGAAATTGACGAATTATTGCCACGCAACCTGCGCACAAATTTCGGCGAAGCTGAGGACAATAAAAGTTTAGCCGGGAGACCTCGCCTATGGAAATTCTCGCTTCTATTCCGACGGCTCTTGCGACCTTGGCGGTCATGGCTGTGTTCTTTTTGTTCATGGCCCGCTGACCGCAGCCGAGGACAGCCGGGCGGCGGTTCGACGCGCATCCTCTGGCGAGCCGCAAGGCGGCTCGCCTTTCGCGTGCCGCGGTGCTTCAATCGCGGGCCATGCCCCGCCGAGGCCACGCGCGACCGTTGCCGCGCCTTCGTCCGCTCCTCTTATGCGCGGCGCTCCTCTTATGCGCGGCGCTCCTCCTTGCCGCCTGCGGCGGGGGCGCGGCGGCGCGGCATAGGGCCATCCTCTACAGCCCGAATGGCGAGCCGTTGAGCGGCGGCGCGCTCGGCCAGCCGAGCTGCCGCGAGGCGATGGCGCGCTGGTTCGACCGCGTCGATGCCGATCGCGACGGCACGATCGACCACGGCGAGTTCATCGCCGATGCCCGCCGTCAATTCGCGGCGATGGACCGCGACAAGGATGGCTTCGTGACGCCGGCGGAGCTCGAAGCGTATCGCGCGCCCTACCGCGCCGGGCAAGAGAAGGAGGCGAAGGCGGAGGCGGAGGAAGAGGACGAGCGGCCGCGCCGGCCGCTCTTCGGCGGCTTCGGCCTCGATGCGCTGACCGGGCGCAGCCGCGAGGCGCGCGATCTCGCCGCCGACCGGCCCGACCCTGTCATGAGCGCCGATGTCAACCTGCGCTTCAAGGTCAGCTTGGCCGAGTTCCTGGCCCAGGCGGAGCGGCGCTTCTCCAGCCTCGCGAAGGCGGGCGGCGGCCGGGTGACGCGGGCGGCGGCGCTGGCGAGCTGCAACGAGGAATGAAATGCCGCGGCGCCGCGGCGAGCGGGGCCGCCAGCGAGTGACGGCCCCTTCGGCCTCGAATGTTGGAAGATGCTTGCTGTGCAAAGGCCGGGATCGACGTCCCAGCCTTCGCAAAGGACTTTGCCCGTCTTTTATTAAGATTGTCTGAACACTTGCTCCTCGCTTCAAAGGAAATCCATCGAGATTTTCTAAAACTTTAGATTAATTCCCTCCGTCATTCAAAACGAGGCAAGTCATCCGTTGCGCTTCAACTTGCGGTTCCGCATCGCGGCACGCGGCCTTCGATCGGATAGGCGGGATCGTTGTAGCCGGGCGTCGAAGGATGGCCGGCGGCGACGAGGCCGTCGATGAGCGCCTCGTCCTCGGCGGTGAAGCGGTGCCTCAGCGCGCCGAGATAGTCGTCCCACTGCTCCTCGGTGCGCGGCCCGGCGATCGCCGCCGTGACGAGCGCGTTGTTGAGCACCCAGAGCAGCGCGAACTGCCCCGCGCTCATGCCGCGCCGCTCGGCATGGGCGCGGACCTTTTGCGCGATCTCCAGAGATTCGCGCCGCCATTCCGTCTCCATCATGCGCTTGTCCTGCGCGCCGGCCCGGCTGCCGGGGGGCGGCGCCGAGCCCGGCGCGTATTTGCCGGTGAGGACGCCGCGCGCCAGCGGGCTGTACGGCACGACGCCGAGGCCGAAATGACGGCAGGCCGGCAAGTGCTCGGTCTCGGGCATGCGGTTCATGGCGTTGTAATAGGGCTGGCTCACCACCGGACGGTCGATGCCGAGCCGGTCGCAGAGGGCGCAGATCGCCGCGACGCGCCAGGACCGGTAGTTCGAGACGCCGAAATACCGCACCTTGCCGGCGCGAATGAGGTCGGCCATCGCCGAGACGATGGTCTCGAGCGGCGTATCGTGATCCTCCTTGTGGAGATAGTAGATATCGATGAAATCGGTGCCGAGGCGCTTCAAGCTGCCTTCGACCGAGGCGTGCATCCATTTGCGCGAGAGGCCGCGCTCGTTCGGCTTGTCGCTCATCGGGCTCGCCACCTTGGTGGCGACGATCCAGTCGTGACGGTGGGCGCGGATGGCGGCGCCGACCGCCTCCTCCGAGCGGCCTTCATTGTATTGGTCGGCGGTGTCGATGAAGTTGATGCCGGCGCCGTAGGCCTTGTCGACGATGCGCTGCGCCGTCGCCGCATCGGTGCGGCCGCCGAACATCATCGCGCCGAGGCAGATGGGCGACACTTTGAGGCCGCTCTTGCCGAGCACGCGGTATTCCATGGGCATTCTCCTCGCTTGTTCCCTCCCGCCGGCGGCAGAGGGTGGGGCGCCGACGGCGCGAAGTCAAATCGCCGGATGTGGTATGCACTTGTCGCTCGCCTCCGCCACGGGGCGGGGGGCGGAGAGGGCGGGGTGAGGTGGCAGATTGCCGGGCGATTGCTGAGCGCGCGGCGACGCCACCTCACCCCCCCTCTCTCCCACTTCGTGGCGGAGAGGGGCTCGCTGGCCGATCCGGATCGGCGACGAATCGGCGAGGAACTCCGCCGCCTTGGCAAGGTTCAAGGAATGCGCTATGGGTCGCATTCGGCAGCGGCGAAAAAACAAAATGCCGCGACGCTGGGTAGGGAGGATACGCATGAACAGGCTTTGCCTCATGGCGGCGGCCGCGGTCATCGCCGCGCCTGCCGCGAGTTTTGCCGCCGACAATACCCTCACCATCGGGATGACGCAGTCGCGGACGGGCGCGCTCAACGTCGATTCCCTGGCGCAGCAGCGCGGCTTCGACATGTGGCGCGACGAGGTCAACGCCGCCGGCGGCATCAAGGTCGGCGACAAGCGCTACAAGGTCCAGTTCGCCCTCTATGACGACCAGTCGCAGGGAAGCCGCGTCCAGCAGCTCTATACGCGCCTCATCGTTCAGGACAAGGCGCAGTTCCTGTTCAGCCCCTATTCCTCGGGCCTCACCGCGACGGCCGCGGTCATCAGCGAGCAGTACGGCAAGCTGATGATCATCACCGGCGGCGCCGAGCCCAAGACCTACGAGCTCGGGAACAAATATCTCTTCCAGATCATCACCCCGGCCGATCACTACCTGACGGGCGCGGTCGAGGCGCTCGCCACGAAGGACCCTCACGCCAAGGTGGCGCTCGTCTATTCCGACGACCCGTTCTCGAAGGCGGTGGTGCAGGCGACGCGCGATCAGGCCAAGGAGGCCGGCTTCGCGGACGTGCTCGATGAGGCCTATCCCCCCTCGACGACCGATTTCGGCCCGCTCGTCAACAAGGTCATCTCCTCGGGCGCCGACGCGCTCCTCGGCGGCGGGCATTATGCCGACGGCGCCACCTTGGCGCGCCAGCTCTACGACCAGAAGGCGAACCTCAAATGGGTGACCCTCCTCGTCGCCCCGGGCGACGCGAAATTCGCGACGCTGGGGCAAGCGGCGCTCGGCATTTCGGTCGGCTCGCAATGGGAGGAGAAAGCGACCTTCAAGCCGCAGATCGGTCCGACGGGGGCGGAGTTCGCCAAGGCCTTCAAAGCCAAGTTCAACGAGGAGGCGGATTACCACTCGGCCTCGGGCTATGCGGGCGGCCTCATTCTGCAGCATGCGATCGAGCAGGCGGGATCGCTCGACACGGACAAGGTCGCGGCGGCGCTCAACGCCATGGACATCACGACCTTCTTCGGCCAGTGCAAATTCGCGACCGATGCGAAGCATCACGGGCTGCAGGTCGCGCACCAGATGGTGCTGGCGCAGTGGCAGATGAAGAACGGAAAACTCGAGCGCGAGGTGATCTGGCCGAAAGCGGCCGCGACCGCCGACATCCTCTACCCCATCCGCTGACGCGGCGGGCCGGAAGGGGCGGCGCCGGCGCCGACCCTTCCGGCCGCTTCGGCTCGCCATGTCGGGTCTCTTCGCCTCGATCATCGACGGCGTGCTCGTAGGCTCGGTCTACGGCCTCGCCGCCATGGGGCTGACGCTCATCTGGGGCGTCACGGATGTCGTCAACCTGACCCATGGCTCGGCGATCGTCGCCGGCATGTTCGGCCTCTACCTCCTGACCAGCACAGGCGTCCCGCCCTACGCGACCTTGCCGTTGATCCTCGTCGGCGGCTTCCTCGTCGGCCTCCTCCTCTACTGGATCTGCGTCCACCGCGTCATCGGCCGGCCGCCCTTGATGAGCCTGCTCTCGACGTTTTCCGTGAACCTCGTGCTGATCGGGCTCGGCACGGCGGTGTGGGGCACGGCGCTCTTCAACGTGCCGGTCGCGCTGCCGAGCGTCAGCTGGCAGCGCTACACCTTCCCCGGCACGCATATTCTGGCGGCGGTGCTGACGGCGGCGATCGCCGGCTGCCTCTACGTCTTCCTCCACCGCACGCGGCTCGGCAAGGCGATCCGCGCCGTCGCCAACAATCGCGGCGCCGCCGAGCTCGTCGGCATTCCGACGACGCAGGTGCTGTCGCTCGCCTTCGGCCTCGGCGTGGCATTGGCCGGCGTCTCCGGCATGCTGATCGCGACACTCTTCCCCTTCACGCTGCTCTCGGGCGACGCCTACCAGCTCAAGAGCTTCGTCGTCATCGTGCTGGGCGGGCTCGGCAATCCGACGGGCGCGCTCCTCGGCGGCATCGCTCTCGGGCTCGTCGAAGGGCTGTCGACGCCCTTCATGCCGGTGAGCTGGACCTTGGTCATCGAGTTCGTGCTGTTCGTCATCGTGCTCATCGCCTATCCGAACGGGCTCCTCGCCCCCCGGCGCGCCTGACATGCGCGGCGGCGCACCGGGCGGCTCGGCGAAGCACGCGGCGATCGTTCGCCGTCCCTTCTTCTGGATCATTGCGCTCGTCATCGCCGCCTTCGCGGTGGCGCCCCTGCTCGGCAACGATGTCGAGCTGCGCGAGAGCCTGCTTCTTGCCGCCGTCTACATCACCCTCGCCAGCAATCTCAACATCATGCTCGGCTATGCCGGCTACGTGAATTTCGGCAGCATCGTCTTCTTCGGGCTCGGCGGCTATCTCTGCATCTACCTGATGGGCAGCCCGGGCTGGCCGCTCGTCGCCGCCATTCTCGTCGCCGGCGCCGGGGTCAGCCTGCTCGCGCTCCTCTTCGGCCTCGGCATCCTGCGCCTGCGCGGCGCCTATTTCGCGCTCGGGACGATCGGCGTCAACGAGGCGGTGCAGGCCTTCGTCTCGAATTTCGATCCCTGGGGCGGCTCCTCGGGAATCTATCTCTCGACCGAGCTGTTCCAGGCGCTCGGCGGCCCGATGCAGGCGCTGTGGAGCATCTATTTCCTGCTCGTCGCGGTGATGGGCCTGTCGCTTTATCTCAGCTACGCCATCAAGAGCTCGAAATTCGGCCTTGGACTGCTCGCCATCGGCCAGAACGAGGACGCGGCGGCGGTGCTGGGCGTGCCGACGGCGCTCTACAAGGCCCTCGCCTACAGCGCCTCCGCCTTCCTGCCGGCGATCGCCGGCGGGCTCTATTTCTTCAAGAGCGCCTTCATCCAGCCGACCGACGCCTTCGACCTCACCTTCTCGACCGAAGCTATCGTCATCATCATGCTGGGCGGCCAGGGCACCATCATCGGGCCGGTGCTCGGCGGCTATTTTTACGAGGAGCTCCGCGGCTGGCTGCTGACCTCCGAGACCTTCTCGCATTTCCAGCTCGTCGTCGCCGGCGTGCTGCTTCTCCTCATCGTCCTCTTCCTGCCGGGCGGGCTCATGGGCTGGCTCCATGGCCGCTGGCCGAAGCTGAGGCGCGTCCTCGAATGACGGCGCTTCTCGAACTCGATGGATTGAGCAAGAGCTTCGGCGGCGTGCGCGCCGTGAAGGGCCTCAGCTTCGCCGTCGAGGACGGCGAGATCCTTGGCCTCATCGGCCCCAACGGCGCCGGGAAGTCGACGCTCTTCAACCTCATCAACGGCGTCTTCATGCCCGATTCCGGCCGCTTGCGCTTCCGCGGCCTCGACATCACCGGAACGCCGCCGCATCGCGTCGCCAAGCACGGGCTGGCGCGCACGCATCAGATCGTGCAGCCGCTCGAAGCCATGACGGTGATCGAGAACTGCATGGTCGGCGCCTGCTTCGGGCGCGAGAACCTGCCGCGCGCGCAGGCGCTCGACACCGCGCGCGAGGCGGCGGTCTTCGTCGGGCTCGAAGACCGGCTGGAGACCACGGCCGCGCATCTCACCATCGCCGGCAAGAAGCGCCTCGAACTCGCCCGCGCGCTGGCGGCCCAACCCATCCTCCTCCTCCTCGACGAGGTCCTCGCCGGCCTCAACCCGACGGAAATCGCGCATATGATCGGCGTCATCCGCCGCCTGCGCGAGCGCGGCATCACCATCCTGATGATCGAGCATCTGATGCAGGCGATCATGAGCCTCTCGGACCGGATCGTCGTGCTCAATTCGGGTCAGAAGCTCGCCGAGGGAGCGCCGGCGGCGATCGCCAACGACCCCGCCGTCATCGAGGCCTATCTCGGCGATCCGGCGCTGGCGCGGGAGCTGCAGCAAGGGAGCGGCGATGAGCGGCGCGCTCCTTGAGGTGACGGCGCTCGAAGCCGGCTACGGCGAGGTGCAGATTCTGTGGGGCATCTCGCTCGCCGTGCAGCCCGGCCGTCTGACGACGGTGGTGGGCGCCAACGGAGCCGGCAAGACGACGACGCTGCGCGCCGTCGTCGGCAGCATCGCGCCCTGGGGCGGGCGGGTCGTCTTCGCCGGCGAGGATGTGACGCGGCTCTCGACCCATGCCAAGGCGGCGCGCGGCCTCGTCCTCGTGCCCGAGGGGCGCCAGCTCTTCGGCGCCATGACGGTCGAAGAGAATCTGGAGATGGGCGCCTTCTCGAAGCGCGCCGTGCGCCGATACGCCGAGCGCCTCGACCGCGTCATCGCCTTGTTTCCGCGCTTGGGCGAGCGGCGGCGCCAGAAGGCGGGCACGCTCTCTGGCGGCGAGCAGCAGATGCTGGCGATCGCGCGCGGCCTCATGTCGGATCCGCAAATCCTCATAATCGACGAGCTGTCGCTCGGCCTTGCCCCCGTCGTCGTGCACCAGCTCTTCGAAACCTTGAAGGCGCTCAAGGAAGACGGGCTCACCATCCTCCTCGTCGAGCAGAACGTGCACCTCGCCTTCGCGGTGAGCGACCACGCCTATGTCATCGCCGAAGGCCGCGTCTTCACCGAGGGACCGCCCCGGTCCCTCGCCGCACGGCCGGAGATCCGCCGCGCCTATCTCGGGCTTTGAGCCGGGCGTCAGCGCTCGGCGAAGGCGAGCTTGGCGCCGAGGGCGAGGAAGGCGGCGGCGAAGCTGCGCCGCATCCAGGCGAGGATGCGCGGCCGGGCGATGATGCGCTGACGGACCCCCGCTGCGAAGAGGCCGTAGCCGACGAAGACGACGAAGGTAAGGAGCATGAAGACGGCGCTCAGCTCCAGCATGTGCGGCAGCGGATGCGGGTCCCTGGCGCTGACGAATTGCGGCAGGAAGGCGAAGAAGAAGATCGAGAGCTTGGGGTTGAGGATGTTGATGAGGACGGCGTTGACCGTCACCTGCAGCGCCGAGCGCGCGCCGACCTCGCTCTCGACGCTGAGCGCCCCTTCATCGCGCAGCGCGCTCCAGGCCATGTAGAGGAGATAGGCGACGCCGAGATACTTGAAGGTCTGGAAGGCGAGCGCGCTCGCATGGAGGAGCGCCGCGAGGCCGAGGATCGCCGCCGCCATATGCGGGACGATGCCGAGCGTGCAGCCGAAGGCGGCGATGACGCTGGCGCGCCGGCCGCGCGCGAGGCCGGCCGCCAGGGTGTAGAGAACGCCGGTGCCGGGCGCCGCGACGATGACGAGCGAAGTCAGCAGGAATTCGATGCTCATGGCGCGCCCCCTTTAGGGGCAGCCTAACGGAGCGCCGCGGGGGGATCAATTCGCACCGGTGGCGCGCGGCGGCGCGCGGCGGCCGCTGCGCCGCGCCGCCGACGCGCCGGCGGACCGCGTCCTCGCCTGGCTCTACCTCATCCGCGGGGCCGCCATCGCCGCCTTCTTCCCGCCGCCGAAGACCGAGGCCTCGGTCCTCATCTTCGCCGCCCTCATGGGGCTCGTCTGGTTCGGGAGCGTGCCGTTGACGAGCGGGCTCGTCGCCAAGGTCTTCGGGACGCGGCATCTCGGGACGCTTTTCGGCGTCTCTTTGCTCAGCCACCAGATCGGCTCCTTCCTCGGCGCCTGACTCGGCGGCGATCTCTTCGACGCGACGGGGTCGTACACGTTGATCTGGGCCACGACCGCCGCCGCCGGCCTCGTCGCCGCGCTGCGGCACTTCCCCATCGACGACGCCCCCGCCGCATCGCCGAGCCGGCGCGGGCGTGAGCCGCACCTATTGCGCTCTCTCGCCCCCGATCACCCGGCGACCGACGCAACGGCTCGGAGCAAGATTGCCCTTGAGATCGCCCCGACACTGCACAGAATCCAGTAAACCTCAGGGGGACCCTCGCCAAGATGACCAAGACCATCACCCTTCTCGTCGCGCGCCTCATCTTCGCCGGGCTCTTCGCCATGGCGGCGACATTCAAATTCACCGGGATGGCCGCTACGACTGGCTACATCGCCGCGGCCGGATTTCCGGCGGCGCTGCTCCTCGCCTGGCTCGCCGCAATCTTCGAGAGCGCGCTGGCCCTCGCCTTCCTCACCGGCGCCTTCTTCTCGGAGACGGCCGTCCTCGCCGCCGCCTATGTCCTCTTCCTCGCCTTCGCCTTCCACGGCCCGTCGCATTGGAGCGGCAACCGCGACGAGTTCGGCTTCTTCATCGACCATTTCACCTTCATCGCCGGCCTCCTCTTCGCCGCAATCCACGGCCCCGGCGCGCGCTGGGCTCTGCGCGCCGGCGTGCTGGCGCCAAGGTGATACGTGTCCTCGTAGCAAGATCACCGGCTGCTCGGAGAGCAGCCGGCGCGATTGCGAGCTTCAGGTGCGACGGGAGGCGCGGCGGCGCCACGACAACGCGGCGATGCCTGTCGCGAAGAGCGCGAGGCCGGAAGGCTCGGGAACACTCGTGTTCGAGCCGGGGCCCGCCAGCGGTGCTACATCATCGATGTTCACAAAATTCGGATCATTCTCGATGATCACCTTGTCGGGATGCGTGATGTCATGCCTGAAGGTACGTCGTTCTGACTGACGCAAGAACCGGGCCAGCCAGATCGAATGTCACATTTTCAAGGGATTGCCGATCATGTCTCGGTCACGAGAAAACCTGACTGTAAAATCCGCCGACGGGAGAATCGGTTGTGTATTCCGTGACGATGATGTGCCCGGATATCGAGGGCTTCTCCTCTCATGACCCCTTCCCCCCAAGGACGGCCATGAGCGAGCTCATCCGACATCGCGGATGAGTCATTCTTGCTCCCTGGAACGGTATCGGCGGCGCTCGGCGAAGAAGCGCTGAGCTTCCCCTCCGCCACTACTGCGCCGTCCAGCCGCCGTCGATGGCGTGGGTCGTGCCGGTGATGGTGGCGGCCGCATCCGAGCAGAGGAAGAGGGCGAGAGCGCCGATCTGCTCGGGTGTCGAGAATTGCAGCATCGGCTGCTTCTCTTTGAGGAGCTCCTCCTTCGCCTTGTCGACGGCGAGGCCCTCCGCCTTGGCGCGCGCCTCGATCTGCTTCTGGACGAGCGGGGTGAGGACCCAGCCGGGGCAGATGGCGTTGCAGGTGATGCCGTCATTGGCGTGGTCGAGCGCCACCACCTTGGTGAGGCCGACGATGCCGTGCTTGGCCGCGACATAGGCGGCCTTGCGCTCGCTGGCGACGAGGCCGTGCGCCGAGGCGATGTTGATGATGCGGCCCCAGCGCCGCCGCGCCATGCCGGGCACCGCCGCCTTTATCGCATGGAACGCCGCCGAGAGGTTGATGGCGATGATCTGGTCCCATTTCTCCTCGGGAAACTCCTCGATCGGCGCCACGAACTGGATGCCGGCATTGTTGACGAGGATGTCAACGGCGCCGAGCCTGCGCTCGGCGGCCGCCACCATCTCGCGGATCTCGGCCGGCTTCGCCATGTCGGCCGGGGAGTAGGCGACCTCGACGCCGTGGCGCTCGGCAAGGCCGGCGCGGAGCTTCTCGATCTCGGCCTTGTCGCCGAATCCGTTCAGCATGAGCTTGCAGCCCTCCGCGGCGAGCGCGGTTGCGATGCCGAGCCCGATGCCGCTCGTCGAGCCGGTGACGATTGCCGCTTTTCCCTTCAGCATGCCCTTCCTCCTCGCATGATTCGCAAGACGCGCCGCCCCTCAGCGCTTGAACAGCGCCTCGGCGCCGCCGCGCTGCCGGCGCTTCGCCGCGATGGCCTCGCGGACGCGCAGAATCTCCGCCTCCATCTCGGCGATATAGGCTTCGAGCTCGGCGATCGAGAGCGGCGCCAGGTCGCGCGGCTTCGGCGCCATGCGGCGCGGCTCCAGCTCGTCCTCCTCCATCATGCCGTCCTCCCCTCCGGGTCCCCGCGACCCGTTGCCAGTCTCGCGCGTTCAGTCTAGAGGTGCAATCCGCGAGGCTTCCCTGCGACAGGATCAGGACCGATGACGACGCTGCCCGACACCATGACCGCCATCGAGATCCGGGCGCCCGGCGGCCCCGAGATGCTGGTTCCCGCGAGCCGCCCCGTCCCGCTGCCGGCGGCGGGCGAGATTCTGGTCGCGGTCGCCGCCGCGGGGGTCAACCGGCCCGACATCCACCAGCGCGAGGGCAATTACCCGCCGCCGCCCGGCGCCTCGGACATTCCCGGCCTCGAAATCGCCGGCCGGATCGTGAAGCTCGGCCTCGGCGTTCATCATCACCGCATCGGCGACGAGGTCTGCGCCCTCGTCTCGGGCGGCGGCTACGCGCAGTATTGCCTTGCCCCGGCGCCGCAGACCCTGCCGGTGCCGAAGGGCCTCGACATGATCGAAGCGGCGGCGCTGCCCGAGACTTTCTTCACGGTCTGGACCAACCTCTTCGAGCGCGGCGGCCTCAAAGCCGGCGAGACGGTCCTCATCCATGGCGGCTCGTCGGGGATCGGCACGACGGCGATCCAGCTCGCCAAGGCCTTCGGCGCGCGCGTCTTCACCACCGCCGGCAGCCTCGAGAAATGCCGCGCCTGCGAAGCCCTCGGCGCCGATGTCGCGATCGAGTACAAGCGCGAGGATTTCGCCGCAATCGTCCGCGAGAAGACGGCGGGGCGCGGCGTCGATGTCATCCTCGACATGGTGGGCGGCGACTATATGCAGCGCAACATCAACAGCCTCGCCCTCGACGGCCGGCTCGTCAACATCGCCTATTCGAAGGGCGCCCGGGTCGAGGTCAACTTCATGCCGGTCATGCGCAACCGCCTCACCATCACCGGCTCGACCCTGCGGCCGCGCACGGTCGAGCAGAAGGGCGCCATCGCCGCGGCGCTGCGGCAAAAGGTGTGGCCGCTCATCGAGGCCGGAAAAGTGCGGCCGCAGATTTACCGCACCTTCCCGCTCGCCGAGGCCGCCGCGGCGCACCGCCTCCTCGAGACCTCGGAGCATGTCGGGAAGATCGTCCTGACCGCGTGAGCGGCGGAGAGAGGGAGGGCGCCTCGCCCTTCCCTCGCCGCGCCCCAGGCATTATATACGGTCGAGTATCCGAACAAGCCGGCCTTCCTTGCCGTGCGCTTCGCGGCGCCGAAGGGGGGCGGCAACCCAGAGGTCGAGAAGAATGGCAACTCCCCTGATGCCGAAAGCCACCGCCGTGTGGCTCGTCGAGAACACCTCGCTCACCTTCGAGCAGATCGCCGATTTCTGCGGGCTGCACGCGCTCGAAGTGCAGGCGATCGCCGATGGCGAGGTGGCGATGCAGATGCAGGGGCTCGACCCGGTGGCGAACGGCCAGACGACGGCCGAGGAGATCGAGCGGGCGCAGAAGGACCCGGAGGCGCGGCTGAAGCTGTCGCCGCAAGCGATCCCCGAGGTGCTGGTGAAGCATCGCGGCCCGCGCTACACGCCGATTGCGAAGCGCCAGGACAAGCCGGACGCCATCGCCTGGCTCATCAAGAACCACCCCGAGCTCACCGACGCGCAGATCACGAAGCTGGTCGGCACGACAAAGCCGACCATCGCCGCCGTGCGCGACCGCACGCATTGGAACGCCTCCAACATCAAGCCGCGCCACCCGGTCACCCTCGGCCTCTGCACGCTCGCCGAGCTCGACAAGGCGATCGCCCGCGCCAACCGCGCCAAGAAGACCGAAGAGGCGGAGCCGAGCACGGCCGACGGCGCCGCGGCGGGGTGAGAACGGCGCGGCGAGTCTGGGGCGCAGTCGGGACACCTCGCACCGAGCGACGATCGGCAACACGGGCGGCCGGGATCGTGCGCCGGCCGCGCGGCCGAGCGCATCGTTTGACGGGCCAGCTCGAGTTTGGTAGATATCTGCCAAAATATGGTGGAATGGTAGAAGGTGAGCTTGAACATCAAGAATGACGAGGCGCATCGACTGGCTCAGGAATTGGCCGAGCTGACAAATGAAACCATGAGCGCGGCGGTCACCAGAGCTATTCGCGAACGCCTCGAACGGGTGCGCCGATTACAGCGGCGAGATCGTCTCGCCGAACGGCTGCTTGCCATTGGCAAAGACTGTGCCCCACGTCTCAAGGAACCCTTCCGTTCCGCCGAGCATGGAGATCTCCTCTATGACGAGGACGGATTGCCGCGATGATCGTCGACAGTTCGGCGATAATTGCTATTCTTCGCGCCGAACCGGAAGCCAGCGGTTGCGCCCACGCCATCGCCACTGCCGAACAATGCCGCATCTCGGCGGCAAATTATCTTGAAGCGGCCGTCGTCATCGACGGAAGCGATGACCCCATCGCAAGTCGACGCTTAGATCAACTGATCGCCGAAGCGCAGATCGCGATCGAGCCGGTGACAGAAGTCCAAGCCCGAGTCGCCCGCGAGGCTTATCGCGATTTCGGTAGAGGCCGCGGCCATCCTGCCGGCCTGAATTTCGGCGATTGCTTCGCATACGCGCTCGCCAAAACTACGGGCGAGCCCCTGCTCTTCAAGGGCAAAGATTTCGCTCATACCGATATCAAATCCGCCCTTTCCTGAGTATAGGCGGCCTCATACCTATATCTTGGCCGGAGCCAGACCCGCGCCTTTGAGCGCCGCCGTGATCTCGTCCAAGATCGCGGGATCGTCGATGGTGGCGGGCATGGTCCAGTCCTGGCCGTCGGCGATTCGGCGCATGGTGCCGCGCAGGATCTTGCCCGAGCGCGTCTTCGGCAGGCGCTGCACGACGAGCGCCGTCTTGAAGCTGGCGACCGGCCCGATCCGCTCGCGCACGAGGCGCACGGCCTCGGCCGCGACCGTCTCGGGCGGCCGGGCGACCCCCGCCTTCAGCACGAGGAGGCCGATCGGCACCTGCCCCTTCAGGGAATCGGCGATGCCGAGGACGGCGCATTCGGCGACGTCGGGGTGGGCCGCCAGCACCTCCTCGATGCCGCCGGTCGAGAGGCGGTGGCCGGCGACATTGATGATGTCGTCGGTGCGCGTCATCACATGGATGTAGCCGTCCTCGTCGATGAGGCCGGCATCGGCGGTGGCGTAGAAGCCCGGGAACTCGGCGAGGTATGACTGGCGGAAGCGGTCGTCGGCCTGCCAGAGCGTCGGCAGCGCGCCGGGCGGCAGCGGCAGCTTGACGGCGAGGGCGCCGACCTCGCCCGGCTTCATCGGCCGGCCTTCGGGATCCAGCACCTGCACATCCCAGCCGGGCACCGCCCGCGTCGCCGAGCCGTGCTTCACGGGCAGCTTTTCGAGGCCGAGGCAATTGGCGGCGATGGGCCAGCCCGTCTCGGTCTGCCACCAATGGTCGATGACCGGCACGCCGAGCTGCTCTTCGGCCCAGGCGACGGTCGGCGGATCGGCGCGCTCGCCGGCGAGGAAGAGCGCGCGGAAGCGCGAAAGGTCGTGCTTGCGGATGAGCTTTCCCTCCGGGTCCTCGCGCTTGATCGCGCGGAAGGCGGTGGGAGCGGTGAAAAAGACGCGGACGCCGTGCTCGGCGATGACGCGCCAGAAGGCGCCGGCATCGGGCGTGCCGACGGGCTTTCCCTCGTAGAGCACTGTCGTCGCGCCGTGGAGGAGCGGCGCATAGACGATGTAGGAATGGCCGACGACCCAGCCGACATCGGAGGCGGTCCAGAAGACCTCGCCCGGCTCGACGCCGTAGATGTATTTGAGCGACCAGGCAAGCGCCACGGCGTGGCCGCCATTGTCGCGGACGACGCCCTTCGGAATGCCGGTCGTGCCCGACGTGTAGAGGATATAGAGCGGGTCCGTCGCCGCGACGGGGACGCAGTCGGCGGGGCGCGCCGCCGCGACGGCCTCGCGCCAGTCGCGGTCGCGGCCGGGGATGAGCTCCGCCCGGGCTTCCTCGCGCTGCAGGATGAGGCACGCCGCGGGCTTCGCCTTGGCGAGGCCGATCGCGGCGTCGAGCAAGGGCTTGTAAGGGATGACGCGCTGCCCCTCGATGCCGCAGGAGGCGGAGAGGATCGCCTTCGGCTTGGCGTCGTCGATGCGGGTCGCGAGCTCGGGCGCGGCAAAGCCGCCGAAGACGACGGAATGGATGGCGCCGAGGCGCGCGCAGGCGAGCATCGCCATCGCCGCCTCCGGCACCATCGGCATGTAGATGAGGACGCGGTCGCCCTTGCCGACGCCGAGCCCGGCGACGGCGCCCGCGAGCCGTGCCACCTCGTCGCGAAGCTGGCGGTAGGTCCAGAGCGCGATGCGGCCGGTGACCGGGCTGTCATAGATGAGCGCGGTCTGCTCGGCTCTACCGCCCGCGACATGGCGGTCGAGCGCGTTCCAGCAGGTGTTGAGGCGGCCGCCCGCAAACCAGCGGTAGAAGGGCGGGCGGCTGTCGTCGAGGACGCGGTCCCAGGGCCGCTCCCATTGGATCGCCTCGGCGGCATCGGCCCAGAAGCCCTCGGGATCCTCCTTGGCGCGGCGCCAGGACTCCTCGTAGCGTCCCATCACTTCTCCTCCCTCGCATTTCTTGCTCAGCGATGCTAACGCCGTGAAGGAGGCCCGCTCAATGAGCGATCGCGCGGGCTCAGAGCAAGGCTCTGAACTCGTCGACGGTAAGCCGAGCTTGCCGAATGTTTTGCAGCGTACCTGGCTTGAGGTCTCTCGCGCCATGAGAGGGAACCGCCAACACACGGCCCGGATCATCACGATGCGCCAGAATATGATGGCTGCCGACAATTCGCTCGACAGTGAAGCCGGCGCGACGCAAGGCCGCGATCACCTGCCGCCCGTTCACGGGCAGGAAGATGTCGGCTCATGCAGCGACTGTGACTTTCCGCACCATCGGGGAGCTGTCGGTCGGTATCGGAAGCCCGTGATCGATCCGATATTCGAGGATTGCGCGGATGGCTTCTTCGGCATGGCGGACGGCTTCCGTCTCGCTATCCCCTTCGGTGACCACCTCTGGAAGAGCCGGACACCGTGAACCCGCCGTCCGGCTGCGGCTCGAGAACGATGGTGAAATCGAATGTCTTCGCCACTGTGAGACGCTCCGCTTCGCCGACGCGCTGAATGCTACCACGGCGGCCAACAACCGCGTAATCTGATCCTGGACTTACAGCTATCTCCGATCGCTTGCCGCGAGATCAAGAGTGAGCGCAGCCGACAATCCGTTCGAGACCGGTCTCGACAAGAACGCGGCGAATTACGTGCCGCTGTCGCCGCTGGGCTTCCTCGAGCGCAGCGCCGCGGTGTTCCCCGACCGCACGGCCGTCCTATACGGGGCGCGGCGCCATTCCTGGCGCGAGGCCTATGCGCGCTGCCGCCGCCTCGCGAGCGCGCTCGCGCAGCACGGCATCGGCAAGGGCGACACGGTGGCGCTCATGGCGCCCAACCTGCCGGAAGCCTTCGAGGCGCATTTCGGCGTTCCCATGTCGGGCGCCGTGCTGAACGCGCTCAACATCCGCCTCGATGCCGACACCATCGCCTTCATCCTCCAGCATGGCGAAGCCAAGGTCCTCCTCACCGACCGCGAATTCGCGCCCGTCATCGGCAAGGCGCTGGCGCAGCTTCCGAAAAAGCCGCTCGTCATCGATGTCGATGATCCGCAGGCGCCCGCGGGCGAGCGGCTCGGCGCCATGGATTACGAGAGCTTTCTCGCTTCGGGCGACCCCGATTTCGCCTGGCATCGCCCTGCCGATGAATGGGACGCCATCGCGCTCAACTACACTTCGGGCACGACCGGCAACCCCAAGGGCGTCGTCTATCACCACCGCGGCGCCTATCTCAACGCGCTCGGCAACATCCTCGCCTGGGACATGCGGCGGCATCCCGTCTATCTCTGGACGCTGCCGATGTTCCATTGCAACGGCTGGTGCTTCCCCTGGACGGTGACGGCGCTCGCCGGGACGCATGTATGCCTGCGCCGCGTCGAGGCCGGCGCCATCTTCGCCGCCATCGCCAAGGCGGACGTGACGCATCTCTGCGGCGCCCCCATCGTCATGAATTTGCTGCTGAACGCGCCTGCCGAGTCGAAGCGCGCGCTGCCCCGCACCATCGAGATGATGACGGCGGGGGCGGCGCCGCCCGCCGCCGTCATCGAGGGCATGGAGGCGATGGGCTTCCACATCACCCATGTCTATGGCCTCACCGAGGTCTACGGGCCCGTGACCTATTGCGCCTGGCACGAGGAATGGAACGGCAGGCCGTCGCAGGAGCGCGCCGCGCTGAAGGCGCGGCAGGGCGTGGCCTATCCCGTGCTGGAAGGGCTGATGGTGGCGGATGCCGAGACGCTGGCCCCGGTGCCGCGCGACGGCAAGACGATGGGCGAGGTCTTCATGCGCGGCAACGTCGTCATGAAGGGCTATCTGAAGAACCCGCAGGCGACCGAGGAGGCCTTCGCCGGCGGCTGGTTCCATACGGGCGATCTCGGCGTCGCCCATCCCGACGGCTATATCGAGCTCAAGGACCGCTCGAAGGACATCATCATCTCGGGCGGCGAGAACATCTCGACCATCGAAGTCGAAGGCGTCCTCTACCGCCACCCCGCGGTGCTCGAAGCCGCCGTCGTGGCGCGGCCCGACGCGAATTGGGGCGAGACGCCCTGCGCCTTCGTCGCGCTGAAGCCGGGCGTGAGCGCCAGCGCCGACGAGATCATCGCCTTCTGCCGCGAGCGCCTCGCCCGCTTCAAGGTGCCGCGCACCATCGTCTTCCGCGCGCTGCCGAAGACCTCGACCGGAAAGATCCAGAAATTCGTGCTGCGCGAGGAGGCGCGAAAGCTCGGCTGAGCTTCTGTCTAGTGCTGGCGTTCGATCTGGAAGATTTCGTCCTTGATGCGGAGCTTCTGACGCTTGAGGTCGCTGATCGTTTCGCGATTCGGCAACGGCCGGCTGGTTTCCTTGTCGATTTCGATTTCAAGATGGGCGTGCCGGGCGCGGAGCGTTTCGAGACGATCCTGCAGCGACATTGGCGTCTCCAGTCATCCGTGGACAGGAACGCTGCATCCTACGCCTGAATCGGGGGATTGACAAACGCGACTCGGGCGCCGGTGCGCCTTTCCCTCTGCCGCCTGCAGGAGAGGAGAATGGCGAGGATAAGTTATTGTTTTACACTGCTTTGATCCCGCGGCGATCCCCTCACCCTGCCCTCTCCCCGGAGGGGAGAGGGTCAAGGTCGTCGGAAGGGCAGAGGCAAAGTGCGCGCCCCCGACTAACCCGGCCAGGGCAGCGAATAGGTCTTCACATTGGTGAAGCTCTTCATCGCCTCGAGCACGCCCTCCTTGTAGCCGAGCCCGGAATCCTTGATGCCGCCGAAGGGCGACATCTCGATGCGGTAGCCGGGGACTTCCCAGATATTGACGGTTCCGACCTGCAGCTCGCTGATGAAGCGGGTGATGTAGTCGAGGCGGTTGGTGCAGACCCCCGAGGAGAGGCCGTAAGCCGTCGAGTTCGAGACCCGGATCGCGTCGTCGATGTCCTTGACGCGGATGATGGGAATCGCGGGACCGAAAGTCTCCTCGCGCACGAGCTCGCAGTCGAACGGCACTTCGTCGACGACCGTCGGCGGGAAGAGCGCGCCCTTGCGGTCGTTGCCGTGAAGAAGCCGCGCCCCCTTCTCTACCGCATCGACGACGCGGCTCTGAAAGAGCATCGCCGCGCGCTCGGTGATGACGGTGCCGACATCGGTCTCCGCATCCATGGGGTCGCCGCATTTGAGCTTCTTCGCCTTGGCCGTGACGAGAGCCGCGAACGCCTCGGCGACGGCCTCGACGACGAGGATGCGCTTCACCGCCGTGCAGCGCTGGCCCGAATTCTTGGTGGCGCCGGCGACGGCGAGCTCAGCCGCCTTCTCCAGATCCGCATCCTCCATGACGATGAGCGGATCGTTGCCGCCGAGTTCGAGGACGAGGCGCTTGTAGCCCGCCTTCTCGGCGATGTACTTGCCGACGCGCACGCTCCCGGTGAAGGTGATGAGATCGGCCTTCGGGTTGACGATCATCTCGTCGCCGATATCGGCCGGGCTGCCGGTCACGACCGACAGCATCTGCGGCGGCAGCCCCGCCTCGTAGAGCACATCGGCGAGGAGGAGCGCCGTCAACGGTGTCAGCTCGGTCGGCTTCAGCACGACGCAATTGTTGGTGGCGATGGCGGGCGCCAGCTTGTGCGCCACCATGTTGAGCGGATGGTTGAAGGGCGTGATGGCGCTGATGGCGTTCAGCGGCTGGCGCAGCGTGAAGATCTTGCGCTGCTTGCCGTGCGGCGTCAGGTCGCAGGAGAAGACCTGGCCGTCATCGAGGAGGCAGAGCTGGCCTGCGAAGGTGAAGACGTCGTAGGCGCGACCAACCTCGTAGAGCGAATCCTTCTTGCAGAGCCCGCTCTCGGCGGTGATGAGATCGGCGATCTCCTCCTTGCGGGCGATGAGCCGCTCCGCCGTCGCGAGCAGAATTCGCTGCCGCTCGTAGCGCGTCAGCTTGGGCTTGTAGGCGTATGCGATGTCGAAGGCCTCGCGGACAAGAGCCGGCGTCGCCCGCGGCACCGTTCCGACGACGCTGTTGTCGTAAGGATTCATGACTTCGAGGACCGCGTCGGTCTCCACCTTGCGGCCGGCAAGGCGGAGGGATTCGCGGCGCAGGGTCGAAGCGGGACGCGGAGCAGATTGCTTAGCGAGCATGATTCAAAGCCACATCGAAGATGTCGAAATTGCGGAGGCGACGGTCCGAGGGCAGATCGCTCCGGCGGTTGAGAAGGAGCGGGACGCGCTGCTCGGAAAGGCCGCCATGCGAGCGCAGCGGCTCGGTGAGGCCGGAGAGGTCGTGCCGGGCGCGGCTGGTGCCGAGCACCTTGTGCCGGGTCGCGACGACGACGATGTCGCCCATGCGGTCGGCCGGCAGCTCGAAACGGCGGCAGGCTTCGTCGCGCGGCAGCGCCAGCTCGATGCCGGGCAGCGCCTCGAGGCGCGCGAGCGTGTCGGCGACGAGGTCCTTGCGGCCGAGATACACGGTGGCGAAGGAGCCGAGCGCGCCATGATGCACGACGTAGGGGTCGGTGATCGGCAGGATGACGCGCGTCGCCTCGCGCCCGAGCCATTCGTCGAGCACATCCTGGAGGTAGATGACGTCGGGCGCGCCGCCCGCATCGTGCTTGGCGTTCATGCCGTGATCGGCGGTGAGCGCGATCAGCGCGCCCAGCTCGTCGAGCCGCGCCAGATAGCGGTCCATCATCGCGTAGAAATCGTCGGCGACAGGGTCGCCGGGCGCGTGCTTGTGCTGAATGTAGTCGGTGGTGGAGAGATACATGAGGTCCGGCCGGTCGCGCTCCATCAGGCAGACGCCGGCGGCGAAGACGAATTCCGAGAGGGCGGCGCTGTAGACGCCGGGAAGCGGCAGCCCGACGAAATCGAGGACCCCGTCGATGCCGTTCTCGGGAAGGCTCGCCTTGTCGGCCTGCTCGGCTGAGAAGCAGACGGCGCGGCCGGGCCCGAGCCGGAGGCCGTTCCCGAGCAGCCGCCGCAGCTTGTCCTTGGCGGTGACGATGGCGATGCGCGCGCCCGCGCCCTGGAAGGCGGCGAAGATGGTAGGCGCCCGCAGAAAGCGCGGGTCGTTCATCATCACCTCGGCGCCGCTCTCCGGATCGTAGAAATAGTTGCCGCAGATGCCGTGCACGCTGGGCGGCACGCCGGTGACGATCGACAGATTGTTGGGATTGGTGAAGCTCGGCACCACGCAATCGGCGAGGCGGTTGGTGCCGTCCTTCAGCATGCGCTCAAGGAACGGCGCGCGGCCGTGCTCGACGGCGCTCTCGATATAGCCGGGCTCCGAGCCGTCGACGCAGACGACGACGACCGGGCCGCGCGGCGCCGCGTAGCGGCGCCCGTTGACGGCGACCTCGGCGCGATCTCCGTTCACGCCGCGTGCCTCGCGCCGCATTCGCTCACCCCCATCTCGGCGATGACCTCGCGGACGGCGGCGACGGCGCCCTGCATGTGCTCGGCACCGAGGCGGCCGATGCAGCCGATGCGGAAGCTGTCGGCGACGGTCAGCTTGCCGGGATAGATGACATAGCCGCGCTGGCGCAGCTTGTCGTAGAAGACCTCGAAGGCAAAGCGCGGATCGCGCGGCATGTGGAAGGTGACGATGATCGGCGCCTGCAGCCGGTCGGGCAGCAGCGATTGGAAGCCGAGGGCGCGCATGCCGTCGAGGAGAATGCGGCAATTCGCGGCATAGCGGGCGCCGCGCCCGGCGACGCCGCCTTCGGCCGCATGCTCCTCGATCGCCCGGTGCAGCGCGACGATGACATGGATGGGCGGGGTGAAGCGCCATTGCTTCGTCCGCTCCATCGCCGCCCATTGGTCGTGGAGGTCGAGGGAAAGCGTCGTCGCATTGCCCTTGGCCGCCGCGAGCGCCGCCTTGTCGCAGATGACGAAGCCCATGCCGGGCACGCCTTCGAGGCATTTGTTGCTGGACGCGGCGAGCGCCTCGAAGCGCAGCTCCCGCGCATCGACCGGCAAGGCGCCGAAGGCGCTCATGGCGTCGACGAGGAGGCGCCGGCCCTGGCGCTCGACGACAGAAGCGATCTCGGCAATGGGGTTGAGGATGCCGCTCGTCGTCTCGCAATAGACGGCGAAGACATGGGTGATCGCCGGATCGGCTTCGAGCATCGCCGCGAGACGACGCGAATCGGGCGGCGTGTCCTCGGCCGTCTCCAGCAGCGCATAGGCGCGGCCGGCGTAGTCGCAGATCTTGGCCGCGCGCTTGCCATAGGCGCCGTTGACGAGGATGAGCACCTTGCCCTGGCGCGGCACGAAGGTGGTCAGCATGGCCTCGACGGCGAAGGTGCCGCTGCCCTGCACCGGTACCGTGAGATGCGTCCCGACGCCGCCGGCGAGCGCCGTGATGCGGTCCAGCACCGCGGCATTGGTGCGGATGAATTCGTCGTCGCGCGAGCCCCAATCATGGAGCATCGCCGCCTTGACCGAGCGCGAGGTGGTGAGCGGTCCCGGCGTCAGCAGGATGGGATCGCCGGTTTCCGAGGCGGCCGGTGGGCGCGGGGCAGACGGCATCGAGCGGTATCCTTTCTGGCGGTGCTGATGGGGATACCGCATGCGCTCAAATCAGTCTAATACATAGTTCTGATGACTGATATCAGGATTATCGATATGAACCACAGCCAGCTTCGCGCCTTCCACCTCGTCGCCCGTGAAGGCAGCTTCACCCGCGCCGCGCGCGGCGCCGGCATCGGCCAGCCGGCGCTCTCGGGTCAGGTCAAGGCGTTGGAGCTCGCCTATGACGTCCACCTTTTCGAGCGCCGCGGCCGCGGCGCGCAGCTCACCGCCTTCGGCCGCCAGCTCTACGCCATCACCGACCGCCTCTTTGCGCTCGAAAGCGAGGCCGAGGCGCTCCTCGCCGGCGCCAAGGCGCCCTCCATCCTCCAGCTCAAGATCGGCGCCGACAACGCCTTCCATGTCCTTCCCGTCATGACCGAGCTGCGGCGCCGCCACCAGGGCGTGCGCTTCTCGCTCAATATCGGCAATTCCGAGGCGGTGCTGCGCAGCCTCGCCGATTACGAGACCGATGTCGGCGTCACGGCGAAGCAGCCGCCGCAGCCGCGCTTCCATGCCATCCCCTACCGCCGCGACCGCCTCGCCGTCTTCGTGCCGCGGGGGCATGAATGGGCGGGGCGCGAGACGATCTCGATCGCCAACCTCGCCGGGCGCGACATGGTGCTGCGCGAGCCGGGCTCGGTCACGCGCGAGGAGTTCGAGCGGGCGCGGCGGGCGGCCGGAATCGAGCTCGGCAACGTCATGACCATCGAGAGCCGCGAGGCCGTGCGCGAGGTCGTCGCCGCGGGCTTCGGGATCGGCGTCATCTTCGCCGGCGAGTTCGGCCGCGACGACCGCCTCGCCCTTATCGGTTTGAGCGAGCGCGAGCTCGTGGTCCGCGAATACGTCGCCTGCCTTGCCGAACGGCGGCAGGTGCCGGGAGTGCGCGCCTTCTTTCAGATCGCCGCGGGGCTCGCCAAGGAGGAGATGGCCTAGCGCCGCCGGGTCCTCAGCAATCGCCGAGGCAGATGCCGAGGCTGCGGGCGGTGCGCACCATGGCGCCATGCGGGTCGACGAGATGCGGGGCCGCGATCGCCTTGCCGAGCGGGACGTCGACGACCTGGCGGTTTTGCCAGGCGACCATGCGGTCGAAGCGGCCGGCGGCGATGAGGTCGACGGCATGGACGCCGAAGGAGGAGGCGATGAGGCGGTCATTCGCGGTCGGCTGACCGCCGCGCTGAACATGCCCCAGCACGGTGACGCGGGTCTCGGCGCCGGTGACCTTGGAGATAGTGGCGCCCAGCAGATGGCCGATGCCGCCATAGGTCTCCGTGCCGATGCCATGGCGCTGGCGCACCTGCTGGCCGAAGCTGTCCTTGACGGCCTCGGCGACGACGACGAGGGCGAAGTTGCGGCCGCGCCGGCGCACCCGCTCGATATGCGCCGCGACATTCTCGATGGTGTAGGCGATCTCGGGGATGAGGATGACATCGGCGCCGCCCGCGATGCCGGCGGCGAGCGCGATGTGCCCGGCATCGCGGCCCATGACTTCGAGGATCATGACGCGGTCGTGGCTCGCCGCCGTCGGCTGCAGGCGGTCGAGCGCCTCGGTCGCGACCGCCACCGCCGATTGATAGCCGACGGCGTTCTCGGTCGCGTCGAGATCGTTGTCGATCGTCTTCGGAATGCCGACGAGCGGGAAGCCCCCCTGCTGCGCCAGGCGCCGCAGAATGGCGAAGCTGCCGTCGCCGCCGATGCCGATGAGAGCGTCGAGGCCGAGCTCGCGATAGCCCTCGATGAGCTCCTCCGAGCGGTCGCGCAGGCTGCCGTCCGGCATCGGAAACGCGAAGGGATTGCCTTTGTTGGTGGTGCCGAGAATGGTGCCGCCCATGCGCAGCATGGTGCTGCTGAAGACGGAGGGCCCCAGCTCCTCGAACTCGACGGGGCGCCGCATCAGCCCCATCGTCCCCTGGCGGATGCCGAGGACGCGCCAGCCATAGCCCTCGATGGCGCGGCAGGCGACGGCGCGAATGACGGCGTTCAGCCCGGCGCAATCGCCGCCGCTCGTCAGGATGCCGATGGTCTTCGCCGGTGCCGCGGTCACTGCCATCTCCGGACTGTTGCTCGCCTCTCGGCGCCCGCCCCCGCGGGCGCCGCCACACTCACTATCTAACGCGAATTTTGCTATAGTCTCGCGGCAGCCGCGGACAAGCCCGTTTTACGCATCATGGATCTCGACATCGAAGCCGCGAAGGCGAAGCTGGAAGCCTTGCGCAGCGAGCATCGCGATCTCGACGCGGTGATCGCCCGGCTTGCCGAGCAGGCGCCGTTCGACCAGCTCCAGTTGCAGCGCCTCAAGAAGCGCAAGCTGGTGCTGAAGGACCTCATCACCAAGCTCGAGAGCCAGCTCCTGCCCGACATCATCGCGTGACGCCGTCGCTCACCCCTTCGCCTGGCTGCGCTGCTGCTTCTTCAGCATGTACATGGCCCGGTCGGCCGCATCGAGGGCGTCGGCGGCGTTCTCGCCGCCGCTGAAGGAATAGGTGCCGTAGGCGGCCGAAAGGGCGATTTCCTTCCCCTGCCAGGGCAGCGGACGGGCGGCGATGGCGGCGGCGAGCACATCGGCCTTGCGCCGCGCCGTCTCCTCGTCGGTCTGAACGAGGAGCACGCCGAACTCGTCGCCGCCGATGCGGCCGACCACATCGGTGTTGCGCACGCTGTCGACGAGAATTTGCGCCACGTGCTGGAGGGCGGCATCGCCCGCGGCGTGGCCACACTGGTCGTTGATGGCCTTCAGCCCGTTGAGGTCGAAATAGACGATGCTCGACGGCGTGCCGTAGCGCTGGGCAAAGCCCATCATCCGCGACAGTTCGCGCACGAAGGCCCGGCGATTGGCGATCGGCATGAGCGAGTCCTCGTCGGCGAGGCGCTCCAAAAAGGCGATGCGGTTGCGCGAATCCTCGAGCTCGCGGCGCAGACGATCGACCTCGCCGAGGAGGCCCATGATCGCCCGCCGGACGCGGGGGGTCATCTCCGCCTCGGGAATGCCGGCGAGCGACACGGTCTCTTCGATGCCGGCCGCGGCGGGCGCGCCCGACGCCTCGCGCCGCACCGCCCTCTTCACCGCGGCGATGCTCGACAGGGATTTGGTGTCGCGGATTTCCATCAAAGCGGAATTTGCCGGAGGACTCCGGGATACATTTCGGCGCCGCCGAGCACTCCGCCCGCGGCACGGCGAATATTAGATGAATTCCGTAACACGAGGTAAAACAAAATGCGAAGGGCAGCGCAGACTTGCCGCCGCCGGGTGCAACCCTATAATGCGCCTCTTTTGCGGAAACGGGCAAATCGGCAATGGAAGGGGACCCGCCGGTCGTCGGCATCGTCATGGGCAGCCGCTCGGATTGGGAGACGATGCGCCATGCCGCCGAGACATTGGCGCGCCTCGGCATCGCCCATGAGACGCGAATCGTCTCGGCGCACCGCACGCCGCGCCGGCTCGTCCACTACGCGGAATCGGCCCGCAGCCGCGGCCTCAAAGTGGTGATCGCGGGAGCCGGAGGCGCCGCCCATCTGCCCGGCATGATCGCCTCCATGACGCCGCTCCCGGTCCTCGGCGTTCCGATCGAATCGCGGGCGTTGAAGGGGCTCGACAGCCTCTTGTCGATCGTCCAGATGCCGGGCGGCGTGCCGGTCGGGACGCTGGCCATCGGCACTGCCGGGGCCGTCAACGCCGCTCTCCTCGCCGCCGCCATCCTAGCGCTTGCCGATCCGACGATCGCCGCCGCGCTCGATGCCTGGCGTCAAGAGCAGACCGAAGGCGTCGCCGAGGCGCCGGAGGAGGCGCCGCGCTGATGCTGGCGCCCGGCTCGACGATCGGCATCCTCGGCGGCGGCCAGCTCGGCCGCATGCTCGTCGGAGCGGCGGCGCGGCTCGGCTACCGCTCGCATGTCTTCACGCCGGAGGCGGAGAGTCCGGCCGGCCTCGTCACTCCCTTCGTCACCCGCGCCCCCTTCGATGACGAGGCGGCGCTCGCCCGCTTCGCCGCCGCCGTCGACGTCGTCACCTTCGAGTTCGAGAACGTGCCGGCCGCGACGGCCGAATTCATCACCGCGCGCGGCAAGCCGATGCATCCCGGCCCCGAGGTCCTCCGCATCACCCAGGACCGGCTCGAGGAGAAGGACTTCCTGCGCTCGGTCGGCGTGGCGACGACGGAATACCGCGCCGTCAACAGCCTCGCTGACCTGCGCCGGGCGGCGCAGCAGATCGGCCCGCGCGGCGTCCTCAAGACGGTGCGCCTCGGCTATGACGGCAAGGGCCAGGTGATGCTCGGCCCGGACAGCGATCTCGCCGAGGCCTGGCGCCGCCTCGGCGGCGCGATCGCCATTCTCGAAGGCTTCGTCGATTTCGCCTGCGAGGTCTCGGTCATCATCGCGCGCAACGCGTCCGGCGCCGACGCGACCTATTCGCCGGTCGAGAACCGGCACGTCAACCACATTCTCGACACGACGGTGGCGCCCGCCCGGATCGCCCCCGAGGCGGCGATACGGGCCGAGGCGATCGCCCGCCATGTCGCGGACAGGCTGGGCGTCATCGGCCTCCTCGCTGTCGAGATGTTCCTGACGCGCAGCGGCGAGCTCCTCGTCAACGAGCTGGCGCCGCGACCGCACAATTCCGGCCACTGGACCTTGGACGCCTGCGCGACCAGCCAGTTCGAGCAGCATGTCCGCGCCATCTGCGGTCTGCCCCTGGGCTCGACCGCACGCCATTGCGATGCGGTCATGAAGAACCTCATCGGCGACGAGGTCGAGCGCTGGCGGGAATGGATCGCCGACCCCTCGGCGAAGGTCCATATTTACGGCAAGAGCGAGGCGCGGCCCGGCCGCAAGATGGGCCATGTGACGCGCCTCTTGCCGCGCGGCTGAGCCGCCGCTACCGCCGCTGCGCCGCGCGGAAGAGTCGCGCCGGGTTGGGCAGGCGATCGAAGGCCTCGCGCAGGCGGCTCGTCAATCGCGGAATCGCCATCGCATCGGCGATGCGGCGGTCGAGGAAGGCGCGGCTGTCGACGCTGCCGGGGGAGCGGTCGTCGAGCCAGTAGAGCATGGTCGCGGCATAGACGGCGGCGAGAAGGCCGCGCTTCGTATAGAAATTGAAGTCGGTCGCGGTGTCGCCGGCCGCGTACCAGGCAGCATCGACGGTGTCGTAGAGGAGGCGCAGCCCCAGCACCGCGTGCTGCGGCAAGGCGAGCAGTGCGAGGGCGCGCCGCGCCGCCTCGCGATGCGGATCGAGCGCATCGAGACGCGCGCAGAGGGCGGCGGCGATGCGCTCGCGGATTTTAAGGAGCTCGAATTCGGGGCCGCTGACGCGGCGCAGCATCTCGCGATCGGCCCAGCGACTGAACCAGGCGACGAGCCCCGCCCCGGCCCGCGGGAAAAGCGCCATGGCTTCGCAGTCCGAAAGCCCGAGGCTGCGCGCTCCCGCCCGCAGGGCGGTGACCGACCAGCCATCGAAAGGCACGTTGGGGAGCACCGCCAGAAGCAGGCGATCCTTCGCCGCGATCTCGTCCATGACTGCCCTCCCGGCCCTCGGGGCCTCTCTGGCGCCGATCGTCACTCCGCGGCGAGCGCGGCGAGATCGATCGGATGGCGCTGCCACTCCTCGACGAAAACGAGGAGGCGGTGATCGGTCATCCGCTGCGGATAAAGAATGCCGTCGAGATGGTCGCATTCATGCTGCACGACGCGCGCATGAAAGCCCTCGACCTCGCGCTCGATCTCGGCCCCGTCCGGCGTCGTGCCGCGATAGCGGATGCGGGAATGGCGCGGCACCGCGCCGCGCAGCCCCGGCACCGAAAGGCAGCCTTCCCAGCCAAGCTCCATCGGCCCCGACAAGGCCTCGATGACGGGGTTGACGAGGATTGTGAGCTCCTGCGCGGTGTCGCCGGGCCGGCCGGTCACGCGCTCCGCCGGCACGCGGAAGATGACGACGCGCTGTGCGACATGCACTTGCGGCGCCGCCAGCCCTGCCCCGGCGATGTCGTCCAGCGTTTCGATCATGTCGGCGACGAGGCGCTTCACCGCGGGCGCGGTCGGATCCTCGACCGGCGCCGCGACGCCGCGCAGGATCGGATGCCCCATGCGCGCGATCTTCAGGATCGACATGCCACCAATATGGCGGCGCCGTGGAGCGCGGTAAAGGCGAGCAGCCGGGGAATGCGCCCGCACGGGGCAGCGGATACCGGCAACCCAACCGGGCCGCTTCACAACACCACCCCGCCGTGTTAAAAGATGTTGCCGGCTGCGGCTTCGCGGCCTGTTGGCGTTCGCCTTGACCGTGGCTTTGAAAGGAGTGGCTCGCTCGTGCAAGTTCTCGTCCGCGACAACAATGTCGATCAGGCGCTGCGTGCGCTGAAGAAGAAGATGCAGCGTGAGGGCATCTTCCGCGAAATGAAGCTCCGTCGCAGCTACGAGAAGCCATCCGAGCGCAAGGCCCGTGAAAAGGCGGAGGCGGTCCGCCGCTACCGCAAGCTGCTGCGCAAGCGCATGGACCGCGAGGGTTACTGAGCAAGGGGCGCGCGAGCCGCGCCGAAACGAAGGCCCGCCGGACGCGCCGGCGGGCCTTTTGCTTTGCTGAAGGCCGAGAGAGACGATCAGGCGCGAGGCTGCGGAGCCACGCGCAGATAGGGCTTCAGCGTCTTCCAGCCCTGCGGGAACTTCTGCTTTGCCTGCTCGTCGCTCACCGAGGGCGGGATGATGATGTCCTCGCCCGGCTTCCAGTTGACCGGCGTCGCGATATTGTGCTTGGCCGACAACTGGCAGGAATCGAGGAGGCGCAGCACCTCGTCGAAATTGCGGCCGCTGCTCATCGGATAGGTGAGCATCGCCTTGATCTTCTTGTCGGGGCCGATGATGAAAACCGAGCGCACGGTGGCGTTGTCGGCAGGCGTCCGCCCCTCGGCGCTGCTCCCGGCCTCGGCCGGCAGCATGTCGTAGAGCTTTGCCACCTTCAATTCGGGATCGCCGACGAGGGGGTAATTAACCGCGTGGCCCTGCGTCTCCTCGATGTCCTTGGCCCATTTCGCATGGCTGCCGACGGGATCGACGCTGAGCCCGAGGATCTTGCAGTTGCGCTTGTCGAACTGCGGCTTCAGGCCGGCCATATAGCCGAGCTCGGTGGTGCAGACCGGCGTGAAATCCTTGGGGTGGGAGAAGAGGATGGCCCAGCCATCCCCGATCCATTCGTGAAAATTGATGGTTCCCTGGGTCGTTTCCGCGGTGAAGTTCGGGGCCTCGGAGTTGATCCTGAGCGACATGGCATTCCTCCGCTGTATGGCACTGGAGGCGGATGTTAACACGTCGCCACGCGACGGCATAGGGCCACGTAAATAATCTATTAACTACACTTCATTTTAGTTATTCGAGGGCTTTGACGATCTCCTCGCACATTTTCTTGGCGTCGCCGAACAGCATCATCGTGTTGTCGTGGTAGAAGAGCTCGTTCTCGACGCCGGCATAGCCCGAGGCCATCGAGCGTTTGACGAAGAGCACGGTCTTCGCCTTCTCGACATCGAGGATCGGCATGCCGTAGATGGGCGAGGACGGGTCGGTCTTGGCCGCCGGATTGGTCACGTCGTTGGCGCCGATGACGAAGGCGACGTCGGTCGAGGCGAAATCGCGATTGATCTCCTCGAGCTCCAGCACCTCGTCATAGGGCACGTTGGCCTCTGCGAGGAGCACGTTCATATGCCCGGGCATGCGGCCCGCGACGGGATGGATCGCATAGCGGACGACGACGCCCGCCTTCTTCAGGATGTCGGCCATCTCGCGCAGCGCATGCTGGGCCTGCGCGACCGCCATGCCGTAGCCCGGCACGATGATGATCGAGGCGGCATTCTTCATGATGAAGGCCGCGTCCTCGGCGCTCCCCGACTTGACCGTCCGGTCGGCGCGGCCCGCCCCCGCCCCCGGCAGCGCACCCTCCCCGCCGAAGCCGCCGAGAATGACGTTGAAGATCGACCGGTTCATCCCCTTGCACATGATGTAGCTGAGGATGGCGCCCGAGGAGCCGACGAGCGCGCCGGTGATGATGAGCGCGCTGTTGCCGAGGGTGAAGCCGATGCCGCAGGCCGCCCATCCCGAATAGGAGTTCAGCATCGAGATGACGACGGGCATGTCGGCGCCGCCGATCGGCAGGATGAGGAGAAAGCCGAGCGCGAAAGCGAGGAGGATGAGGAGGATGAAGGCCGCGGTCGGCTGCCCGGCGACGAACCAGCCGAGAAGGGCGAGGAGCGCGAGGCCGAGAACGGCATTCAGCGGATGCTGCCCGGCGAAGACGAGAGGCTTCCCGGAGACGAGCCCTTGCAGCTTCGAGAAGGCGACGATCGAGCCGGTGAAGGTGATGGCGCCGATGGCCGTGCCGAGCCCCATCTCGACGAGGCTGCCGGTATAGATCGCGCCGGGCGTGCCGATTCCGTAGGATTGCGGCGAGGCGTAGGCGGCGATGGCAACGCAGACGGCGGCGAGGCCGACGAGGCTGTGGAAGGCGGCGACGAGCTGCGGCAGCGCCGTCATCTGGATCTGCAGCGCGATGTAGGTGCCGATCGCGCCGCCGATGAGGATGGCGACGACGATCGCCCAGTAGCTCAGCACCTGCGGCCCGGCAAGCGTCGTGCCCACCGCGATCACCATGCCGGCGATGCCATAGGCGTTGCCGGCGCGCGCCGTTACGGGCGAGGACAGCCCGCGCAGCGCCATGATGAAGCAGACCGAGGCGAGAAGATAAAGGAGGGCAGCGAAGTCTTGGCTCACGTCCGGGCCCTCACTTTGCCGGCTTCTTCTTGAACATCTGCAGCATGCGCTGGGTGACGATGAAGCCGCCGAAGATGTTGACCGAGGCAAGGATGACGGCGATGAAGCCCATCAGCTTGTGGAAGGGGAAATGCTCGGGTCCGGCGGCGATGAGGGCGCCGACGATGATGACGCTGGAGACGGCGTTGGTGACGCTCATCAGCGGCGAGTGGAGCGCCGGCGTGACGCGCCAGACCACGTAATAGCCGACGAAGCAGGCGAGCACGAAGACCGTGAGCTCGAAAACGAAGGGCGAGCCGCCATGCGCGGCTTGCGTTGCCGTCTGCCCGATCTGCTGGGCGAGCTGATCGAGGCTCTGCGACAGATCGCGGGCATTGCCGGCCAGCTCGGCCGCGCGCTGGGAAAGGAGGGCGGGGCTGTCCATTGCGGCTCAATCTCCTGCTGCCTGACCCGTATTCTCGACCGCGGCCACCGCCGCGCTTTTCGCCAGGGCGGGGTGGATGACGGCGCCGCCCTGCGTCAGCAAGGTGCCCTTGATGATCTCGTCGGCGGGGTCGATCTTCAGCGCCTTGTCCTTGTCGATGATGAGACCCAGAAAATTGAGGAGGTTCCGGGCGTAAAGCGCGCTCGCATCGACGGCGATGCGCGAGGGCACGTTGGCGTGGCCGAGGATCTTGACGCCGTTCGCCGTCGTCACGACCTCGCCGATTTCGCTGCCCTCGCAATTGCCGCCCTGCTCGACCGCGAGGTCGACGATGACGGAGCCCGGGCGCATATCCGCGACCATCTCGCGCGTGATGAGGACCGGCGCCTTGCGGCCGGGAATGAGTGCCGTGCAGATCGCGATGTCGATCTTCTTCAGCGCCTCGTGCACATGCTGGCGCTGGCGGCGCTGGAAGTCCTCGCTCATCTCCTTGGCGTAGCCGCCTTCTGTCTCCGCCGCCTTCATCGCCTCGAGATCGACGGTGAGGAAGCTGGCGCCGAGGCTCTCCACCTGCTCCTTGGCGGCGGCGCGCACATCCGTCGCCGAGACGACCGCGCCGAGCCGCCGCGCCGTCGCGATCGCCTGCAGCCCGGCGACGCCGGCGCCCATGACGAGGACGCGCGCCGGCGCCACCGTCCCCGCCGCCGTCATCATCATCGGGAAGGCGCGGCCGAATTCGGCGGCGGCATCGAGCACGGCGCGGTAGCCGGCGAGGTTGGCCTGGGAGGAGAGCACGTCCATCGACTGCGCGCGGGTGATGCGCGGGATCAGCTCCATCGCGAAGGCGGTAAGCCCGGCCGCGGCATAGGCCGCGACCTCGTCCGGATGCTGCAAAGCCTGGAGAATGCCGATGAGAACCGCGCCCGAGCGCATCAGCGCCAGCTCGTTCGGGCCGCCCTCGCCGAGGATCGGCCGCTGCACCTTGAGCACGATGTCGGCCGTGCCGAGCGCCGCCGCGGCATCGGCCGCGATCGTCGCGCCCGCCGCGGCGAAGGCGGCATCGGGGAATGCGGCGCCCGCCCCGGCGCCGCTCTCGACGACGACTTCGAGCCCCATGCCGACGAGGCGCTTCACGGTATCGGGGGATGCCGCAACGCGACGTTCATGCGCCCGCCGCTCCTGCGGAATGGCGATCTTCATCGACGCTCTCTCTCCACCTGATCCGCCCCGGGAAGGAACCGCACAATGCCAAGCCCTTGCCGCTTTGTGAAGCGAAAGGCGAAAGGGCGATCCGGCCGGCCGGCCGATTGTTGCCGGATTACGCGATTTGGTTTGGCGCCCGGCGCATGCTAAGCTCCCTCGCGATGATCGGGCGCGCCATCGACGCAACCCTCTCGGCGCGGTCCGCACCAGGAACAAAACCGTGGTCATTTCGGGGAGCAAGGCGGGGTTGCCGCCGGCGCGAGGTGCACCCGAAGGTGGAATAAACGCGGCAGGTACCCGTTGTCCATACGTCACGCCATACCGGAACGGCAACCGGAGGTTGCCGGCGCGGGCATGAAGAGCGGATTCAGCGATCAATTGATCGCGGTTTTGCCTCGCCTGCGCCGCTTCGCCCGCGGCCTCACCGGCTCCGCCGTCGAGGCCGATGATGTCGTTCAGGCGGCGTGCGAGCGTGCCCTGGCTCGGATGCACCAATTCCAGGAAGGAACACGGTTTGACAGTTGGATGTTTCGCATCGTGCAGACGATCTGGATCGACCAGCTGCGGGCGCGGGAGGTTCGGAAGGAGGCTGCGGAGGCCGAAGGCGAGCGGCTCGGAAGCGACGAGTCGGTGCGCCGGGCCGATGCCCGCCTCGCCCTCGCCGAAGTGAGGCGAGCGGTGAGCCGGCTCCCGGTCGAGCAGCGCACCGCGCTGCTGCTCGTGACGGTCGAGGGGTTGAGCTACAAGGAAGCGGCGGAAGTCGCCAAGGTGCCGGTCGGCACCATCATGAGCCGCCTCGCGCGAGCGCGGGTGGCCTTACAGGGGCAGCTCGAAGCAGGCGGGGGTCTGCGGAGGAGTACGGACGATGCAGAAATCGAGGGATGAGCTGCTCGTCGCCTATTTGGACGGCGAGCTCGACGAGCGTCGGCGCGCCGAGGTCGAAACGCTGCTCCAGCGCGACGAGACGGCGCGGCTGCGCCTGACGCAGCTCGGCGAGGGCGCGACCCTGCTGCGCGCCGCCTTCGACGAGGTCCTGCGCGAGGAGGTTCCGGAGCGCCTCATCGCCGCCGCTCGGGGGACCACCGAATCGGAGCCGACGCAAGGAGCCGAGATCCTGCATTTCCGGCGCAAGCGCACCGCGGAGAGCTGGCGGACTTACAAGCGCTGGTGGATCGCGGTGCCGGTCGCCGCCTCGCTCTTCGGGATCATGGTGGGCGGCGGCCTCACCTATGTCGGCGTCGATCACCAGACGCCGCCGACGGGGGCGATGCAGCAGGCCGCCGCCTCCGCGGCCGCGACCAACAATTGGCTCGACACGGCCGCCGAATACCACAAGCTGTTCGTGACCGCCTCGACGGGCGGCGGCTCCTTCGCCGACATTCCCGCCAAGGACGGCGAGAACAGCGGCGACGTCATGCAGAAGCTGAGCCAGCGCATCGCCCAGCCGCCCATGCGCGTCCCCAACCTCAAGCCCTGGGGCCTCGTCTTCCAAGGCGCGCGGGCGATCGTCATCGAGCAGCACCCGGCGGCGCAGCTCTTCTACACCGCCGACAACAAGACGATCGGCAAGGCGATCGGGCCGCTCACCGTCGTCATCGCCTCCTCGAACCGGCCGGATGTGGCGCCGACCTTCGACCATCGGCAGGATTTGAACCTGCTCTACTGGCGCCGCAAGGGCCATGCCTATGCGATCGTCGGGCAGGCGGATATCGGCTATATGTGGGGCCTCGCCAACGACATCGCCTGGCAATTCGACGCGATTTGAGGCACCGCCGGCCGTCAGGCGTGAGCGGCTAGAAGCGCCCGCAGCTCGTCGCGCAGCAGGGACCGCCAGGAACGGGGCTCGACGAGCTCGGCGCCGGGGCCGAGCCAGCGCACCAATTCGAGGACGCGCGCCGGCTGATCCTCGCCATAGGTCATAACCACCTCGTCCGCCTCTTTCGCCTCGAAGCGCGCGAAGGCGAAGTACCAGTCGGCGGCGAGGCGCTCGGCCTGCGAGCGGCGCATGCGGATGACGACCGGGCTCGTCCGCGCCCAGGCCGCCATCGCTTCGCCGAGCCAGCGCCGGCCGAGATGGCGGCGGATATCGAAATCCCGCGGCTGCGGCGCCCGCAGGCTCGAGGCTTCGATCTCGACGACCCGGTCGGCGCGCCAGAAGCGCCGTTCGCCGCCGCCGCCGTGCGGCCGGCGCGTGCCGACCAGATACCAGCGCTCGCGATCCCAGAGGGCGCCCAAGGGCTCGGCCTCGGTCGCGACCGGCGCGCCGCCGGCGCGATAGGGCGAGCGATAGGTGAAGCGGATCTGCGTTCCATCGAGCACCGCCTTGAGGAACAGCTCGACCGTCCGCGCCTCCGCCCCGGAGGCGCCGTCGCCCTCGCCCACAGCGGCCGGGAGCTCGGGATGAAACGCATCGGGCGCCGTCCGCTCGAAACCGATGAGCCGCCGCGTCTCGGCGAGCAACGGGCGGAGCGGTTTCGGCAGCGCCGTCACGAGCTTGCGCTCCGCGGCTTCGAGCTCGCGGGCAAAGGGCGTCACTTTCAGCCCGCGGGCCAGGGCGAGGGCGAGAAGCACTGCCACGGCCTCGTCCCGGGCGAAGCTGACCGGCGGCAGGAAGAAGCCTTCGAGCAGCCGATACCCGCCCTTGGCGCCGCGATCGGCATAGATCGGCACGCCGGTCGTGCTCAGCATGTCGATATCGCGATAGATGGTGCGGACCGAGACCTCGAAGCGCTGCGCCAGGGCGGCGGCGCTCAGCATGCTGCCGTCGCTGAGCAGCAGGAGGATGGCGAAGCCGCGCTCGATCCGGGTCATGCGGCAATTCTGACAATGGTGAGTGGGGAAAGCCAGATGCCGGCGAAAAAATCCGCATAATACCTGACACGATGGTGTCAGTTGCGAGGCCTTATTCTTGCGCCGTCGACAACCCCGGAGAAGGACCCATCACCATGATCGACCATGTCTCGATCGGCGTTCGCGACATCGCCGCGGCGAAGCGCTTCTACGACGCGGCCTTGGCGCCGCTCGGCTATCGCTGCCTCAGCGCCGGCGAAACCTCGCTCGGCTATGGGCGCGAGGCCGTCGCCTTCTGGATCGGCGCCGCCGAGCGGCCGGTGCCCGCGGACGAGGCGTCAGGGCTCCATATCTGTTTCGCCGCCAAGGAGCGCGAAGCCGTCGATGCCTTCCACGCCGCGGCCTTGCGCGCGGGCGGCCGCGACAACGGCAAGCCGGGGCTGCGCCAGGATTACGGCCCCAGCTACTACGCCGCCTTCGTCGTCGACCCCGCGGGCTATCGCATCGAAGCCTATTGCGGCCGCTGAAAGGGAGAGATGCGATGGCCGAGCAGACACGAAAATTGCTGTGGCGGGCAGGCGAGCGGGAGGCGCGGCAGCGCGCCTTCGCCCAGCGCCTCAATCCCAATTCCTACCTGCTGCGCACGGGGCTCTCGCGCCTTGCCGGGCTGAAGCGGGCGCATGTCTCGCTCGGCCGCGTGCCGCCGGGCAAGGACTCTTTCGCCTATCACGCCCATCTCCTCGAAGAGGAATGGGTCTATATCCTATCCGGGCGCGGCATCGCCGAGATCGATGGCGAGAGCCACGAGGTGGGACCGGGCGATTTCATGGGCTTTCCAACGCCGGGCGTTGCCCATCTCCTCCGCAACCCCTTCGACGCCGATCTCGTCTACCTGATGGGCGGCGAGGCGCTGCCGCTCGACGTGCTCGATTATCCGAAGCTCGGCAAGCGCTACCTCCTCGTCTCTGACGGCGGCGTTCCGGACTTTTACGAGCTTGTCAACCCGACGAAGCCCTTCGACCTGGCTGAGCCCTCGGCGACGCGGTAGGGCGGCGGATCATGCGCCTCGTCATCGACGATCCCGCCCCGTGGCGGCGGCGGTCGGCATAGCGCCGCTCAGATTTCGGCCTGGCGCAGGAGCTCGCGCAGGACGCGGTCGGCATCGAAGAATTCGTGGGCGATCTCCAGCGCCGCATGGCATTGCCGGCGGTAATCGGCGTTGATGCGGCCGATCGCCTCGCGAATCTCCTCGAGCGTCGAGAAGGCGAAGAGCCCGGCGGTGCTGGGAATGCGCTTCGAGAAGCCCGTATCCTGGGTGACGACCGGCCGCCCGGCGGCGAGATAGCAGACGCTGCGGTCGCTGAACCACCCCGTGCGGGCGCGCACATAGATGTCCTTGGCGACCGTGAACTCCGCATGCGAGGTCACGATGAAGTCGCGATAGGGCCGCATATCGGCCGAGACCGGCACCGGATCGACGATCTCCCAGCCGGCCTCGCGCACCCGCGCCGCGATCTCCTGTGTGGGCGGCCACATGGCGAGGCGGCAGGGCTGCAGCGTCTGGCGCGGCAGATCGAGGAAGCGCAGGAAATTGACGTGCTTCGACCAGAGATAGGTCTCGCCGCCGATGGTGATGTCCTTGCCCGTGCTCTCCCAGGTCGCGACCGAGGTGAAGAAGGGACCGGCGGAAACGCAGCCCGCGTCCCAGAGGTCGAGCAGAACGGGCGGCCGCGTCGCGCGCCAAGTGAACCCCAGCAGCGGGATCGGGCAATCCGCCGCGCCCATATTCTCGCCATAGGTGAAGAGATGGGTGTGCGCGCCCAAATAGCTGCGCGCCGCGGCGTCGCCTTCGGCGGCGCGCGCCTGCTCGTAGCCGGGATCGGTATCGACGAAGACGCGAACCGGGCACGCCATGTGCTCGTCGCGCAGATGCGTCGCGCCGGAGAGGTTGATGAGCGCGTCCGCCTCGCGGTAGAGCGCCTTCACGCGTGCGCCGGACAGCCCGTGCCACGCCTCCCCCGCGGCGTCCCAATACGCCCAGCGGTCGCCGAGGTCGAAGCGCTCCATCATGTGGCGCAGGAAGGCGACGTTATAGGCGCAGTCCTCGGCGAGCGCCTGGCGGCGCGGGTCGTAGGGGCGCGCGCCCGAATCCTCGATGTACCAGACCTCGTGGCCGAGGCGGCGCAGGCCCAGCACGTAGTGGAGCGCCTGCCACGCGATCCCGGCGAGCGGGATCTGCCCGGCAAGGTGCAGGACGAGAATGGTCTTACGTGACGCCAAGCCGGGTGTCCTCGCTGCCGAACTGGGTCTTGTAGTATTCGGCGAAAACGCCATCCCGCCGGATCAGTTCGGCAAAGCCGCCCTGCTCGGCGATGACGCCGTCGCGCAGAACGAGGATCAGATCACAACTCCGCACGGTGGACAAACGATGCGCGATGATGAATGTCGTGCGGCCTGCCGCAAGGCGTTCAATTCCGGCCATCACCACCGCCTCGGTTTCGACGTCGAGGGCCGAGGTCGGCTCGTCGAGAATGAGAATGGGGGCATCGCGCAAGAGGGCGCGCGCGATTGTCAGGCGCTGTTTTTCGCCCTCGGAGAGCGTCGCCGCGGCCTCGCCGATGATCGTGTCGTAGCCCTCGGGGAGCGACATCACGAGATCGTGGATGCGGGCGAGCTTCGCCGCCGCCTCGACCTCGGCGCGCGAGGCCTCGGGCCGGCCATAGGCGATGTTGTCGTGCACCGAGACGGGGAAGACGAGCGGCGGCTGCAGGACCATCGCGATCTGCTGGCGCAGCGCCTTCAACCTGTATCCCCGAACATCGACGCCGTCGATGAGGACGCGCCCCGCGGTCGGGTCGAAGAAACGCGGGAGGAGCCCCAGCAGCGTCGACTTGCCGGCGCCGGTCGGCCCGACGACCGCAACGCGCATGCCGGCGCGCACCTCGAGGTCGATGCCGCGCAGCACCGGCAGATCGGGGCGGTAGCGGAAGCTGACGCCTTGCCAGGCGATGTCGCCGCGCGCGCCTTCCGGCGGGAAGCGGCGCGGGCCATCGGCGAGATCCGCCTCGGTGTCGAGGATCTCGAAGACGCGGCGGGCGCCGATCCGGGCGCCCGCGATGAGGCCCCAGCTCTGCGTGATCTGATTGACGGGCTGGTAGAGCTGCGCCAGGTAGGAGATGAAGACGACGAGCTCGCCGAGGGTGAGGCGGCCGCCGAGGACGGCCCTGCCGCCGGCATAGACGACGAGCGCCGTGCCGCCGGCGATGACGACGTTGACGATGCCCGAATAGAGCGTCTGCCAGCTATAGAGGCGCAAGGTCGAGCCGAGGCTCGCCCGGCTCGCCCCCATGAAGCGCCGATGCTCCTCCTCCTCCTTGGTGAAGGCCTGCACCACCTTGATCGAGGAGAAGGCCCATTGGACGAGGCTGTAGACGCGGCTTTCCGCATCGCGCACCTCGCCGGCGACGGCGGCGATCTTGCGGTTGAAGACGGCGATGAGGAGGAAGAGCGCCGGCACGACGGTGAGCGACAGCAGCGTCATGACCGGGTCGATCGGGATCAGCACGGCGAGCATGCCGGCAAGCAGCACGAGGGCCGAGAGGATCGGCAGCAGCCCGTTCATGATCATGGTCTGCACGGCGAAGCTGTCGGCGGTGACCCGGTACATGAGGTCGCCCACCCTCTGGCGGCTGTGGAAGGCGAGCGACAGGCGCTGGAGATGGGCGTAGAGCGCGCCGCGCAAATCGTTCACCATGCGCTGGCCGACGCCGATCGTCGTCCAATTGTGCAGCAGGGTGAGGCCGCCGGCGCCGATCTGGACGGCGACCATGGCGAGGCAGGCAAAGCCGAGCAGGGCCAGCGGCGACAGCGCCGCGAGCGGCGCCCCGATCGGCTTCCCGGCGAGCACGTGATCGATGACGATCTGCAGCGGCCAGGGCTTCAGGAGCTCGAAAGCGGCGATGAGGAAGACCTGAAGAAGCGCCCAGGCGAAGCGCAGCCGGTAGGGGCGCAGATAGGGCAGCAGCTTCCAGCCGAGCGGCGGCATGGCTCCGGGCGCGTTCCGCCGCCCCTCACGCCGTCCGCGGCGAGCCGATGGCGATGGCGGAGCGGGGCGTCGGCGCGATCGGCGTCAGCTTCGCCTGCCCCGCCACCGCCTCGATGATGCGATGCATGAGCCCGCCGAAGGCGGCGGTGCGCTGGGCGATGAAGGCGAAATGGCCGAGGCCGATGATGCCGACCGCCGCCGCCACCGGCGGCGCGCCGAGGATGAGGGCCCCGGCGGCGATCACCGCATAGCCGCGCAGCACGAAGGCCGAAAGCCGCGAGAAGCGCATGGCGCAGCGCACGCGCAGCAGGCGCTTCGCCCCGCCGTGATTCTCGGCGCAGACCGTGACATAGGCGCGGCTCCAGAGGCCGCGGGCGATTTTGAGGTCCCAGTCGCTCCAGCCCGTATCCGGCACGATGAAGTATTTCTGCGGCGCCAGGAACGCCATGAGGCCGCCGAGCAGCACCTCCTTCTCGTCGCCCCGCTCGCTCCAATAGGCGAGGTAGAGCGCGCGCTGACGGCAGTCGATGCGCGGCTTCTGCCGCGTCTCGCCGAGCCGCGCCGGGTCCTTCGTCTGCATCAGCCGCGAGCGCCATTTGAGGCGCTCCCAGCCGCGCAAAATGGGGCCGAGATATATGAGGAGCGCGATGAGCGCCCGCGCCTTCGGGCCGCGGAAGCGGCGGTCGATCGGCGCCTTCAGCGCGCCGTTGACGCACATCGTCCAGGTGACGAGGAGCGGCACGAGCAGGAGCCACATCCAGCCGCCGCCGGCGATGCCGGCGAGCGCCAGGGCGATCGCGACGACGTTCCACTCGAAGGTGAGCGGGAGGAAGGCGGCGAGCGAGGAGGGCGGCTCGTACATGGTCTGGAAGAGGCCGCGGCCGAAGACGCCCGAATAGATGACCGGCCGGTTCGAGAGCAGCAGCGAGGCGGAGAGGTCGCCATAGATGCGCCCCAGCCACTTCGCCTGGCCGAAGAGGTTGAAGCGGAAAGGGTGCTTGCCGTAGACGAGGGCCTCGGCCTTGCCGTAGCCGCGCTGCTGGCCGAGATAGGCCTTCACGGTGTTGCGGCGGAAATGCCAGACGACGGCCGAGGGGCTGAAGCCGATCGTGTAGCCGGCATCCTGAAAGCGCCAGCAGATGTCGACATCGTCCCCCGCCGCGCGGTAGAGCGGATCGAAGCCCCCGAGGCCGAGCAGCACGTCACGGCGGAAGGCCATGTTGCAGCCGGCGATATGCTCGGCCACGTCGTCGCTGACGAGGACATGAGTGGGGCCGCCCGGCGAGACGGCGACCGCCGCGGGGACGAGGCTGTCCTCGGGCGGCGGGAAATTCGGCCCGCCGCAGGCGACAAGGTCGGCGGCGACCATCTTGCCGACGAGGTAGTTGAGCCAATCGGGATCGGCGACGCAGTCGCTGTCGGTATAGGCCACGATCTCGCCCGTCGCCGCCTCGGCGCCGACATTGCGGGCGACGGAGAGCCCCTTGTTGGGCTGGCTGATGATCTTGCAATAGGGATAGCGCTGCGCGATTTCGAGCGTGCGGTCGGTCGAGCCGTCATTGACGACGATGACTTCGTAATCGGGATAGTTGAGATGCTCGAGCGAGGCGAGACACGCCTCCATCGTGCGCTCGGCATTATAGGCGCAGACGACGACGGAGACGCGCGGATGGCGCGGCAAAGGCGGCGGCAGCGGCCCCCGATACGCGCTCGCCACGGCATGGAAGGCGGGCTTCGGCCGGCGCGCGCGATCGACGAGGCCGAAGGCCCAATCCTCGATGAGATGCCCGCCCGTGAACCATTCGTCCGTCCAGGCGAATACGAAGGTGCCGGCGACGCCCATCGAGAAGGCCGTGCCGACCTGCCAGGAAAGGATGGCGCGCTGGCCCTCCTCGCCTTCGCGCATCGAATCGACGCCGAATTCGGTGAGGACGAGCGGCCGGTCGACGGCGAGGTTGTGCAGGCGCGAGACGTAGCGGCGGAAAGCGTCCTCGCTGTGGAGATAGACGTTGAAGCAGAGGAAATCCGTGAAATCGATGGTCAGATACTCGGTCGAGGGAAAGTTGGCGTAGCTGACGAGCGCGCCCGGCACCTCCGCCTTGACGGCGGCGACCAAGGATTTGAGGAAGGCCCGCACCTCCTTCGCGCCGTGCCAGCGCACCATGTCGGGCGGGATCTCGTTGCCGATCACATAGGCGAAGACGGCCTCGTGCCGGGCGCAGGCGCGGACGCCGGCGAGCACGGTGCGTCGGACCTCCTCCTGGACCGCGGGGCTGTCGAGGAAGGTGATATGCTGCGACCACGGAATGCCGACCAGCACTTTGAGCCCGCTGGCGGCGGCGATGTCGAGCAGCCAGACCGGCGGCACGGTGAAGACGCGCACCGAGTTGGCGCCCATTTCCGCCATCAGCGCGAAATCCGTCTCGACCGTGGAGCGTTCGGGGAATTGCGCCCCGTGCGAGGCGACGGCGAAGGGGCCGTAGGTGACGCCCTTGACGAAATGCTTCCGGCCGCCGCTGAAGAAGAACTTGCCCCGCACTTCGATCGCCGCCGGCGACGATGGCGCATGCGCCTCGATATCCGCTGGAGCGGCTGCGGTCGCGACCATCTGCATTCCGAGAACTCCTATGCCCGCGGGCCGATGATCCGGATCGCAGGCGTCGAACAACGAGAGCCGCTTGCCGGCTATTCCCGATGCGATCGCGGCGAAATCATGGCCTTAGCGGCAACGGCATGGACAAGAGCGGGAGGCCCCGTCCCTGTCAAGTCCCCGCTGTCCGCTCGCGGCGCTCGGAGCCGGCCGGCTCGGATACGGCATCGTTCCGCCGGGCGCGGTCGTGCCAAGCCCAGGCGGTGCCGACGATGCTGTCGAGATCGGAGAGGCGCGCCTGCCATCCCAGCACCTCGTGCGCCCGCCGCGGATCGGCGACGAGCGCCGGCGGATCGCCCGCGCGCCGCGGCGCCTCGCGGCGCGGGATTCTCCGGCCGGTGACGCGCTCGGCCGCGTCGATCACGGCGCGGACGCTGTGCCCGGTGCCCGTGCCCAGGTTGAGCTGGAGATTGCCGCCGCCTTCCAACAGATGGCGAATGGCCGCGACATGCGCTTCCGCCAAATCCTGGACGTGGATGTAGTCCCGGATCGCCGTGCCGTCGGCCGTCGGATAGTCGGTGCCGTAGATGTCGACATGCGGTAGCTTGCCCTGCGCCGCCGCGAGGACCAGCGGTATGAGATGGGTCTCGGGATCGTGGTCCTCGCCGATTTCGCCGGCGGGATCGGCGCCGGCCGCGTTGAAGTAGCGCAGCGCCGCATAAGCGAGGCCGTAGGCGCCGGCGTACCAGTGGAGCGCCCGCTCGACCATGAGCTTGCTCTCGCCATAGGGATTGACCGGGCGCTGCGGCGTCTCCTCGCCGATCGGAACGCGTTCGGGCGTTCCATAGGTGGCGCAGGTCGAGGAGAAGACGATGTGCCGCACGCCTTCCGCCAGCATGGCGTCGAGGAGGCCGAGGCTGTTGACGAGGTTGTTGCGGAAATAGAGCTGCGGCTTCGCCATCGACTCGCCGACATAGGCAAAGGCGGCGAAATGCATGACGGCGGCGATCTTGTGCTCGCGCAAGGCGGCCCTGAGCCGCGCCGTATCCGCGAGATCGGCCTCGATGAGCGGCCCCCAGCGGACCGCCCAGCGGTGCCCGTAGACGAGATTGTCGTAACTGACGGGAACGAAGCCGGAGGCGGCCAAGGCCTTGCAGGCATGGCTGCCGATATAGCCGGCGCCGCCGGTGACGAGAATCTTCTTTGGCATGGCTCCAATCGAATATCGGCGAGGGGATGGAGAGGTCGTCGCGAATGCGTGCCCTCCGCCGACCGTCACGTCTTTAGGGCGAACGAAGCGGTCCCGCAAGTGTTCCGCTCTTGAAAGGATCTACTTACCTTGCGCCGGAACCGCGACCAGAAGTCGAAGACGCTTTGCTGTCGTCCCGAAATCGACTAGGAACCGGCGGGCGGATGTCTCGGCCGGAATGCGCCGGAACCGCGACCAGAAGTCGAAGACGCTTTGCTGTCGTCCCGAAATCGACTAGGAACCGGCGGGCGGATGTCTCGGCCGGAATGCGCCGGCACCGCGGAATAACGGGCGAGCGGCGCGCGTTCTGAGCTTCGTTTGACGGGGAACATCGATGCATATTGCGGTCATCGGCACGGGTTACGTCGGCCTCGTTTCGGGGGCCTGCTTCTCCGAATTCGGCGTCAGCGTCACCTGCGTCGACAAGGACGCGGCCAAGATCGCCCGGCTGCAGCGCGGCGAGATGCCGATCTACGAGCCGGGCCTCGACCAGCTCGTCGAGAGCAACGTCAAGGCCGGCCGCCTCGCCTTCTCGACCGATCTCAAAGCCGCGGTCGCCGGCGCCGAGGCGGTCTTCATCGCCGTCGGCACGCCGTCGCGGCGCGGCGACGGGCATGCCGATCTCTCCTATGTCTTCGGCGCTGCCGAGGAGATCGCCGCCGCCCTCACCGGCTACGCCGTCGTCGTGACGAAATCGACCGTGCCGGTCGGCACCGGGCGCCAAGTCGAGGCGATCCTGAAGAAGGCGCGCCCCGCCGCCGGATTCGATGTCGTCTCCAATCCGGAGTTCCTGCGCGAGGGCTCGGCCATCCAGGATTTCATGCGCCCGGACCGGGTCGTCATCGGCACCGAGAGCGAGCGGGCGCGGGAGATCATGCGCCAGCTCTACCGCCCGCTCTATCTCATCGAGACGCCGATGCTGTTCACGACGCTCGAAACGGCGGAGCTGACCAAATACGCCGCCAATTGCTTCCTCGCGACCAAGATCACCTTCATCAACGAGATCGCCGATCTTTGCGAGAAGGTCGGCGCCGACGTCCAGGACGTCGCCAAGGGCATCGGCCTCGACGGCCGCATCGGCCGCAAATTCCTGCATGCGGGGCCGGGCTTCGGCGGCTCGTGCTTCCCCAAGGATTGCCTTGCCCTGGTGCGGACGGCGCAGGAGGCCTCGGCGCCGCTCTCGATCGTCGAGACGGTCGTGCGCGTCAACGACCGGCGCAAGGCGGCGATGGCGGACAAGATCATCGCGGCCTGCGGCGGCTCGCTCGCCGGCAAGACAATCGCCGTCCTCGGCCTCACCTTCAAGCCCAACACCGACGACATGCGCGACAGCCCGAGCCTCGCCATCCTGCCGGCGCTGCGGGCGGCCGGGGCGGCGATCCGGGCCTTCGACCCCGAGGGCATGGCGGAGGCGAAGAAGCTGCTGCCCGACATCGCCTATTGCCGCAATTCCTACGAGGCGATGGACGGCGCCGACGCCCTCGTCCTCATCACCGAATGGAACGAATTCCGCGCGCTCGACCTCGCTCGCGTCAAAGCCTTGCTGCGCTCGCCGACGGTCATCGACCTGCGCAACATCTATAAGCCGGACGAGATGGCGGCGGCCGGCTTCTTCTACTTCAGCATCGGCCGCACTTCGCCCGCATCGCCGGCGGCGCGGCGGCGCAAGCTCGCGTGAGGATCGCAAGATGAGCTCGACCAGAAAACGAATTCTCGTCACGGGAGGAGCCGGCTTCCTCGGCTCGCATCTCTGCGAACGGCTGCTGGCGCAGGGTCACGACGTGCTCTGCGTCGACAATTACTTCACTGGGCGCAAGGACAACATCGCGCATCTCTTGGGCGAGCCGCATTTTGAGGCGATGCGCCACGATATCTGCTTCCCGCTCTATGTCGAAGTCGACGAGATCTATAATCTCGCCTGCCCGGCCTCCCCCATTCACTACCAGTTCGATCCGGTGCAGACGACGAAGACGAGCGTCCTCGGCGCCATCAACATGCTGGGGCTGGCGAAGCGCGTCAAAGCCAAGATCTTTCAGTCCTCGACCTCGGAGGTCTATGGCGATCCGACCGTCCACCCGCAGCGCGAAGAGTATCGCGGCAATGTCAATCCGATCGGACCGCGCGCCTGCTACGACGAAGGCAAGCGCGCGGCCGAGACCCTGTTCTTCGACTACCACCGCCAGCACAATCTGCGCATTCGCGTCGCCCGCATCTTCAACACTTACGGGCCGCGCATGCACCCCAATGACGGGCGCGTCGTCTCCAACTTCATCGTCCAGGCGCTGAAGGGCGAGCCGATCACCGTCTATGGCAGCGGCGAGCAGACCCGCGCCTTCTGCTTCGTCGACGATCTCATCGAGGGTTTCCTGCGCCTCATGGCCGCCTCGGACGACGTCACCGGGCCGGTCAACCTCGGCAACCCCGTCGAGACCACGGTGCGCGAGCTCGCGGAGCGGATCATCGCGATGACCGGCTCGCGCTCCAAGATCGAGACGAAGCCGCTCCCCGTCGACGACCCGGTGCAGCGTTGCCCGGACATCAGCCGCGCCCGCAATCTGCTGGATTGGGAGCCGCGCGTTCCGCTCGAGACGGGCCTCGAGCGCACCATCGCCTATTTCGAGCGCCTCCTTCGCGAGCGCGGCGAGATCGCCGCGGCGCCATTGAGGCTGCGGGCCTGAGCCCGGCTCAGAGCGAGGGTCGGTACAGGTTGCAGCGCACCGTCGCGACGGTGAGGCCGATGGGGGCGCCGGGCACCGGCGCCGCCTCGCTCATCTGTTGGCCGAGCGTGCAGATTTGCGCCGCGTGGATCGCCGGCACCCCCGGCGACTGGTTGTTGATCTCGGCATAGCCTTCGGGCAGCGCGCCTTGCTGGAGAGCGGAGACCGCGAATTGCGGCGTCTCTTCGGGCAGCCCGGTAATGAATTGCGGCAGCACCGAGCCAATGTCGCCGGATGGCGAAGCCTGGCCGGCGGCGCAGGCGGCGAGGACGAGGGTGCCGAGAAGAACGGGAAGGCTGCGCATCATACTCTCCGGTTGCTCTGCCGCCGCAGCATGAACCGTGCGCCGATCCGGCGCAACGGCATTTGGTCGCCTTACGGCAAGGGCAAGCCTTCCGCTTCGAGTGCCGCTTTCTGCCGGTCGGCCAGCGTCTCGACATCGAAATCGGCAATGAGCTCGTGGAAGAGGCGGTGCCAATTCACTTCGGCGGAGAGGTGGAAGAAGACCGAGCCGAGGCCGACCGCCGCGCGGTCCATGAAGACGAATTCGCGCGGCGGCTTGACCCCGCCGAGGCGGCGGATGTCGCGATGCACGGTCTCGGCGAGCTCGCGCCCATTGGCGCCGGAGCTCTTCACCTGAATCGGCCGCTTGCGGTCGTCGAGGAGCGGTCCGTAGACGAAGCGCGCCCAGCGGTTGAGCGCGGCGATCAGCTCCTTGGAGAGATCGCGGAACCCCCAGCTCTCATAGGCATGGACGGCGAGCGCGTCATCCTCGCGCTCGAGGGCGAAATAGAGCTCGATGACGCCTTTGACGAAGCTCGGGCGAAAGACGCGGATGCAGCCGAAATCGAGGAGATTGACGCCGCGGTCGGGCCGCACCGTGTAATTGCCGAGATGGGGATCGCCGTGGATGACGCCATAGAAATAGAATGGCACGTACCAGGCGCGGAACATGTTGATCGCGATCTGGTTGCGCGCGGCTTTGGGCTTGCCGACGACGTCGAGCAGCTTCTCGCCTTCGATCCAGGTCATGGTCAGAAGCCGCCTCGTCGACAGCTCGCCGATCACCTCGGGCACGGTGACGCAAGGCTCGGCCGCCAGCATGCGCCGATAGAGGCGGATGTGGCGGGCCTCGCGCGCGTAGTCGAGCTCTTCGCGCAGCCGTGCCGCGATCTCGGCATGGATTTCGCCGGTCGAGACGGCGCGGTCGTAGCGCTCGTAAATGGCCATGGCGAGCTTCAACTGGCGGAGATCCGCCTCGACCGCCGATTGCATGTCGGGATATTGCAGCTTGCAGGCGAGAAGCCGGCCGTCGAGGCCGACCGCGCGGTGCACCTGGCCCAACGAGGCGGCGCGCGCCGCCACATGCTCGAAGGTCCTGAACCGCCGCTGCCAGTCCGGGCCGAGCTCGCTCGCCATGCGGCGCTTGACGAAGGGCCAGCCCATGGCCGGCGCGTCCGATTGGAGCTGCAGCAGCTCGCGCGCGTATTCCTTCGGCAAGGCGTCCGGTATGGTGGCGAGGAGCTGCGCCACCTTCATCAGCGGCCCCTTGATGCCGCCGAGAGCGGCCGTCAGCTCGGCCGCGTGCCTGCCGCGGTCGAGCGCGAGGCCGAGATAGCGCTCTCCGGCAAGCCGCGCCGCGAGGCCGCCCATTGCCGTCGAGACGCGGGCATAGCGACGAACGCGGCGGGCGAGCGAGTTCTCGTCTTCGGTCATGCGAGGCGCCCGCTCGGCAACCTCGACCCGCAGCTCTCCCTCTCCCGTGTACGCGTGAGGGCCGGGGTGCCTCTCACCTGCCCTCTCCCCGGAGGGGAGAGGGTTCCGCAAAGGCCGTCGGCGGGAGACTGTTCCGGCGAAGGATGCATGCGCACGCCCTCATCCCATCGCCTCGAGCTCGTCGATGAAGCCGCCGATGACCGAGAGCCCCTTGTCCCAGAAGGCGGGTTGCGTGGCATCGAGCCCGAAGGGCGCGAGCAGCTCCCTGTGCCGGAGCGTGCCGCCGGCGCGCAGCATGTCGAGATATTTGCCGACGAAGCCCGGATGCGCGTCTTCGTAGACGGCGTAGAGCGAGTTCACGAGGCAGTCGCCGAAGGCATAGGCGTAGACATAGAAGGGCGAGTGGATGAAATGCGGGATATAGGTCCAGTACCAGCGATAGAGCCCGTCGAGCTTCAGCGCCGGCCCCAGGCTTTCGCGCTGGACGTCGAGCCAGATCTCCGACAGTCGGTCCGGCGTCAGCTCGGCCTCGCGCCGCTCGTCATGGACGCGGCGCTCGAACTCGACGAAGGCGATTTGGCGCACGACCGTGTTCAGCATGTCCTCGACCTTGCCGGCCAGCATCACCTTGCGCCGCTTCGCCTCGCTCTCGCGCCGCAGCAGCGCGCGGAAAGTCAGCATCTCGCCGAAGACCGACGCGGTTTCGGCGAGCGTCAGCGGCGTCTCGGCCATGAGCGCGCCCTGCGCCCCGGCCAGCACCTGGTGGACGCCGTGGCCCAGCTCGTGCGCCAAGGTCATGACGTCGCGCGTCTTGCCCTGGTAGTTGAGGAGGATATAGGGGTGGGCGCTCGGCACCGTCGGATGGGCGAAGGCGCCGGGCGCCTTGCCGCGGCGGACCGGCGCGTCGATCCAGCGCCGGGCGAAGAAGCGGCGGCTGATCTCGGCCATCTCGGGCGAAAAGGCGGCGTAGGATTCGAGCACGATCCGCTCGGCCTCGGGCCAGGGGATGACGCGCTCGTCCTCCTCGGGCAAGGGGGCGTTGCGGTCCCAATAGGCGAGCTGAGGAACCCCGAACCATTTGGCTTTGAGGCGGTAGTAGCGATGCGATAGCGCGGGATAGGCGCGGCGCACCGCGGCGATCAGCGCATCGACCACCTCGTCCTCGACGAAATTCGAGAGATTGCGCGCCGAGATCGGCCGCTTGAAGCCGCGCCAGCGGTCCTCGATCTCCTTGTCCTTGGCGAGGGTGTTGGTTACGAGCGCGAAGATGCGGGCGTTTTGCCCCAGCACCTCGCCGAGCACCGTTGCGGCGCGCTCGCGCACCGCCGGATCGTGGTCCGAAAGCAAGTGGAGGATTTCGGCGCTGGTCAGGTCGCGGCCGTCGAGCGGGAAGCGGAGCGCCGCCATGGTCTCGTCGAAGAGCCGCGTCCAGGCGGCGCGTCCCGCCACCGATTTCTCGTGCAGCAGCTTTTCCAGCTCGTCGGCGAGCTGGAACGGGCGGAAGGCGCGTATGTCGCGCAGCCACGGGGCGTAACGAGCGAGCTCCCGGCTCTTCAGCTTCTCAGCGAAATCGGCATCCTCGATCTTGTTGAGCTGCAGCGTGAAGAAGAGCAGGTCGGTCGTGATCGCGTTGACGCGCTCCTGCATCGTCTGGAAGAAGCGGCCGATTTCGGCATCGCCCATATCGCCGGCATAGACGAGGTAGGCGTAGCTCATAATCCGCCCCAGCCTCTCCTGGAGCTGCTCGTAATCCGCCACCGCGGCGCCGAGCGCGGCGCCCGAAAGCCCGGCGAGCTTGCCCTCGAAGCGCTCGCGGAAGGCCGCGGCATCGCGCGCCGACCGCTCCAACTCGCTTTTGAGCGCGGCGCTGTCGCGGCCGGGATAGAGATCCGCGAGATCCCATTCCGGCAGGGCGCCGAGGTTCTGGGGGGCGGCAGTCGACGCCGTATCGGGTGAAAGCCTCTTTGCGCTGGTCGCGATCATTCATCTCTCCTCAAGGTGAGGATGCATATAAGCCGGCAAGCCGACCGGGCCAACCCGATCGGCTATTCCGTCGCCGCAGCAAAATCCCTAAAAGCTTTCCGGACAGCGCAACCCACGGACCCCAGCATGGATTACGAGACCTGCCAGAGTCTGCCGGCGATGTTCTTCGCCGCGGCGGCGCGGCTGGGCGACAGGCCATTCCTCTGGTCGAAGCGCGACGGCGCCTACCGGCCGATCTCCTGGAACGAGGCGGCGCGCCAGGCGAGCGCGCTGTCCCGCGGCTTGCGCGCCCTCGGCATCGGACGCGGGGACCGCGTCGCCCTCGTTTCGGAGAACCGCCCGGAATGGGCGATCGCCGATTTCGCGATCATGGCCGCCGGCGCCATCACCGTTCCCGCCTACACCACCAACACGGTCGAGGACCACCGCCACATTCTCTCGAACAGCGGCGCCAAGCTGGTCATCGTCTCGACCGCGGCGCTGACGCAGCGCGTGCTGCCCGCCGCCGACCAGGTCACCGGGATCGACAATATCGTCACGATGGAGATGCCGACCGCCGGCCAGCTCTCGCATGCCGAGGTCCATCTCTGGGACGAGATCGTCGCCTGGGGCGAAGCGAGGCCCGACGACGTGGCCGAGACCGTCGGCGCCAGCACCCGCGACGAGATCGCCTGCCTCATCTACACCTCGGGCACGGGCGGCGTCCCCAAGGGCGTCATGCTGAGCCACGGCAACATCCTCGCGAACTGCTTCGGCGCCCACGAGATCTTGCGCTCGCTCGGCCTCGGCGACGAGGTCTTCCTCTGCTTCCTGCCGCTCTCGCATTCCTACGAGCACACCGCCGGGCTCATGTTCCCGGTCTCGATCGGAGCGCAAATCTATTTCGCCGAAGGCGCCGAGACCTTGGCCGCCAACATGATCGAGGCGCGGCCCACCATCATGACCGCCGTCCCGCGGCTCTACGAGACGCTGCACCAGCGCATCCTGCGCGGCATGGAACGCCAGAGCGCGATCAAGGTCCGGCTCTTCCGCAAGGCGCTGGAGCTCGGCGGCAAGCGCTACGACAATCCGCATGGGCTGAGCCTCGCCGAGCGCATCGCCGACCGCGCGCTCGACCGCCTCGTCCGCTCGGCGATCCGCCGCCGCTTCGGCGGGCGCCTCAAGGCGATGGTGTCGGGCGGCGCCCCGCTCAACCCCGAGATCGGGCGCTTCTTCATCGCGCTCGGCCTCAACTTGCTGCAAGGCTACGGCCAGACCGAAGCCTCGCCCGTCATCTGCTGCAACCTGCCGGGGCGGGTCAAGATCGACACGGTCGGGCCGCCTCTCGCCGGCGTCGAGGTGCGGATAGAGGAGGATGGCGAGATCGTCGTGCGCGGCGAGATCGTCATGAAGGGGTACTGGAACGACCCGGAAGCGACGGCGCGCACCTTGCGCGACGGCTGGCTCCATACCGGCGACATCGGCGAGCGCGACGCCGACGGCTATCTGCGGATCACCGACCGCAAGCGCGACTTCATCAAGAATTCGGGCGGCGACATGATCTCGCCGGCGCGCGTCGAGGGCTATCTCAGCCTCGAGCCCGAGATCGCGCAGGTGATGGTCTATGGCGACCGACGGCCCTATCTCGTCGCCGTCATCGTCCCCGATCCCGATTTCCTCGCCGCCTTCGCGCGCGAGCACGGCAAGGCGAGCCGCGAACTCGCCGATCTCGCCCACGATCCCGAGCTGCACAAGGCGGTGGGCGCGGCGGTGACGCGCGTCAACCGCAATCTGTCGCCCTTGGAGCGCGTCCGCCGCTTCGTCCTCGCCGAGGACGCCTTCACGGTGGCGAACGGGCAGCTCACCCCCACTCTCAAGATCAAGCGCCACGCCATCCGCGCCGCCTACGGCCCGGCGCTCCTAGCCCTTTACGAGACCAAGGCGGCGACGAGCTGAGCTGCGTCCCTCAGCGCGGCAGCCCCGTCTCGAAGCAGTAGTAGAGCGTCGGAAAGGCGGCGCGCAGCGCGACCACCTCGGGCCGCACCCGCTCCGGAGCCTCGCCGCGCAGGACGATGCGAGCGATCAGCTCGGCGATCGCCTCCATCTCGTGCTCCTTCATGCCGTAACGCGTCACTTCGATCGTGCCGAGGCGGAGGCCGCCCGGATAATCCCAATCCTCGGGGCGATCGGCCGGGATCAGGTTCTTGTTGACGATGATGTTGGCGCGCTCCAGCGCCTGGGCGCAGGCGAGGCCGCGGCCGTAACCGCGGACATCGGCGATCGCCTGGTGCGTCGCCGTGAAGCCCTTGGCGCGGCCCAGCATCGGAATGCCGCGCGCATCGAGCGCGGCGGCGAGCGCGCGCGCGTTGGCGACGATCTGCGCCATGAAGGCCTCGCCGTAGGCGATCGCCTCGGCCGTCGCGAGGGCGAGCGCCGCGACGCGGTTCACCTGATGCGTTGCCGCCCAGACCGGGAAGACGGCGCTCGTCACCGCCTCCGCGATGGCCGGATCGTCCCACAGGATGATGCCCGATTGCGGCCCGGCGAAGGTCTTGCCGGCGGAGCCGGTCACGATGTCGGCGCCTTCCTTCAGCGGGTCCTGGAACTGGCGGCCGCCGATGAGGCCGAGCTGGTGGGCGGCATCGAAGAAGAGCCGCCCGCCCCATTCGGCGATGACCGCCTTCATTGCCGCGACCGGCTGCGGAAACAGCGTCATCGACAGGCCGAGGGCGACGAGCTTCGGCCGCACCAGCGGCGCCAGCTTGCGGAACGCGTCGATGTCGACGACCAGCGCCTCGGGGTCGAAAGGAATGTCGACGATCTTGCGGCCCATGGCCCCGGCCGGACCGTCGCGCCGGTTCGAGGAGTGGCCGCCGACAGGCTGCGCCGCGCTCATGACGATGTCGCCCGGCGCCGACAGCGCGGTGTAGACGACCGCATTGCCGATCATGCTGGCGCACATGCGGTGATCGGCGTAGTTGCAGCGGAAGTACTGCTTCAACAGCTCGACGCAGAGCGCTTCGACCTCGTCGATATGGCGCGTGCCGGCAAACCAGCGGTTGACGGGGCCGATATGGCCCTCGGCGGCACGCGTGCCGATCTCCGCGCCGAGCAGTGCCCGTACCGCCGGGCTGGTCGGCGCCTCGGGCGCCAAGAGGTTGATGCACAGCTCGCCGCGCCAGCGCGCGTTGCGCGCGACCGCATCCTTCACCGCCTCGCCCATCGCCCGGGCGTCGCCGCAGGCATCGAGCACGGCCCGCGCTCGCGCCAGCACCTCGCGATCATGGATCTCGGGCAGGTTGGGGAGGTCGGGCCGGCCGGTCATGACATCTCTCCTGGCGAGCAGCGGTGATGAACCCTATCACGCGACCAATGCGAAAAAATTTCGTTCGCGACCATCGCCATCCGGCGAAGGGTTTCGCGCGTCGCCGTCGCGATGCTACCCTGTCGACAACGATCGTGGAGGAAACGAACCATGCGCAGCTACGATGTCGCCGAATGCGGCAGCCCCCTGAAGCTGTTCGAGCGGCCGACGCCGAAGCCGGAAGGCGCCGCCGTGCTGCTCCGCGTCCTCGCCGCCGGCGTCTGCCACAGCGACATCCACATCTGGGAAGGTTATTACGACATCGGCGGCGGCAAGAAGCTCAAATTGACGGATCGCGGCGTCGCGCTGCCGCTCACCATGGGGCACGAGACGGTGGGCGAGGTCGTCGCCATCGGCCCGGAGGCCGAGGGCGTCCGGGTCGGCGACAAACGCCTCGTCTTCCCCTGGATCGGCTGCGCCGACTGCGCCGTGTGCCGGCGCGGCGAGGAGCAGCTCTGCCTCGCCCCGCGCTTTCTCGGCGTCTTCCGCGCCGGCGGCTATGCCGATCACATTCTCGTCCCCCATGCGCGCTACCTCCTCGATATCGGGACCATGCCGCCGGCGCAGGCGGCGCCTTACGCCTGCTCGGGCCTCACCGCCTATGGCGCCCTGAAGCGCATCGGCGCGGTCCTCAAGGAAGAGCCGCTCGTCATCCTCGGCGCGGGCGGGCTCGGCCTCATGTGCCTCAACCTCCTCAAAGCCATGCGCGGGCGCGGCGCCATCGTCGTCGATACCGACGCCGGCAAGCGCGAGGCGGCGATGGCGGCGGGCGCGCTCGCCGCGGTCGATGGCGGCGCCGCCGATGCCGCGGCGCAGGTGAAGAAGGCGGCGGGCGGCGGCGTCTGGGCGGCGATCGATTTCGTCGGCGCGACGAGCACGGCGCGGCTCGCCGTCGACACGCTGACGAAGGGCGGCAAGGTCATCGTCGTCGGCCTCTTCGGCGGCGACATCACCTTGCCGCTCCCCTTCCTGCCGCTGCGCGCGATGACAATCCAGGGGTCCTATGTCGGCAGCCTCGCCGAGATGCGCGAGCTCCTCGACCTCGTCCACCGCGCCCACGTGCCCTCGATCCCGATCACGACACGGCCGCTCGATGCCGCCGATGCGACGCTCCAGGAGCTGCGCGCCGGCAAGCTCGTCGGCCGCGCGGTGCTGACGCCTTAGAGGCGGAGCCGCTCACTCCAGCGCGACGCGGTGGGTGAAGGCGCGGCCGTCGCTGATCGTGATCTCCTTGAAGCCGATGAGGCGGGCGAGGTCGTAGAAATTGAGCTGGTCGTCGAGATCGGCGTCCTTCAGCATCGGCGCGAGGCGCGCCAGCGAGGAGAGCGCCGCCATCACGGCGCGGGCACGGTAGATGGTGGCGAGCGCGCTGTCGTCGAGGCCGACGATGATCAGCTTCTCGGCGCCATCGCCCTTGGCGAACATGACATAGCGCGGCGCATAGCCCGTCTCGGTCTGCTCCTTCGTCACCGAGGCGACGAAGAGCAGCCGGGCGGCGCGGTCCATCTGCGCCAGCGGCTTCGTCTGGGCGTGGTAGACCTCGCGCGAGGTGATCTTCGGGTAATAATAGCCTTCGTGCCGGCTCTGGTCGGCCGCCGCATGGGCGGGCTTGGCCGGTTGCGCCGCAGAGGCGGCGGCGGGCGCCAGCGCCAGCGCGGCCATCGCGAGCAGAAGCAGCACGCGCCTCATCATTCCGGTCCCCCCCTATTCCGGTCTCAATCACCGCCCGCCTTATATCCGCGATTGCGGCGGCAGGCCAGCCGCGGCGGCTCAGGGATCGAGCCCGGCGATGCGGGCGCTTTCCTCCCAGAGCCGCCGCGCCGCATCGCGGTCGCGGGCGGCGGCGCTCGGCTGCGTCTCGCGGCATTTGGCGAAATAGCCGCCGCTCGACGCCGCCGGCTCGGCCGACGCGGCAAGATAGACGATGGTCTCGGCGCCGCGCGCCGGCGGAATGGCGAGGATGCGCTTCGAGAGGCCGAAGAGGAGGCGCATACCGAGCCGACGGCTGTTGTCGCCGAACCGCGTCGCGACGAAGCCGGGATGGAGGCTGTTCGCGATGACCCCCGTCCCCGCGAGCTTCTCGGCCAATTCGAGCGTGAAGAGAATGTTGGCGAGCTTCGAGCGACGGTAGGCGGTCCAGCCATCCGTCCTCCGCCGTCCCGCGAGATCGCTGAAATCGAGCGTTGCGCTGCGATGGGCGTCGGAGGCGACGACGACGATCCGCGAGGGCGCCGCCGCCTTCACCTTCTCGAGCAGAAGCCGGGTGAGGAGGTAATAGCCCATATGGTTGAGCGCGAAGGTCCGCTCGAGCCCGTCGGCCGTCAGCTCGTGCCGGTCGAAGAAGGCGCCGGCATTGTTGATGAGCACGTCGATGCGGGGGAGCGCCGCCGCGAGATCCGTCGCGAGACGGCGGATGTCGCCGAGACTCGAGAGATCGGCGTAGCGGAGCTCGGCCTCGAGGTCCGGAAGCTTCGCCCGAAGCCGCGCCAGCGCCGCATCGCCGCGCCGCGGGTCGCGCCCGACGAGGACGAGCCGCGCTCCCTTCCGCCCGAGCTGCTCGGCGGCTTCGAGGCCGATGCCGGAGGTGGCGCCGGTGATGACGCAGACCTTGCCCTTCATCGGCGGTGATCATGGGCATCGACGCCGCGCTCTGTCAAAAGCCGCGAAGAGCCGGGTCAGGCGAGGAGCTTGTCCGGCGTGATCGGCAGATCGCGGATGCGGATACCCGTCGCGTGCCAGGCGGCATTAGCAATGGCGGCCGCGGCGCCGACGATGCCGATCTCGCCGATGCCGCGCGAGCCCATCGGGTTGGAATGCGGGTCGACCTCGTCGAGCCAGACCGCGTCGATGTCGCCGATATCGGCGTGCGCGGCGATGTGATAGCTGGCGAGATCGTGGTTCACCACATGTCCGAAGCGCGGATCGAGAACGCTCTCTTCATGAAGCGCCATGGAGAGACCCATCGTCATGCCGCCGATGAATTGCGAGCGCGCGGTGCGCGGGTTGATGATGCGCCCGGCGGAGAAGACGCCGAGCATGCGCGGCACGCGAATCTCGCCCGTATCGGCGTTGACGCGGACCTCGGCAAATTGCGCGCCGAAGGAATGCATGGCGAAACGCTGGGCTTCGGGATCTTCGGGCATTTCCGCGCCGATCTCGGCGCCCGGCACGGGGGCGGCCCCGTGCTGGCCGCGGAAGGCGCGGGCGGCGGCGACGATCGCCGAGCCCCAGCAATTGATGCCGCTGGAGCCGCCCTCGACGCTCGCATGCGGCAGGGCGCTGTCGCCGATTTCGAGACGGACCGCCTCGATGGGACAGCCGAGCGCGTCGGCGGCGATCTGCGTCAGCGCCGTCCAGGTGCCGGTCCCGATGTCGGCGGCGCCGATCCGCACGACATAGCGCTGGTCTTCGCCGTAACGGATCGTCGCCCGCGAGCCCGGCAGCGCATAGGCGGGATAGGTCGAGCTGGCGACGCCCATGCCGACGAGCCAGCCATCCTCGCGCCGTGCGGCCGGGTTCGGAGCGCGCCGATCCCAACCGAAGCGGCGCGCCCCTTCGCGCAGGCACTCGACGAGCTTGCGGCCCGACCACGGCTTGCCGGATTGCGGATCGGCGGCCGGATCGTTGCGGATGCGGAGCGCGATCGGGTCGAGGCCGCAGGCGACGGCCAGCTCGTCCATCGCCACCTCGCCGGCGAACATCCCCGGCGTCTCCCCGGGCGCCCGCATCCAGGACGGCACCGGCACGTCGAGCTTCGCCAAGCGGTGGCTCGTGCGGCGGTTCGGCGATGCATACATGATGCGCGTCGACGTCGCGGTCTGCTCGGCGAATTCCTTGAAGCGCGCGGTCTGCTCGATGACCTCGTGGACGATTGCGGTGAGGCGGCCGTCACGGCCGGCGCCGAGGCGGATGCGCTGAATGGTCGGCGTCCGGTAGCCGGCGAGCCAGAACATCTGCTGGCGCGTCAGCGCGAACTTCACCGGCCGCCCCGGGACCATTTGCGCGGCGAGGCCGGCAAGGACGTCATGCGCATGCGCCGTGCCCTTCGAGCCGAAACCGCCGCCGACATAAGGAGCGATGATCCTGATTTTGTCCGGGGCGAGGCCGAAGACGGGAGCCAAGGTCGTCCGTACCGAATGCGCGCCTTGCGTCGAATCGTAGAGCGTCAGCACGCCGCCTTCCCAGATGGCGACCGTCGTGTGCGGCTCCATCGGGTTGTTGTGCTCCATCGGCGTCGTGTAGGTCGCGTCGATGGCGACATCCGCCGCGGCCAGCGCCGCCTCGACATCGCCTTCGTCGGTGTCGGCGGCGTAGTCCGGATTGACCTGTTCGGGTTTGTAGAGATCGTCGCGGTCGGCGGCGAGCGCCGCGTCATGCGGCTCCGCCTCGTACGCGATGCGGACGAGCGCCGCGGCGTGCCGGGCGATTTCCGGCGTTTGCGCGATGACGGCGCCGACGAGCTGGCCGCGGAAATGGATGCCCTCCGATTGCAGCAGCCAGAGCTCCTGGTCGTCGTCGGCCGCAAGGCGCGGCGCATTCCGCGGCGTCATAACGGCAACGACGCCAGCGAGCGCCTCGGCTTCGGCGGTATCGATCGCCGTCATTCTGCCGCGGGCGATGGCGGCTTCGAGAGGATAGAGGTAGAGCGGATCGCGCAGCGCATGCTCGAAGGCGTAGGGCGCCGTTCCGGTGACCTTGGCGTGGCCGTCGAGGCGTTCGAGCGGCATGCCGATCGCGCGCGGCTCCAGAAGCCGCGTCATGCTCCGCCCTCCTTCGCCAGATCGCGGAGCACCGCGATGACCGTGTTGCGGGCCATCGGCAGCTTGAACGCGTTGCCGGCGAGCGGCTTTGCCGGGGCGAGCTCGGCATCGGCCGCGCGGCGGTAGCTCTCGACCGTCGCCGGCGCGCCGCGCAGAGCCGCTTCCGCGCGCACCGCCCGCCAGGGCTTGTGCGCGACCCCGCCCAATGCGAGGCGCGCCTCGCGAATGGCGCCGTCCGCGAGATCGAGCGCGGCCGCCACCGAGACGAGAGCGAAGGCGTAAGAGGCGCGTTCGCGCACCTTGCGGTAGGCCGAGCGCGCCGCGAAGGGCAGCGCCGGCAGCTCGACGGCGGTGATCAGCTCGCCATGCTCCAGCACCGTGTCGCGGTCCGGCATCTCGCCGGGCAGGCGGTGGAAATCGGTGAGCGGGATGCGGCGCTCGCCCTTCTCGCCCAGCACGACGACGACCGCATCGAGCGCCGCCATGGCGACGGCCATATCCGAGGGATGCGTCGCGACGCAATGCTCCGACGCGCCGAGAATGGCGTGGTAGCGGGTAAAGCCGCCGATCGCGGCGCAGCCGCTGCCTGGCCGGCGCTTGTTGCAGGGCGTCGTCAGATCCTGGAAATAGACGCAGCGCGTGCGCTGCAGAAGGTTGCCGCCGGTGGTGGCAAGATTGCGAAGCTGAGCGGAAGCGCCGGCGAGCAGCGCCTGCGCCAGCACCGGATAGCGAGAGCGGATCAGCGGATGGGTGGCGAGGTCGCTGTTGCGCACGCCAGCGCCGATCCGCACGCCGCCGCCCGGCAGCGCCTCGACGCGGTCGAAGGGCAGCCGGCTCACATCGACAAGGCGATCGGGGGTCGCGATCCCGAGCTTCATATGGTCGACGAGGTTGGTGCCGCCGCCGAGGAACGCCGCCCCCGGCCGCCCCGTCACGGCGGCGACGGCCGCCGCCGGATCGGCGGCGCGCTCATAGGCGAAGGGCATCATGATGCCGCCTCCCGAATCGCCGCGAGAATGTTGACGTAGGCGCCGCAGCGGCAGAGATTGCCGCTCATCCGCTCGCGGATCTCGTCATCGGTGAGGGCGACGGGGCCGGTCAGGTCCTTCGTCACATGGCTCGGATGGCCCGCCCTCGCCTCCTCGATCATGCCGACGGCAGAGCAGATCTGGCCGGGCGTACAATACCCGCATTGCAAGCCGTCATGGGCGATGAACGCCCGCTGGACGGGATGCAGCGCGCCATTCGCCGCGAGGCCCTGCGCGGTGGTGATCGCCGCCCCGTCATGGGCGACGGCGAAAGAAAGGCACGTCGTTGCCCGCCGCCCGTCGAGCAGCACCGTGCAGGCCCCGCACTGGCCGTGGTCGCAGCCCTTCTTCGGCGACATCACGCCGAGGTGGTCGCGCAGCGCGTCGAGCAGCGTCGTGCGCGTGTCGAGAGTGAGCGCCCGCCGCTCCCCGTCGACCTGCAAGGTGATTCGAGCTTCCATCGGCTTGCTCCCCCTTTCGCGGCGCAACGCCGCCCGCGCACAGCGCCAGTGCTTCATCAACGGCCCTCGAGGGGCTACAGTTCTTCCGTTCGGGAAATGCGGGCGTGAGCCGCGAAGGGGGGGAGCATGCGCAAGGTTTTCTGGATCTTCACCCTGGTCTGGACGGTGCTTGCCGCCGCCTATCTTGTCCGGGTGGTCGCCGACAGCACCAACCCGACGGAGCTGACGGCGGCAGCCAGCCTCAGCATGGCGACGGCGCTCATTCCCTATGTCATGACGCGCTGCCTCGAAGGCCTCCGCCATGCCGACGTCGTGCGTGTCCGCGTCGTCGGCCAGGAACGGGGACCGGTCATCGAGCGCCGCCCGGACCCGGTCGAGCACGCGGATCTCGACCACCTCGTCGGGCATCGGCAGAGCTGAGCCGCTGCCGCCGGCAGAGAGGGTCGACGCCCATGACGACGGAGAACCCGCGCATCGCGCTCCTCGGCTTCGCTATCGAGTGCAACCGCTTCGCCCCCGTCGCGACCCGCGCCGATTTCGAGCAGCGGACCTACCTCGCCGGCGATGCGATCCTGCGCGAGGCGCGCGCCGCGAGCCCGCGCATGCTCGCCGAGACGCCAGGCTTCGTCGCCGCCATGGACGCAGCGGGCCCGTGGACCCCGGCACCGATCATCCTCGCCATGGCCGAGCCCAACGGCCCGGTCGAGCATGGATTCTTCGCCGCGCTTTTGGACGAGATGCGGCGCGGCCTTGAAGCGGCAAAGCCGCTCGACGGGGTCTATATCTGCGCGCATGGCGCGGGCCTGACCACCGCGGAGGACGACCCCGACGGCGTCCTCTTCGCCATGGTGCGCGCGGTGGTGGGTCCCGATATCCCCGTCGTGGCGACGCTCGACCTGCACGCCAATATCTCGGCGCGAATGGTCGAACGCCTCGACGTCTTCATCGGCTATCGCACCAACCCGCATCTCGACATGCGCGAGCGCGGGGAAGAAGCGGCCGCGGCGCTGCGCGAGCTCTTGCGCGGCGTGCGGACGAAGCGGGCCTTCCTGCGCCTCCCGATCGTGGCGCCGACGGTGACCATGCTGACGGCATCAGGCCCCTACGCCGAGCTCATCGCGCTCGGACAGCAGCGGCGCGGTCCGGAGATCATGAACGTCTCCGTCATGGGCGGCTTCGCCTTTGGCGACACGGCGAAGAACGGGCTCGCCGTCGTCGTGACGGAACGGGGAGACGGCGAGGCCGCGCGCCGCTTGGCGCTGGCGATCGGCGAGGAGGCGTGGGCGCGGCGGCGACGCTTCGTGCCGAATTTGACGCCGCTCGACGAAGCCGTGGCGCAAGCCCGCCTTGCCGGCAGCGATGCCGCCCACCCACCCCTCGCCTTCGCCGATGTCGCCGACAATCCGGGGGGCGGCGGCCGCGGCAACACGACGTTCCTGCTCGAAGCCTTTCACAAGGCCAGGATCGCCGATGCGCTGCTCGGGATCTTTCACGACCCGCCGCTCGCCGCCGAGGCGCATCGCCTCGGGGTGGGCGCGCGCTTCGAAGCCCGCTTCAACCGCGATGGCGGCGACGAATTTGCCAAGCCCTATCGCGCCGAGGCTACCGTGCGCGCCCTCTCCGACGGCGTCTGCCGCGGCCGGCGCGGCATCTTCGCCGGCACCCGGAAGCACCTCGGCCCCTCCTGCGCGCTCGATCTCGGCGCCCTCACGGTCGTCGTCGTCTCGCAGCGCACGCAATGCGCCGATCCCGTCTTCTTCGAGATGTTCGGCCTCGACATCGCCAAGGCGAAGGCCGTCATCGTCAAATCGCGCGGGCATTTCCGCGGTGGCTTCGACGAATTCTTCGGTCCCGATCAGATCGTCGAGGTCGATTTGCCGGGCCTCACTTCGCCCGATCTGCGCCGCTTCGCCTGGAGACGCCTGCCGCGGCCGGTGATCCCGCTGGACGAGGACGTGAGCTGGAAACCCGAGGTCCAGGTCTTCGGCTGAGAAGTGCGCGCCTCACGCGGCTTTGCGATCGGCGACAAGGCGCTCGGCCGGGAAGCTGACGGTTATGGTCGTGCCGACGCCGACCTCGCTCTCCAGCTTCAGCGTGCCGCCATGCAGCTCGATAAGACGCTTCGAGAGCGGCAGGCCGAGGCCGGTGCCCTCATATTTGCGGCTGAGCGTATTCTCGATCTGGCCGAAGCGTTCGAGGGCGCGCGGAATATCCTCGGCCGCGATGCCGATGCCGGTATCCGCCACCGCGATCGCGACACCTTGCGCGGTACGGAAGGCGGAGACGCTGACCTCGCCGCCGTCCGGCGTGAATTTGACCGCGTTCGACAGGAGGTTGAGCAGGATCTGGCGCACCCGGCGCAGATCGGCGCGCAGCCGCGGCAGGTCCGAGGCGATCTGCGAAGCGAGGCGAATGCCGGCGGCGCTCGCCTGGCCTTGGATCATGCGCAAAGCGGCATCGACGACGTCGCGAACATCGACCTCCTCCTCTTGCAGATCGAGACAGCCGGCATCGACCTTCGAGAAATCGAGGACGTCGTTGATGAGCTCGAGAAGGTGCCGGCCGCTGTCCTGCACGGTCTCGGCATATTCCTTGTAGCGCACATCGCCCAACGGACCGAAGCTCTCGCGCGCGATGAGCTCGGAGAAGCCGATGATGGCGTTCAAGGGCGTGCGCAGCTCGTGGCTCATCGTCGCCAGGAATTGCGATTTGGCCTGGCTCGCCGCCGCGGCCGCTTCGAGCGCGGTCTGCAGATCGGCCGCGGTCGATTCCAGCTCGAGCTTCGTCGCCTGCAGCTCGACGATATGAGCACGCAGACGCACGGCTTCGCGCGCCGCGCGCTCGGCGAGGTGCTGGTCGACGGCCGAGCCACAAAGGCCGAGAGTGACGATCGCGACCATGACGCCAGCAACCGCGGCCGCCAGCCATTCCGGCGCGATGATTTCGCCCGAGGCGGCGACGAGCGGATCGTATTGGAGCGACACCGCTGCCATCGCCGTGAAGTGAAGACCGGCGATTGCAAGCGTGAGAAGCGATGCCGCCGCAATCCGCCCGCGCAGCGTGTGGGCGCGGCCGAAGACGCGCAACGCCGAGGCCGCGCCGACGATGCCGATGACCAGGGACGCATGCGCGTAAGTCCCGTCCCAGCGCAGATGGCCGGGTACGCTCAGCGCCGCCATCCCGGTATAGTGCATGGCGCCGATCGCGGCGCCGAACACGGCGCCGCCGCTGCCCGGCGCGTAGAGGCGGGTCGCGATGGCAAAACCGATCCAGGCGATCGACATGGCGATCGCGATCGAGGCCGCGGTCAGTCCCACGTTGTAGCCGACCGGCATTCCGGGGCGGAAGGCGAGCATGGCGACGAAATGCGTCGTCCACACGCCGGCGCCGGCGACCGCGGTCGCCGCCGTCAGCCACGCCCAGCCGATCCGCCGATGCTGGCTGTCGCGCGCCCGCTGCAGGAGGCTGAGCGCGGTGTGGCAGCCGAAGAAGCAAATGACGGCGGCCAGCAGGACGAGGCGCAAATCGTGCTGCTCGGTGATGCAGCCATAGACGCGGAGCATGGCGGCGAGCCTCGCATCCGCGCGTAAACATTCCCTAAAGCGCGGCTTCGTTCTCGCACCGGGCGAATAAAGCATGACGCGAAGGACTCTTGTCGGAGCCTCATTCGCGTGGGATTTTTTCGCCGCATGCCGGACCTTGCGCTGGAACGAGATTGCGGCGGCCTCGTCTGCGGAATCGACGAGGTGGGGCGGGGGCCGCTCGCCGGCCCGGTCGTCGCCGCGGCCGTGCTCCTCGACCTCGACCACATGCCGCGCGCGCTGCGCCGGGCCATCGACGATTCGAAGGCGCTGACGGCCGAGGCGCGCGAGGATTGCGCCTCAGCCCTGCGAGGCTGCGCCGTGATCGGCATCGGCGCTGCCAGCGTCGTCGAGATCGACCGCATCAACATCCTGCGCGCGTCGCTGAAGGCGATGGCGCGCGCGGTGCGCGCCCTCGGCGTGCTGCCCGATGCGGCGCTCGTCGATGGCAACGTGCCCCCGACCCTGCCCTGTCCCGTGCGGACCGTCATCGACGGCGATGCGAAGAGCCTCTCGATCGCCGCCGCGTCGATTGTTGCCAAGGTGACGCGCGACCGCGCCATGCGGCACCTCGCGCGGCGCTACCCCGGCTATGGCTGGGAGACCAATGTCGGCTACGCGACGCGCGCGCATTACCGGGCGCTGACGGCCCTCGGCGCCACCATCCATCATCGCCGCTCCTTCGCGCCGGTCCGCATCGCGCTCGCCGGCGGTACGCTTGAGCCGGAGCTGCCCTTCCTGGACGCCGAATGAGAGCGGAGGCGGCCGCGGCGCGCCTGCGCCGCATCTGCCTCGCCCTGCCCGAGGCCGAGGAGCGCGAGACCTGGGAGGTTCCGACCTTTCGCGTCCGCGGCAAGATCTTTGCGATGTGGAGCGGCCGCGACGGCCGGCCCTCTCTTTGGTGCAAGGCGCCGCCCGGCAGCCAGGCGATCCTCATCGGCGCCGATCCGCAGCGCTTCTTCGCGCCGCCCTATGTCGGCCACAAGGGCTGGATCGGCATCTGGCTCGACGGGAATGTCGATTGGTCCGAAGTGGGCGCGCTCGTCGAGCGGAGTTGGCGACTGACGGCGCCGCGCCGCCTCGCCCGCTCCCGGGCTGTGGACGAATCTCGTTAACCTTTTGATTCTATGATGGATTGACGCGAGGACTCGCGGCGTCCATTCTGTGCGACTCCGGGTTGAATCGAACGAGGGCGCCGAGAAGGAAAAACGCTTTAACCACTAAGGACACCAAGTTCTCTTTGCGCGAAGCGCCGAGCGACCACAGCGCCGGTGCCATACGCGACCAGGCGCGGAGGTACGGCGCTTGGTGTCCTTTGTGTCCTGGTGGTGAAAACGTTCTTTTTTTCTCTCGAATCTCGGCGCTGTTGAATTGGGGGGCGGAGCGTGGGGATCGAGGTCGATCGCATCATCACCGGCGACTGCGTCGCCGCCATGGCGGCGCTGCCCGAAGCGTCCGTCGATCTCGTCTTTGCCGACCCCCCCTACAATCTCCAGCTTGCCGGCGACCTCCTGCGGCCCAACAACACGCGCGTCGACGGAGTCGACGACGAATGGGACAAATTCGCCGATTTCGCTTCCTACGATTCGTTCACGCGCGCCTGGCTCGGCGCAGCGCGGCGAGTCCTGAAGCCGGACGGCGCGCTCTGGGTCATCGGCTCCTATCACAACATCTACCGCGTCGGCGCCATTCTCCAGGATCTCGGCTATTGGATTCTCAACGACATCGTCTGGCGCAAGACGAACCCGATGCCGAACTTCCGCGGCCGGCGCTTCACCAACGCGCATGAGACGCTGCTCTGGTGCGCGCGCTCGGCCGAGGCGCGCTACACCTTCAACTACAAGAGCATGAAGGCGCTGAACGACGAGCTGCAGATGCGCAGCGACTGGTTCATCCCGCTCTGCGGCGGGCCGGAGCGGCTGCGGCGCGACGGCCGGAAGGCGCATCCGACGCAGAAGCCCGAGGCGCTTCTCCACCGCGTCATCCTGGCGACGAGCCGGCCCGGCGAAGTGGTGCTCGACCCGTTCTTTGGGACGGGCACGACGGGCGCGGTGGCAAAGCGCCTCGGCCGCCGCTTCATTGGCATCGAGCGCGATCCCGACTACGCGGCGCTGGCCGGCGAGCGCATCGCCGCCGTGACGCCCGCCGAGCCCGAGCTCGTCGCCCCGGCGGCCGAGCGCGACGCGCCGCGCATCCCCTTCGGCGTCCTCGTCGAGCGCGGCCTCGTGAAGCCGGGCACGATCCTCTTCGACAGCCGCAAGCGCTGGACGGCGAAAGTGCGCGCCGACGGCACGGTGATCTCGGCCGAGGCGCGCGGCTCGATCCACCAGGTCGGGGCCCAGGTCCAGGGCGCGCCCGCGTGCAACGGCTGGGCCTTCTGGCATGTCGAGGAGAAGGGCCGCATGGTCCCGATCGACGCCTTCCGCCAGCGCGTTCGCACGGAGACGGCTTAGGCGCGCCCTCGCGACGTCTCGCCGAGAGCGAGATCGACCACCTTCTTCATCAGGGTCGGGAGCGCGTAGTCGCCGAGCCGGTGGAGGGGTGCCCAGAGGCCTTCGGCACCTTCCTCGGCAGCTTGTCCGACCCACACCGCGAGCTCCAGGGCAAAATGCGTGAAGCCGTGCCGCACCCGGCCGCGGAGCGGCCGCCAAGCGGCGGCGAGCGGCGCCGCGGCTGACGCCGCCGCCTCCGACCAGGGTTCGAGACGCCACTCCGTCGTCGGCACCTCGACCATGCCGCCGAGCAGCCCGCTTCGCGCCCGCCGGCGCAGCAGCACGCAGCCATCGCTGCGGACCGTCCAGAACGCGATGCCATAGCGGTGCGGCCGCAGCGGCTTCGGACGCCGGGCCGGCAGCGCCTCGGCGATCCCGGCGCGGCGAGCGCGGCAGGCCGCGGCCCACGGGCAGAGAGCGCAGCGAGGCTTGCGCGGCGTGCAGATCGTGGCGCCCAGATCCATCAGCGCCTGCGCATAGTCGCCGGGCCGCGCCTCGGGCGTGATTTGGGCGGCAAGACGGCGAAGCTCCGGCTTCGCATCGGGCAGCGGCACGGCCACGGCGTGCAGGCGTGCCATCACGCGCTCGACATTGCCGTCGACCGCGGTCGCCTTCCGCCCGAAGGCGATGGCAGCGATCGCCGCCGCGGTATAGGCGCCGATTCCGGGAAGCGTCCGGAGCGCAGCCTCCTCCGCCGGAAATTCGCCACGATGCCGTTCGAGGATGGCGCGCGCGCAGGCATGGAGGTTCCGCGCCCGCGCGTAATAGCCGAGGCCCTGCCAGGCATGCAGCACCTCATCGAGCTCGGCGGCCGCCAGCGCCGCGACATCGGGCCAGCGCGCGAGGAAGGCGGCATAGTAAGGCTCCACCGCAGCGACCGTCGTCTGCTGCAGCATGATCTCGCTGAGCCAGACGCGATAGGGATCGGGCCGCGCGCCCGGCGCCGCGCGCCAGGGCAAGCGCCGGCGATGGCGGTCGTACCAATGGAGCAGTCGCGCCGCGAGAGCGGCCGTTGTCCAAGGCGCGCCCGGCTCGGCTTCGGCGAGTATCGACGCCATGATCCGCGTCCTCTATCATGCCGGCGGCGCATTAACCATGGGGAGCGGCGGGTGACCGAGCGGCGCGGCGGCATGCGGGCGATCGGCGCTGCCCTGCCGCGCGTCGCCGGCGCCATTCTCGGCAAGGACGGCACCGCCGCCGCCCAGCTTCTCGCCGAATGGCCGGCCGTCATCGGCGCCGAAATCGCGCGCATCGCCCAGCCGCTCCGCCTGTCCTTCCCGCGCGGCGAGCGGCGCCATGGCGTGTTGCGGCTCCGCGTCGCTTCCGGCGCCGCTCTCGAGATCCAGCATCGCGAGCCTCAGCTCATCGCGCGCATCAACACCTTCTTCGGCTATCCCGCCGTGGCACGGCTCGCGATCATTCAGGGCCCGCCGCCTTTGCCCGATTTGCCGAAGCCGCCGATCCCGCGCCCGCTCGCTGCGCCAGAGGAAAGAGCGCTCGAGGCGCGGCTCCGGCACGTCGCCGACCCGGAGCTGCGCGCCGTGCTCGAACGGCTCGGCCGTGCCGTCCTCGGCAGCCGCCGACCCGGGAAAGAATCGCACTAAGACGCGAGGCCTCGGCGCAAGAGAGGGCGCTTGCAAGGCCATCAAACTTTCCCTAGCATCAACATCTAGTAGTTCGGAGAGATTTATGCGGAAGATCTGGTTCGCTCCCGGCCTTCTCCTGATGCTCGTGCTCGGCTTCGGCAGCCTTACTCCGCCCGCCGAGGCCCAGTCGGAGACACCGACCGTCTCGCCCAGTGACCGCATCCTCGGCAAGCCCGACGCGCCCATCACCATCTTCGAATACGCCTCGCTCACCTGCCCGCATTGCGCCGCCTTCGAGAAGGAGACGCTGCCGAAGATCAAGGCGGAGTGGATCGACACCGGCAAGGCGAAGCTCATCCTGCGCGATTTTCCGCTGGACGGCAGCGCGCTCAAGGCGGCGGTGCTAGCGCGCTGCGCCCCGCCCGACCGGTTCTACGGCTTCATCGAGACGCTCTTCGCCTCGCAGGACATCTGGGCGCGCGGAAGCGATCCGACCCAGGCGCTGGAGCGGATCGCCAAGGTGGGCGGCATGAACGACCAGCAGTTCCAAGCCTGCATGAAGAACGACGCCGTCCAGAACGAGGTGCTGGCGATGCGCCTTGCCGGCGAGAAGCAATACGGCGTCGAATCGACGCCGACCTTCTTCATCAATGGCAAGAAGCTGGTCGGCGCCCAGCCTTACGAGAAGTTCGAAGAGTTGTTGAAGGCGGCGGCGCCCAAGGCCTAGCGCCGGCCATCGCCGCGCTCGCCACCGCTTGACCGCCCTCCCCGCCTCCCACTCGACGCGGTAGCGACCTTGCAGATCACGCGCCTCCGGCTCACCGGCTTCAAATCCTTCGTCGACCAGACGGAGCTGTCGATCGAGCCGGGCCTTACTGGGATCGTCGGTCCCAATGGCTGCGGCAAGTCGAACCTCGTCGAGGCGCTGCGCTGGGTCATGGGCGAGAACTCGGCCAAGCGCATGCGCGGCGGCGAGATGGACGACGTCATCTTCGGCGGCACGGCGAACCGCCCCGCGCGCAACCTCGCCGAGGTCGCGCTGCTCATCGACAATGCCGGCCGCGACGCGCCGCTCCCCTTCATCGACCGGGCCGAGATCGAGGTCGTGCGCCGCATCGCGCGCGGCGCCGGTTCCGACTTCCGCATGAACGGCAAGGAGGTGCGGGCGCGCGACGTGCAGCTCCTCTTCGCCGATGCGGCGACCGGCGCGCAATCGACGGCGATGGTGAGCCAGGGCCGGGTCGGCGCCCTCATCAACGCGAAGCCGCAGGAGCGGCGCGGCCTGCTCGAAGAGGCGGCCGGTATCGGCGGCCTCCATTCCCGCCGCCACGAAGCCGAGCTGCGCCTCAAAGCCGCCGAGGCCAATCTCCTTCGCCTCGACGATGTCATCGTCACGCTGCAGGCGCAGCTCGAGACGCTGAAGAAGCAGGCGCGCCAGGCCGGCCGCTACCGTCGGCTGTCGGAGCATATCCGGCGCGCCGAGTCGGTCCTCCTGCATTTGCGCTGGCGCGAGGCCGCCGCCGCGGCGGAAGAAAGCGCGGCAAGGCAAGCGCTCGCCCAGCGCGCCGTCGCCGAGCTGACGGCGGCTGCGCTCGCCGCCGAACGCGCACGGACCGCCGCGAGCGAAGAGCTTCCGGCGCTCCGCCAGGCCGAGGCCACCGCCGGGGCCGAGCTTCAGCGCCTCACCCTGGCGCGCGACGGGCTCGAACAGGAAGAGCGGCGCGCCCTCGAAGCACGGGGAGAGGCCGAGCAGCGCCTGCGCCAGACCGAGCAGGACCGCAGGCGCGAGGACGAGCTGGCGGCGGACGCCGCCGCCGCGCTTGCGCGCCTCGGCGAGGAACGGCAGGCGCTCGCCGGAGAGCAGGCGGGCGAGGCCGCGGCGCAGCAGGCGGCGAGCGAGCGCTTGCGCCAGGCGGGGGCCGCCGTGTCTGCCGCCGAGGCCGAGGTGACGCGCCTCACGGACCTCATCGCCGGGAGAGAGGCGCGGCGCGGCGCCCTGACGCGCCAGCTCGCCGAGGCGGAAGAGCGCCACCGCCGCCTCGACGAGCGCCGCGGCGACAACGCCCGGCAGCGCCAGAGCCTCGAGCAGCAACGCCCCGAGCCGGCCCTCATCGAAGCCGCGTCGGCGGCTCTGGCCGCTGCCGAAGCGGAGCTCGAACGGGCACGGGGCACGGCGGAATCCGCCGAGCACGCGCTTACGGAAGCGCGCGCCGCGGAGACGACGGCGCGGGCGCCGCTGCAGGCGGCGGAGACGGCGCGCGCCAAGCTGCGCGCCGAGGCGCAGGCTCTGACCGAGCTCCTCGCGACGGGCGCCGCCGGGAAGGCGTCGCCCGTTCTCGACGAGGTGAAGGCGGTCAAGGGCTACGAAGCGGCGCTCGCCGCCGCGCTCGGCGACGATCTCGCGGCGCCCCTCGGCGGCGGTGCCGGGGCTCATTGGCACCCCCTTCCCGCCTACGATCCCGCCCCGCCGCTCCCGCCGGGAACCCAGCCCCTCGCTGATGTCATCGAGGCGCCTGCGGCGCTGGCCCGCCGCCTTTCGCAGATCGCGGTCGTCGAGGATGCAGCCGCGGCCGAAGCACTGCAGCCGCTGCTGCTCGCGGGTCAGCGGCTGGTCTCGCGCGCGGGAGCGCTGTGGCGCTGGGACGGGTTCCGGCGTCCGGCCGGCGCCCCCAGCGCGGCGGCGCAGCGCCTTGCGCAGCGCAACCGCCTCGCCGAGCTCGCCGAGGAATTGACCGCCGCCGAGCGCAATGTCGCGGAGCTCCAGGCGACGCTCGCGGCGGCGGCGGAGCGGGCGACGGCGGCGGGCCGGAGCGATGCGGCGGCGCGCCAGGCCATGCGCGAGGCGCTGAGCCAATTGAGTGCCGCCCGCGATCGCCACAACGCCCTCGCCCAGCGCGAGGCCGCGAGTCAGTCGCGCCTCGCCGCCCTCGCCGAGGCGGAGGAACGCCTCGCGGCCGATCTCGCCGAGACGACCGCCCGCCTCCAGGAGACGAAGGCGGCGCTTGCCGAGCTCGGCGATCCGGCGAGCGGCCGCGAGGAGCTGGCGCGGCGGCGCGGCGAGCTTGCGGATCGGCGGGCAGCGCAGCTTGCGGCGCAGGGCGAGCTCGACCGCTTGCTGCGCGAGGCGGCGAGCCGCCGCCAACGCATGGCCGCCATCGCCCTCGAAGAGCGCTCATGGACGGCCCGGATCGAGGCGGCGGCACGCCAGCGCGCCACCCTTGCCGAGCGCCACGCCGCGCTCCTCGCCGAAATCGAGCGCCTCGCCGCCTTGCCGGCCGAGATCGGGAAGCGCCGAGAGGCGCTGGCGGAACTGATCGAGACGGCGACGACGGCGCGTCGCGCGGCGGGGGACGCGCTTGCCCTCGCGGAGACGCGGCTCGCCGAGACGGAAAAGGCATCGAAGCACGCCGGTGCGGCGCTGGCATCGGCGCGCGAGGAGCGCGTCCGCTGCGAAGCCGCGGCCGAGCAGGCCCTCCGGGCGAAGGAAGAGATCGCGCGCCGCATCGCCGAGCGGCTCGACTGCGCGCCGAATGAGATTCTGGCCGCGGCCGGCATCGCTGCGGAAGAGGCGCTGCCGCCGCTCGCAGAGAGCGAGGCGCGCCTCGAGAAGCTGTTGCGCGAGCGCGACGGCATGGGGCCGGTGAACCTCATGGCGGAGGCGGAGGCAGCCGAGCTCGAAGAGCGCGTCGCCGGCCTCGCCGCCGAGCGCGCCGATCTCACCGAGGCGATCGCGCGACTGCGCCGCGGCATCGCCGCCTTGAACCAGGAAGGCCGCGAGCGCCTTCTCGCCGCCTTCACCAAGGTGAACGAGCATTTCTCGGCGCTCTTCACGCGGCTCTTCGGCGGCGGCCACGCGCATCTGACGCTCGATGAGGGCGAGGACCCGCTCGCCTCCGGGCTCGAGATCATGGCGAGCCCGCCCGGCAAGCGCCTTCAGACGCTCTCGCTTCTCTCCGGCGGCGAGCAGGCGCTGACGGCGCTCGCCCTGCTCTTCGCCGTGTTCCTCACCAACCCTGCGCCGATCTGCGTTCTCGACGAGGTCGACGCGCCGCTCGACGATGCCAATGTCGACCGCTTCTGCCGCCTCGTCGAAGAGATCGCGGCGGCGGCGCAAACGCGCTTTCTCATTATCACCCACCACCGCATCACCATGGCGCGGATGGACCGCCTCTTCGGCGTCACCATGGCCGAGCGCGGCATCTCGCAGCTCGTCTCCGTCGACCTCCAGGCGGCCGAACGCCTGCGCCAGACGGCCTGAGCCTGCACGCGGCAGAAAGCCGCGGAGGACGGCGCTTTTCGCGGGCTTCCGGACGTCGCGAAATCTTGACACCCCGGGACCCTCCCCTTATGGTGCGCGCCGTTTTGGCGCTCCTCGCGGCGGGGGCGGGTCAGGCGTTGGTGTCGGCATGAGCGAACACGGCACGCCCGATGACCTGAAGTCGCTGGGCGAGCGCCTCGACAAGGCGCGCCGTGACCGCGAGGCCGAGGCGGGCCGAGACGGAAAGGTCGTAGGGTACCGTGAGGGTGCCTTCGGCTTTGCTTTCCGCATAGGTCTGGATTTGGTGATCCCGCTGGTCGGCGGTGTCGGTCTTGGCTGGCTCATCGATGGCTGGCTCGGCACGCGGCCTTGGGCAATGGTCGTGTTGTTCTTTCTGGGCGCGGGAGCCGGGATGATGAACGTCTACCGCGCCGTCATGGGTCTCGGCTCGGCCGTGGGGTACCGGCCGGCGGAACGGAGGGAAGAACGGCCGACGCGCGAAAATGGCGCGAGGCCGTTGGACGAGGAATGACGTGGCGGTAGCAGAAACGAGCCCACTCCATCAATTCACCGTCGAGTCGCTGGTCCCGATCCATGTCGGCACCTTCAATCTCTCCTTCAGCAACTCGGCGCTCTTCATGGTGATCGCGGTCGCGCTCATCACCGCCTTTCTCGTGCTGAGCACGCGCGGCGCGAGGCTGGTCCCGACGCGCTGGCAGTCGCTCGCCGAGCTCTCCTACGAATTCGTCGCGGGCATGGTGCGCGAGAATGTCGGCCATGAGGGGCGGCCCTATTTTCCCTTCGTCTTCTCGATCTTCATGTTCGTGCTGTTCGGGAACCTGATCAGCCTCATTCCGGGCAGCTTCGCCTTCACCGCGCATATCGTCGTCACCTTCGCGCTCGCCCTCACGGTCTTCATCGCCGTCACCCTCGTCGGATTCATCCGGCACGGCTTCCATTTCCTCAGCTTCTTCGTGCCGCGCGGCATGCCGGCGCTGATGGTGCCGTTGATGGTGCCGATCGAGATCCTCTCCTACCTGTTCCGGCCGATCAGCCTCTCGGTGCGTCTCTTCGCCAATATGATGGCGGGCCACACCATGCTGCTCGTCTTCGCCGGCTTCATCTTGAGCCTCGGCGTTTTCGGAGTCCTGCCGCTCGCGATCGATGTCGCGCTCATCCTCTTCGAGGTGCTGGTCGCGGTGTTGCAGGCCTATGTCTTCGCCATCCTCACCTGTCTCTATTTTCAGGACGCGATCCACCTGCATTAGCGGGCGGGCGCGGCGCGCTTCACCCTCAGCAACGCACAACAAGGGACCCGAGAATTATGGATCTTCAATCCGCCAGAATGATCGGCGCCGGACTGGCCGTCATCGCTCTCGCCGGGGTCGGCACCGGCATCGGCGCGATCTTCAGCTCGCTCGTCAGCTCGATCGCGCGCAACCCCGCGGCGCGCGGCCAGGTCTTCGGCCTCGGCATGGTCGGGTTCGCGCTGACCGAAGCCGTCGCCCTCTACGCTCTCCTCATCGCCTTCCTCATCCTGTTCGTCTAGCCGACTCCGCTTGGACGGAGAGCGACCGCCATGCCGCAATTCGACGTCTCGACCTTCCCGCAGCAGCTCGTCTGGCTCGCCATCAGCTTTGTCACGCTCTATGTGCTGATGACCAAGCTGGCGCTGCCGCGCGTCGGTCGGGCCCTCGAAGAGCGACGGCAGCGGATCGACGGCGACCTCGAGAAGGCGGCGCGGCTCAAGGCCGAGGCGGAGGCGGTCATCGCCGCCTATGAGAAGGCGCTCGCCGATGCCCGCCACCAGGCGCAGCTCACGATGAAGGAGACGACCGAGCGCCTCGGCGCCGAAGCGGCGGAGCGGCAGCGCCAGGCGGCGGCCGCCATCGCCGAGCGGACGAGCGCCGCCGAGCGGCGCATCGCCGCGGCCAAAGCGGCGGCGATGGCGAGTCTGCGCGACGTTGCGACCGATGTCGCGCGCGCCGCGACAGCGCGCCTCATCGGCACCGATATCGATGCCGGCCGCGCCGGCGCCGCCGTTGACCGCGCCATGCAGGGGCGCCGCTGATGTTCGCGGTCGGCAGCGGCGAATTCTGGGTCGCGGTCGCCTTCGTCATTGCCGTCGCCCTCGTTTGGCGCAAGGCGATGGCCACGGTGGGCGGCATGCTCGACGACCGAGCGCAGCGGATCGAGAGCGAACTCGCCGAGGCGCAGCGCCTGCGCGAGGATGCCGAACGCACGCTCGGCGAATATCAGCGCAAGCAGCGCGATGCGCTGAAGGAGGCCGAGCAGATCATCGCCCATGCCCGGATCGAGGCCGAAAGACTCGGGCAAAAGGCGGCGACCGATCTCGAAGAGGCGCTCGAACGGCGCACGCGGCAGGCCGAAGAGAAGATCGCGCAGGAGGAGGCGAAGGCGCTCGCCGAAGTCCGCAGCATCGCCGTAGACCTCGCCATCGCGGCGGCCCGCCAGCTCATCGTCCAGCAGCTCGACCAAAAGGCGGGCGCTGCCCTCATCGACGACGCCATCGCCGCCCTGCCGCAGCAATTGCACTGAGAGGTCGGCTTCGCTTGGAGTGTGTGAGATCAGTCACCGGGAACGAGACCCGGGCCTCATCCTTCGACTTCGGCCTGCCGGCCTTCGCTCAGGACGAGGTGAGTCCTCCATTTCCATCGGACAGCCTCATCATCTCCCTTCGTCTTGAGCGAAGAGCGCAGCTCGAAGTCGAAGGAAAAAGTCCTCGCACATTCAATTCCGGGGAGGGGGCCCCGCCTCCACCAGACCTGAGCCCCCTCGAGCTTTTGCCTTCGTGACCTGCGCCGCCTCATAATCGGCGCGGACGAAACCGCCGACCTCCGGCGGCGCGGCGGCGGCAGGGCGGGCGTTTCCATGGACTTCGCGCATCGATGGCTGCTCGCGGCGGCGCTGCTCATCATCGCCAGCATTCTCGCGGGCAAACTGTCGAGCCGGGTCGGCGCCCCGCTCCTTCTCGTCTTCCTCGGCCTCGGCATGGTGGCGGGCGAAGAGGGGCTGGGCGGCATCGGCTTCGGCGAGAGCGCGACGGGCGGCATCGCTATCCGGGACGTCCACACGGCCTACCTCATCGGCAGCGCCGCCCTCACCCTCATCCTCCTCGACGGCGGCATCCGGACGCGCCGCGCGAGCTTCCGCCTGGCGCTCTGGCCGTCGCTGGCACTCGCCACCTTCGGCGTCGTCATCACCGCGGCGATCACCGGCCTCGTCGCGGCGCCGGTGCTCGGCATGAGCTGGCTCGGCGGCTTCCTTGTCGGCGCCATTCTCGCCTCGACCGACGCCGCGGCCGTCTTCCTCTTGCTGCATCAGCGCGGCGGCCGCACGAGCGAGCGGCTCGATGCGACGCTCGAAGTCGAGTCGGGCATCAACGATCCGGTCGCCGTCTTCCTGACGGCGAGCCTCGTCGGCCTCATCGCCACGGGAGCGAGCCCTTCGGGCATCGAGATCGCCGGGGATCTCGCCCGCGAGATGGGGCTCGGCCTCGTCATCGGGGCCGGCGGCGGCGTTCTCCTCCTCCGCCTCGTCAACCGGCTCGATCTCGCCGCCGGGCTCTATCCCATTCTCGTCTTGGCGGGCGCCCTCGCCATCTTCGCCGGAACGCAGCTCGCCGAGGGCAGCGGCTATCTCGCCGTCTACCTGACCGGCATCATTCTCGGCAATGCGCGCCTGCGCGCGGCGCGCCTTATCGGCCGCTTCATCGACGGCATGGCGTGGCTGGCGCAGATCGTGCTCTTCCTCATGCTCGGCCTCTTCGTCTCGCCGAGCTCGCTGCTGAGCGAGGCCGGCCCCGCTCTCGTTGTGGCGCTGGCGCTGATGCTGGTGGCGCGCCCGGTCGCCGTCTGGCTCTGCCTCACACCGTTCCGCTTCACCCTCCCCGAACGCGCCTTCATCGCCTGGGTCGGGCTGCGCGGCGCTGTCCCGATCTTCCTCGCCATGTTTCCGCTGCTCGCCGGCCTCCCCGGCTCGGCGAGCTTCTTCAACGTCGCCTTCATCGCCGTCCTCGCCTCGCTCGCCTTGCAGGGCTGGACGGTGGCACCGGCTTTGCGCTGGCTCGGCCTCGAACTGCCGGCAGTGGGCGATGAGAGCGAGCGCCTCGATTTCGACCTGCCGGCCGGGCATGGGCGCGAGGTCGCCGTCTACCGCGTCGCCGCCGGCGCGCCGGCGCTCGCGCATGATTTCGCGACGCTGCCGCTGCCGCCCCGCAGCCGCGTCATCGCCGTGCTGCGCGAGGGTGTGGTCCAGCATCGCGAGAGCTTGGAACGCCTGCTGCCCCGCGATCTCGTCTTCGCGATCGTGCCGCCGGAAAGCTTCGAGCGCCTCGACCGCCTCTTCGCCACCGGGCGACGCGGCACCGCCGCGCCACGCGATCCGCTGGGCGATCTGCCTCTCGATGCCGCTGCGAAGGTCGGCGAGATCGCCGATCTCTACGGGCTGCCCGCCGCCGTCGAGGATCGCGACAAGCCGCTCGCCGGCTTCATGCGCCGACGGCTGCACCGCAGTCCAAGCGTCGGCGACCGCATCCATTTCGGCGGCGTCGATCTCGTCGTCCGCGCCGTCGCCGGCGACCGCATCACCGAGGTCGGCCTCGATCTCGAACCGCGCGCGCTTCCCTTCGAACGCCTCCGCCTGCGGACGGCGCTGCGCCGTCCGCTGCTCAGCCTGCGGCGGCTCCTAAGACGGCGCGCTCATTGACGACGTCTTCGCGCAGGCGTCGTCGCGAGGAGCGGAGCGACCGCCGCGATCCAGGGCGCTCCTCAATGCTTGTGGGCAGCGGCGAAGGCCGCCTGCTGCGCGGGCGAGGCTTCCTTCTGGTACTTCGCCTTCCATTCCTCATAAGGCATGCCATAGACGATCTCGCGCGCCTTCGGATCGGGGAGCTCGATCCCGCGCTCCTCGGCGGCGGCCCGGTACCATTTCGACAGGCAATTGCGGCAGAAGCCGGCGAGATTCATGAGGTCGATATTCTGCACCTCCGTGTGCTCGCGCAGATGCTGGACGAGGCGGCGGAAGGTGGCGGCTTCGAGCTCGATGCGGGTCTTGTCGTCCATCACGCGCTCCTCGAATGGCGGCTTTGAACATATCTAGGAAGCCCGCTGCGCGATCGCCAGCCGCGCCGCGCTCTCAGAGATCGCGCTGCGTCTCGGCGACGAGCCAGTCGACGACGGCGCGGAGCGCCTCCGCCTTGCCGGCGCCGGCGGCGACCGCCTCGCCATAGACGCGGCGCTGCGCATGCGCGCTGGTGCCGCGCGCGAGGATGGTGCGGGCATGCGCGATCTCGGCGGCGCAGCCGAAATGCGCGGCGTCGGGCGCGACCAACGCCAGGATTTCTTCGAGAAGGTCGGCATAGGGCACGATCTCGCGGCGGCCGAAATCGACGAGCCCCTCATCGATGCCGTAGCGCTGCGCCCGCCACCGGTTCTCGTCGATGAGCATGCGGGCATAGATGCGCCAGCGCTGGTTCTCGCGCTTCAGCCGCCAGAGCATGCGGAGGATGCAGCGGTAGAGCGCGGCGATCGCGATCCCGTCATCGAGCCGCGTGCAGATGTCGGTGATGCGCATCTCGAGCGTCGGGAAGCGCTCGCTCGGGCGCACATCCCACCAGAGCTTGGTGCCGTCCTCGATGAGCCCCGTCCCGGTCAGGATGCCGATGTGGCGGCGGTACTCGCCCCAGCTCTCGAACTGCTCCGGCAGGCCCGTCCGCGGCATGCCGTCGAAGACGCTGATGCGGTAGGAATGGAGGCCGGTATCCTCGCCGCGCCAGAAGGGCGAGGAGGTCGAGAGGGCGAGAAGGTGCGGCAGGAAATAGCGCACCTGGTTCATGAGGTCGATGCGGAGCTCGTCGTCGTCGAGGCCGACATGAACATGGAGCCCGCAAATGACGAGGCGGCGGGCGACCCCCTGCATGTCGCGGTGGAGCACGGCGTAGCGCTCGCGCTGCGTCGGCTTCTGCGCGTCCCACAAGGCGAAGGGATGGGTCGAGGCGGCGATCGGCGCCATGCCGTGCCGGCCCGAGACCTCCGCCACCGTGCGCCGCAGGCGGGCGAGGTCGGCGCGGGCCTCGCCGAGGGTCGAGCAAACGCGCGTCGCGACCTCGATCTGCGAGCGGAGGAATTCGGGGCTGACCTGCCCTTCGAGCAGCCTCTCGCATTCGGCGAGCATGGCGCTCGGCGGGTCATCGACGAGATCGCGGCTCGCCCGGTCGACGAGGAGATATTCCTCCTCGATGCCGATGGTGAAGGCCGGCTCCCGCGGCATTAGAAATGCTGGGCGCGATAGAGCGCCGGATCGGCCAGGATCGGCCGCAGCGCCGCGGCGAGATGCTCGGCCCAGAGCGCGGCGCCCGTCGGCGTGTCGATGAGGTCCTGCCGGATCTCGATTGCCGCATGCGGCAGGCCGGCGGATTCGGCGTGCCGCCGGATCGAATAGCCCGCCGGCTCGCGCGCCGAATAGGGCTGGTTGTCGCCGACGATCCGGGCAGGATCGGCCGCCGCCAAACGGGAGATGAGCGGCACGGCAAGGCGCGGGTCCTTGTCCCAGAGCACGCCCACATGCCAGGGACGCGCGAAGCCGTTCATCCTCGGCGTGAAGCTGTGGATCGACAGCACGACCGGTGCGACGCCGCGCCCCGCAAAGCGCGCGAGCTGCGCGGCGATGGCGTCGTGATAGGGCGTGAAGCAGGCGGCGATGCGCTGCAGGCGCGCCGCCGGCGAGAGGCCGCGATTGCCGGGGACGCGGATGCCATCGCTCACCTCCGGCATCGCGCTCGCATCGTCGGTCGCGCGGTTGCAGTCGATGACGAGGCGGGAATAGCCGGCGAGCACGGCCGGCGCGTCGAGCAGCGCGGCGAGGCGGCGCGTCACCTCGGCGGCGCCGATATCCCAGCCGATATGGCGCAGCAGCGACGCCTCGTCGAGGCCGAGGCGGTCGAGGCGGCGCGGCACCGCCCGGCTCGCATGGTCGCAGATGAGGAGGACGGACGCCCTCCCCTCGCCGCCCACGATCTCGAAAGGCGGCGGGTCGTCGGGCGACAGCAGCGGAGGCTCGGAAGGAAGCGCGATGGCGTGCATCGGAAGGTCCGGTTTCCTTCCCTTAGTACGCCGCCGCGGGCGAGGCAAGCGACGTCGCGCAAATGCTTGGCTGATATGAATCTCACGCCGAATCCATCTCGTCGTCGGCCGTTTCACACATCATTATAATGTACTTTTCAACAGAACTGAAATCGTGCACTGTGTAATCGACAGATCCACAATCGTTTCGTGGTGCAATCCATGACCGGTCCCGCGGCCCATCCCGATTGGCGCCATCACGGCGTGCGCGTCGTCAGCGGCAAGGCGCTCGACGCCAACACGCCGCAGACCCCCGGCATGTCGCGGGCGGCGGCGATCAATTTCGCCAGGGCCGGCGCGAAGAAGCTGTGGGCGGGGACGGTCACCATTCACCCCGACGCCAAGACCGGCGCGCATCATCACGGCGCGCTCGAAAGCGTCATCTACGTCCTCAAAGGGCGGGCGCGGATGCGCTGGGGCGAGCGGCTCGAATTCGTCGCCGAGGCGGGGCCTGGCGACTTCATCTTCGTGCCGCCCTATGTGCCACACCAGGAGATCAATGCGAGCGCCGACGAGCCGCTCGAATGCGTGCTCGTCCGCAGCGACCAGGAGGCGGTCGTCGTCAATCTCGACATCGCCGCCGTCGAGGAGCCCGAGGCGGTCCGCTGGGTCGACCCCATCCACGCCGCCCCGGGCGGGTGATCGCGCGTCAAGCCGCGCCGGCGGCCGGACCGGTATAGGCCGAGAGCGGGCGGATGAGGCGGCCCTCCCGCTCCTGCTCCAGAATATGCGCGGTCCAGCCGGCGACGCGCCCCATCGCGAAGACCGAGGTGAAGACGGCGCGCGGGAGGCCGAGCGCCTCGAGCAGGAGCGCCGTGTAGAACTCGACATTGGTGTCGAGGCTGCGCCCTTGCCGGCGCGCGGCGAGGAGGCGCAGCGCCACCGCCTCGACCGCCTCGGCGAAGCGGATGCGGTTGCCCTCGCCGCGCAGGCCGATGACGACCCGCTTCAAGATGTCGGCGCGCGGATCGCGGGTGCGGTAGACGCGATGGCCGAAGCCCATGAGACGCCGCTTTTCCGCAAGCGCGCCCGTCAGCCAGGGCTCGATGTTCTCCGCCGTGCCGATCGCATCCAGCATGTCGAGGACGGGTCCGGGCGCGCCGCCATGGAGGGGGCCTTTGAGCGCGCAGAGCGCGCCGATGACGGCCGAGAAAAGCCCGGCCCGCGTCGAGGCGATGATGCGCGCGGCGAAGGTCGAGGCGTTGAGCCCGTGATCGGCGACCGTCACCAGATAGGTGTCGAGCGCCTGGACATGTGCGGCGGACGCGCTCGCGCCGCGGAGCATGCGGAGGAAATCGGCGGCCTGGGACAAGCGCGGATCGGGAGCAACGGGCGCCGCCCCTTGCCGCAGCCGCTCCAGCCCCGCGATGAAGACCGGCATCGCCGCTACGGCGAGAAGAGGATGCGGGGTCTCCTCGCCATCGCCGAGCGCCGAGAGGAGAAGGCGAAGCCGCTCGACCGGCGCGAGGTCCGGAAGGGCGGGGAAGAGCGGCTCTGCGATGGCAAAGGCGCGCTCCCGGGCGCGGCCGAGCACCCGCCGCGGATCGGCTTCGTCGTTCCAGCCCGGCGCCAGCCCCGTCCAGAGCAGAGAAAGCATCCCCTCGAAGCTGCGACGACCGGCCAGCTCCTCGATGCGCCAGCCGCGAATGACGAGCTCGCCCGCCTCGCCATCGACATGGCTGAGCGCCGTCTCGGCGGCGACGATTCCTTCGAGACCGGAATTCATGGGGAAATCCTCGGAAAAGGTCTCGCCGAGGCTTGCGCTTTTTTGTATGAGTGGTCAATATTGATTATATTGATCAATCGGAAATTTCTCGATGCAGCCCCGCCCTCGCAGCTATGACGCCGACGCCGCGACGGCCCGCCTCAAGGTCACGAAGGCGACGCTTTACGCCTATGTGAGCCGGGGGCTGATCGCCTCGGTCGCCGATGCCGCCGACCCGCGGCGCCGGCTCTATCGCGCCGAGGATGTCGAGCGCCTCGCCGCCAAGAAGGCGATGGGGCGGCGGCCCGAGCGCATCGCCGCCGCCACTCTCGATTTTGGGCTCCCGGTTCTGCCCTCGCGCATCACCCTCATCGCCGAAGGGCGGCTCTTCTATCGCGGGCGCGATGCCGCCGCGCTCGCCGAAAGCGCCAGCTTCGAGGACGCCGCGCGCCTGCTCTGGGATTGCGGCGATATCGATCCCTTCGCCGACCCGGCAGCGGCGCCGGCCCCCGGCCTGTCGCGGCCGCTCGCCCCCGCCCCCATCCCGCGCATGGTGGCTGCCCTCGCCCATCTCGATCCCGGCGGCGGCGCGATCTGGCAGCGCGAGCCGCATCGCCTGTGGCCGGGCGCCGCGCGTCTCCTTCGCCACCTCGCCGCCGCCGCCGCGGCGCGCGCGCCCTCGGCGGATGCGGTCCACATCCAGCTCGCGCGCGCCGGCGGCCTCGATGGGCGCGGCGCCGACCTCATCCGCCGCGCCCTCGTCCTCTGCGCCGACCACGAGCTCAACGCCTCGGCCTTCGCCGCGCGCGTCGTCGCCTCGACGGGAGCCTCGCTCGCGGCAGCGGTCATGGGCGGGCTCGCGGCGCTGAGCGGACCGCGCCACGGCGGCGCCACGGAGCGCGTCGAGGCGCTTTTCGATGAGCTTCGCGCCGCCGGCGACATGCGCCGCGCCGTCGCGGAAAGGCTGGCGCGCGGCGAGGCCGCGCCGGGTTTCGGACATCCGCTCTATCCCGACGGCGACCCGCGCGCCCACGTCCTTCTCTCGGCGCTGCCCGAGGAGAAGCGGCGGCAAGACCTCATCGAGGCCATGGACCGCCTCGGCGGCGCGCGGCCCAACATCGATTTCGCCCTCGTGGCGCTGCGCCGCGCCCTCGGCCTGCCGCGCGGCGCCGCCGTCGCCCTCTTCGCCGTCGCCCGCGCCGCCGGCTGGATCGCGCATGCGCTGGAGCAGCGCGGCGAGGGCCGCCTCATCCGCCCGCGCGCCCACTATGTCGGCACGCCGCCGATGTGAGGCGCAAGCTCCTCGCCCCGCTTTGCGTCGCTTTGCGGGGAGAGGCCTTCGACGATGCCGCTCGAACGCCGACCCCGTACTCTTTCCTCTCCCCAGCGGGGAGAGGATCAAGGTGAGGGGGAGCCGCGGCGTCAGCGCGGCTTCCGATCCGGGGTGCGGAGCCATGCCCTCACCCCTCGCCCTCCCCGTGCTGCGCACGGGGAGAGGAAGTTCACCCGATTGCCCTGTTGCCGCGGGTCGCCGCCCTTCGTAGGGTGGCGCGGTACCCGAATGACGAGAGGATGGCGATGCGACGGCCGAGGAATGCGAAAATCGTTGCGACGCTGGGTCCAGCGAGCTCGACCCTCGACAGCATCGGCGCGCTCTTCGCTGCCGGGGTCGACGTCTTCCGCCTGAATTTCAGCCACGGGCTGCAGGAGCATCACCGCGAGCGCGTCGAGCATATCCGCGCGATCGAGAAGAAGACGGGGCGGCCGATCGGCATCATGGCCGATCTGCAAGGCCCGAAGCTGCGCCTCGGCACCTTCGCCAAGGGCGAGGCGATGCTGGCGACGGGCGGCGCCTTCCGCCTCGATCTCGACCGCGATCACCCCGGCGACGAGCGCCGCGCGCCGCTGCCGCATCCCGAGATCTTCGCGGCGCTCACCGCCGGCACCGAGCTGCTGCTCGACGACGGCAAGGTGCGGCTCCGCGTCACAAGCTGCGGCCCCGATTTCGCCGACACCGAGATCGTCGTCGGCGGGCGCCTCTCCGACCGCAAGGGCGTCAACGTCCCGAACGCGGTGCTGCCCCTCTCTGCCCTCACCGAGAAGGACCGCTCCGACCTCGCCTATGCGCTCGATCTCGGCGTCGACTGGATCGCCCTCTCCTTCGTGCAGCGGCCCGACGACGTCGCCGAAGGGCGCAAGCTCGTCGCCGGCAAGGCCGGGATCCTCGTCAAGCTCGAGAAGCCGCTGGCGATGAACCATCTCGACGAGATCATCGAGCTCGCCGACGCCGTCATGGTGGCGCGCGGCGATCTCGGAGTCGAGATGCCGCCCGAGGAGGTGCCGCCGCTGCAGAAGCAGATCATCCATGCCTGCCGCCAGGCCGGGAAGCCGGTCATCGTCGCGACGCAGATGCTGGAATCGATGATCCATGCCGCGGCGCCGACGCGGGCCGAGGCCTCCGACGTCGCGACCGCGATCTATGACGGCGCCGATGCGGTGATGCTGTCGGCCGAGACGGCGGCCGGCGACTTCCCGGTCGAGGCGGTGGCGATCATGAGCCGCATCGTCGCGCGGGTCGAGCACGACACGCTCTATCGCGCCGGCATGGATGCCAGCCACTTCGCTCCCGAGCACACCCCCTCGGACGCGATCAGCGCCGCGGCGCGCCAGGTCGCCCGCACCGTCGACGCCGCCGCGATCGTCTCCTACACGACCTCGGGCGCGACCGCACTCCGCGCCGCGCGCGAGCGGCCCGACGTGCCGATCCTCGTCCTGACCTCGAACCTGCAGACGGCGCGCCGCCTCTCCCTCCTCTGGGGCGCGCATTGCGTCCACACGCGCGACGTCTCCAGCTTCGGCGACATGGTGAACAAGGCCGTGCGCACCGCCCATCGCGAGGGCCTCGCCAAGGGCGGCGAGCGCGTCGTCATCACCGCCGGCGTCCCCTTCGGCACGCCCGGCGCCACCAACATCCTGCGCATCGCCTGGGTGAATGCGTGACCGTCTGCGCCGCTGGCATCACCGGTTGATGAGCCACAGGATGAGCGAGACGACGACACTGACGAGGATGCAGGTGACGATCGGGAAATAGAACGATAAATTGCCGTGCCGGACGACGATGTCGCCGGGAAGGCGTCCGAGCCCGAGCCGCGCGATCCACGGCCAGAGCAGGCCGAGGATGACGAGGACGACGCCGATGATGATGAGAAGGCGCGACATGGGTTGCGGGCCACTGCCGCCGGATCATGTATGCTCCGGGCGCTCCCTCGCCAACAAGCAATCCAACGTGAACATAGAATAAGAAGAGCCCCGAGCGGGTCGGCAGGCTCATGGCTCTTCCGGAAATTCGGCCGCCTCTATTGCCGCCACGACGTCATCAGGCAAGCTGCCGACCCGGAGGAGCTCCCGCTCGCTCTTTTGCAGTGTTTCATAATGGGCGAACTCAGCCGCGGAGATAAAGGCCCCAACCACGCGCCCATGACGCGTCACGGCCACCGGTTCACGCTGGGCCACATCCTGATACCGGCCGAAATTTCGGCTGAACTCGCTGGCGGGAACAACAGGCATCGCCTCACCTCCACGGCGTGCGCCACGGAAATTACATAACTTGCCCCGCTCTGAGCCTTCATGCCTTTGTGCCTTCGTGGTCCAAACTTTTTCTGCGCTGCGGCGCCGCAGCGTTTGCGAGTGTGCCACCGCGCCTGTCGGCTTTCGACCTCTCGAACCACAAAAGGCACGAAGACACGAAGGTTATTCCGCGCGGAGCGCGACAAACCCGTTTCTTCATCGAGCATTCGGCACGTGAGCCAAAAGAAGGCGCTGCGCGCGCGAACTGTCGCGCCCCGTATCAGCGACAGGAACAGCCCAAAATGCCGGTCTGCCGTCTGTGGATTCCCTGTCGGCCTGCTGTTACATTCGAACTTCATAGCTTCGAAGCCGTTTCTCATCATCCGGGCGTGTCCGATTCATGCGCCCATATGTGGTGCGGAGTGCATGAAGGGGCGCGGATCAATCCCACTCGAGCAGGTCATCATCACCGCCGAACTCGGTGCACGCCCGTCGCGTCCGCCGGATTACGAAACCGAAAGTCGAACGCTGGCGCAGCTGATGGCGGCACTGGCGCACAAACCGAGCGTCGATGGTGTCCTGCAAAGTCTGGTCGAGAGCGCGCTGGACTTGTGTCGGGCCCACTCGGCCGGCGTGAGCGTCCTGGAGAAGGATGGCAAGGGGGACGAGGTCTTCTGTTGGCGTGCCGCCGCCGGCCGATGGTCCTTCCGGCGTGGCGATGTCGTGCGACGCGACAGCCCAAGCGGGACGGTACTGGACGCCAACGAACCCATGCTCATGGCGCATCCCGAGCGGCACTACGGAAATGGCCACGCCGGTGCTTTGCCCGTGGCAGAAGCTCTCTTCGTTCCGATCGCCTTCAAGGGCAAAGCTGTCGGAACGCTCTGGATCGCCTTGCATGAGAAGACCCGCGAATTCGACCGCGAAGATTTGCGGTTGATGACGAGTCTAGGCCGCTTCGCCGGCAATGCGTACCAACTCCTCGAGCAGGAGCTGCTGACGGCGGAGCTGCACGCGGCCCAGCGCCTGCAAGAGGTCAGCACGGAGTTGTTGGGGGAAAACAATATCGAAACGCTCTATCAGAAGATCGTCGATGCCGCGGTTGCGATCATGCGCTCCAATTTCGCGAGCATGCAGATGTACTATCCTGAGCGTGGCCCGCGGGGAGAGCTCAAGCTCCTAGCGCATCGCGGGTTCAGCGACGATGCGGCGCGCGCGTGGACATGGGTTCGCCCATCCGCGACGACGACCTGCGGCGTGAGCTTGCAGCGCGGTGAGCGGGTGATCGCGGCGGACGTCGAGAGCTGTGATTTCATGGCCGGCACCCGTGATTTGGAAGTCTGTCTCGGCACTGGCATCCGTGCCGCGCAATCGACGCCCTTGGTTTCGCGAGACGGTCAGCTCCTGGGCATGATTTCCACGCACTGGGCTCGACCGCACTCGCCGACCGAACGGGATTTGCGGTTTTTCGACGTCCTGGCGCGCCAGGCTGCCGACCTGATCGAACGCACGATCGCGGCAGACCGCACGCGAGCCTTGCTTCGGGAACTGAGCCACCGAGCCAAGAACATACTTACGGTCGTCCAGGCGATAGCGCATCAAACAGCGCACGATGCCGATCCGACGGCTTTTGCCGATGAGTTCTCGGCTCGGCTTGCCGGGCTCGCCGCAACGCAAGACCTGCTGGTGCAAAGTGACTGGCGCGGCGTGGAGCTGAGCGAACTGATGCGCTCCCACCTCCGCTTTCTGGGCGAACTCATGGGCGGCGGGCGTATCACCTGCGATGGGCCAGCCCTGAGGCTTGCCCCGGCGGCCGCCCAGACCATTGGAATGGCGCTGCACGAGCTGATGACCAATGCCGTCAAATTCGGCGCGCTGTCTAACAGCGATGGAACGGTTGCCGTGACCTGGCGCATATCTCCCGACGGCGTCGACCCGCGGTTTCTCATGACTTGGCGCGAGCGGGACGGTCCCGGCGTACGGCCCCCGGGCCGGCGAGGCTTCGGGCACACCGCGACAGTGCGTAGCGTCGAATTCGCCTTCGATGCGAAGGTTTCCCTGGACTATGCGGCCGAAGGAGTGATTTGGACGGTCGACGCTCCGGCCGCCGCCGTGCTCGATGAGGGAACCGGTTCCGCCCGGTCGCAGCCTGAAGCGGGGTTCCGATAGTGGCAACCGTCCTGATCGTCGAGGATGAGCCGCTCATCGCCGAGATGATCGAGGAGCACCTGCGCGAAGCAGGTTTCGAAATAGCCGGGGTCGCGGGCTCGGTCGAGAAAGCGCTGGCTATGGTCGAAGCCTGCCACTTCGAGGTCGCGGTGCTCGATGTCAATTTGCGTGGCAGGAGCGCCCAGCCGGTCGCCATGGCGCTGCACGCCCGCGGTACACCATTTCTGTTCTTGTCCGGCTATGGCCGTGTCTATTTGCCGGAAGATTTCTTAACTGCGCCGCTCTTATCCAAACCGTTCCTGCACAAGGATCTGATCAGCGCAGTCAGAGGCGTTCTGCAACAGAAGTAGGGTGGCACGATCGCTGAATCCCGGCTCTTCGCTTCGCTACGGCCGGGATGACGATCGAAAGGGTTGGGAGCCCTGCGAGGGGCCTCGTCTAGGACTAAACCTTCACCAACCCGCCCATCGGCGCCAAGCCGGGCGCGTCGGGGAAGACGTGGCGGTCGAGCGTCGTCCCGTCGATGCCGAGATGGTCGCGCAGGATGCCCTTCAGCACCGAGCGGGCGTCGGTAGCGACGCGGAGGTCGCGATCCTCTTCGAGGCGGTCGAGGCCGGGCCAGTCGCCGCGCATCTTGCCGCCGCGGACGGCGCCGCCCATGACCAGCACCACCGAGGCAGTGCCGTGATCGGTGCCGTTCGTACCGTTCATCGCGACGGTGCGGCCGAACTCCGTCGTCGCGACGACGACCGTCTCCTTCCAGGCGGGACCCAGAGCCTGCGCCAGCGCCTGCAAACCCTCGGCGAAGCCCTGGAGGTTGTTGGCAAGGCGGCCCTTCAGCGTGCCCTGCGCCACATGCGTATCCCAGCCGCCCATTTCGAGCGCGGCGATGCGCGGGCCATCGGGCGCCGCCAGCAGCTTCCCCGCCGCCTCGGCGAGCGGCTTGAAGGCGCGCGGCCCGAAGCCCATCGGCCCCTTGGCCCCCTCCTCGCCCAGCACCTCGTCGGAGAGGTGCTGGGCGCGGAGGCCATCGGCGAGGGCGGGCCCGAACAGCGCGTCATGGGCGTAGAGGCGGCCGAGGAGGGAGATGAATTCTGGCGCCACCGGCTTGAAGGCAGGCGGCTCCCACGAGGCGACGGCGATCTTGCCGCGCAGCAGCAGCGGCACGGCGCCGCCGACGGCGATGCCGAGGCGGCGGTCGCCATGCTGAACCGCGGCAAGCGCGCGATTGAGCCAACCATCGCTCTGCCCCGTCTTTCGGGCGAGCCCGCTCTCCATCAGATCCTGCGCGTCGAAATGCGAGCGCGTGCGGTAGCCGTTGCCGGTCGCCGGCACGAAGAGGAGCTCGCCCGCCTTCCAGTATGAATGAATGGCTTCGAGCCCGGGATTGAGCGCGAAGAAGCCGTCGAGCGGCAGGCAGCCGTCATTGCCGGCGAAGGCGAGGCCGCCGCGGCGCTCGGCATAGCGGCGGTCGCCGAGGGGCGGCACCGCGCCGAGCCCGTCCATGGCGCCGCGCAGCAGCACAACAACGAGGCGGCGGTCGGTGGGCGCCGCAGCGAAGACGGCGCGCGGCAGACCGGCGAGGGCGAGGCCGCCGGCCACGAAACCCAGCACATCGCGACGGGTCGGGCTCTGCATCGACGCCTCCTTCATCGTCTCTGGAATTCCGGGCTCGCCAGCAGCAGGGCAAGACCGACGCGGCGCGAGGGCGCGCGGCGGATCGCCTCCAGCGTCTCGGCCGGCAGAAGCTCGCCATAGCTCGCCTCCGCCATTGCCACGGGATCGGGCGGATTGGGCAGGCGCTCGGCGAAGGTCTGGCACCATTCGGCCCGCCGCAGCACCGATTCCGGCGATACCCAGGCCGAGGCGACATCGGGCCAGCCCGCCGGCGAAGGCGCAACGAAGGCCGGCTGGTCGAGGGTCCGCAGGCTCGCCACCAGCGGCAGCGCCGGGACCTCTCGGACCCCGCTCGCGCGGAAGGCGGCGATGACGAGCTCGGTCGGCGTGCGCACCTTGGCGAAAGGCTGGCGCCAGGCTTCCGGATCGTTGATGACGGCGGCCGTCACCTCACGCAGATCGCCGTCGCTGTCGCGGAAGACCTTGGCGATCCGCTCGATGGCGGGCTGCGGCGGCGCGTCGGCGATGAAGTGACGGGCGAGCTTCGTCGCGATGTGGCGGGCCGTCGCCGGATGGCGGGCGAGGTCGCGCAGCGCCGCCTCCCCTTCCTCGACGCCCGCCTCGGGATAGGTCTTGCCGAGCAGCACCTTGGGTCCCGGCTCGTGAATCCCCGGCGCGAAGCGGAAGGTGCCGGGATTGGGGTCGCGCAGCCGCGCGATCGTCCAGCCCGTCAGGATGCGCGCCAGCGCCTCGACATCCTGCTGCGTGTAGCCGCCATCGACGCCGAGCGTGTGCAGCTCGAGCAGCTCGCGCCCGAGATTCTCGTTGAGGCCCTTGTCCTTGCGCCGTCCGAAGGGCGAGTTCGGGCCGATCGAGACGACATTGTCGAGATAGAAGCACATCGCCGGGTGGCGGGTCACGGCGAGCAGCATATCGGCGAAGCGGCCGGTGACATGCGGCCGGATCGCCTCGCGCTCGAAGGCGCCGACGAAGCCGCGCACCGCCGGCCGCAGCGCCGAGACGGTGAAGTGGTTGCTCCAGAAGAAGACCAGGCGTTCGAGGAGCGGCGCGTCGCTGGCGATGGCGGCGTTGAGGCGGGCGCCGACCTCGGCGATGTAGAGATCGCGCATCTCGTCCTTGGCCGCCTTCGGATCGCCGGTCTTCTCCTTGCGCTCGCGCCGGGCCTCCAGGAGCTGCGCCACGACGCGCGAGGAGGGCGGCAGATCGCCCGGCAGCGACGCCGGGCGCCGGTGGAGCTGCGCCAGCGCCCAGCGCCGCGGATCGCGGCCGATGGCGGCGAGGTCGCCGCCCTCCGCGGCGAAGCCGAAGCGGGTGGCGGCGATGAGGGCGGCGGCGTCGGTCATCAGGGAGCTTCGCGCGGCAGCGGTGGTCGTGACATGATAAGCCGCCGCTGGGCGGCCTATCCCCAGCGATCCGATCAAATGCCGGGGATCGAAACGCCATGGCTCTGCGCACGAAACTGACCGAACGGCTCGGCATCCGCCACCCCGTCCTGCTGGCGCCGATGGGCGGCGCGTCGGGCGGCGCCCTCGCCGGCGCGGTCACGGCGGCGGGCGGGCTCGGCCTCATCGGCGCCGGCTATGGCGACGCCGCCTGGCTCGAACGCGAATTCGCCGCCGCCGGCAACCACCGCGTCGGCTGCGGCTTCATCACCTGGTCGCTGGCGAAGAAGCCCGAGCTGCTGGACCTCGCCCTCGCCCGCCGCCCGGCGGCCATCATGCTGTCCTTCGGCGACGCCGCGCCCTTCCTGCCGAAGATCAAGGCGGCGGGCGCCGTCGCCATCTGCCAGGTGCAGAGCCTCACGCAAGCGCGCACGGTCCTCGCGGAGGGCGCCGACATCATCGTCGCGCAAGGAACCGAGGCGGGCGGCCACGGCGCCGCGCGCGCGCTGCTGCCGCTGGTGCCGGCCGTCGCCGATGCGGTGACGGCGGCCGGAAGTCCGGCCCTCACCGTCGCCGCTGGCGGCATCGCCGACGGCCGCGGCCTCGCCGCCGCCCTCATGCTCGGGGCCGAGGGCGCGCTCGTCGGCTCGCGCTTCTATGCCTCGGCCGAATCGCTCGCGCATCCGCGCGCCAAGGAGCGCGTCGTCGCCGGCAGCGGCGACGACACGCTGCGCACATCGGTGTTCGATATCGCGCGCGGCATCGACTGGCCGGCGCCCTATACCGGCCGCGCCCTCGCCAACGAGCTGTCGCGGCGCTGGCATGGCCGCGAGGCGGCGCTGAAGGCGGAAGCCGCGGCGGAAGCGGCGCGCTACGCCGCCGCCGCGGAGGCCGGCGATTTCGACACCGCCGTCGTCTTCACCGGCGAGGGCGCCGATCTCATCCGCGCCGTCGAGCCGGCGCGCGACATCCTGGAGCGCATGGTCGCCGAGGCCGAGGCCGCGCTGGCGCGGCGCTTCGCCTGAGCTTCCGGCCGTCCCTGTCGGGGCGCCGGCTCAGGTCGGCTCGCCTTCCGCCTCCTTTTTCAAGGTCTCGACGGCGGCCTTGGCGCCTTGGAGATGCGGGTCGATGGCGAGCGCCGCCTCGAAGACTTTGAGCGCCGCCTTCTTGCGGCCGAGGGCGAGGTCGATCTGGGCGAGGCCGGAAAGCGCGCCGAAATGGCGCGGCTCGAGCTCCAGCGTCTTCTCGATATCGGCGACGCTCGAATCGAAATCGCCCATGAGGAAATACAAGGTCGCGCGCTTGTTCCAAGCCTCGGCGAAAGTGGGCTGCCGCGCGATGAGGGCGTCGAGGACGGCCAGCGCCCCCGGGTAGTCGCCCTCCTGCATCGCCGCCTCTCCCCGGCGCAGCATCGCCGCCGCGCCCGGATCGTCGCTCTCGCCCCAGATGCGCCAGATATCGGCTTCGAGCGCGCGCGCCTCGAGCTCGGATTCCGTCACTTTGAGGCGGTCGAAGAGGCCGGAGAGGCGCGGATCCTTTTGATCGGCGCTCGCCCGTGCAGGCGAGAGCGCCGCAACAACCAGCAAGAGCAGGCCGAGGAGCCGAAACCCCATCGGCTGATTATGCGCCCGCCGCCGCTCCGCGCCAATGGGCTCGCGGTGCCTGGGTTTCGCTCGCCTGCGGCCCTTTTCCCCTCTCCCGCTTGCGACGCTTGCGGGAGAGGGTGAGGGGTGTTGCCCAGATCGCTTAGCCGCCCGTCGGCTCGCCCACCGCCGCCCCACCCTCGGGCGCGGCCGGGGTCTCGACGGCGGCCTGCTCCTCGGCGGCGCGCAGCGGATCGATGCCCTTGGCCTGCATCTCCGCTTCCTCGCGCGACTGCGCGACATTGGCGGTGATCGACACCGCCACCTCGGGATGGAGCGCGATGCGCAGCTCGTGAAGACCCAGCGTCTTGATGGGGCGGTCGAGGATGACCTGCTGCCGGCCGATGGTGAAGCCCGCCTCGGTCACCGCCTCCGCGATGTCGCGCGCCGAGACCGAGCCGTAGAGCTGCCCGCTTTCGCCGGCCTGGCGCACGATGACGACCTGCAGCCCGCCGAGCTTCGCCGCCACCTCCTCGGCTTCGCCGCGGCGCTTCAGGTTGGCGGCTTCGAGCTGCGCCCGCTGCTTCTCGAAATAGGCGAGATTCTCCTTGGTCGCGCGCAGCGCCTTGCGCTTCGGCAGCAGGAAGTTGCGGGCGAAGCCCGGCTTCACATTGACGACTTGGCCCATCTGGCCCAGCTTCTCGACACGTTCGAGCAGGACGACAGCAACCATCATTGTTCTCCTTGACCGGGCGCCGCCGCGAATCGCTGCCGCAGCCCGAACCATTGATCGATCATACCACAGGCGGCGAGGAGGAGGACCGGCCAGCCCAGCAGCAGCGTCATATAGGACGGCACGAGGATGAAGGCGCGCCCCGGATAGCGCCGCAGCGCCGCGTGCAGCACCGCGAGGCCGGCGAAGACATAAGCGATCCCCAGCACCGGCACGAGGTTGCGGCCGAAATAGCCGAGGTCGCCGGGCTCGGCGAAGGCGAGGATGGCGGCCGCCACCACCGGCGCCGCGAGCCATCGCGGCAGGGCGAGCCCGGCGATGTCCGGCGAGGGACGGCGGTTGAGCTCGAAGCGGGCGAGCGCCCCTTGCGCCAGCACGCCGTTGATCGCCGCCATGACGAGCCAGGAGCCGACGGCCATCGCCGGGAAGAACGGCTCGACCGCGGCGGCGAGATCGGCGGCGCGCCTGGCGGCGTCCTCGGCGCTCCCCCCGGCGCCGCCGAGCAGCATCGGCAGCTCGCGCGAGAGGAGGGCCTGAACGGCGCCGCGGAACCCGCCCTCATGCGCGGCAAGGAGGAGGAACGCGCCGCCGAGAACGGCCGCCCCGAGGGCGACGAGGGACGTCGCGAGGAGGCCGACCGGATACCAGGCGGCGCGGCCGGTCGCCGAAGGCAGCCGCCGCAGCGCCTGCGCCACCAGGATCATCACCGGCGCCGCCTCCGCCGCCAGGAACAGGGCGCCCGAGGCGATGCCGCCGGCTGCGATCGTCGCCACCGTCGCCGTTCCGCTCGCGATCGCCGCCGCCTTGACGCCCAGCGACAGGCCGGCGCCGAAGAGCGGAAGCTGCACGAGATAGACGAGGATGAGGGCGCCCGGCGATCCGGTCAGGACCGAGAGGTAGAAGAGCGCCGCGACCAGCCCGCAGGCGATCGCCACCGCGAGCGGCACGCTCTTTCCCATCTCGTCCGACCCGTCGAACCCCGCCGCTACTTCACGGCGTAGGGCAGCAGCGCGAGGAAGCGCGCCCGCTTGATGGCTTGGGCCAGCTCGCGCTGCCGCTTCGTCGACACCGCGGTGATGCGGCTCGGCACGATCTTGCCGCGCTCGGAGATGAAGCGCTGCAGCAGCTTCACGTCCTTGTAGTCGATCTTCGGCGCGTTGGGGCCGGAGAAGGGGCAGGATTTGCGGCGGCGAAAGAAGGGGCGCCGGGCGCCGCCCATGGAGCGCCCACCGGAGGCCGCGGATTCGCGATGGTCGCTCATGCTTCGGCTCCTGCCTCGGCGGGGGCGGCGGCCGCGGCTTGCTCACGCGGCTCGCTCGGCCGGTCGCCGTAGCTGCGGCGCGGCCGGTCCTCGCGGCTGCCGCGCGACTGCATGATGGCCGAGGGCCCTTCCTCGAGCGCCTCGACGCGAACCGTGAGGAAGCGCAGGACGTCCTCGTTGATGCGCATAGTGCGTTCCATCTCCGCTACCGCCGGATGCGGCGCGTCGATGTTGAAGAGCACGTAATGCGCCTTGCGATTCTTCTTGATGCGAAAGGCGAGCGTCCGCAGGCCCCAATATTCGCGCTTCTTGACCTCGCCGCCGCCCTGGGCGATGACGCCGGCGAAGGTGTCGGCCAAAGCCTCGACCTGCGCCGCCGATATGTCCTGGCGGGCGATGAAAACCGTTTCGTACAGCGCCATCCATCCGCTCCTTATGGCTGTTTGCGACCCGACGCTGGTCGGTGCGACATCAGCCGCTCGGGTCTAGCCGGTCACGTCCGGCAAGGAGGAAGGGCGCGGACTATACACAAAGGCGCCCGCAGCGCAAGGATGGCTTGCGCGCCTGGCTTGCGCGCGCCGGCCCCCTCTCCATCCTTAACCAAAGATTCATCGGGCGGGGGCGATCATTCCGCCGCGTATCGACAGGCGCGGCTGTGGCGGTAGGTTGTTGCAAGGGCAAGGCGGCATGAGCGAGGTGATTGCCGCCCCGCGGGCCGATGAGGCGGCGCGCCTCGAAGCCCTGCGCCGCCTCGCCGTCCTCGACAGCGCGCCCGAACCCGCCTTCGATCGGATCACGCATCTTGCGGCGCGCTTGTTCCGCGTTCCGATCGCGCTCATCTCCCTCATCGACGCCGAGCGCCAATGGTTCAAGTCGCGCCTCGGGATCGTCGCCCCGGCGCTGCCGCGCGCCACGGCGTTTTGCGACCATGCGATCGGCGGCAGCCGCGTTCTTGTCGTGCCCGACGCCGCGCAGGACCCGCGCTTCCGCGACGATCCGCTGGTGACGGGCGCGCCCAGCATCCGCTTTTACGCGGGGGCGCCGCTGACGACGAAAGAGGGTCACCGCGTCGGCGCCATCTGCGTCATCGACGAGGTGCAGCGGAGCGACTTCACGGCCGCCGACGCCGCCGATCTCGAACACCTCGCGCGCATGGTCATGGACGAGATCGAGCTGCGCCTCGCGCGGCGGACCGTGAGCAGGCAGACCGAGGCGCTGCACCTTGCCGAACGTCGGCTGCGGCTCGGCGATGCCATCGCCGCCGCGACGGCGGATGCGGCGAGCTTCGCCGAGGCGCTCGAGCTCGTCCTGCGCGTCATCGCCGCCGATCTCGGCGCCGATTGCGGGCTCGCCTGGAGCCTTCCCGCCGATAGCTGGCGCCTGCGCTTCGAGGCCGGCTATGCCCGGCCCGGCTCCGGGCTCGACCGCTACGTCGCCTATCTTCGCGAGGCTCCGGTCGACGCGCGCAACACCATCGCGGGAGAGGCCGTGCGCGAGCAGAAATCCATCGTCCTGCCCGATATCGGCACGCTCGACGACAGGCGCTATCCGATCGTTCCCATCGCCCGCGACTACGGCATCTCCAGCCTCATCAGCGTGCCCTTCGCGAATGGCGGGACGAAATGCGGCTTGACCTTCCTCTTCACGGACCCGCCGCCAGAGATCGAGCGCGCGGCCGCGCTCGTGCGCGCCCTCTCGGGCAAGATCGGCGCGCTGCTCGCGCGCAAGCAGGCCGAGGAGCACATCGCCCTGCTGCAATCGGTAGTGCTCCACACCAACGACGCGGTGATGATCGTCGAGGGCGACCTCGCCTCGCCCGACCGCCGGATCATCTACGTCAACCAGTCCTTCACCGAGATGACCGGCTACAGCGCGGCGGAGATCGTCGGTCAATCGCCGCGCATCCTCGGCGGTCCGAAAACCGACCGCGCGGCGGTGCGTGCGGCGGGCGAGCGGGCAAAGCGCGGCGAGGCTACGCGCTTCGAGGTCATCAACTACCGCAAGGACGGCAGCGAGTTCTGGGTCGAATCGACCTGGACGCCGCTGCGCGATGCCTCGGGCGAATACAGCCGCCTCATCTCGATCCGGCGAGACACCAGCGAAAGCCGGGCGCTTCTGCGCCGCCTGCGCGAGAACGAATCCTCCTTCCGCCTGCTCTTCGCCGGCAACCCCATCCCGATGTGGGTTTATGAACGCTCGACCCGCGCCTTCCTCGAGGTGAACGACGCCGCCGTCGCGCATTATGGCTACAGCCGCGAGCAGTTCCTCGGCATGACCATCGCCGCGATCCGCCCCGCCGAGGATGCGCATCGCCTCGAGGCGAAGGCGGCCGGTCGCCGGAGCGGCGAGCCCGAAGGCGGGCTGTGGCGCCACCGCAAAGCCGATGCCAGCGAGATCATGGTCGAGATCCTCTCGCATCAGCTTGATTTCGGTGGGCGCGAGGCGGTGCTCGTCGCCGCGATCGACGTGACGGAGAAGCTGCACGACAAGGCGGAGCTCCTGCGCGCCAAGAATGACGCCGAAGCGGCGAGCCGCGCCAAATCGGAGTTCCTCGCCAATATCAGCCACGAGCTGCGCACGCCCTTGAACGCCATCATGGGCTTCGCCGAGATCATGCGCGACGAGCGCCTGGGGCCGCTCGGCACGCCGCGCTACATCGAATATTGCCGTGACATCCACCGCAGCGGGACGCTGCTCCTCAGCCTCATCGGCGACATCCTCGATCTGGCGAAGATCGAGGCCGGCAAGCGCGAGCTCAAGGAAACGCCGCTCGATATCGCCGACAATCTCGCCCGCGCCTACCGGCTGATGCGCGAGCGCGCCGAGGCGCAGAAGCTGCGCTTGCGCCTCGAGGTCGCGCCGGGCCTCCCCAGCCTTCGCGCCGATGATCGCGCCGTCCAGCAGATGCTGCTGAACCTGCTCTCGAACGCCATCAAATTCACGCCGGCCGGCGGCTCCGTCACGCTCGCGGCGGCGCTCGCCGATGACGGGCTCGTCCTCTCGGTCGCCGATACCGGCATCGGCGTCGCCGCCGAAGACATCGAGAAGGTGCTGGAGCCCTTCGGCCAGGCCGAAACCGCCTATACGCGCTGCCACGAAGGGACCGGCCTCGGCCTGCCGCTCGTACGCTCGCTCATCGAGCTGCATGGCGGCCGCCTCGATTTCACCAGCGCGCCGGGACGTGGGACGATCGTCAGCCTCGTCTTCCCGCCGGCGCGCCTCCTCGCCGGGACGCCGCCGCACCCGGCCTGAGACGCGACGCCTCTGCGCGCTCGTCCCTCCGCGCCTTGACAGCGTCGGGCGAGGCGTTATGAGTGGCGCCTCTTCTGCGAAGAGGCATCGAGATGAGCCGCGCATTCGTCTTTCCCGGGCAGGGTTCGCAGTCGGTCGGCATGGGCCGCGAGCTGGCGGCAAGCTTCGCGGCGGCGCGGCTCGTCTTCGAGGAAGTCGACGAAGCGCTGAAGCAGCGCCTCTCGCGCCTCATCTTCGAGGGGCCGGAGAGCGAGCTCACCCTGACCGAGAACGCGCAGCCGGCGCTGATGGCGGTCAGCCTCGCGGTGTTGCGCGTCCTCGAAACGGAGGGCGGGATCGACCTCGCCAAGACCGCCGCCTTCGTCGCCGGCCATTCGCTCGGCGAATATTCCGCCCTTGCCGCCGCGCGGTCCTTCGCCCTCGCCGATGCGGCGCGCCTCTTGAAGCTGCGCGGGCAGGCGATGCAGCGGGCGGTGCCCGTCGGCGAAGGCGCGATGGTGGCGCTGATCGGCCTCGAACTCGAAGCCGCGACGGCGATCGCGCGCGAGGCGGCCGCGGGCGAGGTGCTGAGCGCCGCCAACGACAATGCGCCCGGCCAGATCGTCCTCAGCGGCCACAAGGCCGCCGTCGAGCGCGCCGCGGCACTGGCGGCGGCGCAGGGCAAGCGCGCCATCCCCCTCCCGGTCAGCGCTCCGTTCCATTGCCCGCTCATGGCGCCGGCGGCGGAAGCGATGCGCGCGGCTCTCGCCGAGGTGACGCTGGCGGCGCCGGTGGTGCCGGTCATCGCCAATGTCACGGCGGCGCGCGAGACGGCGCCCGACGCTCTTCGCCGCCTCCTCGTCGAGCAGGTGACGAGCCTCGTGCGCTGGCGCGAGAGCATCTTGTACATGAAGGCGGCTGGCGTCGATGCGATCGTCGAGATCGGAGCGGGCCGCGTCCTTTCGGGGCTCGTCAAGCGCATCGACCGCGACATCGCCGCGACGGCGGTGCAGACGCCGGCCGAGATCGAGGCGGTTCTGAAGAGCCTTTGAGAGGCTGAATCGAATGACTTGTGCCGCTCGCCATCGCGAGCCGCTGGCGCAGCGATCCATCCCTCGGGGATGCGGATTCTGAAGGGCGAGGAGCATGATGTTCGACCTCAGCGGGAAATTCGCGCTCGTCACCGGGGCCTCGGGCGGGATCGGCAGCGCCATCGCGCGCGCGCTTCACCGCCAGGGCGCCGGGGTGATGCTGGCGGGGACGCGACGGCCGGCGCTCGACAAGCTTGCGGGCGAGCTCGGAACGCGCGTCTGGGTCGAGACCGCGCAGCTCGCGGAACCCGGCGCCCCCGACGCCCTTGTCAAAGCGGCAGAGGCGGCGATGGGCCAGCTCGACATTCTCGTCAACAATGCCGGGCTGACGCGGGACACGCTGGCGCTCCGCATGAAGGACGAGGATTGGCTCGCCGTCATCGAGATCAACCTGACGGCGAGCTTCCGCCTCGCCCGGGCGGCGCTGCGCGGGATGATGAAGCGCCGCTCCGGCCGCATCATCGGCATCACCTCTGTGGTCGGCGTCACCGGCAATCCCGGGCAGGCCAACTACGCGGCCTCGAAGGCCGGCATGATCGGCATGAGCAAGGCTCTCGCCCTCGAGATCGCTTCGCGCAACATCACGGTGAACTGCATCGCGCCCGGCTTCATCACGACGGCGATGACCGACGCGCTCACGGCCGAGCAGCGCGAGAAGGCGGTGGCGGCGGTACCGGCCGGGCGCTTCGGCCGGCCCGAGGAGGTCGCGGCCGCCGTCGTCTTTCTGGCCAGCGAGGAGGCCGCCTATGTCACCGGCCATACCCTCCATGTCAATGGCGGCATCGCCATGGTGTAGCGGCGGCCGGCGCCCCCGGCTCCGGCCCGTTTTGGCGCGCGCAAGGGCTACTGGTAATGTCAAATGAACTGTGTTATGTGACGGCGCCTTCGGGTTGGTCGTGCCGCAGTCCCGCTCATCACAGCAAGATCTTCGGTCGATTGCGAGATGCCTGAAGCGCGTAGCCTCCCTGAGCGCATTTCAATTTTCGAGGATCAGAACTAATGAGCGATGTCGCCGATCGGGTGAAGAAGATCGTCGTCGAGCATCTGGGCGTCGACGAGGCAAAGGTCACGGACAATGCCAGCTTCATCGATGACCTCGGAGCCGACAGCCTCGATACGGTCGAGCTCGTGATGGCCTTCGAGGAAGAGTTCGGCTGCGAGATTCCGGACGATGCCGCGGAGAAGATCGTCACGGTGAAGGATGCGGTCCAGTTCATTGAATCGCATAGCTGATTGTCGCGGCCGGATCCGCCCTTCCCCCGCCTCGGCTCCATGATCCGCGCATGAGACGCGTTGTCGTAACCGGAATTGGCCTCGTGACGCCCCTCGGCGTCGGCGCGGCGAGCACCTGGCAGCGCCTGCTCGCCGGCCAGTCGGGAGTGCGGCCGATCCAATCCTTCGACGTTTCGGACCTGCCGGCCAAGATCGCCGGGCAGGTGCCGCGCGGCGGCACCAAGGACGGCCTCTTCAACGCCGACGACTGGGTCGCGCCGAAAGACCAGCGCAAGATGGACCTCTTCATCATCTATGCGATGTGCGCGGCGGCCCAGGCGGTCGAGGATGCCGGCTGGAAGCCGGAGGACGAGGAGAGCCGAGAGCGCACCGGGGTCATGATCGGGTCGGGGATCGGCGGCCTTCCCGGGATCGCCGACACCGCCGTCACCCTTGCCGAGCGCGGGCCGCGCCGCGTCTCGCCCTTCTTCATCCCGGCCAGCCTCATCAACCTCGGATCGGGCAATGTCTCGATCCATTTCGGCTTCAAGGGGCCCAACCACTCCGTCGTCACCGCCTGCTCCACGGGCGCGCATGCGCTCGGCGATGCGGCGCGCCTCATTATGTTCGACGACGCGGATGTCATGGTGTGCGGCGGGGCGGAAGCGGCGATCTGCCGGCTCGGCATGGCGGGCTTCGCGGCCGCCCGCGCCCTCTCGACCGGCTTCAACGAGGATCCCGAGCGCGCCTCGCGGCCTTGGGACAAGGATCGCGACGGCTTCGTCATGGGCGAAGGCGCCGGCGTCGTCGTGCTCGAGGAATACGAGCACGCCAAGCGCCGCGGCGCCAAGATCTATGCTGAGGTCGTCGGCTACGGCATGTCGGGCGACGCCTATCACATCACCGCCCCCGCCGAGAACGGCGACGGCGCCTTCCGCTCCATGCGCAACGCGCTGAAGCGGGCCGGGCTCGCGCCCGACCAGATCGACTACATCAACGCCCACGGCACCTCGACGCCGCTCGGCGACGAGATCGAGCTCGGCGCGGTGAAGCGCCTCTTCGGCGACCATGCCTACAAGCTCTCGATGTCCTCGACGAAATCGGCGATCGGCCATCTCCTCGGAGCCGCAGGCAGCGTCGAGGCGATCTTCTCGATCCTGGCAATCCGCGACGGCGTCGCTCCGCCGACGCTCAACCTCGACAATCCCTCGCCGGGCTGCGACATCGACCTCGTGCCGAAGGTGGCGAAGGAGCGCAAGATCCGCTACGCGCTCTCCAACTCCTTCGGCTTTGGCGGCACCAACGCCTCGCTGATTTTCGCCGCCCCGCCTTAAGGGTCCCCCGTGCTGAGGCGGCTTCTCGCCGCAGGTCTCGCTCTTCTGGTGCTTCTGATCGGAGCCGGCCTGTGGCTGGCGGCGGATTACCTCGCGCCCGGCCCGCTTGCCGCCGACAAGACGGCGATCTTTCCGCACGGGGCCGATATCGACGCCATCGCCCGCCAGCTCGGCGAGGCGGGGATCGTGGCCCATCCGACGGCGTTCCGTCTCGCCGCCGAGCTGACCGGCGCCGCGGGCCGGCTGCAGCCGGGCGAGTACCGCTTCCCGGCGGCGATCAGCCCGCACGGCGTTGCGCTGCTGCTCGAAAGCGGCAAGCGCGTCCGCCGCCGCATCACTATCCCCGAGGGCTGGAGCGATGCCGACATCCTCGCCCTGCTGCGCGCCGACGACGCGCTCGAAGGCCCCGTGTCCGCGCCGGCCGAGGAAGGCACGCTGCTGCCCGACACCTATTTCTTCTTCTATGGCGCCCGGCGCCAGGATTTGCTCGGGCGCATGCGCCATGCCATGGAGCGCTTCCTTGCCGAGGCCTGGGCGGAGCGCAAGCCCGGCCTCGCCCTGTCCTCGCCGCGCGAGGCGGTCATCCTCGCCTCCCTCGTCGAGAAGGAGGCCGCCCGCGCCGATGAGCGCGCCCGCATTGCGGGGGTTTTCCTCAACCGCCTGCGCCTCGGGATGCGGCTGCAATCGGACCCGACGGTCGCCTTCGCCATGACCCAAGGCGTGCACCCGCTCGACCATCCGCTGGGGCATGCCGATCTCTCGACGGATTCGGCCTTCAACACCTATCTCGTCAAGGGCCTTCCCCCCGCCCCGATTGCCAATCCGGGCAAGGCCGCGCTGCTCGCGGTGCTGCATCCGGCGGCGACCGACGATCTCTATTTCGTCGCTGACGGCTCCGGCGGTCATCTCTTCGCCCGCACTCTCGCCGAGCACAACCGCAACGTCGCCGCGCTGCGGCAGAAATCGACACAGTGACGGCGCCGGCGCGCGATCTCCTGGCGACGCGCCGCCGGGCGTTGTTGCCGGTGCCTCGCGGGGCTATAAATTGCGGGCCGCCACCGCCGCCGCCAGCAGGATCGAGGCTCGCTTGCCCATCGCCAGCATGACCGGATTTGCCCGCGCCGATGGCGGCCTCGACGGCTTTTCCTGGGCTTGGGAGCTGAAGAGCGTCAACAGCAAGGCGCTCGACATCCGCCTGCGCCTTGCACCCGGCTTCGATCATCTCGAGCCGCAATTGCGCCAGAGCCTCGGGGCGCGTCTCAAGCGAGGCGCCGTCTCGGCGACGCTCAGCGTGCAGCACGCGGCGGGGACCGGCGGCATCCGCGTCAATCGCGAGGCGCTGGCGCAGATCCTGTCCCTCGTCGAGGAATTGGCGGGACGCAAGACGATCGCGCCGCCACGGCTGGACGGGCTCCTGGCGCTGCGCGGCGTCCTCGAAGCGGCGGATGAGGCGGAGAGTCCGGAACGCCGCGAGCGGGTGAGCCAGGCCGTTCTCGCGAGCTGGGAAGCGGCGCTGTCGCGGCTCGTCGAGATGCGCCTTGCCGAAGGCGCGCGCCTTGCCGCCGTCCTCGATGAACGCCTCGGCGAGATCGCCACCCTGGCCCGGGCGGCGGAGGCGAGCGCCGGGGCGCAGCCGCCGGCGCTCAAGGCGCGCCTGCGCACGCTGATCGAGACGCTGCTCGAGACTTCGACCGGGCTGTCCGAGGAACGTCTCGCCCAAGAGGCGGCGCTCATCGTGGCGCGCGCCGATGTGCGCGAGGAGCTCGATCGCCTCAAAGCCCATCTCGCGGCGGCGGCCGACCTCATGCGCGAGGGAGTGGCGATCGGCCGGCGCTTCGATTTCCTCTGCCAGGAGTTCAACCGCGAGGCCAACACCCTCTGCTCGAAATCGGGCGATGTCGAGCTGACGCGCACGGGCCTCGCCCTGAAGGCCGCCATCGAGCAGCTGCGGGAGCAGGTCCAGAACATCGAATGAGCGGCGCGATCTTCCCGCAATTCGGCGCCCGGCGCGGCCTGATGCTGGTCCTCTCCTCGCCCTCCGGCGCGGGCAAGACGACGATCACCCGCCGCATTCTCGAACGCGATTCCAATCTCGCCATCTCGATCTCGGTGACGACGCGCGCGCAGCGCCCCGGCGAAGTCGACGGCGTCCATTACCACTTCATCGGCAAGCCCGAATTCGATCGCATGGTGCGCGCGCGGGAGCTGCTCGAATACGCCAATGTGTTCGGCAATTGGTACGGCACGCCGCGGGCGCCGGTCGAGCAGATGCTGGCGGCGGGGCGCGACGTCGTCGCCGATGTCGATTGGCAGGGAACGCAGCAGCTCAAGGCGAATTTCCGCGGCAACATGGTCTCGGTCTTCGTCCTGCCGCCCTCCGTATCGGTGCTGGAGCGGCGCCTGCGCGAGCGGGCGCAGGACAGCCCCGAGGTGGTGGCGGCGCGCATGGCGAAGGCCAGTGACGAGATGAGCCACTGGCCCGAATACGACTACGTCATCGTCAATGACCGCCTCGAGGACAGCGTCGCCTTCGTCGCCGACATCCTGAAAGTCGAGCGCATGCGCCGCGAGCGGCAGGTCGGTCTCGCCGATTTCGTCAATCATCTGCGCGAGGGGCGCTGACCGCCAGCGCCCGCGCGAGGCGGCAGAACGCCGCCACATCGAGCTCCTCGGCGCGGGCCGTCGGCGAAACTTCGGCCGCGGCGAGCAAGGCCTCGCCGCCCACGGCCCGCAGGCTGGCGCGCAGCATCTTGCGGCGCTGACCGAAAGCGGCGGCGGTCACGCGCTCCAGCAAGTCGATCGGGCAATCGCCGACCGGCGCCTCCAGCGGCGTCAGTCGCACAACGGTTGAGATCACCTTGGGCGGCGGCACGAAGGCGCGCGGCGGAATGTCGAAGAGTCGCTCCGCCCGTGCCGTGAATTGGGTCAAGACGGAGAGCCGCCCATAGTCGCGCGAGCGCGGCGCCGCCGTCAGGCGGTCCGCGACTTCTTTCTGAAACATCAGCGTCAAGTCTTTGTACGCTCGCATATTCTTCAGCCAGCCAATGAGCAGCGGCGTGGCGATGTTGTAGGGCAGATTGGCGACGATCTTGCGCGGCGCCGGGGCCAGCGCGGCGGGATCGAGCGCGAGCGCGTCGCCTTCGATGACGGTGAGGCGGCCTCGGAAGGCGGCGGCGAGCTCGTCGAGCGCGGCAACGCAGCGTGGGTCGCGCTCGATCGCCGTGACCTGCCGGGCGCCTTCTTCGAGGAGCGCGCGGGTGAGGCCGCCGGGGCCCGGTCCGATCTCGATGACGGAGCAATCCGCGAAGGGTCCCGCGGCGCGGGCGATGCGCCGTGTCAGGTTGAGATCGAGAAGGAAATGCTGCCCCAGCTGCTTGCGCGCGCCGATCTCGTGCTTGGCGATGACGGCGCGGAGCGGCGGCAGGTCGGAGGGCGGCCTCACGCGCGCCGATCAGGCGGCCGGAAGCTGGCCGGCGCGCCGCGCGGCCATCTCGCCGGCGAGGCGCAAGGCGGCGATGAGGCTCGCCGGATTGGCGATGCCTTTGCCGGCGATGCCGAAGGCGGTGCCGTGATCCGGCGAGGTGCGGATGAAAGGCAGGCCGAGCGTGATGTTGACGCCGTTCTCGAAATCGATCGTCTTCAGCGGGATGAGGGCTTGGTCGTGATACATGCAGAGGACCGCGTCATAGCGCCGCCGCGCCGCCGCGTGGAAGAGCGTATCCGCCGGCAAGGGCCCCTCGACCGCGACGCACTCGCCGCGCAGCCGCGCCAGCGCCGGCGCGATGATCTCGATCTCCTCGCGCCCGAGGGCGCCTTCCTCGCCGGCATGGGGATTGAGTCCCGCCACCGCCAGGACCGGCCGTTCGATGCCGAAATCGCGGCGGAGCCCGGCGGCGGTGATGCGCCCGGCCGTGATGATCGCCTCGGCGCTGAGGCTCGCGACGGCGTCTTTCAGCGGCAGGTGAATGGTGACCGGGACGACGCGGAGGCCAGGGCAGGCGAGCATCATCACCGGGACGGCGCCGCCGGCGAGCTCCGCCAGATATTCGGTATGGCCGGGATGGCGGAAGCCGGCGGCGTAGAGGCATTTCTTGTTGATGGGATTGGTGACGACGGCGGCGGCACGGCCGGCGCGGGCCAGCGCGACGGCGTTGTCGATCGCCGCGATGACCGCAGGCGCGTTCGCGGCGTCCGGCCGCCCGGCGACCACCTGATGCGGCAGCGCGAGCGGCAGCACCGGCAGCGCCTTCGGGAAGATTTCGGGCGCGTCCTCGGGCGCCGCGATGGCGCGGACCGGCACCGTCCAGCCGAGGCCGCGCGCCAGCGCCGCCAGCCGGTCCGCATCGTCGATCGCGAAGAAGCACGGCACGCCTTCGTCGCGCCGCAGCCAGGCCTGCAGCGCGATTTCGCCGCCGATGCCGGCCGGCTCGCCCATGGTGAGCGCGACGGCGCTCATGCGCGGATGTCGATGAAGGCCTGGCGTCGCAAGTCGCGCAGATAGCGCTGCGCCAGCGTCTCGAACTTCTCCTGCTCGAGATTCTCCATGACCTGTTGGCGGGTCGGCAGGGCGCCGGGCGAGGCCTGCCGGTCGCAGACCATGAGGACGCCGAGGCCCCCTTGCAGCGGCACGGGGGGCGACGCCTCGGCGATTTTGAGCGCGTGGACGGTCGGGCGCAGCCCCGGCGGCAGATCGCCGACTCGCACCCAGCCGAGATCGCCCGAAGTCTGCGGCGCCTGCTGCCGCCCGATCTGCGCGAGCTCGCCGCAGCTCCGCGCCTCTTTGCTGACGCTTGCCGCCGCCGCCGCCACGCGCTGCTTTTCCGATTCGGGCGCATTGGCCGGCAGCGGAAACATGACTTGCATCAGCGAGACCTTCTCGTCATCGATGCCGCCGCCCGCCGCCTGCTTGTCGATGACGAGGATGATGTAATAGCCGCCGGCGGCGCGGATCGGCTCGGAGAGCTCGCCCGGCTTCATGCGGTTGACGGCTGCGGCGAGCTCGGGGCTCAGTTCGGAGGGGATGATCCAGCCCATATCGCCGCCGACCGCCGCCGTCGGCGATTGCGAAAATTGCTGGGCGATCTGCGGGAAGTTGCCGCCGGAATGGAGCTGCTCGATGAGCCGGTCGGCGAAATGATGGACCTCCTCGTCCTGCTGCGGGCTGTCGACGGCAAGGAAGATCTCGGCGACGCGGCTCCTCGGCGCGTTCTCGTTCTCCTTGAGGCGCGCCATCGTCGCGTCGACCTCCTCATCGGAGACCTGCACCTGCTGCGCCAGCGTCGCCCGCACCGTCTTGCCCCAGGCGATCGAGGCGGTGATCTGGTCGACGAGCGTGCTGCGATCGACGCCGTGCTGCTTCAGGAACTCGTCGAGCCCGCCCTTCGGCAGCTTGTTTTGCGCCTCGAGGCGGTTGAAGGCGTCGTTCACCTCGGCGTCGGAGACGCTGATATTGAGGCGCTTGGCCTCCTGCATCTCCAGCTTCTCGTCGATGAGCGTCCGCAGGATCTGGCGGCCGAGGCGCTGGCGGTTCTCGGGCGTGTCGGGTATGCGCGAGGCCGCCATGATGAGCTGCATCCGCGCCGCGAGGTCCGAAACCGAGATGGCCTCGTCATTGACGACGGCGGCGATGCGGGTCTCCTGAGCGAAGGCCGGTGCGGCAAGGGCGAGGCAAAAGACGGCGAGAAGAAGGCGGATCATCGAGGCGGGCGTTCCGGAATGGAGCGGCGCGCATCATACCCCATCCGGCGCCGCCTTGTCGTCGATCGCCGCGCTGCGGCGCGCCGCCGCAACCGCCCGCGGCACCGCGCTCCGGGTTTGCCCGCTCCCGGAACTGTGATACACGGCGCCGCCCATGGAGCTATCCATTGTCATCCCGGTGCGCAACGAGGCGGAGAACGTGGCGCCGCTCGTCGCCGAGATCCGCGCCGCCCTCGACGGCCGGCTCGCCTACGAGATCATCTATGTCGATGACGGCAGCCGCGACGGCACCGCCGCCGCGGTAGCGGCCCTCGCCCGCTCCTGCCCGCAGCTCCGCCTCCTGCGCCACGCCGAGAGCTGCGGCCAGAGCGCCGCCATCCGCACCGGGGTCAAGGCGGCGCGGGCGCCCTGGATCGCGACGCTCGACGGCGACGGCCAGAACGACCCCGCCGACATCCCGCGACTGTGGCGGATGGCGCGCGAGGCGGAGGGGCCGTTCCTCGTCGCCGGCCATCGCACGAAGCGGCGCGACACCCGGATGAAGCGCCTCTCCTCTAAGATCGCCAACGCCGTGCGGGCGCGGCTTCTCGGCGACGGCACGCCGGACACGGGCTGCGGCCTCAAGCTCTTCCGCCGCGAGCTCTTCCTCGACCTCCCCTATTTCGACCACATGCACCGCTATTTGCCGGCGCTCGTGCTGCGGGCCGGCGGCCGCACGGTCTCCGTCCCCGTCAACCACCGCCCGCGCGCCCGCGGCCGCTCGAATTACGGCACCCTCGACCGCCTCGCCGTCGCCTTCGCCGATCTCCTGGGAGTGATGTGGCTGCAGCGGCGGGCGAAGGTGCCGACGGTCGCCGAGGAGGAGCTGGCTCGCCCCGGGACCGGGACCTGATCCCTCGCCTTCTCAGCGCCTGCGCGCCGGGATAGGCCGAACGCCCGCGCCGTCAGAGATCGAGGCCCGCCGGCGCCGGCCCGCCCGTCGCCCAATCGAGCAGCTCGACAGTGTGCAGGATGGGCAGCCCGGTGCCGCTCGCGAGCTGCGTCATGCAGCCGATATTGCCGGTCGCGACGAGATCCGGGCGAAGGCTCTCGATATGGCCGATCTTGCGGTCGCGGAGCCGCGTCGCGATGGCCGGCTGCAGGAGATTGTAGGTGCCGGCCGAGCCGCAGCAGAGATGACCCTCGGGAATGTCGAGCACGGTGAAGCCGGCGGCTTCGAGCAGCTCGCGCGGTTGCCGCCGGATGCCCTGGCCATGCTGCATCGAGCAGGCGGAATGATAGGCGACGCGCTTGCCGCTCGGCTGGCCCGCCCGGGCGAGGCCGAGCTCGGCCATGAGCTCGGCGACGTCGCGCGCGAGCGCCGCAATGCGCGCCGCCTTCGCCGCATAGGCCGGGTCCTCGCGCAAGAGGAAACCGTAATCTTTGATCTGCGTGCCGCAGCCCGAGGCGTTGACGACGATCGCATCGAGCGCGCCTTCGCGCTCGGCCGCGAGCCAGGCGTCGATATTGGCGCGCGCCGCGGCGAGGGCCGGCGCCGAATTTCCGAGATGATGCGCGAGCGCGCCGCAGCAGCCAGCACCCGGCGCCACCACCACCTCGCAGCCATGGCGCGTCAGGAGGCGCACTGTCGCCTCGTTGATGTGCGGCGCCAGCACCTGCTGGACGCAGCCCGTCAGAAGCGCGACGCGCTTGCGCCGCAGTCCCAGCGCGGGAAAGACCTGCGGCAGGCCGACCCGCGAGGGCGGCATCGGCGGGCCGGCAAGGCGCAGCATGGCGCCGAGCCGCTCCGGGAGCAGCGGCGCCAAGGGCCGCAGCAGGCGCGCGCCGATGAGCGCCAAACGGAAGAGCGCGGGGCGCGGCAGCACCGCCGCGAGGAGCCCGCGCTGCAGCCGCTCGAGGAGCGGCCGCCGATAGGTCGCCGCGACGCGCCGCCGCGCGTGGTCGACGAGATGCATGTAATGGACGCCCGACGGGCAAGTCGTCATGCAGGCGAGGCAGGAGAGGCAGCGGTCGATATGGGTCGCCACCCGCGCCGAGGCCGGGCGGTCTCCCTCCAGCATGTCCTTGATGAGGTAGATGCGGCCGCGCGGGCTGTCGAGCTCGTCGCCGAGCAGCACATAGGTCGGGCAGGTCGCCGTGCAGAAGCCGCAATGGACGCAGGCGCGGAGGATCTTCTCCGATTCCGCCGTATCGGCATCGGCAAGCTGCGCCAAGCTGAAATTCGTCTGCATCGTCGGGGGATCAGCGCATGATGTGTCCGAGGCCGGTCGCGCCGCTCAGCCCTGCGGCGGATACATCCGCCCGGGATTGAGGACGCCGTAGGGATCGAAGCCCGCCTTGACGCGCGCCGTCAAGGCGGCGAGGCCGGGCGCCGGCGGCTCGAAGACCGCGACGGCAAGGCGCAGCGCGGCGGGAGCGCGGATGAGGGTCGCATGGCCTCGGCCGGCGAGCGCCGCGCGGATGGCGCCCGCCCCGCCATCGGCCGCCCCGGCGACGGCGAGCCAGGCGAGGCCGCCGCCCCAATCGAGCAGATACTCGACATCGCTGCCGGCGGTCACTTGCCGCAGCAGCGCCGGTGCCAGAGCCGGCGGCAGCGAGACGCGCCAGAGCGCGCGCTTGCCGTCGATGGCGAAAGGCGCGGCATCGGCGATTTCCCGCCAGAACACCGCGGAGTTCCGGCCGTGCAGCTCCTCGCCGGCGCCGAATTCGGCGAGCTCGCCCCGCAGCGCCGAAGCACGCGCAAGCACCGAAGGCGCCGGCCCTTCGAGCCGCAGCGCGACGACGGATGTTCCGCCCGCCGCCACGTATGAGACCGCCGAGCGCCGCGCCAGCCCGGCCGGCAGATAAGCCGCACCCGAGACTTCATGCGGGGCGGCGAGCGCCGCCGTCATCGCCGCGACGGCGCGCTCGGCATCGGGGCCGAAGATCAGCACCGTGCGCGTCTTCTCCGGCCGCGGCAGCACCTTCACCGTCACCTCGCTCAGCACCGCGAGCGTGCCGTAGGACCCCGCCATCAGCTTGCAGAGGTCGTAGCCGGTCACGTTCTTCACGACCTTGCCGCCCGCCTTGAAGACTTCGCCGCGCCCGCTCACGGCGCGAAAGCCGAGGAAATGGTCCCGCGCGGCGCCGGCCTTGAAGCGGCGCGGCCCCGAGAGGTTGCAGGCGAGGATGCCGCCGACCGTCTGCCCGCCGCCGGCGCCCCCGCTGTCGGCGCCGTCGAGGAGGCGTCCCCAAGCGGGCGGCTCGAAGGCGAGCATCTGGTTGTTCTCGCCGAGCGCCGCCTCGAGGAGGGCGAGCGGCGTCGCCGCCTTCGCCGTCAGCACGAGCTCGCTCGGCTCGTAGGCGACGATCCCGGAGAAGCGCGAGAGAACGAGGCTGTGCGGGAGCTGCAAGGGGCGCCCCAGCGCCCGCTTGCTGCCGGCGCCGATGACCTCGAGCGGCTGGCGCTCGCCCGCCGCCGCCGCGACGATGTCGCGCAGCTCCCCTTCATCACCCGGCAGGAACTCGGTCAAGCCCCTCTCCCCCGCTTCATCGAATGCGCCCTGCATTTGTCGCTCCTCTCCGCCCGGGGGGCGGAGAGGTCAGGGTGAGGGTGGGGGATTCCAGGGCGACAGCCGAGTAGGCGGCGACACCACCTCACCCCGCCTCTCCCCCACTTCGTGGCGGAGAGGGGCTCATCGCGACTATGGTGGGCCACGGAAAGTTCGGGAAGAGGTGTGCGATCATCGTCAAAACCGCGGCAGCTCCGGATGCGGCAGGGCGCCGCGGTGGATGTGCATGCGGCCCAATTCGGCGCAGCGGTGGAGCTGCGGGAAGACCTTGCCGGGATTGAGGAGGCCGTCCGGATCGAAGGCGCATTTGAGGCGCTGCTGATGGGCGAGGTCGGTCTCGTCGAACATCGCCGGCATGAGGTCGCGCTTCTCGACGCCGACGCCGTGCTCGCCGGTGAGGACGCCGCCGACCTCGACGCAGAGCCGCAGGATGTCGGCGCCGAAGGCTTCGGCGCGCTCCAATTCCCCGGGCTCGTTGGCGTCATAGAGGATGAGCGGGTGCAGATTCCCGTCGCCCGCATGAAAGACGTTGGCGACGCGGAGCCCGTAGCGCACCGACATCTCGCGCATGCGGGCCAGCACCTCGGGGAGGCGCGCGCGCGGGATCGTGCCGTCCATGCAGTAATAGTCGGGCGAGATGCGGCCGACGGCGGGAAACGCCGCCTTGCGCCCGGCCCAGAAGGCGAGGCGCTCCTCCTCGCTGCGGCTCGCGCGGAGCGATGACGCGCCATGCGCCGTCGCGATCTCGCGCACGCGCTCGATGAGGTGATCGCATTCGGCCTGGGGCCCGTCGAGCTCGACGATGAGAAGGGCCTCGACATCGAGCGGATAGCCGGCCTTGACGAAGGCCTCGGCAGCCGCGATCGCCGGCTTGTCCATCATCTCCATTCCGCCCGGAATGATGCCGGCGGCGATGATGGCGGCGACGCAATCGCCGGCGCTCTCGTTCGAGGGAAAGCCGATGAGGAGGGCGCGCGCCGCGGCGGGCCGGCGGAGAATGCGCACCGTCACCTCGGTGACGACGCCGAGCAGCCCTTCCGAGCCGATCATGACGCCGAGGAGGTCATAGCCGCCGGCATCGAGCGCCTTGCCGCCGAGGCGCAGCACCGTGCCGTCGATCAGCACCATTTCGAGGCCGAGCACGTTGTTGGTGGTGAGGCCGTATTTGAGGCAGTGGACGCCGCCCGAATTCTCGGCGACATTGCCGCCGATCGTGCAGGCGATCTGGCTCGACGGGTCCGGCGCGTAATAGAAGCCGGCATGGGCGACGGCGTTGCTGATGCCGAGATTGGTGACGCCGGGCTGGACGACGGCGCAGCGATTGGCGAAATCGAGCTCGAGGATGCGGTTGAACTTGCCCATGCCGAGGAGGACGCCGTCGGCGAGCGGCAGCGCCCCACCCGAGAGCGAGGTCCCGGCGCCGCGCGGCACGATCTTGACGCGGTGATCGTGGCAATAGCGGAGAATGCGCGAGACCTGGTCCACCGTCTCGGGCAGGACGGCGAGCATCGGCGCCTGGCGATAGGCGGTGAGCCCGTCGCTCTCATAGGCGCGCAGCTCGTCGGCGTCGGCGATGACGCCCTCGCCGGGGACGATGCGCCGCAGCGCCGCGGCGATCTCGGCCCGGCGCGCCAACACGCCGGCATCGGGTTCCGGCATGCGCATGAACCGCCGCCTTGCCTCTTCGCGACGTGAACCGGTCGTCGAGACTAGCGCCGGGAGCGGCCGATGCAACGCAAATCGGCGCGCCTATCCCCCCTTCAGCCGCGGTCGAGGACCAGCGGCCGCCCTGCCGCAGCTCAGCCCTGACGGGCCTTGAAGCGCGGATTGGTCTTGTTGATGACGTAGACGCGCCCCTTGCGCCGGACGACGCGGCAGTTCTTATCGCGCTTCTTCAGCGATCTCAACGAGTTGACGATCTTCATGACACGAAATCCTGTGGCCGCGGGCGCGCGAGGCGCGGAACATAGGGATGCGGCGTGGGACTGTCAATGGCGGGAAGCAGCGGCGGCTGGGCAATTGCCGAGCAAGCGGCGACGCCACCACCCCCGCCTCTCCCCCACTTCGTGGCGGAGAGGGGCTCATTGGAGGCGGGCGCAGGCGCGCTCGATGCGGGTGACGGCCTCTTCGAGCTCGGCCATCGAGGCGGCGAAGGAGATGCGGAAATAGGGCGACATGCCGTAGGCGGCGCCGTGCACGACGGCGACCTTCTCCGCCTCGAGGAGGTACGCGGCGAAATCCTCGTCGGTGCGGATCACCTTCCCCTCCGGCGTCGTCCGGCCGATGAGGCCGGCGCAGCTCGGATAGACGTAGAAGGCGCCTTCGGGTCGGTGGCAGGAAATGCCCTCGATGCGGTTCAGGCGCTCGACCAGCATGTCGCGCCGCTCGCGGAAGGCCGCGGCGCGCGGCGCGATGAACTCCTGCGTGCCGGTCAGCGCCTCGACCGCCGCCGCCTGGGCGATCGAGTTGGGGTTCGAGGTGCTCTGCCCCTGCACCTTCGCCATGGCCTTGATAAGCGCCTCGGGACCGCCGGCGAAGCCGAGGCGCCAGCCGGTCATGGCATAGGCCTTGGAGCAGCCGTTGACGGTGAGGCAGCGCTCGAACAGCTTCGGCTCGACCTTGGCCATGGTCGCGAATCGGAAGCCGTCATAGACGATGTGCTCGTAGATGTCGTCGCTCAGCACATGCACCTGCGGATGGCGGAGCAGCACTTGGGCGAGCGCCTCGAGGTCGGCGGCGCTGTAGGCGGCGCCGGTCGGGTTCGAGGGCGCGTTGAGGATGAGCCACTTCGTCTTCGGCGTGATCGCCGCTTCGAGATCCTCGGGACGGAGGCGGAAGCCGTTGTTCTGCGGGCACGGCACGAAGACCGGCACGCCTTCGGCGATGAGCGCGATGTCGGGATATGACACCCAGTACGGCGCCGGGATGATGACTTCCTCGCCGGGTTCAAGGCTCGCCATAAGCGCGTTGTAGATGATCTGCTTGGCGCCGGCGGCGACCGTGATCTGGCTCGGCTTGTAGTCGAGGCCGTTCTCGCGCTTGAACTTGGCCGCCACCGCCCGCTTCAGCTCGGGCGTGCCGTCGACATTGGTGTATTTCGTCTGCCCGCCCTGGATCGCCGCGATGGCGGCGCGCTTCACATTCTCGGGCGTGTCGAAATCGGGCTCGCCCGAGGAGAGCGCGATCACATCCGCGCCCGCCGCCTTCATCTCGCGCGCCCGCTGCGACTGCGCGGCGCTGGGCGAGGGCTTGACGCGGTTCAACCGGCTGGCGATCAGCGGCACGGGAGCAGCCTCCGTCGGGTGAAAGATCCCGCGGCAATCATCGAGGATCCCGGCGAATCTCGCAATCGCGCGCAGCGCAAAGCGGCCATGCAGCCTCACTTCCGCGCGACTGTGCAAAACAGAGTCGTTCAACCACAAAGACACGAAGGCACGAAGAACGGGGATCGGCGCTTCGCGCCAAAAGAAAAACTTCGTGTCTTCGTGCCTTGGTGGTGAAAAGACACGCACCACCGCCTACGGCGGACGCCCCTCCCCGCCGCGGAATCCGGTCGCGACGACATACATCTCGGCGGATTCGGCGCGGCTCGCCGGCGGCTTGGCGTGGCGGACGGCGGCGAAGTCGCGTTTGAGGGCGGCAAGGAGCGCGCCCTCGGCTCCGCCTTGGAAGACCTTGGCGAGGAAGGCGCCGCCCGGCGCCAGCACCGCGCGCGCGAAATCCCAGGCCGCCTCGGCGAGCGCGACGATGCGGAGGTGATCGGTCGCGGCGTGCCCCGTCGTCGGCGCCGCCATGTCGCTCATGACGAGATCGGCGGGACCGGCGAGGGCCGCCTTCAGCCGCTCCGGCGCCGCCGGGTCGAGAAAATCGAGCGTGATGACCGTCGCGCCCGGAACCGGGTCGGTCGGCAGCAGGTCGATGCCGACGACGCTGCCCCCGCCTCGCCCCGGCCGCACGCGCTCCACCGCGACTTGCAGCCAGCCGCCCGGGGCGCAGCCCAAATCGACGACGCGCATGCCGCGGCGCAGGAGATGGAAGCGGTCGTCGAGCTGCGCCAGCTTGAAGGCGGCGCGGGAGCGCAGGCCCTGCCGCTTCGCCTCGCCGACATAGGGGTCGTTGAGCTGGCGCTCGAGCCATTGCGTCGAGGAGAGGCGGCGCCCTTTCGCCGTGCGCAGGCGAACCGCGGCGCGGCGCGGCGGCGCGCCCCGCGCCGGCCCGTCCCCGCCCCCGCCTCGGCCGCCCCGTCCCATGGCCGGGCGCTCCCTTAGGCGGCCGCCGCCAGCAGGCTGAAGAGGATGCCCTCGCGCACGCCCCTGTCGGCAACGCGCAGGCGCCCCACCGGCCAGAGGGCGCAGATCGCGGCGAGGATGGCGCAGCCGGCGACGACGAGGTCGGCGCGCTCGCGGCCGATGCAGGGATGGACGGCCCGCGCGGCGCAAGGCATGGCGGCAAGGCGCGCCGAGATCGCCTCGGCCGCGGCGAAGGTGAGGATGCTGCCGTCGACGACGCTGCGAATATAGCGCGGCAGGTTGAGCTGGATGCCGGCCAGGGTCGTCACCGTGCCCGAGCTGCCGAGCATCTGGACGGCGCCGGCGGCAAGCGCCTCGGCGACGCGGTGGCGCGCCGCGAAGGGCGCCATCGCCGACCGCGCCTCGGCGACCATGGCGGCGTAGCGCTCGGGCGCGATGACATCGCCGCCATAGCGCTCGGTGAAGGTGACGACGCCGAAGGGCAGCGAGACCGAGCCGAGGATGTCAGGGCGGGGGCGGGCGGTCTCCGGCGAGAGGCGCAGCCAGACGAGCTCGGTCGAGCCGCCGCCGATATCGAAGACGATGGCGTAGGGCTTGCGGCGGTCGAGCAGCGGCGCGCAGCCGGCGACGGCGAGGCGCGCCTCCTCCTCGGTCGAGATCGTCTCGATGGCGATGCCGGTCGTGCGCTGCACGCGGTCGAGAAACGCTTCGCAATTGCCGGCGCGGCGGCACGCTTCGGTGGCGACGTAGCGGGCGCGCGTCACGCCGCGCTGGTCGATCTTGCCGGCGCAGATCTTGAGCGCCTCGAGCGTCCGCTGCATCGCCGCCTCGGAAAGGAGCCCGGTCGCCGCCAGCCCTTCGCCGAGGCGGACGATGCGCGAGAAGGCGTCGATGACGCGGAAGCCGGCGCCGGCGCCGCGGGCAACGAGGAGGCGGCAATTGTTGGTGCCGAGATCGAGCGCCGCATAGACCTCCTCCGCGCCCGCCGCGTGCCGCGCCGGCCCCGGCGGGGCGGCGCGCCCCCCGCGCCGGTGGTCTGGCAGCGCGTCCGATGGCGAAACGGAGGACATGCGGCGACCCGTCGGCTCCCTTCGGGGCATCCGCCCCGCCGCGCCTGGCGAGGCGCAAGGACCGATGTTACCCTAGGAAAGCCGCGGCGCGGAAGCGCGCTGACGGAGGCAAAGAACGGGCGGCGCATCGCCCTACACATCGCCCGGCCGATATGCTATCTAGCGCCCGGCCACCCGCTTGGGGGATCGTCTAACGGTAGGACAGCGGACTCTGACTCCGCCAGTCTAGGTTCGAATCCTAGTCCCCCAGCCATCGCCTTGCAGAACAACGTCAACGAGTTAAACAGGCACCGTCCTCGTTTGAGGCGGTTTGCCGCGTGTTGCGGGCCGATGCGGCGCAAAACCGAGCGTCTTGAGGACCGCGAGCGCATCCTCGAGATGATCTTGACACTTGTCAATTCGAGTACGTCCAAAAATGCGATGCCATCGCGGTCTTCCGTTGAAGTCGCTTACCCAATCCGGTGAGGAGCGCGCGTACATCTTCATCAAGAAAATTGGACGCGGCGAAGAAATCTTGCTGGTCGGAAGAGACCCGGGACGCGGCCGCCGAACTGCTGAATCACCTCCAATCCATGACGAGCGATCAGGTGTGCCGTCGCTCGCCTTGGCCTCAAGGTCGAGGAAGATTCGGCGACGCTTAGGGATCTAGCGAAAGATGTTCAGAAGCTTCGGCAGGCGAAAGATTAGCTAATTAACCTCCCAACAACATGTTGCGCGTAGGCTGCATTTTAATCGAGCCTCATTGGGTCGCGAAGACTCCGCATGTGCGCGCAGAAATAACGGAGCACCACCATGTCCTTCTTTGCCAACCTGAAGATTTCAAGAAAGCTGGCGACGGCCTTCGCTTGCCTCATCGTGATCACGCTGGGCGTGAGCGGCCTGATCTACAGCCGGGTTGTCTTCATTCAGCAGAGCGCCCACTGGACCGAACACACCTACCAAGTTCTCGAAGGCTTGCAGCAGGTGATGGAGGGCATGGTCGATCAGGAGACCGGACTGCGCGGTTATCTCCTCTCGGGCGACCAGAACTTCCTGGCGCCCTACAAGAGCGGCAAGGGCATGTTCGACGAGGCCTTCGCGCGCGTCCAGCAGCTCACCAGCGACAATCCGCTGGAACAGCAGCGGCTCTCGCAGATTCAGGATCTCGCGCAGAAATGGCACGATCAGGTGGCCGGCCAAGAGATCTCGCTGATGGCGCCGACCGCTTCGCAGGACCAAGCGCGGAAGATGGAGGCGAGCGGCATCGGCAAGAAGTCGATGGATGGCATCCGTCAGATCATCACCGAAATGGACAAGACCGAGCGTGGCCTAAAGGAGAAACGCGATGCCGATGAGGCGTCCGCCTTCCATATGGCTTATACGCTGACCCTCGCTGGCGGTGTCGTTTCGCTGCTGACGGCCATCGGCTTCGGCGTGCTGCTGACGCGCGGCATCGCCGGGCCGATCACGCGTATGACCGGGTCGATGAAACGCCTCGCCGAGGGCGACAAGACAGTGGCGATCTCCGGCATCGGCCGGAAGGACGAGATCGGCGCCATGGCGGAGGCGGTGCAGGTCTTCAAGGACACCGCCATCGAGGCCGAGCGCCTCTCCGCCGCGCAGGCCGAAGAGCAGGCATCGCGTGAGCGGCGCGCCCAGCGACTCGAGGAGTTGACGCGCGGCTTCGAGACGAAGGTCGGCAACCTCGTCCAGTCGCTCTCCTCGGCGGCGAGCGAGATGGAGGCGACCGCCCAGGCGATGTCGTCGACCGCGGAGCAGACGAACCACCAGTCGATCGCCGTAGCCGCCGCCTCGGAGCAAGCCTCTGCCAATGTTCAGACGGTGGCGACCGCCACCGAGGAGCTGGCCTCGTCGATCAAGGAGATCGGCCGGCAAGTGACGCAGTCGTCGCAGATCGCCGCCAAGGCGGTCGGCGAGGCGACGCGCACCGATGCGACGGTCCAGGCGCTGGCGACCGGAGCGCAGCGCGTCGGCGAGGTGGTAAACCTCATCAACGACATTGCCAGCCAAACCAACCTCCTGGCATTGAACGCCACAATCGAGGCGGCGCGTGCCGGCGACGCCGGCAAGGGCTTCGCCGTGGTGGCGAGCGAAGTCAAGTCGCTGGCGAGCCAGACCGCCAAGGCGACCGAGGAGATCGCCGTGCAGATCGCGCAGATCCAGGATGCGACCAAGGGCGCGGTCGCGACGATCCAGAGCATCGGCACGACGATTACCGAGATCAACGAGATCGCCGCGGCGATCGCGTCCGCCGTCGAGGAGCAGATGGCGGCGACGCAGGAGATCGCGCGGAACGTTCAGCAGGCAGCGAAAGGCACGCAGGAGGTGTCGAGCAACATCGCCGGCGTGAAGCAGGCGGCAACCGACACCGGCGCCGCGGCGAGCCAGGTGCTCGGCTCGGCCGGCGAGCTGTCGCGCCATTCGCACGAGCTGAGCCGCGAGGTCGACGCCTTCCTGTCCGGCGTTAAGGCGGCGTGAACGGCCGGGGCGTCGGGCAAAGCCGGCCGACCCCTCTTCGCGCCGGATGCTCGATAAGCGTGAGATGTCGACATGAAAGCCCAACACTATCAGGTGGGCGCCCGCTCGCCTGTCGCGGCACAGGTGCAAAGGCTCGCGGAGAAGGATGAACGCTACACTCAGGCCGCGTGGACGGGCTAGGGTCCAGACTCAATTGAGCCAATCGGCAACGGTGGCCGCGATGATCACGCCGGCGAAGAAGTTTCGGGCGAGCTTGTCATAACGGGCGGCGATGCGGCGGAAATCCTTCAGGCGGCAGAACATGCGCTCGATGACATTGCGATCACGGTAGCGGGTCTGATCGAAGGGAGAAGGTGCTTGCGGTCGGACTTGTTGGGGATCACGGGCAGCGCGCCGAGTCCGACGATGGCGGCGCGCAGGTTGTCGCCGTCATAGGCCTTGTCGGCGATCAGAGCATCGATGGCCGGCGCCAGCGCCAGCAGTTCGGGTGCGGTGGTGATGTCGGAGGCTTGGCCCGGCGTGAGATGGAACGCCACCGGCCGGCACAGCGCGTCGGTCAGGGCGTGGATTTTCGTCGTGCGCCCGCCGCGCGAGCGGCCGATCGCTTGCGTCTGCTCCCCCCTTTTCCGCCGGCGGCCGAGCGGTGTGCTTTTATTATGGTCGAATCGATCGCCAGCGACTGCGGCGTCCCGGAGGTTGCGACCAACGCGGCGAAGATCGGCTGCCATCGGCCGCGCTGCGACCACCGATTGTGCAAAGGAAGTCCTGGAACTCGTCAAGATCGAGCAGCTTGACGAAAGGGCGTTAGTCGCAATCCACGAAAAGGCTCCCGCGCTGGAAAAGAGCGCCTATCGCCATAGCCCGAACGTCTATGCGCGAACGAAACCGGCGACGTCCAAGACCATGGCTGACTAACCATAGCCAGAGCGCAAACCCGATGAGGTTGAGGCGCAGCCGGACGGCGAAGAAGTTGGCTCGTCGCATCGTCGCAACACGCCGGACTCTGCATTCTCGATGCGCCGGGCCTTTCGGCGACCCTCATCGAGACCGCCGCCTTCGTTCCCCCGCTTGAGGACCCCAGCTGCTCCGGCTGCGACCAGCGGCCCCGGCTCCGCGCAAGCCCGCGCCCTTCGGCGTCAATCGGCGCTCGCCGGCGCCGCCGATGGCAAGTCGATGATGATGGCGGTCCCTGCGCCGGGGGCGCTCTCGATTCCGATCTGGCCGCCGGTCTGGAGCACGAAGCCGTGGACCATCGACAGCCCGAGGCCCGTTCCGGCGCCGGCGGGCTTCGTCGTGAAGAAGGGCTCGAAGACCCGCTCGCGAATCTCCGCTGCCATGCCGGTGCCGGTGTCGCGCACGACGAGCCGCACAGCAGGGCCCGGCGACATGACGCCGGCTGCCGAAAGATCTTCCGGCGCCAGCACGACATTGGCCGTCTCGATCACCACCGTGCCGCCGTCGGGCATGGCATCGCGCGCGTTCACGACGAGGTTGAGGACGGCGCGTTCGAGCTGGTCGGGATCGACGAGCGCCCGCTGAAGGTCGGGCGCCAGAGCCATCCGGGTCTCGATGCCGGGCCCGACGCTCCGAGCGAGGAGATCGTCCATCCCCCGGAGAACGGCGTTCACATCGACCACTTGCGGCACCATCACCTGCCGGCGCGAGAAAGCGAGCAGCTGTTCCGCGGTTCGCCCGCCCCGCTCCGCCGCGCCCTTGGCTTTCGCCACTAGCCGCGCGAGATGCGGATCATTCGACACGCGTGCCGCCAGCGCCTCCAGGTTGCCGATGACGATCTGAAGGACGTTGTTGAAATCGTGCGCGACCGTGCCCGCGCTGCGACCGATGGCCTCCAGCTTGCGCGCCTGGATCAGCGCCGCCTCGCGCTCCCGCAAGGCGGCCGTTCGCTCCTCGACCTGCTGCTCCAGGCTTTCGTTCAATCGTCGCAGCGCTTCCTCGGCGCGCTTCTGGCGCGAAATGTCGCGCGCGATCGTCGAGCCGCCGATGATGGCCCCGCCACGGTCCCGGATCGGCGAGGACGCCCAGGAAACGTCGATCGCGCGACCATCCTTCCGCTGTCGCACGGTCTCGAAAGGCTCGACCGCCCGCCCTCGCCGAAGCTGCGCCAGGATATGCTGCTCCTCGCCGAGCCGGTCGGTCGGAACGAGGACAGCGACGGGGCGGCCGATCATCTCGTCCGCGCGATAGCCGAACAAAGCCTCCGCGCCGCGATTCCAGCTCGTAACGGTGCCGTCGAGAGACTTGCCGATGATCGCGTCCTCGGACGAGGCGACGATCGCCGCCAAATACGCCTGCGTGGCCTCGGCCGCCTTGCGGCGGTCGATGTCCTCGATGATGGCGACGGCGTGATCGACCGTCCCGTCGCCGGCGCGCACGGCGGCAACGGTGAGGTTGGCCCAGACCACGGAGCCGTCCTTGCGGATACACCGCTTTTCCAAGGAGTAGCGCGGGATCTCGCCCGCAACGAGGCGTTCGAGAAGGGCGCCGTCCGCCGCCAGGTCGTCCGGATGCGTGATGTCCTGGAAGGTGCGGCGGAGCAGCTCGTCCCGCGAATAGCCGACGATCTCGCAGAGCCGCTGATTGACGCGAATCCACCTCCCATCCGGCGCCACATGCGCCGCGCCGACGGCGGCCTGCTCGAAGGTCTCGCGGAACAGCGCCTCGTTTCGCCGCGATGCGTCCTCCGCTTCCTGCCGGCTGACGGCGACCCCGAGGAGGTTGGCGAGGCCCTGGAGGAAGGCCGTGTCCTGCTCGGTGAACCGTCCCTCCTCCGGGCTGTCCACCTCCAGCACGCCGAACGGCTCGCCGTCGTGAAGGATCACGACGTTGATCGCGCGCTTGATCCCATGCGCGGCCAGCAGCTCCGGCGTCCGAAACCGCTTCTCGTTCGCGAGGTGGTTCGAGATCACCGGCAGGCCGGTGTGGAGAGCGTAGCCGGCCGGAGAGTCGAGATCGGCGCCGACGCTCGCATGACCGATCACGCCGGGGCGCCAGCCGACGCCGGCCCGAACGAGAAGGCGGTTCCCTGAGGGAACCGGGGTCGCGAGCTTGGCGAATGCGGTCTGCAGCCCGAGCGCGGCGAGGCGCGTCGCCTCCTGGAGAAGCGCATCGAGATCCCTCGATATGAGCGCGAATCGGCCGAACTCCACCAGCAGCCCTTGCTGACGGAGGCGGTACGCGAGCTCGTGTTCGGGTCCGCCGCCCGTCTCGGGTGGGCGGGGGACCGCTGGCGGCGAACTCCGCACATGATCCATGTGAACCATATACAGAGCATTAAGGGTCATCGGGAAGCAACACCCTCTGACTCGATCAAATCCCTACCGCGATCGGCTCCGGAAAAAGCGGGCGGATGCGACGGCGCAAGATCGGCTCGAAATGCGACGGGACTTCCTCCACCGCAGCGCCAGGCTGTTCTACGCGACCCGCCGCGGGAGGTTCCGTCCGAGGCTGCCCGCGGCCTCTGCCGCGGGCTTGTTCCACGCGCTTATCCGCCATGACACCGCAACGGCCCAGCCATGCGGCGGCGGCGCGCGGCCCGGCATTCCGCGCGGCGGCGGTTCGGCGCTAGTCTTCGCCCGCTCGGGCCGGCTTGGCCGCCCGGCGCGCAGCCAGACCCGACCCGCGAGCCCGCACGTGCCAGACCCGCTGCCGCTTCCGACCCAACCCGCCGCCGAGCCTCTGGCCGAGGCGCGGCGCGCCGCGCGCCGGAGCTGGGTCTTCGCCGCGACCATGACGGCGATGTTCATGGCGGCGATCGAGGGCACCATCGTCGCGACGGCGATGCCGACCATCGTCGGCCAGCTCGGCGGCTTCGAGCTCCTGAGCTGGGTCTTCACCGCCTATCTGCTGCCGCAGGCGATCACCGTCCCCATCTATGGCCGCCTCGCCGATCTTTACGGGCGCAAGCGCGTGCTCTTCGCCGCGATCGCCATCTTCCTCCTCGGCTCGGCGCTCTGCGGCGCGGCGCGGAGCATGGTCCAGCTCGTCCTCTTCCGCGTCCTCCAGGGCGCCGGAGCGGGCGGCATCCTGCCGGTGACGATGACCGTCGTCGGCGACCTCTACGCCCCCGCCGAGCGCGCGCGCATCCAGGGCTGGCTGTCGAGCGTCTGGGCGACGGCGGCGATCCTCGGCCCGCTGGTCGGCGCCGTGCTGGTGGCGCAGACGAGCTGGTCGATCGTCTTCTGGATCAATCTGCCGATCGGCGCCGTCGCCGTCGCCATGCTAGCGCTCACCTTGCGCGAGGACATCCAGCACCGGCGGCGCCGCATCGACGCGCTGGGCGCGCTTCTCATGGCCGCCGGCACCTTCCTTCTGATGTTCGGCCTCGTCGAGGCGGCAAGGCTGGAGCGGCGCGTCCTCGCCCTCTTCCTGGGCAGCGGCCTCCTGCTCCTCCTGCTCTTCGTCCTCAATGAGCGGCGGGCGGCCGAGCCGATGCTGCCCCCCTCGCTCTGGCGCGACCGCATCATCGTCGGCGGCAACCTCGCCAATCTCGGCTTCGGCGCGGTGATGATGGGCATCACCGCCTTCCTGCCGACCTATATGCAGGGCGTGATGGGCGAAACGGCGCTCGCCGCCGGCCTCGTCCTCACCCTCATGTCGGTGAGCTGGTCGTGCGGCAGCACGGCGACGGGGCGCCTCATGCTGCGCAGCTCCTATCGCACGGGCGCGGCTTTGGGCGGCGCCATGCTCGTCATCGGCTGCCTCGTCATGGTCGACCTCGCGCCGACGCGCGGCATCGCCTGGGCCGCCGGCGGGGCGGCGCTGAGCGGGCTCGGCATGGGCTTCGTCAGCAACAGCTTCGTCGTCGCCATCCAATCGGCCGTCGCCTGGTCCGAGCGCGGCATCGCCACCTCCAGCATCATCTTCACGCGCATGATCGGGCAGTCGGTCGGCACCGCCGTCTTCGGCGGCATCCTCAATGCCGGGCTGGCGGAGCTGGGAGGCAGCGCCGAGCTCGTCGACCGGCTGATGGAGCCGGCGCTCCGGGCGGCGATGCCGGTGCCGGAGCTCAATGCCCTGCTCGCCGCGGTCGCCGGCGCGCTGCACCGCGTCTATGTCATCGATGCCGGCCTCGCCGTCATCGTCCTCGCGGCATCCTTGTGGCTGCCGCCGCGCCTCGGTCCGGAGCGCCGGGGCTGAAGCGCGCGACGGCGCGGGCGCTCAGCCCTGCGTCGCCCAGTCGCGGCGATCGCCGCGCGGATAAGTCGGCAGCGCCACCAAGGCGCCGGCGCCGAGATCGACGGCGATGCGGTCCCACTCTCTCGCGAGCGCCGGGTCGGGGGTCACGCGCGACAAGTGATGATAGCGCCGCGCTTCCTCGAGGCGCGCGCAGATTTCGGGCACGGCGGCGATGAGAAGCCTCTCGGTCTCCAGCACCGAGCCTTGCGCGCCGACATCCTTGACGCGGAAGCGGCCCTCGCTGAAGAAATGCGCGCTCATGACGATGCGGGGCTCGGGCGAGCCGCGCAGCGCGAAGGGAGCGAAAAGCCGGCCCGTCAGCATCACTTCGGGCTCGATCTGCAGGACGCTCGCGGAGAAGACAGGGGCACGCCGCAGGAGCGCGTCTTCGATGAGCGAGCGGATGTAGCCGCCATAGGCGGGACCCAGCGTCTCGGCAACCTTGCGCCCGGTCGTGTCGCCGCCGAAGCGGCGCGTGCAGGCCGCGCCGACATAGCGGTAACGGGCATCCGGCAGCTCATCGAGGATGATGAGATTGGGGAGGAGCTCGGCCGGGATCGCCGAGACATCGCCGTCCCAATCGGCCAGCGCAGCGCCGCCGCGGCGGCTCTCCCAGAAGCGCAGGAGGCGGAGAAAATCGGGCGCGGCGAAGAAATTCCGAAGCATGGATCCGTTCAGGCGGCGATCGCCCCTGCGGTGTGCGTTTGGTGCTCCTCCTTCTAACACAGCGAGGCGCAGGCGTGATCGCCCGGTGCGGCAGGAATGGGGCGGCAAGGGGGGCGGCGCCGCCCCGCGCACCCGTCCTGTCGGCCCTCGCGCCGGTGTCGGCTGTGAAAATATCGATCGCGTCGCCGGAAATTCCGGGGCCCGCTGCTTGTTTTCATTGCAGAGAAAACGCGCGCGCCTTCGGGAGGAGGCGCGCCACCCGTTGGAGAGCCCCCGTGATACGCAGCTATGTCGTGGCGCCCTTCGTCCTGATGCTCCTCGGATGCGCGGCTAGCGCCGATCCGCATCCCGGCTTCGAGCCGCCGCTGGCGCAAATCGATCCGGGCTGCCTTTCCTGGAAGGCGGCGATGTCGACGATGCGCGAAACCGATCCCGAAGCCGCCATCGTCTATGTCGACGAAGGGCGCGCGGCGCGGCAGATCCTGGCCTTCGTCAACGCCCTGCCGCCGGCCTCGCATGCCGAAGGCGACCGCGTCGCCGTCCTCTATCTGCCCCGTTCAGACAAGTTCCTTTTCGTCATCGGCGAAAAGAGCTGCCTCGCGAGCGTCGTGCAGGTCCCGTCCGAGCAGCTTCAGCGCTTCGTCGGCATGGGCATCTGAGCGCGGCGGCTCGCGTCCCGCCGGGCGCCGGGCGGGCGGCCGAGGACGCGCAGATCTGTCATGCGCCCGGCGGCGGTTCCGCGCCGAGGCCGCGCCGCCTATCTCTCCAGCCGTCACGTTGAACGGAGCCGGAGATGCGGTTCGTCGGAGTTGTGCTGGTGCTGCTGGCGATCACGGGAACGGTTTCGGCAGCGGCGGAGGGGGTGGCGCCGGAAGGCGCCGTCGCCTGCATCTCGCAAAGCGGATTGTGGGCCTATCTCGACGATGTCGAGACCAGCGACCGCGAAGCGTTGCGGCAGATCTACCGCGGACAGTGCCGCCTGATCGGGGGTGCCCATTACGCCGCGGTCGAGTCGCGAAACGGCGTCGCCAAGATCCTGGTCTTCAAGCAGCCCGGCAATTGGAACAGCGCCGAGCCGCTCTACACGACGGAGGAGATGCTGCAGCCGGCGAAGGGCGCCGCCGGCCGCTCCTCGTGACCGCCGCTATTCGAAGGGCGGCGGCTTGATGGTGACGGGCGCCAGCCCCTTGCGCTGCATGCCGAGCTGCGCCGCGGCCACCGGCGAGAGGTCGATGATCCGGTTCGGCCGGTGCGGGCCGCGGTCGTTGATCGTCACCAACACCGAGCGCCCGTTGCGGCGGTTCACCACCTCGACGACGCTGCCGAAGGGAAGCGTGCGATGCGCGGCGGTCAGGCGCTTGCAGTCCATGCGCTCGCCGCTCGCCGTGCGCCTCCCCTCCTCCTCGTGGCCGTACCAGGACGCCCAGCCCTTCTCGATCCGCGCCTTGGCGCAGGCGGGCTGCGCCAAGGCGCCCATGGCAATCAGCACCGCCATCGTCCGGTAAATCACGGGGTTCCCTCCTGTGATTTTTTGGGAAGCGAAGGTGCTTGCTCTTCCGCGCTGAGGAGCGCCGGCGGGATCGCCCGCTTACGACAGCCCCCGATGCGGTTCGGCGAAGTAGAGGTGGACCGCAAGGCAGCGTTGATAGGTGGTCGGCGCCGGGCGCGCGAAGAGACGGCGCAGCAGCGGGCGCGCCGGAGCCGGCCGCTTCATTGCATTGACCCGCCAAGTCTCCGCCGAGTCGACTCGCTTGGTGAAGCCAAGGTGTTCAATAAACTTCGAAGAACGCTCCATGACTTGTCCTCCATATTCCTCGTCGGCAAAAGCATATGGAGGGGCTTTACAGAAAATCAACCGATTTATTCTCGATCAAGATTTGTTAAATGGTTAATGGTTATTGGTTAATTTCGGTAAATTTTCGATTAAGATTCTGGCAAAATTCGATTCTCGCGAAAATAATATTACCCGGCGATTGGAGACGGTTTGCCGGGCGACGGGGCTCCGCCCCGCGAAGGTCACAGCATCTCGAGCGGCTGCTTGCCCGCCGGCGGCGGAAAGGCGCGGTCGAGCGCCGCCAGCTCGGCGGCGGGAAGCGCGATATCGAGCGCCGCCGCGTTCTCGCGCACATGCTCCTCCCGCCCCGCCTTGGGGATGACGGCGACGCCGTCCTGATGGAGGAGCCAGGCAAGAGCGAGCTGCGCCGGGCTGACACCACGCCGCGCGGCAAGGCGCGTCAGCGCCGCATGGCTCAGCATGCGCCCTTGCTCGATGGGCGAATAGGCCATGACCGGCACCTGACGCTGGCGGCACCAGGGCAGCAAGTCCCATTCGGGGCCGCGCCGCGTGAGATTATATAAGATCTGGTTGGTCGCGACGGCGGCGCCGCCAGGCAGGCCGGCGAGCTCGGCCATGTCGTCGGCATCGAAATTGCTGACGCCCCAAGCGCGGATCTTTCCGGCGGCGAGCAGCGCCGCGAAGCCTTCGATCGTTTCGGCGAGCGGCACGGCGCCGCGCCAGTGCAGGAGGTAGAGGTCGAGCCGGTCGGTCGCGAGGCGCCGGAGGCTGCGCTCGCAGGCGGCGACGACGCCGCGGCGCGAGGCGTTATGCGGATAGACCTTGCTGACGAGGAAGACCTCGTCGCGCCGGCCGGCGATCGCCGCGCCGACGATCTCCTCGGCGCCGCCCTCGCCATACATCTCGGCGGTGTCGATGAGGGTCATGCCGAGATCGAGGCCGAGCCGCAGCGCCCGCTCGGCATCGCCGCGCCTGCCTCGGTCTTCGCCGAAGCCCCAGGTCCCCTGCCCCAGAACCGGCATCGCCTGACCCGAGGGCAATCGCAGAGAGCGCATCGCCGCCTCCTCCCTGTGCTCCCCCTCCGAACGGCGGCGGGGGCCGGCCTATTCCGCGGGGCCGGCGCCTCGGCCGGACTGGGCGCGGCGGATCGGGCGGCAAGGCGACATTCCTCGCCGCCAGCTTGCGCCGAAAGTTTGTTTCGCAGCCGGCCCGCTTTGTCTAGCGTCCCGCTCCTTCCAGGACAGCAATAACGGGGGAATGATGACGGCAGCGACGCCCGATCCGTTCGAAGGCGCCAAATGGGGCGAGCCGGCCCTCGGCACGCCGAGCGGCACGATCACCTACAGCTTCGCCGCGCAGAATCTCGGCAACGAGCCCTTCCATATCGATGCCGGCCTCGATCCGAGCTACCAGGCCGATATCCGCACGGCGCTCGCCGATTGGAGCGCGGTCGCCAATGTCCATTTCCAGGAGGTGCCCGATTCCGCCGCGAGCGACATCCGCTTCGCCTGGCAGCATATCGACGGGCCCTATGGCACCGTGGCCGAGACCTACTGGAACTACCAGAACGGGCAGATGCTCAAGGACTGGATCGGGTTCGACGATTCCGAATCCTACGGGCCGAGCGCGGCCGGCCACACGCTCGGCGACGGCATCGACTTCACCGCCATCGCCGAGCACGAGATCGGACATGCCCTCGGCCTCGGCCACAACACGGCCGAGCCCGCGATCATGAATCCGGTGATGAGCGTCAATCAGCTCGAGGCGCCGGATATCGCCGGAATCGACGCCATCTATGGCGGCGCCCGGATCGCGGGGAGCGCCGTGCCGGCCGCGGCGACCGCGCATCTTCCGGCGCAAGCCCATGCCGACCCGCTCATCGCGCTGCCGCCGGCGAGCGATCCGGGCTTCGCGCACGCCCTCCTCAGCGATATCGAGGAGCTGGCGAGCGCGCGCGGCCTGCCGTTGCGCGAGATGCTGCATCAGGAGCTGCAGCAGATGGACACGGCCGGCTTCGGGAGCGGCGGGACGGCGGATCATGGCGGCGCCGCGCCCGCCGATGCGATCCAGCAGGGGCTCCACGCTTTGCTGGCCGCCCAGCCGCACCACGACGACTGGCTTCTCGGCTGAGCACCGCGCCGCGCAAATGAGACGACACCCTTAGAGAGAGGAGATTCCAAAAGGTCGCTTACGGCGGCGACGGAAGGTTGCTATCCTTACCCCTGCCAGTTGCGGAGGCGACGATGCGGAAGACGCTGATTGCCGCTCTGTTGGCGGCGCTGATACCGATAGCCGCCCGCCCTGTGCGCGCCGAGACCGTCGACCTCCAGCTCATCCTCGCGGCGGACGTGTCGCGCAGCGTCGACGAGGACGAGTTTCACCTCCAGCGCGAAGGATACGCCGCAGCGCTCACCAATCCGAAGGTGCTCGACGCCATTCAGTCGGGACCGCACCATGCGATCGCGGTCAGCTTCATCGAGTGGTCGGGCTCGGACGCGCAACGCGTCGTCGCCAATTGGGCCATCATCCGCGACGAGGAGACGGGCGGGGTCATGGCCAATACCCTGCGGACGGCGCCGCGCTCCTTCGCCGGCTTCACCTCTATCAGCGCGGCGATCGACTTCGCGATGCGGCACTTCGCCGAGAGCGGCGTCAGCAGCGAGCGCCGCATCATCGACATTTCGGGCGACGGCACCAACAACGGCGGGAGGCCGGTGACCGATGCGCGCGACGACGCCGTCGCCGCCGGCGTCACCATCAACGGGCTCGCCATCGTCAATCTGCATCCCAATCCCGGCTTCACCGCCCATACCCAGCCGCCGGGAGGCATCGGGACGTATTACCGCGAGAACGTCGCCGGCGGACCCGGCAACTTCGTCATCGAGATCCAGGATTTCTCGACCTTCGCCGAGGCGATCGTGAACAAGCTCGTCGCCGAGATCGCCGCCGCCGATCGCGCGCAGATGACGGCAAAGGCAGCCTTCGCTCCCCTCTGCTGCCGGGCGTGGCCGCCCGATCCGGGCTGAGATCTCGCCCGCCGTTCATTGTTGGCGCTGCGGCGGCCCGGCGGCGGGGCGACGCGAGCGCCTGCCCGGCCGCGCCGAAAAATTCCGGCCCCTCCCCGCATCGCCGGAGTAAATTCAATTCGGCCAACCCCTTGAGGAATTGTCCGAAGATGCGGGACATACGCCGGAAGGGCTTCGCGGAACGCGCCGCGGTGGCGATGGCCGAGGAATGGATCGACCGTCACGCCTCGACGCCCGCCGACGAGGCGGTCGCCGTGACCGAGGCCGTGGGCCGCGTCCTGTCGACGGCGCTCGCGGCGCCGTGCGATGCCCCGGATACCGACATCGCCGGCGCCGACGGATACGCGGTGCGCGCCGCGGATACGGTCGGCGCGGGCGACTACAATCCGCTGCGGCTGGCGGCGGCGACAGAGCCGCCGCTGCCGGTGGGCGGCGCCATGCTCATCGCCGCGGGCGCGCCGATGCCGCGCGGCGCCGATGCCATCCTGCCTTTCGAAGTCGCGGAGGCGAAGGGCGGCGCGATCGAGATCGTCGCGGCAGCGGCGGAAGGCGCGCTCGTCGAGGGCCGCGGCCAGCAGCTCCGCGCCGGCACCGCTCTCTTCGCCGCCGGCCACGTGCTGCGCCCGCAGGATGTCGGCCTGCTCGCGGCGCTCGCTATCGGTGCGCCACGGGTGGTGCGGCGGCCGCGCATCCGCCTCGTCATTCTCGGTGCGAAATTCCGTCGCGGCGACGCCGACGGGCCGATGCTGGCGGCGCTCGTCGCGCGCGACGGCGGCATCGCCGAAGCTGTCGACGCCGCGCCGACGCCAGCGTCGATCCGCGCCGCCCTCCTCGCGCCCGGCGCCGACGCGATCCTCATCGCCGGGCGCAGCGGCGCCGGCGATGACGACATCGCGCCGGCGGCGCTCGCCGAAGCCGGCCGGCTCGACCTCCATGGAATCGCGCTGCGGCCGGGCGGCTCGGCGGGGTTGGGCGAGGCCGGCGGCGTTCCGGTCATCCTGCTCCCGGGCGATCCGCTTGCCTGCCTCTGCGTCTATGATCTGCTTGCGGGCCGTCTCGTCCGGCGGCTCGCCGGGCGCGATCCCGCCCTCCCCTATGCGACGCGCGAGGTCGAGCTCGGCCGCAAGATCGTCTCCGCCATCGGCCTTCTCGACCTCTGCCGCCTGCGCCTCGTCGCTGGACGCGCGGAGCCGGTCGGCGCCATCGAGACCGGCGGGCTCGCCTCGGCGGCGCGCGCCGACGGCTTCGTGCTGGTGCCGGAGGCGCTCGAAGGATACCCGCCGGGGGCGCGCATTCGCCTCCATCTCTACGACGGATGGCGTGCATGAGCCTTAAAGACGCTCTGCGCCGCGCGGCGCGCCAGGAGCAGTTCCTCGAAGTCGTCAGCCGCGATGAAGCCGAGGCACGCTTCCATCGGCACCTGCGCCTCGCGCCGCTCGGCGAGGAGACGGTGCCGCTCGCGCAATCGCTCGGCCGCGTCCTCGCGCGCGACGTCATCGCCGCGGTCGACGTGCCGGGCTTCGACCGCGCGAGCGTCGATGGCTTCGCCCTTCGCGCCGCCGATACGGCGGGAGCGAGCGAGGCGGCGCCGCGCCGCCTCCGCCTCAACGATGAAGTCTTGACGCCCGGCCGCGAGCCTCGGATCGCGGTGGCGGCCGGTACGGCCAGCGTCATCGCCACCGGCGGCATGGTGCCGCGCGGCGCCGACGCGATCGTCATGGTCGAGCATACCGAGACGCGCGAGGAGGCCGGCGGGCTCTTCCTCGAAATCCACCGTCCCGCGGCGCCGGGCCAGTTCATCGCCGCGGCCGGCGGCGATATCGGCCGCGGCGAGATCGTGCTGCGCGCCGGGCAGGTGCTGGGCTCGCGCGAGATCGGGACGCTGGCCGCGGTCGGAGCCGCGGAGATCGCGGCGTGGCGGCGGCCGCGCGTCGCCATCGTCTCGACCGGCGACGAGCTGGTGCCGCCGGGGGCGGCGATGCGGCGGGGCGGCGTCTATGATTCGAATGCCGCGATCCTCGCCGCGGCAGTCGAAGAGCAAGGCGGGATCGCGGTGCCGCTCGGCATCGTCGCCGACGACGAGGCGGCGCTCGCCCAGATCTTGGAGACGGCGCTCGCCTCGGATATGGCGGTTCTCTCCGGCGGCACCTCGAAAGGCGCGGGCGACCTCGCCTACCGCGTGGTGAGCCGGCTTACCGATCCCGGCATCGTCGTCCATGGCGCGGCGCTGAAGCCCGGCAAGCCGATCTGCCTTGCCGTCACGCGCGGCAAGCCGGTCATCGTGCTACCCGGCTTTCCGACATCGGCGATCTTCACCTTCCATGAATTCGCGGCGCCGGTGATCCGCGCCTTCGCCGGGCTGCGCGCGGAGGAGCAGCGGAGCATCGCGGCGACCTTGGCGCGGCGCGTCACTTCCGAGCGCGGCCGCACCGAATACGTTCTCGTCTCGCTCGTCCGCGGCGCCGACGGGCAGAGCCTCGCCGCCTATCCCATCGCCAAGGGCTCGGGCTCGGTCACCGCCTTCGGACAGGCCGACGGCTTCTTCGCCGTGCCGCCGCATACGGAGACCGTGGCCGCCGGAAGCGAAATCCAGGCGAGGCTGATCGGCGCCGCCAAGGAGCCCGCCGCGCTCGTCATCATCGGCAGTCACTGCGTCGGGCTCGATCGGCTGGTCGGAAAGCTGCTGCGCCAGGGCATCACGGTCAAGGCGCTCAATGTCGGCAGCCAAGGCGGCCTCGCGGCGGCAGAACGCGGCGAGTGCGACATCGCCGGGATCCACCTGATGGATCCGGCGAGCGGGGTCTACAATAGGCCGTTTCTCACCGAGGGGCTGGAGCTGGTGCCGGGTTACGGCCGCCTGCAAGGCCTGGTCTTCCGCCCGGGCGATCCGCGCTTTGAAGGGCGCAGCATCGTCGAAGCCATCGCCGCAGCCCTCGCCGACCCCGATTGCTTCATGGTGAACCGCAATGCCGGCAGCGGCACGCGCATCCTCATCGACCGTCTCCTCGGCGAAGCGCGGCCGGCCGGATTCGGCAACCAGGCGAAATCGCACAACGCCGTCGCCGCGGCGGTGGCGCAAGGGCGCGCCGATTGGGGCATCGCCATCTCCACTGTCGCCCGGCAATACGGGTTGGGATTCACGCCGCTTCAGGACGAACGCTACGATTTCGTCGTGCCGAAGGCGCGGCTCGCCCGAGAGCCGGTGCAGGCCTTCATCGCGCTCATCGCCGATCCGGCGACACGTGCCGAGCTCGCGGCGCTCGGCTTCACGGCATAGAGGAGACCTGGCGATGGACGCTCCGCGAGGGCCATCCGAGGCCGCGCTGCTCGCCCGTGCCGGCCTGCCCCAAGCCGAGGCCGCGGCCTGGCTCGCGCAGGCGCCGGCCCTTACCGGAGAATTCGCGCGCGATGCCGCCGCCTTCTCGCGCGCCTGGCGATGCGGCGAGGCGCTGCTCGCGATGCTGCCGCGAAAGCGCGCCCGCGGCGCGACCGAGGCGGCGGCCGCCGCCTCCATCCACGCCCGGGCGCGGCGCCTGCGCGCGGACTTCCTCGCGGCCCATAGCGTGGCGGCCTACTGCCGCCTCACCGACAATCTGCGGCGCTTCGTGCGCGTCGAGCGGCTGGTCGGCGAGGCGGCGGCGCTGGTCCCGGGCCTCGTGCCGAGCGAAACGGCATTGGCCGCGGAGGCGCCGCTTCCCCTCGCCGAGAAGGAGGGCGTCGAGATCGACCAGGGGCTCTTCCTCGCCGGCGTTCTCGCCGACGCCGAATGCGGCGCGCATCTCTGCCACGCCATGCTGCTGCCGCGCGCGGAAACGGCGGAGCTTCTCCCGCGCCTGCGCAAAGAGGGGGCGCTCGATCTCGGCGCCGCCTCGGTGCGGCGAAGCGGCAAGGCCGTGGTGGTGGAATTGCGCCACCCGCGCTTCCTCAACGCCGAGGACGATACCACCCTCGATGCGCTCGAAACCGCCGCCGATCTCGCGATCCTCGATCCCGAGGCCGAGATCGCCGTGCTGCGCGGCGGCCCGGTCGAGCATCCGAAATATGCCGGGCGCCGCGTCTTCTGCGCCGGCATCAACCTGACGCATCTTTATCACGGCAAGATCCCGTATATCTGGTATCCGAAGCGCGAGCTCGGCATCGTCAACAAGATCTATCGCGGCCTCGCGACGCCGGGCGCCGTTCCGGACGACATTTCCGGCGTCACCATCGAGAAGCCGTGGATTGCCGCGATCGAAGCCTTCGCGATCGGCGGCGGCTGCCAGTACCTCCTCGTCATGGACCGCGTCATCGCCGAACGCGGCGCCTACATGACGCTGCCGGCACGAAAGGAGGGGATCATCCCCGGAGCCGCCAATCTCCGCCTGCCGCGCTTCACCGGCGACCGCATCGCCCGCCAGGCGATCCTCGCCGAGCGCCGCCTCGATTGCGACAGCGCCGAGGGCCGCCTCCTCTGCGACGAGATCGTGCCGCCGGGTGCGATGGACGCGGCGATCGCCGGCGCGGTCGCCGCCCTCGCCGGCGCCGGCCTCGTCAGCGCCGCCGGCAACCGCCGCGCCATCCGCGTCGGGCAAGAGCCCCTCGACCTCTTCCGCCGCTACATCGCCGTCTATGCCCGCGAGCAGGCCTTCTGCCATTTCAGCCCGCAGCTCATCGCCAATCTCGAGCGGAATTGGAACGCGGCCGCGCGGAAGATGTGAGGCGCGCGATATTCCCTCTCCCGCAGGGAAAGAGGAACTTTCCTGGCGCTCAGCCCGCCCCCAGCGCCTGCTCCAGATCGGCGACGAGGTCGTCGGCATTCTCGATGCCGACCGAGATGCGGATGAGCGCGTCGGTGAGGCCGATCTCCTCGCGGAGCGCTTTCGGTACGCCCGAATGGGTGGTCGAGGCCGGGTGGCAGATCAGCGTCTCGGTGCCGCCGAGGCTGACGGCGAGCTTGCAGATGGCGAGGCGGTCGAGGAAGGCGAAGGCCTCGCGCTCGCCGCCCTTGATGTCGAAGGAGAAGGTCGAGCCGGGCGCCGTGCATTGCCGCGCGAAGACGGCGTGGCGCGGATCCTGCGGATCGAGGAAGCCCAGATAATCGACACGGGCGATCCGCGGATGGGCGCGGAGATATTCGGCAAGGCGCCGGGCGTTGGCGCTGGCGCGCTCGGCGCGGATCTGCAGCGTCTCCAGCGAGCGCAGCAGCATCCAGCAGGAGTTGGGATCGAGCTGCGTCCCGATGGCGCCGCGCATGAGGACGATCTTGCGCACGAGCTCGGCGCTGCCGCTGACGCCGCCGGCGATGAGGTCGCTGTGGCCGCCGGCGTATTTGGTCAGAGAATAGAGCGCGAGATCGGCGCCGTGGCGGAGCGGCTGCTGGAACATCGGCCCCAGCATCGTATTGTCGACCGCGACCGGCGGGCGCCGGCCGCCTTGCGCCGCCGCGGCCGCGCCGGCGATGGTTGCCATGAGGCGGAGATCGACGAGACCGCTCGTCGGATTGGCGGGCGTCTCGACGAGAATGAATCCGACCGGGCCTTTTGCCTGCGCCTCGGCGAGAGCGGCGCGGACATGGCCCTCATCGGTGCCGTCCGTGAACCCCACCGGCGTCACGCCGAAAGCGGCAAGGATGTTGCGGATCAGCGTCTCCGTGCCGCCATAGAGCGGGCGGCTGTGGAGCAGCACGTCGCCCGGGCGCAGGAAGGTTAGCAGCGTCGTTGCGATCGCCGCCATGCCGCTGGCGAAGACGGCGCCGCGCTCGGCCTCGTCCCAGACCGCGAGGCGGTCTTCGAGAATCTCGAAATTGGGGTTGTTGAAGCGCGAATAGACGAGGCCCAGATCCTCGCCCTTGCGCGCCTTGCGCCGGCCGCTCGTCACATCGAAGAGGTCCTTGCCCTGCTGCGCCGTCTCGAAGACGAAGGTCGAGGTGTGGAAGATCGGCGGCTTCAGCGCGCCTTCCGAGAGCTGCGGCGAGTAGCCGTAGCCCATCATCAGGGTCTCGGGACGGAGCAGGCGATTGTTGAGCGTGCGCTGCTTGTAATTCTCGCTTTTCATCGGGTCTCTCCCGGAGCATTCGCGACATGCCCTCATCATGCACCCGACAGGGCCGCCTGTCCTGCCGGGCCGCGAGCTTGCGGAGCCCCGTGCCGCGTCCGCTCGCCGCGATGACGGCGACGATGCCGGGGTTGGGGATGAGAAAATATAAGCCGGCTTATCATAAGCATCGTCTTTCGATCCTTCGGCAGCAGGCCGGGGATCTCCCCATGAAAGGAGGGGCATCATGAGCAGGCAAATCTTCGCGAAGCTCCGTGCGGCGCCCCGCAAGGCCGCGATCGCGCTCGGCGCCCTCGCCGTGATGGGCGGCATCGCCGCCGCGCCGGCCTTCGCGGACGAGCACGGGTGGAATCGCGGCGTTGACCGCCATTACCATCACCAGGACTGGCGCGGCCATGATTGGCGCCGCTACGATTGGCGGGAGGCGCGGGAATATCGGCCCTATGTCTACGCCCCGCCCGTCTACCGCTACGCGCCGCCGCCGGTCTATTACGGAACGCCGGGGCTCAGCTTCGATTTTACCGTTCCGCTCCGCTGACGATCAGCCGGCGCCCCGGAACGTCACGACGAGGACGTCGCGATGGGCCGGGCGCGCCGGGTCGAGCGGCTCGACAGGGGTGACGCCGTGATAGACGCGGTGATCATCGACCCAGGCGGCGTCCATCGGCTCCGTCAAGGTGAAGCTGCCGAGCCGGCGACGGTCGAGCCCGTGGATGCTAGTCTCGCCGCTTGCGATGTTCTCGCGGGCGACGAGGAGAACGAGGACGTGGTCGACGCCGTCGCGGTGCAGCCCCTCGGGAGTCGGGCGCCCGGCCTCGCCGCGCCGCGCCTCGATGCGGAACTGATGCAGCTCGACATGCCATTCCCGCACCTGCGGCGAGAGCGCGCCGAAGACGGCGCGGCAGGTGCGCAGAATGGCGCCGAGCGCGGGGCTCGCCTCGGTTTCCGCCGTCACCGGCTCGAACCAGCGGGCGATGCCGCCATTCAGCGGATTGTAGTCGCGCGACTGATAGTGCGGCTGGTGCGGCTTGCGCCGGATCGCCGCCGCCGAGACGGCGAAGGCCGCGTGGCGGCGTTTCCGGTAGCGTCCGCCATCGGCCATATAGGTGTCGAGGCCGAGATCGTCCCAGCTCCGCGCGAAAGCCCGCCAGTCGCGCAGCCCTTCGCGCTCGAGGATGGCGCGCATCGCCGGCGCCTCAACGAAGGCGAAGCCGTCCCGTGCGATGCCGGCCGCGATGGTCGAGGGAGTGCCGTGGGCAGCGGCGATCGTGGCTCCGCCATGCTCCGCGGCTCGGCCGGCGCCCGGCCGATCGAGAGCGCTCATCGCAGGCTTCCGTAAGTTCCGCATGGCCGTCATCGTCCTCAGCTGCCCCGCGGAGGCGTGACGCAGCGCCCATCGCTCGCGAGGCGAGGATAAGCTACGCATGGACTGGACCAGGAAAAAGGTCCGGTCCTGGCAATTTTACTTGAACCAGTTACTCGCCGCCATGCGCCGCGACGGATACGGGGCGCCGCTGCGTCAGCGCGCTGACGACGCCGAGGACGATGAAATTGATGACGAGTGCGATGATGCCGATGTTGAGGTCTTTCAGCGCCTCGGGGAGCGCCGGAAAGAGCTTGCCGAAGGTGGTGTGGGTGAGGCTGGTCGCGGCGACCGTGGCAACGCCGGCGAGAATGCCGCAGATGGCGCCGTCGCGCGCCGCCCAATTCCGTGGCATGAGGCTGAAGATCAGCGCCGGAAAGAGCTGGGTGACGAAGCTGTACCCCATGAGGAGGAGGGCGACGATCGTCTCGCCGCCGCTCAGCGTGAAATAGACGGCGATGAGGGCGATGATCGCCACCAGCAGCTTGGCGAGGCGCGAAACATCGGCATCCGATGCGCTCGCCCGCCAGGTGCGGCCGTCGCGGCGATGATGACGAGCGCGCCGTTCATCGGCCCGTCGTCGCGCGGTTCGCCGGATCGCAGCGGAAAATGGCCGCCATAATCAGCGACGACAGCAGAATCCATAGCACGATCCAGGCGAGGATGAACGGCATGCCGAGCACCAGCGGCGTCACGCGGTTGGAGAAGAAGATGCCGAGAATGCCGAGGAACGGCAGGAGCCCCAGCCATCTGACCCAGGCATAGAGGCGATGCCGGCTCGGCGCCGGCTGCGATAGCCGCTGCCGCGGCACGCGGTTCTCCGCCATGGAACGCACCTCGCGCTTCACCTCGATCAACATCGCCTGCCGAGGGCCGTTCCGGCGCGGCGCCGCTGTCACTCGGCGGCGCTTTGCCGTGCCGCCAGCTCGCGCGGCCTCACCTCCTCATAGCGGCCCATCGCGGCGAGGCGCCCGCGCTCCATGACGAGGACGCGATCGAAGCCGCGGGCGAGGTCGACGCGATGCAGGCTCCAGACGAGGCCGCGTCCGGCGAATTCACGGCGGAGAGTCGCCATCAGGCTCGCCTGCGCCGCCTCGTCGAGGATGGCGGTCGCCTCGTTGAGAACGAGGAAATCCGGTCGCTTCAGCACGGCGCGGGCGATCGCCACCTTCTGCCGCTGCGCCGGCGAAAGGCGCATGCCGCCGCTGCCGAGATCGGCGCCGAGCCCGACCTTGACGATGGCGTCGCGCAGGCCGAGAGCGCCGATCACCTCGGCGGCGACGGCGCGCACGCGCTCGCGGGCATTGGCGGCGCCGCCGGCGATCTTGCCGAAGAGGAGATTCTCCTGAACCGTCGCGGCGCCGTTATAGCCATCGGGCGCAAAGAACTCGACGGCATCCCGCAGGGATTCGGGCAGCTCGCGCATCAGCACGTGGCGCGCCGCGACGATGCGCTCCTGCATGGGCGAATCGATGAGATCGAGCCGGTGGCGCGCCGGAGCCAGGAGGAAGGCCAGCGACAGCAGCGCCTCGCGGTCGCCGCGCGGCAGCGCCTCGACGTCGCTTCTCTTCAGCCGCCCGAGAATTGCGGAATAGAGCGGCAGATCCTGCGGGCGGATGAGGCTGAACTCTTCGATAAGGGCATGATCCTGGCGGAGGTCGGCGAAAATCTCGACCATCGTCTCGGCCGCCTTGCGCCCGACCTCGAGCAGATCGCGCAGCAGCCCGAGGCGGGCAAGGAGGCGGAGAATGAAGGGATTGCGCGCCAATTCGTCGTCGGCAAGGCGCGGCCCGATCGGCGCGCCGAAGAGGAGGTTCTGCGCGAGGGTGGCGTTGCGGTTGTAGCGCTCGGGATCGAAGCGTTCGACGAGCTTCGCCATGCCTGCGGCTTCCAGCCTTTCATAGAGCTTGTGCCGCGCGGCGATGATGCGCGGCGCGATCGCCTCGCGCTGCTCGGGCTCGATCCGGCCGCGGAGCCCGAGCGCGTAGACTTCGTCCTCGAGATCGAAGAGGCGCAGAACCTCGGCCATGCGCGCATCGAGCGCCTCGGCATCCGTGACGCCCGCCTGCTCGTAAGCGACAAGCCCGCGCGCGCCGGCGAGATCCGTCATCTCGAGCTCGCCGTCCTTCCCCGCTCGGCGCAATGGCGGATGCCGCAATCCGAGCAGAAGATTTTCCCTGAGGCTCGCCGCGAAGAGGTGGCTCGCCGCACCGACATAGCCGATGCGGCGGCCGCTCACGGCGAGCGGCAGGGCGTTGAGATCGGCCCCGCCGATGGTGATGCGCCCGGCGGTCGGGGCGAGGAGCCGGGCCAAGAGCTGGACGAGGACGTTCTTGCCACTGTCGCTCGGCCCGACAATGGCGACGTGCTGGTCGACCCCGAAGGCGAAATCGAGACCATCGAGGAGGCGCGTGCCGTCCTCGTCGACCAGCACCAGACCCGTCGCGACGATGTCGCCCTCGAAATGCGGAATGCGTTCCGGCTGTTCGAGGAGCAGGCGGCGATCCAGCATCTCGGCGGCCTGGAACTGCTCGATCACCTGCTGGTACTTGATCGCGACATCCTGCTGCTGCTGGTAGAAGTCGAGCAGCTCCTTCCAGGGCGCCGAGAGATCCTTGTAGGCGGCGAGCACGGCGACGAGCGCGCCCAGCGACAGGCGGCCCTCGATGACGAAATAGCCGCCGATCGCGAGGAAGAAGAAGGGCGTCAGCTGGTTGATGAAATTGTTGAGGAACTTGGCGAAGAACTTGCGGTTGTAGATGTCGAAGCGGATCGTGTAGATGCGACCGAGCCAGGCCGAGAGCTCGGCAAGCTGGGCGGCGGCCGCGTCATTGGCGCGGATGTCGACACGGCCGGCGATCGTCTCGCCGATGCGGTCGGCGAGGCTCCGCATCATGCGCACCCGCTCGCGCCCGAGCTGGCGAACCTTGCGCTGCAGCTTCGGTATGACATAGCCCTGCACCGGGTAGAGCAGCACCGCGGCGCCGCCCAAGGCCGGATCCTGGACGAACATGAAGGCGAGCGTCGTCGCCAATGTCCCGGCCTGGAAAATCGGCAAGGCGAAGGCGTCGCCGATGAACTCGCCCAAGGGTTCGAGCTCGGCCGTCACCATGGCGATGACGCCGCCCGCCGAGAGATGGCCGAAGGCCGGCAGCGGGAAGCGGAGGATGCGGTCGCAGAGCTCGAAGCGCAGACGGCGCAGCAGGCGCTCGCCCAACTGCCCCTTGCGCACGTTGATGTAATATTTGAACCAGCCGTTGACGATGACGAGGACCAGAAACCCGGCGCAGAGCACGAGCAGATACGGGATCTGCGCAATCTCGGCGCCCAAGATCTGCCGCGGAAAGTGCTTTCCGCCGATCGCCTGGTTGATGATGACCTTCGGCAGCTCGAGCGAATAGTAGAGGACGGGAAAGGAGAGCAGCGTCAGGACGACGAGGAGGATCTGCTCGCCGAGGCTGTAGCGCAGGACGAAGCGGTAGATCGAAGGTTCGAGCGCGTCGCGGTCGGGCGCGGCACCGGGCAGGAGGCGCATGAACGACGTCAGCGGCAGTCCGCAGGCGAGTTGCGACGGCGCCCGCGAGCGCGATGAGGTCGTTCGCCCTTCGCCTTCGCCATGGCTTCGCTCCATCGCCTTCTGTGTCGGACCACGGGTCAACGGGTGCGGAGGAGCGCTGTTCCCCAAGGGCGCAGCGGCGATCCGGCCCCTCCGGCGATGCCGCTCTCGTCAGAGACGGGCTGCGATATTGGCCGCCATCTCCTCCGGCGCCTCGGCCCCTTCCAGCCCGTCATCGAGGCTCGGCGCTTCAAGATACCACGGGACGCTGATGACGATGAGCTTCGGGCCGCCATGGCGCAGCAAGGCGGCGCGCAGCCGCCGCGCCCGCTGCGTGTGGAGGAGATGCTCCCACCAATGCTGCTTGACGAGCTGCGGGATGAGCACCGCGACGCAGCGGTCGCGGTGGCGTTCTCCGACCTCCTTGATGAAGCGGAGCAGCGGCTCGAAGAAGCGCCGATAGGGCGAGGGCAGCAGCACGAGGCGCGGCGGGTTGAGGCCGGCGGCCCGCGCCGGCTTCTCGACCTCGACGATCCAGCTCCGCCGCATGGCGTTCTGCTTCTCCTCGACATCGGGGCCGCCGAGCTTCGTCAGATGCACGGCGATGACCTCGGAGGAGAGGCTGAGGGCAAAATAGAGCGCCTTCTCGGCCAGGCGATTCCATTCCTCGGTCGGAATCACGATGACCGGCGGCGGCGTCCGACGGAGATCGAGGGGGCCGCTCTTGCGGATCTGCCGCTCGAGCCGCAGGTAATAGCGCTTCACCGTCTTCAGCAGGATGAGCGTGCACGGGATCGCCAGCACCGTGATCCAGGCGCCCTCGCGAAACTTGGCGGCGAGGATGACGACGAGCGCGGCAGCGGTGATGCCGCCGCCGACGGCGTTGACGGCAAGCCTGATGTGGTCGTCGCGGCGCTTCGTCGCGCCGCGCAGCGCCCGGCGCCAGTGCACGACCATTCCCGTCTGCGACAAGGTGAACGCCAGGAACGCCCCGACCGCGAAGAGCGGGATGAGGCGGTCGGTGATGCCGCCGAAGACGAGCAGAAGGAGCCCCGCCGCTCCGGCGAGATAGAGGATCCCGACCGAGTAGACGAGGCGGCGGCCCACCGCGGCGAAACCGCGCGGCAGGAAGTCGTCCTGCGCCACCAGCCGGCAGAGGCGCGGAAACCCGTTGAAGCTGGTGTTGGCGGAGAGCGAGAGCACGGCGAGCAGGCTGGCGATCGCGACATAATAGAACCAGCCGCGCCCGACCACCGCGCCGACGAGCTGCGAGAGAACGCTCTGGTAGCCGGGGCGCGACTGGTCCATCGCGCCGATCGCATAGGCCTGCGCGAGATAGGCGATGCCGGCGAGCAGCAAGGCGAGGATCGACACGATCGCCGCCAGAGTGCGACGGGCATGCGGAACCGCCGGCTCGCGGAACGCGCCGACGCCGTTGCTGACCGCCTCGACGCCGGTCATCGCCGTGCAGCCGCTGGCGAAGGCGCGGAGCAGCAGCCAGAGGCTGATCGTCGCCGTCGCGCCGGGAAGCGGCGCCGGCGCCGCAACCGGCGCCGGATGGCCGGCACTCGCCGCCGCCTTGGCGAGGCCGAGGGCGAGGACGGCGAAAAAGCAGGCGATGAAGAGGTATGTGGGAATGGCGAAGACAAGGCCGGCCTCGCTGGCGCCGCGCAGGTTGACGAAGGTGATGAGCAGCAGGATCGCGAGGCAGAGCTCGAGCAAATAGGGTTGCAGAACCGGTACTGCCGAGACGAGCGCCGCCGTTCCCGCGGAGATGCCGACCGCGACATTGAGGACATAGTCGATCATGAGCGCGGTCGCGGCGAGCAGGCCGGCATTCGTTCCGAGATTCTCCTTGGCCACGGTGAAGGAGCCGCCGCCGCTCGGATAGGCCGCGATCGTCTGCCGGTAGGAAACGAAAAGGATCGCGAGCAAGCCGAGGAGCACGAGGGTGATCGGGCCGATATAGCCGAGGCCGGCTGCGCCGAGCGGCATCAACATCGTCAGCGCCGCCTCGGGCCCGTAAGCCGAGGAGGACAGCGCGTCGAGCCCCATCGCCGGCACGCCGGTCAGGACGCCGATCTTTTCCTTCGCTTGCTCTCGGTTCGCCAGGGTCCGACCGAGGAGAAGACGCAGGAGCTGCACGCCCGAACCTCCGCGCCGCAGAAGCTGCCGCCTTTCACCAACACGAGCACTCCGCGCTTGTTAGCGCCGGCGTCAGGGGTTTCGCCTGGAGATTGGAACGATTGTCACTGTGAATTTCGAGCGAGGAGAAGTATTCAATTTACAGTTTTGCTATAGATCTTTTCCTGATCCCAGCTCTCTTCACACCTCATTAACCATGATCCCGGGAAGATGCCTCTTCGCGGGCGTCGCGCCGCCGCCGCATTCCTCAGACAGAACGGGCTCCGTCTTGCCGATCGTGAAGCGAATTCTTGCCCTGTTCGGCACATCCTGGAAGCCGCTCTGCGTGATCGCGGCACTGGTCATGTGCCAGAAGGTCGGCGATCTGCTGGTGCCGTGGTTCGGGGGGCGCGTCATCGACGCCATGGCGCAGGGGCGGCCGCTGCCGGCCGTTGCCGTCCTCATCCTCAGCGCCTTCACCCTCTGGGTCCTGCACGGCAACGTCCTGCCTTACGTCCTCGGCCGCTACGATACCGTTCGCTTCCAGTTCGTGGCGCGGCAGCGCATCAGCGTCGACGTCATCCGCGCCGTTCTCGGCAATCCCGCGGCACAGCGCGGCGGCAAGGATTCCGCCTTGCAGCAGGCCGTGGTCGAGCGCGGCGAGCAGGTGCTCATCGACTTCATCAACAGCCTCGTCCGCGTCGCCATCCCGGTGACGCTCCCCGGCATCGTCACCCTCGCGGTGCTGTTCGCCTGGTTCCCGATGCTGGGCGTCATCGCCATCGTCGGCGGCCTGCTCGACATGCTGGTGACGCTGCATCTCAACAAGGTCCTGGCCCCGCTCTACGGGCGCTTTCAGCAGCTCGACTACCAGCGCCAGCGCCTCCACACCCGCATCTTCCGCGATCTCGCCGCAATCTTCGCCGGGCGCCGCGAAGCCGCCACGACCGCCGCGTACGACCAGCGCTGGAGCGATTACGCCGCCTGCGGCATCACCGCCAACCTGCGCTATCTCGGCTTCAATTTCGGGCGCGGCTTCATCGTCAACATCACCAATCTCTGCACCTGGCTGGTGGGCGCGTGGTACGTCCATACGGGCGTCTATTCGCTGGGCTTCTTTCTCGCCTCGCTGAGCTGGTCGACCTATGTGCTGAACGTGCTCGGCGCCGCCACGGCGCTGCAGAAGCAATGGCTGGAGACGATGCCAGCGATCCGCGCCTTCTTCGCCGAGATCGACGCGCTCGCCGTGCCGGCCATCGCCATCGTCGAGCGGGCGGCGACGCGGCCCCGCCTCGTCCCTCCGGCGGGACCCGCCGCCGTCACGCTCGACGACACCGAAGCCGAACCTGCGGTGGTTCTGGAACTCACCTGAGGGCGCCGCGCGGGCGCCCGTTCCCTACCGCGCCGCGGCGGGCGACAGCCGCCTCTTCCATCGCCCGCTCGACCGCCTCGTCCATCGACAGCCCCTCCGCCTGCATGCGCCAGAGCTGGTCGAAGATGCCGCCGCGCCGGCGCAGCTCCGCCGGCGCGCCATCTTCGACGACCTTGCCGTCCATGACCACGAGGATGCGGTCGAAGAGCACCAAGGTGGAGAGCCGGTGCGCGATGGCGAGCACCGTGCGGCCGCGAATGAGCTCTTCGAGCGCGCGCTGGATCTCGCGCTCGGATTCGGTGTCGAGAGCCGAGGTCGCCTCGTCGAGAATGATGATGGGCGCGTCCTTCAAGATGGCGCGCGCGATGCCAAGGCGCTGGCGCTGTCCGCCAGAGAGCTTGACGCCGCGCTCGCCGACCATCGTCGCATAGCCGGCCGGAAGAGCGCGGATGAAGTCGTCGCAATACGCGCCGCGCGCGGCGGCATAAACCTCTGAATCATCCGCCTCGGGGCGGCCGTATCGGATGTTCTCGATGACGGATCGGTTGAAGAGCGTGATCTCCTGCGGCACCACGGCGATCGCCGCCCGCAGGCTGTCCTGCGTCACCTCGGTGATCGGTTGGTGGTCGATGCGGATGGCGCCGCCGGCCACGTCGTGCAGGCGCTGCACCAAGCCGACGAGAGTCGATTTGCCGGCGCCGGATGGGCCGACGATGCCGACATGCTGCCCCGCCGGGATGCGCAGCGAGAAATCGTGGAAGACGCGCCGCCCGCCGGGATAGGCGAAACTGACGCGGTCGAACTCGACGGCGCCGCCGAGGGGAACGAGGCTCCGGGCGCGGGCACGATCGGTCACTTCATGCGGTCGGCCGATGACGCGCAGCGCCTCGGCGATCTGGTTGAGGTGCTGCGTCGTCCCGATGAGCGCCAGCGCGAGGTCGCGCGAGCCGTGCAGGATGCGGAAGGTGAGCGCGCTGACGACGACGACGTCGCCGGGCGAGATGCGGCCCTCCATCCACAGATGAACCGCCCAGATCAGCATCGAGCCCGCCATCGCGGTGAGGGCGATGTCGTGCAGCACCCGCATCTTCTCGAGATACATCCAGCTCCGCCGCTGCGCCGCCGCCTCGATGCCGAACTTGGCCTTGAGCCGCGCCTGCTCGCGCGCGCGCGCCGAGAAGGCCTTGACCGCCCAGATATTGGCGACGACATCGACGAGCTCGCCGCTCACGAGATTCGCCTGCTCGGCGTAGCGCTGATGCAGCGGGCGGCCGCGGGCGCCAAGCCAGACGAGGCCGCCGGCGACCAGAGCCACGAAGAGGCAGAGCACGCCCGCCATGCGCCAGTCGACGGTTGTGAAGATGACGAGCGCCCCCAAGAAGTCGGTGCAGGGCGGAATGATGTTCCAGATGAAGGTGCCGATGAGGGCGCCGACGGCGCCGGCCGTGGCCGTGACGCGGTGACCGAGCGCACCCGAGAACTGGTTGCTGAAATACCGCATCGGGTGGCCGGTGAGGTGCCGGAAGAGTTCGAGGCGGATATCGACCCCGGTGGCGACGACGGCGCGGCAGCCGAGCCAGCCGGCGAGGCGCCAGAGGGCGTTCTCGACGACGATGAGGCCGATGAAGAGCGCCAGCGCGGTTTCGGCGCCAGCGACGATCTTCGGCCCGCCCGCCATGGCGTCGACCAGCAGCTTCATGCCGTATTGCACGGCGACGGCGCAGAGCGCGGCGCCGATGACGAGGGCGAAGACGCTGAGGAACAGCGCGAGCCGCCGCCGCCCCAGATAGAGCAGGAAGGCGGCGGGACGGCGGAGATGCGCGGGCGCTTCGCTCATGGCTCGCCGCCTCAATCGGCCGCAGCTGCGAGGCCGAGGCGAGGAGAGCCGAGCGCGGTCCGCTCCGCCGCCAGCTGCGCGAAAATCGCTTGCTGGCGCCGCAGCTCCTCGGCGAGCGGCGCGCAGACGCGCCTTGCGTCGTTCTGCCCGCGGCACAAGAGTCCGACATCGCAATGGCGCTCATTCTCCCAGCCCGGATAATCGAGGACGGGATAGAGGCAAATGCCCTCGATGGGCACGCCTGCCGCCATCGCGGCACGAACCTCGCTGCACACGTAAAAGAGCCATGCCGGGCGGGCGCTGCCCTCGGCGCCGGTCTCGGCCAGGAAGATCGGGCGCTCATAGCGGCGCCAGACCTCGATGAGAAGATCGCTCAAAGGCCGGTAGCGCGGATTGCCGAATTCGACGGTGGGGCCTCCCAGCACCCACTGGTTGTCGGAATAGAAATTGACCCCGACGAGGCCGAGATGATCAGGAGCGCCGCCGAGCTCCGGCGCAAGGCGGCCCGCAAGCATGTCGCGCGCCTCGTATTGGGCGAGATGGTATCCGGCCGCGGCCTCGCGGTCGCGGCGCCGGTCGGAGGCGGGCAGCACGTTGATGAGCGGGTCGGCATGGGCGATGCGCGCGCGCGGATCGGCGGCAGCGATGGCTTCGATCGCGGCAATGGCGGCCCGGACGAGCTGGCGCTTCAGCTCGCCGCCTCGCCCGTGCGCCGCCGGCGCGAACTTTCCCGCATCGCCCGCGGCCCAGGCCCAGAACGAAATCTCGTTGATCGGGCAATAGAACGGGACGTCGTCGCTCTCCTCGCGCACCAGCCGCGCGACGGCTCCGGCAAAGCGCGCGAAGCGGTCGACGAAGCTCGGCGACCAGATGTCGAGGTCGTCCGGCCAGCCATAATGGCAGAGATCCCAGATGACCTGCATGCGCTGCGCGCGCGCCGCCTGCAGCATCGGCAGGAAGCTCGACCAGTCGTAGCGGCCGGGCGCGGTCTCGATCCGGTGCCAGCGCAGCCCGTCCCGCATCGTCCGGATGCCGTGGTCGTGGAGCAGCCGGTAATCGTCCGCCGCGAGGCGGTCATGACCGGTCGCCTCGAGAAGATCGAGCCGGCGGCCGTCGCGGCGGCGCTGCGTCGAGCACTCGAAGCCGCCCAGGAAGAAGCTGCGGAATACGCCGTTATCCGTCATCAGTCCTCCGAATGCTCGCTGGCCGCGCCTTGGCGCGCTCCGTCCTTCAGTCGGCCGCATCCGCTTTGTCGAGCTGCGCGCTGCGCGCGACGAGCGGTGCCGGCTCGGTCGGCGGCGCGACCGGCTGCGCCTCGCCGCTGATGCGGGCATAAAGCGCCAGCGCCTGCGCCACCACCTGGTCCATGTTGTAGTAGCGGTATGTGGCGAGCCGCCCGACGAACTCGACATCGGGAGTCGCGTCGGCAAGCGCTTGGTACTTGCGGTAGAGTTCGGCGTTCTCCGGCCGCGGCACCGGGTAATAGGGGTCGCCTTCCGAGGTCGGAAACTCGTAGGTGATGCCGGTCATCGGATGCTTCTGGCCGGTGAGGTGCTTGTATTCGGTGATGCGCGTATAGGGGATGTCCGGCGCCGGATAGTTCACCACCGCGACCGGCTGGAAGCGCTCCTGCGGCAGCGTCTCATGCCGGAAGCGGAGCGAGCGGTAGGGCAGCTTGCCGTAGCGGTAATCGAAGAACTCGTCGATGGGGCCGGTATAGACGAGCTTGTCGTAGCGCACTTCGCCGGCGATCTCGCGAAAATCGGCATTGAGCATGATCTTGATGTTCGGATGGTCGAGCATGTTCTCGAACATGCGCGTGTAGCCGTGACGCGGCATGTTCTGAAAGCTGTCGGTGAAATAGCGGTCGTCGGTATTGGTGCGGGTCGGCACCCTCGCCGTCACCGCCTTGTCGAGCTGCGAGGGATCGACCCCCCATTGCTTGCGCGTATAGCCATGGAAGAATTTCTCATAGAGCTCGCGCCCGACGCGGCTGACGACGACGTCCTCCGAGGTGCGGATCATCGCCACCTTCTCGGCCCGCGCCGCGAGGAAGGCGTCGACTTCGTCGCAAGTGAGATCGAGGCCGTAGAGCCGGTTGATCGTCGTCAGGTTGATCGGAATCGGCACCAGCATGCCGTCGACCGCGGCGAGCACGCGGTGCTCATAGGGGCGCCATTTGGTGAAACGCGACAGGTACTCGGCGACGCGCGGCGAATTGGTGTGGAAGATGTGCGGGCCATAGCGGTGCACAAGGATGCCGTCATCGTTGTAGTGATCGTAGGCGTTGCCGCCGATATGCGGGCGGCGGTCGATCACCAGCACGCGCTTGCCCATGCCGGCGGCCAGCCTTTCGGCAAGGACGCTGCCGGCGAAACCCGCGCCAACCACGAGGTAATCGAAGCCGGCGCGCCCGGCCCGACGCACCGCCCGGCTGCGCGGTTGTTCGCGCGCGATGCGCCATGCCGAGGCCGCTTCGGCGTGTCCGTTCCCCGTCCCGTTCCGTGCGCCGGTCATTCCATGAGGCCCTTCATCTGCTTCCACGTCTCCTCCCAGGACATCGCCTCGAGCGCGCGGTCGACCGCCGCCAGCCAGGCGCGGCGCTCCGTCCGCCCTTCGAGCGCGGCCGCGATCGCCGCCACGAATTCCGCCGGCCCTTCGGCAATGCGCACCAATCCAGCCTCGCCATAGCTGCGCACGACGTCGGTGATGGGCGCCGAGACCACTTCTTTGCCGGCAGCAAGGTATTCCGGCGTCTTGGTCGGGCTGATGAAGCGCGTCGCCTCGTTGATGGCGAAGGGCATGAAGGCGATGTCCCAGCCCGCGAGATAGGCGGGCAGCTCCTCGTAGCGCTTGCCGCCGAGATAATGGATGTTGGGACGGCGCGGCAGCTCGGCGGGATCGATCTTCACGACCGGCCCGACCAGCACGAGATGCCAGACGGGCCGCGCATCGGCGATGGCGGCGAGGAGGGCGAGATCGAGCCGCTCGTCGAGCACCGCGTAATGACCGATTCGCGGCCGCGGGATCTCGCGCTGGTCGTCGGGCTCGGGGAGCGCGGCGCGCGCCTTGCGGAAATGCGCGACATCGACGCTGCTCGGAAAGGCATGGACATTAGGGTGCCGGCCGCGCTTCGCCTCATAAAGGCTGTAGCCGCCGGTGAAGACGACATCGGCCCGGGCGAGCAATTGCCGCTCGCGCTCCAGCATCGCCGCCGGCGCGCCGCGGAAGGCAGAGAGCTCGTCCATGCAGTCGTAGACGACCTTGCGCGCCGCCAGATGATCCGAGAAGGCGGCGCTCATCGGCGTGTAGTACCAGAGGATCGGCGCCGCGATCGCCTCCTCGGCGAGGAATCCGTCGAGCAGCCGGCGCTGCGCAGCGATCTGCATCGCCTCGCTCTGTCCATGCGGGAGGCGGGGCACCAGAATCTCGACCCCGTGCGTCGTCCGATGGCGCTCGAGCCTCGGCGCCGCCTCGTCGCAATAGACCGGCTCCTCGACATAAAAAACGCGCATCTCGCGCGCGAAGCGGGTCATCAGGTGTTGGGGTCTTTGAAAGACGAAGTGCCAGCGCAGATGCGAGAAGCAGATGAGCGCCGTCTTTTCCCCGGCTCTCGACCGGACCGCCGGATGGGTGACCGGAGCGCCTCGCCCCTCCGCCGAATCAGTACGCGTTGCCGGCGCCGCGCGCTGCTCATCCACGCGATTCCCCTCCTCCGGTTTGATTCGCCTAAAACGAGGAGAGAAACTAGAAGTTCCCGATCGGCGCCAGAGATAATCTTGTCGATTCATGTGATCACTACTTGAGGTTAAATATCATGCTATGTAATCTCCAGACGAATCTGGTCGCTTGTTTCGATGATCTCGGTCATTGGGCGGAGAACGGGCCAAGGGTGGTAATTTATTCCAGTCACGATAAAGTAAACATATGAGGAAAAATGCCCGAACACAGTGCAACGAACTGTTTAGTTGCGACTGGAAACGCCGCCGAGGAAGGCGGCGCCCGCGGCGGCTGGTTCATCGGGCATTTTCTCGATCCCGCTCGCGGCCTGCGCCGTTCCGAGGAGGTCGAGATCAAGTGGGGAACCCATCGCGCCGGCGAGACCAAGCTCGGCTACGGCGCCAACGCGACGGCGACGACTCTGTCGATCCTGGTCGCCGGCTGCTTTCTCCTCGAATTCCCCGAGCTCGGCACCGTCATCCGCTTCGAGCGGCCGGGGGACTATGCCTTGTGGCCGGCGGGGCCCCGTCATCGCTGGACGGCGATCGCCGACAGCGTGATCCTGACGGTGCGCTGGCCGTCGCGCGCGGGCGACCAAATATCGATGCCGGGGACCTGACGCCCCCGTCGCGACATCAGTCACAAAAGGGATCGAGGCCATGACGAGCGCGCGTTATCCGAGCCTCCAGAATCGCGTCGTCCTGGTGACGGGCGGCGGCTCGGGCATCGGCGCCGCCATCGTCGAGGCTTTTTGTGCCCAGGGGGCACGCGTCGCCTTCCTCGACATCGACGAGGCATCAGCGGCCGCCCTGCTCGAAAGGCTGCGCGCCAGCGGGGCCGCCCCGCTCTTCCGGCGCTGCGATCTCGCCGATGTCGCGGCGCTCCGCGACACCGTCGCCGCGATCGCGCGCGAAGCGGGGGCGATCCGCGTCCTCGTCAACAACGCCGCGCGCGACGACCGCCACCGGATTGAGGACGTGACTCCAGAGCTCTGGGACCGCATCATGGCCGTCAATCTCCGTCATCAATTCTTCGCGGCGCAGGCCGTGGCGCCCGGAATGGCGGCGGCGGGCGGCGGCTCCATCATCAATCTCGGCTCGATAAGCTGGATGATCGGCCAGGGCGGCATGCCCGGATACGTCACGGCGAAGGCGGCCATCACCGGCCTGACGCGGACGCTGGCGCGCGACCTCGGGCCGCAGCAGATCCGCGTCAATTCCGTGCTGCCCGGATGGGTCATGACCGAGCGGCAGCTCAAGCTGTGGGTGACGCCCGAGGCCGAGACGCAGATCATGGAACGGCAATGCCTGAAGCGGAAGCTGATGCCGCGGGACATCGCCAGCATGGTGCTGTTCCTCGCCGCCGACGACAGCGCGATGTGCACCAACCAGGGCTATGTCGTCGATGGCGGCTGGGTGTGAAAACGCCGGCGCGCCGCGCCGCCGCTTAACACCTCATTAACCATAACGGCCGAGACTTCCTCTCGGCGATCGCCGGGCGGATTTCTGAATGCGCGCCGCCATCGCCGAGAACCTTCAGGTTCATCGGCCGTCGAAGCCGACCTCGCCAAGAGACGACGGAGTATTCATGCGGCGCGAGATGCTGTCTCTCGACGGAAGGTGGGATTTTGCCTTTTGCGGCGACAAGGCCGTATCCCTCGATGCCGTTGAAGCATGGCGCGAATGCACGGTTCCGTCGCCCTGGCAGGCAGAATTCGCCGATCTGCGCGAGCGGACCGGGCGCGCCTGGTACCGCCGCAGCTTCGAGCTGCCGCAGGGCTGGCTCGACGGCGGCGCGGTGCTTCTGCGCTTCGGCGCCGTCAATTATCACGCGGTCGTGTTCCTCAACGGCGTCGAGATCGGCCGCAACGAGGGCGGGTACCTGCCCTTCGCCTTCGATATCGCCGGCACGCTCCGACCCGGCCCGAACGAACTCGCCGTGCTCGTGACCGCACCCACCGACGACCCGGCGCTCTACCCGGAATACCCCTTCGCCGAGATTCCCTTCGGGAAGCAGAGCTGGTACGGGCCGCTCGCCGGCATCTGGCAGCCCGTCTCGCTCGAGCGCCGCGCTCGCGACCATATTCGGCAGCTCCGCATCTTCCCGCATCTCGCCGACGGGTCGGTGCGGCTCGAGATCGAGTTCGCGCGGCCACTGCCCCGCGATCACGCTCTCGATGTCGAGATCATCGGGCCGGAGGGCCGGCTCGTCGCCGCCGCCAACCGCCTCGTCATGGCCGCCGAGGACCAGGCGAGGCTTCGCATCACGGTGCCCGAGGCGCTCTCTTGGTCACCGGAGCGACCGCGCCTCTATCGCCTCGTCGCGACGCTGCGGCAGGAGGATGACCTGCGCGACGAGGTGGGCGAGAGCTTCGGCTTCCGCACGATCGAGATGCGCGACGGCCGCATCCTGCTCAACGGCGAGCCCATTTATCTTCGCGCCGCGCTCGACCAGGACTATTACCCTGACGGCATCTGCACGCCGCCTTCCGAGGCCTTCATCGAGGATCAGTTCCGCAAGGCCAAGGAGCTCGGCCTCAACTGCCTGCGCTGCCACATCAAGGTGCCGGACCCGCGCTATTACGCGGTCGCCGACCGGCTCGGGCTGCTCGTCTGGAGCGAGCTGCCGAATACGGGCCGCCTCACGGACAAATCCGCGGCACGTCTCGAAGCGACGCTGCGCGGCATCGTCGCGCGCGACGGCAACCACCCGTCGATCATCTGTTGGACGATCATCAACGAGAATTGGGGCATCGACCTCGTCCATGACGAGACGCACCGCGCCTGGCTGCGGCGCACCTATCGCTGGCTGAAAGCGCTCGACCCGACGCGGCTCGTCGTCGACAATTCCCCCTGCCCGCCCAACATCCATGTCGAATCCGACCTGCACGATTTTCACTACTATGCGGCGATCCCCGACCACCGGGCGGCGTGGGACGGTTTCGTCGAGCGCCTGGCCGCGCGGCCGGACTGGACGTACAGCGCCGCGGGCGATGCGCGGCGGAGCGGCGACGAGCCGCTCATCTGCTCGGAATTCGGCAATTGGGGGCTGCCCGACCCGGATGCTCTGAAGGATGCGGCCGGCCGGGAGCCATGGTGGTTCGAGACCGGCCATGATTGGGGCGAGGGCGTCATGTACCCGCATGGCGTCGAGCACCGCTTCCGCGCCGCCGGGTTGGACCGGGTGTTCGGCAGCCTGCGGAAATTCGTCGAGGCGGCGCAGTGGCAGCAATACCGCGCCCTCAAATATCAGATCGAGGCGATGCGCCGGCGGCCCGAGATCGCGGGTTACGTCATCACCGAATTCACCGACTGCCACTGGGAGTCGAACGGCCTGCTCGACATGCGGCGCAACCCGCGCGTCTTCCACCACGCTTTGTCTGCGGTCAACGCCGACACCGTCATCGTGCCGCGCTGGGAGCGCCTCGCCTACTGGTCGGGCGAGGCGGTCGCCATCGCGCTCGCCGTCGCCGAGGGCGGCGGCAGGCGCATCGCCGAGGCCGAGCTGCGCTGGAGCCTCGATGCCGCCGGCTGCGGCGGGCGCGAGGCGATCCGGCTCGAACCCGGGGCCGCCCCCGCCGGCGCCGCGCGCTTCACGGCTCCGGCCGTGCTCGAGCCCGAGATCCACAGGATCGAATTCGAGCTCGACTCCGCCTCGGGAATTCTGGCGACGAACCATCTCGACCTCGCCGTGTTTCCCGCGCGCGATGCTCGGCGCGCCGCCGGCATCTCCGTCTGGTCGCCCGAGGATGCGCTGCGCCAGCGCTTCGGCGCCCTCGGCTATGTGCGCGCGGCAACGCCCGAAAGCGCCGATCTCATCGTCGCCCAGAGCTTGGATGATCGCCTCGCGGGGCTCATTCGCCAGGGCGCCCGCGCGCTGCTGCTGTGCGATGCGGCGATGGAGCTGCAGCCGGTCTTCCCGCATTGGCAGCAGGTCCGCGCCGTGCCGCGCCAGGGCAGCATGTGGCTCGGCGCCTGGGCATCCTCCTTCTCCTGGCTGCGGCGGGAAGGACCCTTCGCGCGCATTCCGGGCGGCCCGCTCATCGACCATGCCTTCGACCGCGTCATTCCGAACCACGTGATCGCCGGCTGCAACAGCTGGGACTTTCAGGCGCGCGTCCACGCCGGGATCGTGGTCGGCTGGATCCACAAGCCCGCCGCTCTCATCGTCGAGCGCGACTACGGCCGCGGCCGGCTGGTCGCGACGACGTTCCGCCTCACCGAGGATGCGCCCGGCGCCGATCCGACCGCGACCACCCTTCTCGATGCCCTGGCCGAGCTCGCGCAGAGGCCGGCGCCGGCGCGGCGCGAGCGGCGCGAAAAGCTGCCGCTGCCGGCCTGACCCCTTTTCACGCACCTTTCTTTCCTGGCCACAGGAGAACCTTCGATGCCGGACGGTCGGAGCTTTGTCGGCCCTCGCCTCGAAATGTGGGGCGGAGTCGAAGCCAGCGTCGTCCGCCGCCAGGGCGAGGAGGTCGATCAGATCAGCCTCTCCGGGCATCATGACCGCTTGCGGGACATCGACGACTTCGCCGCCCTGGGCCTTGCCGCGATCCGCTACCCGGTACTGTGGGAGCGCGTCGCGCCGGGCGCCCTCGACGATGCCGATTGGCGCTGGACGGACGCCCGGCTCGGCCGGCTTCGCGAGCTCGGCGTCCGGCCGATCGCCGGCCTGCTCCATCATGGCAACGGGCCGCGCCATACCGAGCTGACGGCGCCGGATTTCGCCGAAAAATTTGCCGCCTACGCGGAGCGCGTCGCGGCGCGCTATCCCTGGCTCGACGCCTACACGCCGATCAACGAGCCGTTGACGACGGCGCGCTTCTGCGGGCTTTACGGCCATTGGCATCCGCATGCCCGCGACCAGCGGACCTGCCTGCGCATCCTCGTCAACGAGATCAATGCGACGCGGCTCGCCATGCGCGCCATCCGCCGGATCAACCCGGATGCGCAGCTCGTGCAGACCGAAGATCTGGGCTTCGCGCACAGCACGCCCCGCCTCGCGCGCCAGGCCGCCTTCGAGAACGAGCGGCGCTGGCTCACCATCGACCTGCTGACAGGACGCGTCGGCCGCGACCATCCGCTCTGGTCCGCTTTCGTCGAAACCGGCCTCGAAGCCGAGCTGGAGGCGATCGCCGCCGATCCCTGCCCGCCCGATATCTTCGGCATCGATCACTACCTGACGAGCGAGCGCTTCCTCGACGAGCGCGTCGAGCGCTACCCCGATCGTCATCCGGCGCGGGGGGAGATCGGGCCTTACGCCGATGTCGAGGCGGTCCGCGTCGTCGCCGACGGAGTGAAGGGTTTCGAGCGCTTGGCCGCCGAGGCCTGGTCGCGCTACCGCCTGCCCCTGGCGGCGACCGAGGTGCATCTGGGGTGCAGCCGCGAGGAGCAGCTTCGCTGGCTCTCCGAGATCTGGGAGAGCGCGCAGCGCCTGCGCGGCAGCGGCGTCGATATCCGCGCCGTCACCGCCTGGGCCCTCCTCGGCCTCTACGATTGGAACAGCCTCCTGACGAAGCGCGCGGGCTTCTATGAGCCCGGCGTTTTCGACCTCCGCGCGCCGCGGCCGCGGCCGACCGCGCTGGCCGCGCTGGTCCGTCGCCTCGCGACCGGCGGGAAAGCCGATCACCCGGTCCTCGATGCGCCGGGCTGGTGGCACCGTCCGGACCGCTTCACCTACGCGCCGGCCCACCTCTCTTCCCCCTTCGCGGCGCCGGGCGTGCAATCGCCGCCGGTTCGCCACCGCCACTCCCGTCCCCTGCTCATCACCGGCGGCGCTGGCGGCTTGGCGAGAGCCGCCGGCCGCCTCTGCGCGCGCCGCGGCCTTCCCTTTCATCTGCTGCCGCGCGCGGTCCTCGACGCCGCCGAGCCGACGGCGGTCGCGGCCGCCATCGCCGAGCTCCGCCCCTGGGCCATCCTCAACGCCGCCGGCTTCGCGCATCTCGACCGCGCCGAACGCGAGAGCGAGCGCTGCTGGCGCGACAATGTCGGAGCGGCCGATGTGCTCGCTCGCCTATGCGCTGCCGGCGGAATCGCCCTGGTCAGCTTCTCCTCGCACCTTGTCTTCGACGGCGCCAAGCGCGCTCCCTATCTCGAGGAGGACAGCCCAGCGCCGCTTTCCGCCTATGGGCGCGCCAAGGCGGAAGCCGAGCAGGCCGTGCTCGCTGCTTGCCCCGACGCGCTCGTCATCCGCGCCGGCCCGCTCTTCGGTCGCGCCGATGACGACGACTTCCTCGGAGAGGTGCTGCGGCACCTGGCGCGCGGCGGCGATTGTCGCGCAGCCGAGGATGTGACGGTATCGCCGAGCTACGTTCCCGATTTGCTGAACGCCGCGCTCGACCTGCTCATCGACGGCGAGACCGGGATTTGGCATCTCGCCAACAAGGGCGCGACGAGCTGGGCCGAGCTGGCGCGCGCCGCCGCCGCGCGGGCGCGCCTCGATGGCGCGCGCATCCACGGCGTTGCCGCGGCAGCCCTCGCGCTCACCGCGGCGCGCCCCCGCTACAGCGCGCTCATGTCACAACGCGCCGATCTCATGCCGTCGCTCGACAGCGCGCTCGACCGTTACGTCGCGGCGCGCAGCGCCGAGATCGCGGCCGAGCCCGCCTCCGCCCCGGCGCCTCTCGCCCGCGCCGCGGGTTGGCGATAGCGCGCCGCTGCGCCGGCGCGCGGCGCGCGCCCCCATCATCGCCGCGTTCAAGCATCGTTAAGCCTGGACGCTCATACTGCGCGATGAAGGGAAACCCGGAGGTTCGATGGAGATCGACTGGCAGATCGTCGAGAAATGGGCGACACGGATCGCCGCCCATGACCTCGCCGATCTGCGGCGCGTCTTCGGCGACAAAGGGGCGCGCGGCCCCGAGATCATCTGGCAGCCCGACCCCGAGCAGCTCTTCGCGCCGCAGCTTCGCTTTCTGCACGATTACTGGTCGATCCTCGCTGCCGCGCGTCCGATGCCGATCGCTTGGGAGATCGACCCGCTCGAGATGAAGCCGGCCCTCGGCTATGTGATGCTCGTCGACCTTGTTCGCGGCGGCGAGGATTTCCGCTATCGCCTATATGGGAGCCGCGTCGCCGCGATCTCCGGCTTCGACGTGACGGGACGCCTCGTCTCCGAGCACCCGGCAAGCGCTTACATCATCGAATTCACCCTCGCGCTCTACCGCGCCGCCTTGCGGCGGCGGCTGCCGGTCTTCAGCGCGCACGGCCCGCCGGCGACGCTGCATACGGCGGCCTGGCACCGGCTCGTCCTGCCGCTCGCCGACGCCACGGGCGAGGTCATGCGCTTTCTCGTCGGCATCGTGCCCATTGCCTATAACGGCCGGCCGCTCTGATCCGGCCGGGACGGGCAGATTGATTTTCCTGAGCGCCCGCGCGATCGGCAGTTGCGCCGCGATGTGCGAGAGAGTATCAGCCATCTTGAACGGCGGAAGGCCGCCGGCCAAACGACAGGGGCTGGGACGATGAGCAAGAAGACGCTGGTTGACGTGCTGGCGAAGAAAAACGGACTCTCGATGCGCGACGCGGGTGCAGCAGTCGATCGCATCATCGAGACGATCCAGAGAGAGCTGAAGAAGAACCAAAGATTCTCGCTGCCCGGCTTCGGCACGTTTTCCGTGAGCAAGCGCGGCGCCCGCACCGGCCGCAACCCGCGAACCGGCGAAGCGATCAAGATCAAGGCAAGCAAGAGCGTCCGCTTCAAGGCGGGGGCGACGCTGAAAGGCGGACTCTAGACTAAAGAGGGCGGGCGAGGCGGGGCGCCGACCCGCCTCGCCCCGTCGAGGCCCGCGCTCTTCTCCCCGCGCGCAGGGGCGGGAGCGAAAGCCCGTCTTCGGAACCGGCGTTCGGCGGCGCGCTTAAGGCTTCGCTAAGCCTCGAAGCCTAAGGTGAAGGTCAACGGAAGCCGCGCCGATGACCATCCTCGAAATCGCCGTCTACGCCGCGCTGCTCGGCGGCGCGTCGCCCGTCACCTGCCATCTCGATGAAGCGGCCGTCGCCCGCTGCTCGAACGGCCTCGATGCCGAACAGATCTCACGGCGCGAGATTCACTTCTCGAACGGGGTCACCGTCCATCGCGAGGGCGATGCGTTCCCGGCCTTCAGCAACGGGCTGAAAGCCTGGTGGGGCAGCTCCGGCTGGCTGCAGTTCAGCAACGGCATCGGCATCCGTCGCCTGGGTCCCAGCGAATACGCCTTCAGCAACGGGCTCGTCTGCGGCACCGAATTGCCCGATTTGATCGACTGCGTGCGGCAACGGTCCTCGGCCGCACCGTGAGAACGAGGGTGGCCCGCCCCAACAAGACTATGCGCCGCGGCGCAGGCGATCGATCAGCCCCGAAAGCATGAACCCGGCGGCGACGAGGCCGATCAGCGGCACGAGGATGACGAAGGCGCCGAAGAAGAGCGCGAGCGTCGTCACCGAAAGCGCGCCGACGGCGAAAGCGGCGAGTATGGCCGCCAAGAAGCCTGATGTCGCCAGCGGGGCGCGGCGGCCAGGGCGCATGGCGATGAAGATTCGCTGACCGCCGCCGCGACGCCGGTGCGCCGGGTCGGGCGGAATGATCTCCGGCTCGAGGCGTGGCCGCTCGACTCGCCAGTCGTCGTTCATGTCGCGATATCCCATGGCAGTGCTTCCCGACCCTTTATGTGTGTTCGGCAGGGCGCCACCACAACGGCGAGCGGGGATGGCGGGAGCGGGCGCCGAATAGAATAGCGCGGAGCCGCCAATAGCGGCGCCGGCAGAAAAGAGGGAGAGCGCATGAATCGGCGTCATCTTCGGACGGCTCTCGGCGGCGCCATGATGCTCGCCTGTGCCGGATGCGTCGTCGTCCCGGCCGCGCGTCCCGTCGTCGCGAATGCGCCGCCGCCGGCGCAGCCCGAGTGCCGCGAGTTCGAGCAGACGGTCATGATCGGCGGCCGCCCGCAGCAAGCCTATGGCACGACCTGCCGCCAGACGGATGGAAGCTGGCGCCTTGCGCGCCGCCCCCTTGCAGCCCCGCCGCCCCCACCGGCCGCATACTACCCGGCCTATGCTTCCCCGGTCGTCCTCGTGCCCGTGGGGCCTCCGCCCGAGGGTGCCGAGCACAAATAGCGGGCTCCGCTTCGCTTGCTACGCCGCGGCCAGCATCGCCTTCAGCGCGCCCGCCGCCTGCTCGATCCGCTCGCGGTGCAGGCCCTTGATCGGAAACTCCGCCCCGACGACCGAGCTGAGGATCGCATTCGTGCGCGCGAGCCAATCCTTGACTTCGGCCGCGCCGTCGCCGGCGCGCCGGCGTTCGATCAAATCATCGCGCAGCGCGACGAGGCGGCGAACCGCCTCCGCGACGGCTTCGCTCAGCTTCTCCGTCCGCTCATCGAGGCAGGCTTCGAGCGCCGCCAAGGCGGCATCGCCGCGCCGGCGCAGCGGCGCCATCAGCTCGCCCATGCTTGCCGCCTCGCGGATGCGCCGCCGCGGACCCCGCGAGGCTGCGTCATCCGGAAATAGTCGGTCGGCCGCTTCGCCGAGGCGTTGCCCGCCTTGAGAATAGCGACGCGCATCAGCAAGCCGCCGGCGAGGACCGCGACGGAGGCCAGAAGCGACAGGCGGCGGGCGGAAGCTCCCGGCCCGCGGCTCAGTCCATAAAGAACGAGCGGCGCCGCCTCGCACAGCGCCGCGATGCCGAGACTGGCGACCGAGCTTTGCGGCGGCAGCCGCCCCTCTCCAGCGAGGGAGAGAGCCAGCTCGGCGCCGCTCGCCGTCATGGCGATGCTGTCGAGCGCGGAGCAGGTCTCCGCCTCTCCGGACAGGCGCTGGCCGAGCGAGAGCGCCGCCGCGCCCGTCGCCATCGCCGAACTCGCAAAGCGCGCGCCGAGGAGCCGCGGCTGCGCCGCCCAGAGGGGCGTGCTCGTCGCCGCGAGGAGCGCCGCCGTATAGCTCGTCATGCCGGCGCCGGCGAGCGCCGCCGGAACGCCCGCGATGCGTCCCACGACCCGCAGCCCCGGCAGGCTGCCGAGCGCCGCCAGGGCGCTGAAGGCGCCGAAGCTCATCAAGATGTAAGTCCCGATCGACATCGGCGAGGTCTTGCGGAAGATCCGGAGCATGTTGAGGAAGCGCCCCGGCCGATGCAGGTCGATGATGAGGAGCGGGCCGCCGATGACGGCGCCCGCGAGGGCGACGAGACGGCCGCGCCGCACCAGCCCGGCGGCGGCCGGGGGACCCAGCAGATCCGCCACCGTCGCGATGATCTGCGCCGCGCCGGCGAGCCCGCCCGTGAAGATATAGAGACCGACGAGCCATCCATAGGGGCTGGGCTTCAGCGCCGGCAAGCCATAGTAAGTCTCGCCGGCGTAGCGCCGGAAGAGAGGCGGCCGGCCCGCCTCCGGCACAGCTTCTCGCGCGCGCGCCGGCAGCAACCGCGGCGCAGCGTCGAGCGCCCCCTCGCCCGCCCGACCTCGCCGCGCCGTCACCGTGATGGTCGCATCGCTCGCCATCGCTCCCTCCCTTCAGCGCCGCGGCGCCAGCAGCGCGATGGCGGCCAAGGTGAGGCCGGCGATCGTCGCGAGGCCCGATCCGAGACTCGGCCCGATGCGCCTCGCGCCGCGCGAAGGCGCGGCCGGCAGATTGTAGACCTCCGGCCGGTCGGTCAGCAGGAAGAAGGCATGGAGATGCCGCAGATCGCCAGTGGCACCCGGGGAGCCGGGAGCGCCATAGAGATAGGCCTTGGTCGCTCCCTGCTCATGCAGCGCGGCAATCCGCCGCTCGGCCCGCGCATGCAGCTCGGTCAGCTCTCCGAACTGGATCGAATCGGTTGGGCAGGATTTGGCGCAGGCCGGCTCCAGACCGCCTTTGAGCCGATCATAGCAGAGCGTGCATTTATGCGCCTTGCCGTCGACGGTGCTGAGATCGATGACGCCGAACGGGCAGGACGGCACGCAATAGCCGCAGCCGTTGCAGATGTCCTGCTGCACCACCACCGTATCGAATTCGGTGCGGAAGAGCGCGCCCGTCGGGCACGCTTCCTGGCAGGGCGCATTGTCGCAATGCTTGCAGACATCGCTCATCATGAGCCAGTTGCTCTGGAAGGGCTGGAGGCGGGTATCCGGCCCGCCATTCGTCCTGATCTTCTCGATGAAGGCGACATGGCGCCAGGTGTCGGCCGAGAGCGCGCTCGTATTGTCGTAGCTGCGGCCGGTGAGGCCGAGATTGTCCGCCGGCAGCGCGTTCCACTCCTTGCACGCGACCTCGCAGGCCTTGCAGCCGATGCAGAGCGTCGTGTCGGTGAAGAAGCCGTAGCGCTTTCCAGCCTCGATCCGGACCCCGGCGGTCAGCTCCGATTCGTCGGGGATGACGCCGGGCAGAAAGGAGTTCTCGTGCTCCAGCGCGCGCGGATGAACGGTCACAGCTTCTCCTCTCTCCGACCCGCGCGGCCCTAGGCCGGCATGGCAAGGCGCCCTTTGCGCAGATTGCAGGTCAGCGCCTTGTTCTCGTGGATGCTGGTATTGGGCTCGCCCACGACGCTCGTCAGCGCGTTGGCGATGTCGCCCCTCGCATAGCCCGACCAGCCGAAATGCCAGGGCATGGCGAGCTGGTAGATGCGCCGGCCGTCGATCGTGAAGGGGTGCAGGCGTTCGGTGACGAGCGCTCTCGTCTCGATCTCGCCGCGCGCCGTCGACAGCACCACCCAGTCGAGATTGGCGATGCCGAGCTCTTCGGCGAGCTCCGAGGGCACTTCGACGAAGCCTTCGGGCTGCAGCTCAGCCGTCACCGGGACGGAGCGCGTCGGCGTTCCGCCCGAATGATGCTCGGTCAATCGGTTGGTCGTCAGCGCATAGGGAAAGCGCGGATCGCCCGGCGCGTGGTAGGCATTGTCCGAGCGCTCCCACTTCTTGGCGACGGGATTGTCCTGCTGGCCGTAGAGCGCATTCCTGACCGGCGATTCGACCGGCTCGTAATGGGTCGGCAGCGGCCCGTCCTTCAGCCCTGATGGCACGAAGAGCGAGGCCCTGCCATCGGCGATCATGATGAAGGGGTCGCCGCCGCCGAGCGCCTCCATGCCGGTCGGATGCTTCGACCATTGCGGCTCGTAATCGGGCGGCTTTCTCTCCTCGAAATCGACGGCATCGTGCCCGACCCACTTGCGTTCGCCCTCGTCCCACCAGACGAGGCGCTTGCGCTCGGACCAGGGGCGCCCCGCCGGGTCGGCGGAAGCGCGGTTGTACATGGTGCGGCGGTTGGCCGGCCAGGCGAAACCCCAGCCGAGATGCGTTCCCGGCCCGCCGGGTCCGTCCGCCTTGCGCGAGCGGGCGCGGTTCTCGCCCGCCTGCGGAAAGATGCCGCTGTAGAGCCAGGCGCCGCAGGCCGTCGAGCCGTCGTCTTTCAGCGCCTGGAAGCTCGCGACCTGCTCGCCGTCGGCGACGGTGTAGCCGTTCATCTCCATCAGCACGCGCTCGGTATCGGGCTCGCCGCGCTCATCAGCGATCGGATAGTCCCAGGTCAGGGCCTGGAGCCCTGCATCCTTGGCCTCGCCGCTGCCCGCATAAAGCTGCTTCAGGCGACGGCCGAGCTGGAAGATGAACCAGGATTCCGACCGGCTGTCGCCGGGCGCGTCGACCACCTTGTCATGCCATTGGATGAGCCGGTTGGTGTTCGTGAAGCTGCCCGCCTTCTCCGAGGCGAGCGAGGCCGGCATCAGGAAGATCTCGGTCTTGATGTCCTCGGGGCGCAGCTCGCCGCGCCGGACCAGCCGGCCCTTTTTCCAAAAGCTCGCCGTCTCGGTCTCGGCGATGTCGCGGACGACCAGCCATTCGAGCTTGGCAAGGCCGCGCTCGACGAGGTCGGAGTTGCTGCCGCCCACCACCGGATTCTGGCCGAGCATGAACATGCCGCGGATCGAGCCGTCGCGCAGCGCCAGCGTCATCGGAAGCTGCGAATGGTCGCCGACGATCTTCGGGAGCCATTCGTAGCCGAACTGGTTCGACGCGGTGGCGTGCTCGCCATACCACGCCTTCAGCAGGCTGACGGCGTATTTCGGGAAGTTGTGCCACCAGCCGGTCGGCGTCGTCTCCGCCTTCGAATAGGCGTCTAGGGTCTCGTGCGGCTTGCTCGCATGCGGCTGCGGGAGATATGTGGGCAGCATATTGTAGAGCGTCGGCACGTCGGTGCTGCCCTGGATGCTCGTGTGGCCGCGCAGCGCCAGCACGCCGCCGCCGGGGCGGCCGGTATTGCCGAGCAGCGCCTGAATCACGGCGGCGGCGCGGATCATCTGAACGCCGGTGCTGTGATGCGTCCAGCCATTGGCATAGGCGATGGCGCCGGTCTTGTCGGGCCCGGAATTGCGCGCCATGGTCTCGGCGATCTCGATGAACGTCGCCTGCGGACAGCCGGTGATCCGCTCCACCATCTCCGGCGTGTAGCGCGCGTAGTGGCGGCGCATGATCTGGTAGACGCATTGCGGATGCTGCAGCGTGAGGTCGCGCGGCGGCGGCCCCTTCTCCATCCGCTTCGTCTTCTCGCTGAAGGATTCGCTGGTGAAGGCGTGGTGCTCGGCGAGCGAGGACGGCACCGCCTCGCCCTTGTACTGCCAGCTCGCATATTCATAGGCGCGCTTCTCGGCGTTCCAGCCCGAGAAGAAGCCGTCGCGCTGCTCGGCGTCCTGGAACGAATCCTCGATGATGGTCGCGATATTCGTGTAGTGCAGCGCGTAGTCGCGGAACCAAAGGTCGTGTTCGAGGATGTAGCGGATGATGCCGCCGAGGAAGGCGATATCGGTCCCCGTCCTGATTGGTGCGTGGATGTCGGCGAGCGCCGAGGTGCGCGTGAAGCGCGGATCGGCATGCATGATGATCCCGCCCGCTTCCTTCGCTTTGAGGGCGAAGCGGAAGGCGATGGGATGGCTCTCCGCCATGTTGGATCCCATGATGAGGATCCAGTCGGCCCGCGCCAGATCCCATTCGGGCATCGTCGCGGCGCCGCGGCCATAAGTGGCGCCGAGGCTCGGTACCGAGGCGCTGTGGCAGACGCGCGCCTGGTTCTCGATCCACACCATGCCGAGCCCGCCGCAGAAGAGCTTCTTGATGAGGTAGTTCTCTTCATTGTCGAGAGTGGCGCCGCCGAGCGAGGCCAGGGCGAAGGTGTGGTTGACGCGCTTGCCGTTGGGCAGCGCCTCGACGAAGCTCTCCTCGCGCGTCCGCTTCGTCAGATAGGCGATGCGGTCCATGGCCCAGTCGAGCGGGCGCTCTTCCCAATGGTCGGAGTGCGGGGCGCGATAGAGCACGCGATTGAGGCGGAGCGGGCTCGTCAGCAGGCCGAAGGTCGCGGCGCCCTTGGGACAGAGCGTCCCTTCATTGATCGGGCTGCGCGGGTCGCCTTCGACATGGATGAGCCGTCCGCCCTTGGCATAGACGAGCTGCCCGCAGCCCACGGCGCAGTAAGGGCAAATGCTGGTGCCGATGGTGTCGGCCTCTTCGAGGCGCGGGCGCAGCCTGCGCGATTGCGTACTCGCCGCCGCCGTCGAGCGGGCATCCGCGCCGGCAAGCTGACGCGGCAGGGACCAATCGCGCAGGAAGCCCGCGACCTCCGCGCCGAGGCGGCTCCGTTCCATGGGTCAAGACCGCTCGACGACGTCGACGCACTCTGCCGCGCCGGCGATGAGGCCTTCGGCGTCGGGATAGGCGACGCAGACGCGGCGCTGCGAGCGCGCCAGCCCTTGCAGCTCATCAAGCCGCAACCGGGCGCGATGGGAGAGAATGAAGAGGCGCTGGGCGCCATTGTCCGCCGCGAGCCGAAAGCGATCTTCCTGGACGAGGGTGACGGTTCCTGTCTCGGTCTGCATCGGGCCCGCCGAAGGATCGGTGTCGTCGATCGGGCGAACGCCGCGGCGGGCCGAAGGCTCCATTCGCCTGGCGGGCCGCCTCGAGCTTCATTGATCTTCATGAACTCTTGTTCATGGAACGGCAAAGCTCCTGCAATGCGCGGCGTGCTTTCTTCAGCATGGGACGAGGCCGGTGGATTGGCCTCGGCAATCGATGCGGAGGAAACGAGCCATGGCGGAGAGGCCCGGGATCGGCGCGCGGTGGGAAGCTTATCGGCCGTCCAAAGCGGTATGGTTCTGGTCGTGCATCGCCTGCGTCATCGCGACGATCGTCATCGGCTTCACCTGGGGCGGCTGGGTCACCGGCGGCACTGCTGCGCAGATGGCGAGCGCCGCCGCCGACAATGCCAATGCGAAGCTGGCGGCCGCGTTCTGCGTCAACCAGTTCGAGAAGAGCCCCGACGCCGCCGCCAAGTTCGCGTCGCTGAAGAAGACGGACAGCTGGGAGCGCGACGACTTCATCACGAAAGGCGGCTGGGTCACCTTGCCGGGCGTCAAGGAGCCGATCTCCGGCGCCGCCGATCTCTGCGTCCAGCAGCTCATGAGCACGAAGCTGCCGCCGGTGAAGGCGGCGGTCGCGGGCTGACCCGCGCCTGCTTCGGCTGCGAAGGTCGCTGGTCTTTGGCTAGAGCGGACGGCATCTGTTGCACCTTGGCGGCGGCTGCGCTCGGGGTATTCTTGGCAGCCGCCGCCCCGCCCGGCAGCGCCGCCACGGCCCTCCCCGCCGCCCTGGACGCCGCCGCACGCTGCGCCGAGCTCGCCGATTACAATCGCCTGACCGGGATCGCGCGCCGGACCTTCCTTGCCGATTGCCGCGCGTCCAGCAACGCGCAGCCCGCGGCGACGGGGGGGACGCGGTACATCCCCGCGCCGATCGACGATCCGCTGCGCCTCGGCGCAGGGAGGCTCCCGCCCGCGAAAATCGAGGCGCGGCCTGCCGATTGAGCCCCTTCGAGGAGCTCGCGCAAGATCTTGATTCGGATGGCGGCACTTGCCATCTGGACGTCAGGCGCCGGAGGGTCGCGCATGGTGCGGGCCGTCGCGCAGCGCCATCCCGTGCCTGACAGGGGCGGGATCCAAGCGGAGTGCCTCAATGGACTTCGGTCATTTCACCGAACGGGCGCGCGGCGCCGTCCAAGCCGCGCAGATGCTGGCCCTGGCAAAGCGCCATCAGCAGCTTCTTCCCGAGCATCTCGTTCTTGCCCTCATCGATGACGGCGAAGGCCTTGCCGGCCGCATCGTGCGCGATGCCGGCGGCGATCCCGACCTCTTGAAGAGCGCCGCCGAGGAGGCGCTGCGCCGTCTGCCGCAAAACGCCGGCGACGAGCCGCATCCCATTTTCATGTCTCCGGCCCTTGCCGGCGTGCTGCAATCCGCCGTGACGGCGGCGCGCGCTGCGGGCGACCGCTTCGTCACGGCCGAGCGCCTGCTCGAGAGCCTCGCCAGCCAGAACGGCGCGCTGCGCACCATCTTCACGCAAGCCGGCGTCGATCCGGAAGGCATCACGCGCGCTGTCGAGAGGCTGCGCCAGGGCCGCAAGGCTGACGCCGCCTCGGCCGAAGAGGGCTGGGAGGCGCTCGGCAAATATGCGCGCGACCTCACCGAGGAAGCGCGGCAGGGCCGGCTCGACCCCGTCATCGGCCGCGACGACGAGATCCGCCGCACCATCCAGGTGCTGGCGCGGCGCACCAAGAACAATCCGGTGCTGATCGGCGAGCCCGGCGTCGGCAAGACCGCCGTCGTCGAGGGCCTTGCTCAGCGCCTCGCCGCCGGCGATGTGCCGGAAGGGCTGAAGGATCGGCACGTCCTCGCCCTCGATCTGACCGCGCTCCTCGCCGGGGCCAAGTTCCGCGGCGAGTTCGAGGAGCGCCTCAAGGCGGTGCTGGCCGAGGTGCAGGCGGCCGCGGGCCGCATCATCCTCTTCATCGACGAACTGCATAATCTCGTCGGCGCCGGCCGGACGGACGGCGCCATCGACGCTTCCAACATGCTGAAGCCGGCCCTGGCGCGCGGCGAGCTGCGCTGCGTCGGCGCGACGACGCCCGATGAATTCCGCCGCTATATCGAGAAGGATGCGGCGCTCGCCCGCCGCTTTCAGCCCGTCACCGTCGAGGAGCCCTCGATCGACGACGCGGTCTCGATCCTGCGCGGCATCAAGGGCAAATACGAGGTCCATCACGGCGTCCGCATCACCGACGCCGCGATCGTCGCCGCGGCCCGCCTCTCCAGCCGCTACATCGCCGACCGGCGGCTGCCGGACAAGGCGATCGACCTCGTCGACGAGGCGGCCTCGCGCCTGCGCATGGCGATCGACAGCAAGCCCGAGGCGCTCGACGCCGTCGGCCGCCGCGTCGCCCAGCTCAAGATCGAGCGCGAGGCGCTGAAGGCGGAGTCTGACGAGGCGTCGCGCGAGCGGCTCCAGAAGCTCGAAGGCGAGCTCGCCGAGGCCGAAGCGCGGCTCGCCTCGATGGAGGAGGCGTGGCGCGCCTCGCAATCGCGGCGCACCGAAGGCCGCCGTCTCAAGGAGGAGCTCGACCAGGCGCGCACCGCCCTCGCCCGCGCTCAGCGCGAGGGCGATTGGGCGCGCGCGGGCGAGCTCACCTACTCGATCATACCCGATCTCGAGAAGCGCCTCGCCGAGGCGGAGGCGCGGGCGGAGACCGCGCGCGAGGAAGTGACGGCCGCCGATATCGCCGCCGTCGTCACGCGCTGGACCGGAATCCCCGTCGACCGCATGCTCGAAGGCGAGCGCGACCGCCTGCGCGACATGGAGAAGACGCTGAGCGCACGCGTCGTCGGCCAGCGGGAGGCGGTGCGGGCGGTCGCGAAATCGGTGCGCCGCTCGCGGGCGGGGCTCAAGGACCCGCGCCGCCCGACCGGCTCCTTTCTCTTCCTCGGCCCGACGGGCGTCGGCAAGACCGAGCTCGCGAAGGCGCTCGCCGCCTTTCTCTTCGATGACGAGAACGCGATAACGCGGCTCGACATGTCGGAATACATGGAGAAGCACGCGGTGTCGCGGATGATCGGCTCGCCGCCGGGTTATGTCGGCTATGACGATGGCGGCTCGCTCGCCGAGCGCATCCGTCGCCGGCCCTACCAGGTCGTGCTGCTCGATGAGGTGGAGAAGGCGCATCCCGACGTGCTCAACATCCTGCTGCAGGCGCTCGATGACGGGCGCCTCACCGACGGGCAGGGCCGCACGGCCGATTTCCGCCACGCGATCCTCATCATGACCTCCAATCTCGGCGCCGAGGCGCTGACCGCGCTCGGCGAGGACGAGGCGGTCGACGCCGCGCGCGCCGAGGTCATGGAGGCGGTGCGGCGGGCCTTCCGGCCGGAGTTCCTCAACCGGCTCGACGACGTCCTCATCTTCCGTCGTCTCGGCCGCGAGCAGATGGCGCGCATCGTCGACATCCAGCTCGGGCTGGTCAACGAGCGCCTCGCCGAGCGCGGCATCACGCTCGAGGCCGATGCGGCGGCACGGCAGCGTCTCGCCGAACTCGGCTGGGATCCGGCCTTCGGCGCCCGGCCGCTGAAGCGGGCGATCCAAGGCCTCGTCGAGGATCCGATCGCCGAGCGCATCCTCGACGGCACGGTCGCCGACAAGGCGGTGCTGAAGCTGTCGGTGCTCGACGGCCGCCTCGCCCTCGACGGCGTCGGCGTCGAAGAGGACCGGCCGCAGGGCTTCAAGGCGCCTGAGCGGCCGATGATCGGCTTCGCCCTGCGGCCGCAGGACGCCCTCGTGCGCTGAGGTTGTCGGGCGCCGCTACTCCCGTCATTGCAAGCCGAAGGCGAAGCAATCCATCTCGCCGCTGCATGGATTGCTTCGCTGGCGCTCGCAATGACGTCGTGACGAGCGAGCGCACCCGCGCTTCTCACCGCTCCGGCAGGGTGGCCCGCGTGAATTCCTCGATATAGTCCATGAGCGCGTCCGAGGCGGCGGCGGCGATCTCCGGCTCGCCGGCGGCGATGGCGCGGGCGATCGCGGCATGAAGGCGCGCCGCGCGCGGCATGTCCGCCACTTGCTTGTAATGGATGTACCAGAAGCGCCGGGAGAGGCCGTGCATCAAGGCCATGGCGCCGGCGGCGAATTCGTTGCGCGCGGCCTTCAGCGACAGGAGGTTGAACTCGCGGTCGAGCCGCATGAAGGTCGTGTCGTCGTTCTCGCGTCCCGCCGCCTCCATGCCGTCGCCGATGGCGGCAAAGCGCGTCCGCTCGTCGAGGCTGGCGCGCCGCGCCGCGCAGCGGGCGACGAGGCGCTCGACCTCGCGCCGCGTCTCGACGAGGCGGAGCTGCGTCTCGATGCTGATGTCCGAGACGACGAGGCCGCGGCGCGGCAGGACGAGAATGAGCCGCTCGCGCGCGAGGCGCTGAATGGCCTCGCGGATCGGCGTCCGCCCGAAGCCGGTGCGCCGGCACAGCGCCGCCTCGGAAACGACGGCGCCGGGCGGGATCCGCAATGTCACGATCTGCTCCTCGAGCGCGCGGTAGGCGCGGTCGGCGAGGCTCTCGACCTCTCCCGGCGTTTCGATCGCAGGCTCCTGCCGCGTCTTTGCCGCCGCTCTCATCCCGGTCCCCGCCTCAGCGGCGGCCGACACCGCGCGGGTCGTTGAAGCTGGAGACGCCAGTGCCGCGATAGAGGATCTGCGCGTTGCGCTCTGTGACCTGCCGGTGGAGCGCCAGCATCGCCGGATCGAGATCGGCGGTGGGGCACGGCTCGAGGACGAAGTGGCCATGGCGGTCGGCGCCGCGCACCAAACTGGCGCTGTCCTTTCCGGCGAGCTGTCGCACCGAAGTCGGGATGTAGCGGATGGCGAAGCCGATCCGACGGTCGCCGGAGAGATTGGGCGGAGAGCCATGCACGAGGCGCACATGGTGGAGAGAGATCTCGCCTGGTTCGAGGGTCAGCGTCACCGCTTTGGCGGCATCGACGGGGACCGTGATCTCCTGGCCGCGCGTCAGGAGATTGTGCTTGGCGAAGGTGTCGCGATGCGGAATCTGGTCGCGCTTGTGCGAGCCGGGAATGACTTGCATGGCGCCATTGCCGGCATGGGCGGCGGTGAAGGCGACCCAGGCGGTGACGACGTCGGGCCGGCTGAGACCCCAATATGTGGAGTCCTGATGCCAGGAGACGAAGGCCGGGTTCTGCCTCTCCTTGATGAAGAAGTTGCTGGACCAGCAGAGGAGGTCGGGACCGTAGAGATCCTCGACCGCATCGAGGATCACGGGATGACGGACGAGATCGGCGAGCCAAGTGAAGAGGAGATGCGATTTGTGGCGGAGGTCGCCGCCGATCGGCCCGCCGGCGCAGGCTTCGTAGGCTTCGAGGCGATGGCGGAGCTGCTCGGCCTCCGCGGGCGACATCACCCGCAACGGCGCGATGAAGCCCTCTTCGCGATACTGCTCGATCTGGGCCGGCGTCAGGATCTTCGGCATTTCAGTCTCCCTCTTCAGTCGCGACCCTGTCGCGACTTTGCTTCCGGGAAGAGCCACATGGCGAAGATCATGAAGGCGCCGAGGCCGAGCGCGACCCACGGCGTCACCGGCTGCCCCGCCGCCTTCTGAAAGAAGTGAACGGCGATGGCGACGATGGCCACCACGACCGAGAGCGGCAGTTTGTATTTCGCCGGCATGGCTCCTTCCTCGCTGGCGCCGCCGGAGGGCGGCTTGACCGGGTTGCTTGATCGGGACTATATATCACTGATATATCAGCCGCGAGCAGAGAATGCGCAGGAGCAGGGCCGAATCTGCGAGCCGCAACGACGAACGCGCTGCCGTGGCGTTGCGGGGCTGGCCATGAAGACCTATCGCGGCGAGCGGACGATCGACGGCATCAAAGTCACGGTCGACGGCCAACCGCTGCCGACGCACGAGGAGGTGCGGCGCTTCTCCGCGCTCGGCTTCGAGTGGAGCTATGAGGGACTAGAGCCGGCGCAGCTCGCCCTTGCCATCCTCGTCGACCATTTCGGCCGCCCCGAGCCGGCGCTCGAAACATGCGACCGGTTCATGCGGAACGTCGTCGCCGGTTTCGGCAATGAGTGGGAGCTGACGAGCGCCGAGATCGCGGCCGCTGTCGGCGCCGCGCCTTGAGGGAGGAAGCGATGGAACTCGCCGTAACGCCGATGAGCGAACGCCAGCGCGCCTACCGCGCCGAGTACCGGGCGCGGATCGCCGGCTGGTATGACGGCTTCGTCCATGTCGCCGTCATCTACATCATCGGCCTCGCCGCGCTCTTCATCTATGTCAGCAACATCCGCACCGTGGCCTGGTGGGAGTGGCTGACCGTCCCGGTCGTCTTCCTCCTCTGCAACATCTTCGAATGGTATCTGCACCGGCACATCATGCACCGGCCGCAGCGCAGCCGCGCGCTTCGCGCCATCTATTCGCGCCACACTCTGCAGCACCATCAGTTCTTCACCGACCGCGAAATGCGCTTTGCGGACGCGCGCGACTGGCGCGTCACCTTCTTCCCGCCCTACGCCATGGTGGTCTTCATCCTGATGTCGATCCCGCCGGCGCTCGTCCTCGGCTGGCTCCTTTCGCCCAATGTCGGCTGGCTCCTCATGTGCACGACGACCGGCATGTATCTGACCTACGAGTTCATGCATTTCTGCTGCCACATCGAGGACAACGCCTTCGTCCGCCACTGCCCCTTCGTCAACACGCTGCGCCGCCACCACGCCGCGCACCACGACCAGACGATCATGATGCAGCGGAACATGAACTTGACCTTCCCGATCGCCGATTGGCTGTTCGGCACCTCCGATTTGGATCGCGGGCTTTGGGGCCACCTCTTCAACGGCTACGAGACGCGCTATGTGAAGCCCGCGCGGCCGCGCACCGGGGCGGTCGATCGGGGAACCGCCATCCAAGCTTCCTAATATCGCGCCGCCAAGGCACTAGACTGGCTCACCCCCGCCCCGTCGCCGCCACGGCGCGGCGGCGGAGGGTCTCGGCGCCGATGATGATGAGAGTGACGAGGACGAGGATCACCGTCGAGACGGCGGCGAGAGTCGGGTTCACCTGGAGCAGGAGGTCGTTCCACATCTGCCGCGGCAGGGTCGAGGTGCTGCCGCCGGTGATGAAGAGCGCCACCGTCAGATCGTCGAAGGAGGTGATGAAGGCGAAGAGGAAGCCGGCGGCGATGCCGCCGCGGATTTGCGGCAGGGTGATGCGGAGGAAGGTCTCCAGCTTGCCGGCGCCGAGGCTCCAGGCGGCCTGGTCGAGGCGCTCGTCATAACTCTTCAGCACCGCCATGACGGTGATGACGACATAGGGGACGGCGAGGATGGTGTGGCCGAGCACGAGGCCGAGACCGGTGCCGACGAGGCCGAGCCCCGCATAAAGATAGAAGAGAGCGACGGCGATGACGATGCGCGGCAAGATGAGCGGGGCGAGGACGAGCGCCAGGATCGCAGCGCCGCCGCGAAGGCGCTGGCGGACGAGGGCGAAGGCGGCGGCGGTGCCGAGCAGCGTCGCGAGAACCGCCGTTCCCGAAGCGACGAGAAGCGAGCGGATGGTGGCGTCGACCCATCCGGGCGATCCCAGATATGTCGCATACCAGCGCAGCGACAGGCCCTGCGGCGGAAACTCGATGAAGCGGCCGCCGGTGAAGGACACCGGAATGACGAAGAGCGACGGCAAGCAGAGAAAAGCGATGACGAGAAGGCTCGCCGCCCAGAGCGCGCCGGCGGCGAGGCGCGGCGATGGGCGATCATGGCGCGGCGGCAGCAGCCGCTCGCGGAGCGCGCCCAGCGCGTCGCCCATGCGGCCGAGGAGCGCGATCAGCCATTCGCCTGCCGCGGCGCCCGCGCGCGCGAGGAGGCCCGGCTGCGCGCCGCCGGTCGAGCCTGCCGCATCGCTGCCCCCCGACAGCGTCGAGAGGCCGAGCAGGCGGTCATAAACGAGGAAGACCAGCGCCGAGGCCGCCAGCAGCCCGACCGAGAGAGCGCTGGCAAAGCGCCAATTGAGGAGCTCCTGCACGACCGAGATGATGACCTGCGAGATCATCGTCTCGCGGCGGCCGCCGAGCAGGGCCGGGGTGATGAAGAAGCCGAGGGCTGTGATGAAGACGAGGAGCCCCGCCGCCGCGACGCCCGGCAGCGACAGGCGGAAATAGATGCGCCAGAAGGCCTGGCCGCCGCGCGCGCCGAGAGTGCGGGCGGCGGCGGGAAGGCGCGTGTCGATGCCCTGCATGACGCCGAGCATCGCCATGATGGCGAGCGGCAGCATGGCGTGGACCATGCCGATCATAGCTCCGGTCAGGTTGAAGATCAGCGCCGCCGGGGCGTCGATGACGCCGAGCGCTTGCAGCAGTCGGTTGATGGCGCCGTTGCGGCCGAGAAGGATCATCCAGGCGAAGGTGCGGACGAGGAAGCTCGTCCATAGAGGCATGAGCACCAGCAGCGTCAGCGTGTCGCGCGCCCGCGCCCCGCAATTGGCGAGGAGGTACGCCACGGGGTAGCCCGCGACAATGGCGAGGAGCGTCGTCCAGCCGGCGATCTTGAAGGTGACGAGGAGAGTGCGGAAATAGACCGGCGTCGTCGCGATATGGGCGTAGTTGGCGAGAGTGGGCGCCCCCTGCGGGTCGACGAAGCTCAAGACCAGGATCCGCGCCACCGGGTAGACGAAGAGCGCGAGCAGGAAGAGCAACAGCGGATAGACGGGCCAGGCCTGCACCCAGGCCGCTTGTCGGAGCGGCGGTCCTGCCGATGCGGGCAGGCGCGGCTTCATCGCGCGCCGGCCGCCGTCGGCAGCACAACCATATGCTCGGCGTTCCAGCCGAGCCGCACCGCCTCTCCCGGGCGCGGCAAGCCGCCGAGACCCGGCGTCAATTGCTTTGCCGAAAGCACGGCGCCCCCGGGCAGCGCCACGAAGAAGCGGGTGACGCCGCCGACGAAGACCGTCTCCTTGACCTCGCCCGCCGCGACATTGTCGGCGTGCTCGCCCGCGGCGAGGAGCCGCACATGCTCGGGGCGCAGGACCAGCCTGACGCGCTCGCCCGCTGCGAGATCGCCGCCGCCGCGGACGCAAAGGCGCAGCCCGCCGGGCCCGTCGAGCAGGCTCGGATCGCCGGGCGCCGAGACCACCGCGTCGAGAAGGTTCGATTCGCCGAGGAATTCGGCGACGAAGGTGCTGTGCGGGCGAAAATAGAGCTCGGCCGGGGTCCCGAGCTGCTCGATCCGGCCGTTGTTCATGAGGCAGATGCGGTCCGACAGCGACATCGCCTCCTCCTGGTCGTGCGTGACGTAGAGGATGGTGATGCCGAGCCGCGCGTGCAGATCCTTGATCTCGAGCTGCATCTGGTCGCGAAGCTGCCGGTCGAGCGCGCCGAGCGGCTCGTCCATCAGGATGATCGACGGCTCGTAGACCATGCAGCGGGCGAGCGCGATGCGCTGCTGCTGCCCGCCCGAGAGCTCGCGCGGCAGGCGCTTTGCCACATGCGGCAAGCGCACGATGTCGAGCACGCGCGCCACCGCCGCCGCGATCTCGCCGGCCGGCAGGCGCCGCATGCGCAGCGGGAAGGCGATGTTCTCGAAGACGGTGAGGTGCGGGAAGAGCGCGTAGTTCTGGAAGACGATGCCGATGTCGCGCTTGTTGGGCGGCGCGTATGTCGCGAGCCGGCCGTCGATCCAGATCTCGCCGCCGCTCGGCGGAACGAGGCCGGCCACCATCATGAGGAGCGTCGTCTTGCCCGAGCCCGAGGGCCCGAGCAGGGTCAGGAACTCCCCCTCCCCGAGATCGAGGCTGGCATCGGCGAGCGCCGTGACCGGGCCGTAGGTCTTGCTGAGGCCGCGGACAGAGAGCTTCGGCTTTTTCCGAGGCGGGGATGTTGGATCGGGGTTCGGAATCGATTGCCTCCCGGCTGGCATCGTCGGCGCGAGCCGCCGGCGAAGCAATCCAGTCCAGGGGCTGGATCGCTTCGCGCTGCTCGCAACGAGGCGGAAGGGCGGAGCGGCCGAGGCTGTCCTCTCAGCTCAAGAGCCAGGCGTTGAAGCGCTCGATCGCCTTCTCCTTGTTCTTGCCCCACCATTCCGTGCTGGACTGCACGAGCTTCGGGAAGTTGTCGGGCGCGGTCGGCAGGTATTTCGCACGCTCCTTTGGAATGTAATCATAGGCCTTGGGATTGGTCGGCCCGTAGGAGAGCTGCGAGACGAACTCGGCCTGGCGCTTGGCATTGGCGCAGAATTTGATGAAGCGCTTGCCGATATCGGCCATCGGCGCGCCTTTCGGGATGACCCAGCCTTCGAGGGCGTAGATCCCGCCATTCCATTCGATCTCGACGGCGCCGCCGGCGTCGATCACCACCTGGGCGCGCGCGTTCCAGGTCGGCAGCATGTCGACCTCGCCGTTCTGCAGCATCTCGGTCGTCTGCGCGCCGCCGGTCCACCAGACGTCGACATGCGGCTTGATCTCGTCGAGCTTCTTGAAGGCGCGGTCCATATCGATGGGGTAGAGCTTGTCCTTCGGCACGCCATCGGCCATCAGCGCCTCCTCCAGCGTGTCGATCGGATGCTTGTGCATGGCGCGGCGGCCGGGGAACTTCTTCACGTCCCAGAAATCGGCCCAGCTCTTCGGCCCGTTCTTGCCGTATTTGTCGGTGCGGTAGGCGATGATCGTGCAGTAGAGATCCTGCCCCATCCAATCGGGCTTGTGCGCCTCCGGCATGATCTGCGCCATGTCCTCGCCGCTCCAGTCGAGCGGCTCGAGCAGATGCTGCGGCGAGAGCTCGTAGACATCGGCATCGGTCGCGATGACAACGTTCCAAGTATAGGTCTTGGTCTCGACATTGGCCTTGATCTCGACCGACGGATAATGCTGGCGGGCGATGTGGTTGATCTTGACCCCCGCCTCCTTCTCGAACGGCTTGATGAAGGCGGCCTCGCAGGCGGGCGACCAGGCGCCGCCGGGATCGGCGACCGTCATCACCGCCTCGGCGAAGGCGCGCCAGGGCATGGCCGAGGCGGCGAGCGCCGCCGCCGATCCGGCGAGGAGCTGGCGCCGCCCCATGGCGTAGCGCGACGGGTCTTTCAACAGCTTGGGGTCGATCATCGGCGTTTCCTCCCTCTTCGGCCGCAATCCGTCCTCTCCCGCGGAATTTGCCGTTGATTATGGGCCGGCCCCTGCCGATGATCCAGCGGTTCGGCAGAAAGGCTCCGCATGACGCTTCCCGCAGCCCGCGACAACCGCGCCGTGAGCATCGCGGCCCGCATCGACCTCGCCGCCGCCTTCCGCTGGGCGGCGCGCCTCGACATGCATGAAGGGGTCTGCAACCACTTCTCGGTGATGCTGCCCGGCGGGCGCTTCCTCATGAACCCGAAGGGCGCGCATTTCGCCCGCATCAAGGCGAGCGATCTCATCGTCATCGACGAGGAGGGCAAGACCCTCGAAGGCACCGGCCGGCCGCTCATGACCGGACACACCATTCACACGCGCATCCATCTGCGCCATCCGGCCGCGCGCGTCGTCCTCCACCTCCACGCGCCTTACTCGACGGCGCTCACGGCGATGCGCGGCGTCCGCCTCGAAATGGTGCATCAGAACTCGGCGCGCTTTCTCGGCGAGGTCGCCTATGACGACCACTTCAACGGCATCGCCGTCGCAACCGAGGAGGGCGAGCGGATGGCGGCGGCAATGGGCGGCAAGCGTATTCTCTTTCTCGCCAATCACGGCGTCATCGTCATCGGCGAGAGCGTCGCGCGCGCCTTCGACGATTTCTACTATCTCGAACGCGCCTGCCGCGTGCAGCTCCTGGCGATGCAATCGGGGACGCCGCTCAGCGTCATGCCGGAGGACGTCGCCCGCATGACGCATGCGCAATGGGGCAACGTCTCGGCCAATGCCGAGCTGCATTTCGCGGCGATGAAGGAGATCCTCGACGCCGAGGAGCCGTCCTACGCCTCTTGAGCGCGCCCCTTATTGCGGGCGGAGCAGCTGCGGCGGGTGGCGCACGACGGTGCGGCGGCCGCGCTTGAAGACGGCCAGCGGCTCGCGGATCTCGGCCACGGCCTGCTCGGGCGTCTGCGCGTCGATGACGACGATGTCCGCCGGATTGCCGATGGCGAGGCCGTAATCCCTAAGGTTGAGCAGCCGGGCCGAGCGCTGGGTCAGCATGGCGAAGCATTCGCGCAGGCGCGGCGCCTGGCTGATCTGGAGGATGTTGGCCTGGAGGTTGGCGATCCGGATCAGCGAGCAGTCGCCGAAGGGCGTCGCCGGGTTCAGCACGTTGTTGGTCGAAAGCGAGCAGTTGACGCCGTGCTCGACGAGGAAATTGGCGTCGGCGACGCCGCGCGGGACGGCATGGTCGCGCTCGCGCCCCATCAGGAAGAGATCCGTCGCCGGCAGCACCGTGACGGCGATGCCGACATCGGCAAGACGCCGCGCCATCGCTGCGAGCTGATCGGGCGGCATCGCCGACAGTTTCGTCATATGGCCGACGGTGACGCGGCCGCCGAGGCGGTATTCCTCGGTGAGCGCCGCGACGAGGTGAATGTCCATCGCCTCGGGCGTGCTGCCGAAATCGAGGTGAATGTCGACATCGACGTCGAATTCGCGGGCGAGCGCGAAGATCCGGCGGATCTGGCCGGCGGCGTCGGTGTCGTAGCGCGGCGCGCCGCCGATCACCTTGGCCCCGCGCCGCAGCCCCTGGACGAGGAGCTCGTCGGTACCGGGATAATTCGTCAAGCCCTCCTGCGGGAAGACGCAGAGCTCGATGTCGATCGCCCAGGCATAGTCGCGCTGCAGCGACTGGATGGCATCAAAGCCGCGCATGCCGATCGCCGGGTCGAGCTCGACATGCGTCCGCATCCGCGTCGTGCCGTGCAGAATGCACTGCTCCAGCGTCTCGCCGGCGCGGCGGCGGACGTCCTCCACGGTGAAGAGCTTCTTCACCGGCGCGATCCGCTTCACCTGGTTCGACTCGCGCCCGACCTCCGGCGCGCAGCGGTCGATGATCCGCGACTTGTCGAGATGGATGTGAGTCTCGACGAGGCCGGCGCAGGCGAGCCGACCGCCGGCTTCGAAAATCTCGGCATCGGCCGCGAGACCGCGAGCAATGGCGGCGATGCGGCCGCGCTCGACGCCGATATCGACCGGCTGCTCTCCCGCCTCCCGGCCGAGGCGCACATTGCGAATGACGAGGTCCATGCGCGTCCGCTCCTCCCGTGCCGTTCCCCCCGGTCCGACGCTACTTCACCCGCAGATCGCCGCCGGGGCAAGCCTGTCGAGACGGATGACGGGCCCGATCCGTCACCGGACCCGTGCTCGACAGCCCATGGACCGGCTGCTAGTCTTTTTTCGGTGCGTGCCTTGCACGGGTAGTGTCGGACAGGAGAGTCGAGCCGGAAATTCGAAGGGGGGAATCGTCATGACATCGATCGCCATGGGGGCCGATGCGGCCGCCGGCCAGAATCGCAAGGCCATTCTTGCGGGCGTCATCGGCAATGTCCTGGAATGGTACGACTTCGGCGTCTACGGCTATTTCGTCTCGACCATCTCGCAGCTCTTCTTTCCCTCCGACGACAAGCTGGCCTCGCTGCTCTGGACCTTCGGCGTCTTCGGCGTCGGCTTCGTCATGCGGCCGGTGGGATCGATTCTTTTCGGCATCTATGGCGACCGTCAGGGTCGGCGCAAGGCGCTGAGCGCCGTCGTCTTCCTGATGGGCTTCTCGACCCTCGCCATCGGATTGCTGCCGACCTATGCGCAGGTCGGGCTCCTCGCCCCCTTCCTGCTCGTCGTCGTGCGCCTGCTGCAAGGCCTCTCGGCCGGCGGCGAATGGGGCGGCTCGACCGCCTATATCGTCGAGTTCGCGCCCGAGGGAAAGCGCGGCTATGTCGGCTCCTGGCAGCAGGTGAGCGTCGCTGCCGGCTTCCTGCTGGGCTCGCTCAGCGCCGCCTTGCTGAACCAGGTGATGAGCCACGAGACGCTGACCGCCTGGGGTTGGCGCATTCCCTTCATCCTCGGCATCGCCGTCGGCGCCCTCGGCGCCTATTTGCGCTGGCGTCTCGGCGACACGCCCAAATACGCCAGGATCGAGGAGGCGGGCGAGGTTTCGCAGGCGCCCTTGCTGGAAGCGCTCCGCACCTATCCGCGCGAGACGCTGACCATCTTTGGCCTCACCATGCACAACACCGTCGCCTATTACATTCCTATCATCTACATGACGAATTTCATCGTGAATGTGGGCAAGATCCCGCATTCGACGGCGCTGTGGATCGGCACGACCTGCCTCCTCGTCTTCGTCATCATCATTCCGATCTGGGGCGCGCTCTCCGACCGCATCGGCCGCAAGCCGTTCCTTTTGCTGTCCTCCGGCGGTTACATCGTCCTCTCCTTCCCGCTCCTCTGGATGGCCTCGACGGGCAGCGTCGCGCTGGCCTTCATCGCACAGCTGACGATGATCGTCTTCCTCTCCTTCTTCTCGGGCCCCTGCCCCGCGGCTTATTCGGAGATCTTCCCGACGCGCGTGCGCTACACCGCGCTCTCGATCGGCTACAACATCGCGGTCGCTGTCTTCGGCGGCTTTGCCCCGTTCATCTCGACCTGGCTCATCGGCGTCACCGGCTTCAACCTGGCGCCGGGCTTCTATCTCACGGCGGCAGCGATCATCACCTTCGGCTTCGTGCTCAGCATTCGCGAGACCGCCTTCACGCCGCTGCGGTGAGGCGGAAACCGAAGGCCCGTCATCGCGCCGCGCGGCGCGATGTGGCGATCGCGGAGCCGGCCGGAATGGGCTGGATGGCGCGGCTGCGCGCGCCATGACGAAGGGAATTCTGCGCGCGGCGCCGTTCGCTGATCTCGGTCAGGAACGCGCCGCGCTCTCCGGGGGAACCGCATGCTGCCGCCCAAAGACCGTCTGACGATCTGCTTCGCCCATGTCGCCTACCAGTTCCAGCAGCGCTTCGCCGCGCGGGGGACAGGCATCGCCTCTTTCGAGCTGCGCGAGCGCGGCGAGCTCGACCGCCGCATCGGCGAGGCCGATGTCCTCGTGATCTCGGGGCTGTGGCACGACGGCCTCGTCGAGGCGGGGCGGCGCCTCCGCTTCATCCAGTCGATCGGCGCCGGCGTCGACCAGTTTCCGCTCGCGGCGCTGAAGCATCGCGGCATCCGCCTCGCCAGCGCCAGCGGCGTCAATTCCCGCGCCGTCGCCGAGCACGCGATGGCGCTCATCCTCGCCACGGCGCGCCGCCTTCCCGAGGCGCGCGACAATCAGAAGCAGCGGGTGTGGCGCGGCATGATCGGCGATCTGACGCGGCGCGAGGACGAGCTCGGCGGCAAGACGCTGCTGATCGTCGGCCTCGGCCGCATCGGCGGGCGCCTGGCGCAGCTCGCCGCGGCCTTCGATCTGCGCGTCGTCGGGATCCGCCGGAATCCCGCCGCCGGCGCCAACGGCGCCCATTCCGTGCACGGCTTCGGCGAGCTCGCAACGCTGCTGCCGCAGGCCGATTTCGTCGCCCTCGCCTGCCCGCTCACCAAGGAGACGCAAGCGCTGATCGACGGTACGGCGCTGTCGCGCATGAAGCAATCCGCGATCCTCGTCAATGTCGCGCGCGGCCGCGTCGTCGACGAGGAGGCTCTCATTGCCGCCTTGAAGGCGGGCCGGCTCGCCGGCGCCGCGCTTGACGTCACCGTCGAAGAGCCGCTCCCCGCCGCCTCGCCGCTCTGGGACATGCCGAACGTGCTCATCACGCCGCACACCGCCGGCGAGACGCGGCGCTATGAGGACAACGTGCTCGACATTCTGCTCGACAATCTCGAGCGCCAGTGGCACGGCGAAACCGCGCTCCGCAATGAGGTCGTCTGAGCGCCCGATCTCGGGCGAGCGGCGGGCGAAACCCCGCTTGCCGCCGATCCCGGCGCACCGCGCCGGCTGATCCCATGGCGGAGCCGATCGTCGAATATCAGGGCGTCGGGCTCCGCTATGGCGCCTTCCGCGCGCTCGACGGCGTCAGCGAGACCGTGCATCGCGGCGAGCGGGTCGTCCTCTGCGGACCGAGCGGCTCGGGGAAGAGCTCGCTGCTGCGCTGCACCAACGGGCTCGAACGCTTCCAGGAGGGCGACATCCTTTTCGAGGGAATGAGCCTCCGCGCCTGCCGCAACCTGCCGCTGCTGCGGACGCGGATCGGCATGGTCTTCCAGCAATTCGACCTCTATCCGCACATGACTTGCCTCAAGAACCTGACCCTGGCGCCGATGAAGGTGCTGGGCTGGTCCAAAGCCGAGGCGGAGCGCAAGGCGCGAGCGCTGCTCGACCGCTTCGGCATCAGCGAGCAGGCGGCGAAATATCCGGCGGAGCTGTCCGGCGGCCAGCAGCAGCGCGTCGCCATCTGCCGCTCACTCATCCTCGGACCGCAGCTCATGCTCTTCGACGAGCCGACCTCGGCCCTCGATCCCGAGATGATCGGCGAAGTGCTGCAGGTGCTGAAAGAGCTGGCGCGCGACGGCATGACGATGATCATCGTCACGCACGAGATGCGCTTTGCCCGCGAGGTCGCCACGCAAATCCTCTTCATGGATGCCGGGCGCATTCTCGATCGCGGCACGGGCGAAACATTCTTCGCGCGGCCCACGCATCCGCGCACGCGGCAATTCCTGGCACGAATACTCGCTTGAACGAAGGGAGGGGAAAGATGAGCGAAGCGAAGGGCATCGGCCGGCGCGGCCTTCTGGGGTCGCTCGGCGCCGCGGCGGCGCTCGGCCTGTCGCGGCAGGCCGCGGCCGAGACGGCGCCTTGCGCCGAGGACACGCTCGACCGCATCAAGCGCAGCGGCGTCTTCAATCTCGGCGCCCGGCAATCGACGCCGCCCTACGGCTATGTCGACGCGCAGAACAACTGGACCGGCTTCGCGACCGAGATCGCGCAGGCGATCCATGCCGCCGTCGAGCGCGAGCTCAAGGCGAAGATCAAGCTCAACTACGTTCCGGTGACGAGCCAGACGCGGATCCCGCTGCTCCAGAACGGCACGATCGACATGGAGGCGGGCGCCACGGTGGTGACGCGCAGCCGCGCGCGGATCGTCGACTTCACCGTGCCGCATTTCCTCACCTCGACGGAAATCATCGTGCGGGCGACGAGCCCGGTGAAGAGCCTCGCCGATCTCGCCGGCAAGCGCGTCGGCGTGCCTCAAGGCGGGCTCGAAGAGGCGCTCTACCGCGGCCTCAACCAGTCGGGGCGCCTCAACCCCGCCGTCGCCATCATCGGCTTCCCCGACCATCCGCAGGGCTTCACCGCGCTCGGTACCGGCACGATCGATGCTTACAGCTCCGACGGCCCCATCCTCTTCGGCATGAAGGCCAAGGCCGCGAACCCGGCCGACTGGCGGGTTTTCGACCCCGGCGCCAACGTCTTCCTGCAGGCCTTTCCGATCCGGCCGGAAAGCTCGCGCTTCAAGAGCATCGCCGATGTGACCGTCGTCGAGATCTTCGCCGACGGCCGGTGGAACGCGCTCTACGAAAAATACTTCGGTCCCCACGGCGTGGCGCCGTTCGAGAAGACGCCGGCCCTCGCAGCGCTGGCGCTCATGAATGCCTGGCCGGCCGATTGATGCCGCAGCAGATCGACTGGTCGGTCCTGTGGCGGCCGCCCTTCGGCGAGATGGTCGTCGGCGCCGTGCTGACGACCCTCGAACTCTCGCTCGTCTCCTGGGCCTTCGCCCTCATCCTCGGCGTCGCCATCGGAATGGCGCGCGCGGCGCCGCTGCGCGCGGCGCGCCTCCTCGCCACCGCCTATGTCGAGCTCTTCCGCAACATCCCGCTCCTCGTCCAGCTCTTCTTCGTCTACTACGTCCTGCCGCGGCTGCTGCCGGAGCCGCTGCGGCAGGGCTTGTTCCGCCTCGGCTGGGAGCCGGCGAGCGCGGTCCTCACGCTCGCGCTCTACACCTCGGCTAAGATCGCCGAGCATGTCCGCTCCGGCCTCAACGCCGTCGGCCGGCCGGTCCAGCTCGGCGCCCTCTCGACCGGCCTCACCTGGCTGCAGGCGCAGCGCCACGTCGTGGCGCCGCTCGTCCTCCGCACCATCGTACCGAGCCTCGCCTCCGAATTCGTCACCGTCTTCAAAAGCTCCTCGCTGGCGATGACGGTAGGCGTCGTCGAGACCTCCTATCTGACGCAGCAGCTCGGGCTCCAGACCTTTCATTGGATCGAAGCGAATACGATGGGGATCGCGGTCTATCTCGTCTGCGCCTGGAGCGTCGCGCTCTTGATGAGCCTCGTCGAGCGCTGGAGTCGCGTTCCCGGGGTGCTCGGCCGGCGGACGCTGCCCTGATGGGGTGGGCCGCGCTCATCCAGCTCGCCTCGGCGCTCCTCTGGATCAATCTGCGCCTGACCTTGACGGCCATCGCCATAGCCCTGCCGGTCGCCTGCCTCTTCGCCCTGGGGCGTCTCTCGCGCCTGCCCCTCCTCTATTACCCCCTCACCGCCTATGTGAATGTGCTGCGCAGCAGCCCGCTTCTCATGATCATGTTCTGGGCCTACTACACCGGCCCGATGATCACGGGCTCGCCCGCCAGCGCCTATATGGCGGCCCTCATCGCGCTTGCCGCCTTCGAGGCCGCGTATTTCACCGAGATCGTCCGCGCCGGCATTCAGTCGATCGCGACGAGCCAGCGCCGCGCCGCCCTCGCCACCGGGCTCAGCCCCGCGCAGGCGGCGCGCTACATCATCCTGCCGCAGGCGCTCCGCCGGATGCTGCCCTCGCTGGTGACGCAGAGCATCATCGCCTTCCAGGATTCGACGATTGCCAGCGTCATCGGCGTCACCGACATCTTCCAGATGACCAACATCATCAGCGCCCGCGAGCAGCGGCCGATCGCGCTCTATACCGGCCTCGCGGCAATGTTCTTCGTGCTCTGCTATGGCCTCAGCCGCGCCGCCCGCGGCCTCGAATCGCGCATGGCGGCCCGTGTCGCGGGCGGCGCCGCGCCATAAGCGCGACCCTCTCTCTGCATTGGTTTTTGCAATCCACCCGGCCGGAATTTCAGATTGGGCTGATCACCACCTCCGCGATATCGTTACCCTCGCCTCTGTCCGGCGAGGTGTATCGCAAGGAGGGTGCATGATCCCGACGGAGCCGATCCAGGGTCCCTTCGCCTGGCACGGCAAGCAGCTCGCGGCGACGAGCGAGTGGATCGAGAGGCTGGAGCCGCAGGAGGTCGCCGAGGTCGAAGCGGCGATGCGCGCCGTGAAGAGCCGGGGCATGCCGCTCGAATCGGTGCGCCGCGCCGATTTCCCGCTGCCCACCCTGGCGCGCCGCCTAGCGCGGATCGCGCAGGAGCTCGAGGAGGGGCGCGGGCTCGTCCTGCTGCGCGGCTTGCCGGTGACGCAGTATCCCGAGGAGGAGACCCGCTTCATCGTCTGGGGCATCGGCGCGCATCTCGGCATTCCGGTGTCGCAGAGCAAGAACGGCGAGCTTCTGGGCGAGGTGCGCGATCTCGGCGTCCGCCTCGGCACGCCCACCTCGCGCGGCTATCGCAGCAACGAGCATCTGCGCTACCACACCGACCGCAGCGACGTCGTGCTGCTGCTCTGCGTGCGCAAGGCGAAACGCGGCGGCCTCAGCCGCGTCGCGAGCTCGGTCGCCATCCACAACGAGATGCTGCGGCGCCGTCCCGACCTCTTGAAGCTCCTTTATCAGGACTACTACCACAGCCGGCAGGGCGAGGAAGCGCCGGGCGAAGGGCCGTGGTTCGCCAAGCCCGTCTTCGGCTTCTGCGACGGCCGGTTCAGCAGCCAGTATTCGCGCTCCTTCGTCGAATCGGCGCAGCGCTTTCCCGAGGTGCCGCGCCTGACGGCGGCGCAGATCGAGGCGCTCGACCTCTTGGCCGCGCTCGCCGATGAGCTCAGCCTCGAAATGGAGCTGGAGCCGGGCGATATTCAGCTCCTCAACAACCACGTCACCTACCATTCGCGGACGGGCTACGAGGACCACGAGGACCCGGCGCGTCAGAGACTGCTTTACCGGCTCTGGCTCTCGACCCCGAACAACCGGCGCCTGCCACCGAATTTCGCGGTGATCTGGGACCGCACCGAGCCGGGCGCGATCCGCGGCGGCGTGCCGCCGGCAAAAGGGCCGCGCTATGCCTTTCCCGACTGGGAGACGGCCTGGGGCTCGGGCGCAGCGCGGTCTTCTTCCGAACCCGCCCGTTCCTGACCCAGCGCGAAGCGCGGGCGGCGGCGCAGCGCGGATCAGCCCTGCGTTCCCGCGAATTCCCGCGACAGCGCCGCGCCCTCCCGCATGAGAGCCGGCAGCAGGCGTGAGCGCACGGCATCGGCGGTAAAGCGCGGCGTCGGCACCGTGACGCTCAGCGCCGCGACGACGGCGCCGGCGGCGCCGCGGATCGGCACGGCGAGAGCGCAGACCTCGCGGCGCCATTCCTCGCGATTGCGTGCCCAGCCGAGCCGGCGTACGCCGCGCAGCTCGCGCTCGAAGGCGGCGCGCGAGGTGATCGTGCGCGCGGTATAGGCCGGGAGCGGATCGGGCAACAGCGCATCGAGCCGCTCCTTCGGCTCGAAGGCGAGGATGGCCTTGCCTGTCGCCGAGCCATGCGCCGGGGCGCGCTGTCCGACGAAGGTGTCGACCCGGACCGGGTGGCGGCAATCGAGCTTGTCGATGATGACGATGCCGTCGCCCTGCGCGACCGAGAGATGGACGGTCTCTGCGGCGTCCGCGACGAGGCGCTCGAGGAACGGCCGGGCGACGTCGCGCAAGGTGATGCGCCGCACGGCCTTGGCGCCGATTTCCCAGCTCTTCAGCGTCAGCCGGTAACGGCCGGAGGGCAATTTCTGCACATAGCCGCAGGCGACGAGTGTCGCCAGCATCCGGAAGACGGTCGGCGCCGAGAGGCCGAGCCGCCGCGCGAGCTCGCTCAGCCCGATCTCCTCCAGATCGGCCAAGGCCTCCAGGACTTCGAGGCCCTTCGCCAGCGTCGCCGTTGCCGGCGCCATTTTTGACATCTCGCCTCCGTATTCCGTATAATAGATAAGTATTTCAAATATCGAAAAGCCGCAAGGAGGAGGATCGCGCGCGATGCCCATGCGGAAGGATTTCCCCGTCTTCGATTGCGACAGCCATGTCGTCGAGCCGCCCGCGATCTGGGAGGAGTACGTTCCGGCGAAGCAGCGCGCCTGGGTGAAGACGCAGTTCTGCTTCCACACCGACGGCGACCTGCTCTTCATCAACGGCCGCGCCGTGCCGGCGGCGCGCGAGCGCTCGAACGCCGCCGAGGTCGGCTGGGCGCGCTGGGACAAGAAGGAGGTGGGCCGCCTCACCCCCGGCACGGCCGAGTGGCAGGCGAAGTTCGGGCGCCTTCTCGGCTGCCGCGATCCGCATGCGCGCCTGCGCGACATGGACGCGCTCGGCACCGATCAGGTCATGCTCTTCCCCACTTGGTTCGTGCGCCTCGCGCTGCTGCGCGATCCCGAAGCCGCTGCGATCCTGGCGACCGCCTATAACGACTGGGTCCACGACTACTGCGCGCCCGACCGCAAGCGCCTCTTTCCCTGCGCCGTCCTGCCCTTGCAGAGCGTCGCCGCGTCGATCGAGGAGCTGCGGCGCGTCGCGCGCCTCGGCTTCAAGGCGGCGGCGGTGCGCCCCTGCTTCTGGAACGGTCGCTATCCGACTCTGCCGGAGTTCGATCCGCTGTGGCGCGAATTCGAGGCGCTCGGCCTCGTCCTCGCCATGCACACTTTCCCCTCGCGCGAAGCGCTGACCTCGGACTGGGCGCAGCGCATGGCGGCAGCGCGCGGCCATTCGGGCCAAGGCCTGCTCTTCACCGACGAGGCGGTCGTCTATTCGCCGGGGCAATTCGTCTCGAACGTGACCGCGGCGATGGACCCGGCGATCGACGCCTCGGAGGCGCTCGGCTTCGTCATGGAGGCGATGACCTGGGTGACGACGGTGGTGATGACGGGATGGCTCGAGAAGTTTCCGCGCCTCAAAGCCGCGGTGCTGGAATCGAATGCCTCCTGGCTGCCGCTCGTCCTCGCCCGCTCGGCCAATTTCACCGACCTCTTCGCCTTTCAGCGCGGCAACCGGGCGATCCGCGATCCGCGCGAAGCCTTCCAGGAACGCTGCTTCATCGGCTTCGAGTCGGACGAGACTCTCGTCTATCGCCTGTGGGACCTCTTCGAGGACATCGCGATCTGGTCATCGGACTACCCGCACCACGACGCCGAGGACGCCTGGGACGGGCTGGCGCACATGGCGGAATGCGGCGTTCCCGCCGCCGTGCAGCGCAAGCTTCTCGGCGAAAATGCGCGCCGCCTCTACGGCATCGAGCCGCTGATGCGGGTCGGGGAGCGCCTCGAGGAGTACCAGCCGGCGATCCTGCCCTGGTGAAGCCCCGGGTTACGGCGCCTCCCGCCGGCGCTCGACGGGCGGATAGTATTGCGGGGCCTCGCGGCGGTCGAACATGCCGTAGTCGCGAATGATCCGGACCGAGCGGTGGCGCAGCGCCAGGCCGCTCGGCGCGGCCGGCGACCATCGGCCGGCCGCGGCGGAGTCGGTCCATGACGCAAGCAGCAGCAGCTTGCCGGGATTGTAGATGCTCTCGTAAAGCTCGTGCTCGACGAGCCCTTGCGTGCGGATCGCCGGCAAGCGAAGCGGCGCCGCCGCGTCGCCGACCGCGCCGCCCTTGCCGCGGGGAGCGAGCTCGCTGATCGTCACCGCCTTGGCGGCACCGACCTCGGTCGCATCGAAGCGCTGCTCGACGAGGCGCTGCCCGGCGCCAAGGCCGCTATCCGCGGTGATCTCGCCGACGCGCAGATGATAATCGGCGAAGATATCGAAGCGGCCTTTCTCCTGCACCTCGTGATGAACGGCCAGCGTGCGCCAGCGGATGACCGCCTTCTCGTCGCGCCAGATCGACAAGGAGAGGAGGCGGCCCTCCCGCTCTTTGCTGGCGAAGCGCTCATTGTCGAGGAAGCCGTCGATCTTCTCGATCTCCGGTTTCAGGCGCTTGGCCAAGGCGAGATATTCGTCCCAGCGCGCGGGTTTCGGCTGGACCTCGAAGATAACGGCGAACATCGGAGTCTCCTGGGTGGGCGCGGGTCGTCACGAACGGGATGGCGCGGGTGGCCGGTCGCCTCCGTTGAGAAACGCCTCCGCCTCGCGATAGAGGGCGTAGCGATTCTCCTCGAGATGCATGAGATGCGTCGCCCGTGCGATCTTCACGTCGCGCCGCAGCGGCGATCCCGTCAGCGCATCGAAGAGCCAGCGGGCATCGGCATCCGTGACGAGGCTGTCCCACGCGCCACGGATGATGGCGACGGGCGCCGTGATCCGCGCCGGATCGTAGGCGAGTTCGCCGGCCCAGGCGTCGGCGATGTCCTGCGAGGGCCCGCTCGGCACCTTGACGCTCGCCGGCGCGCGGCTCCGGCTCTCCGGGTCGGTATCGAGATAAAGCGGGCCCCACTCGTCGAAATGGCGCCGCGACAGAACCGGCGGCTCGCCCTTCGGGACCTCCGCGGTGAAGCGCCGCCACTGATCCTCGAGCGAGACCAGCCGCCACGCCGGAAACCGCGCCGCCTCCGCCTGCTTTCGCCGCCAGGTGATGGGCCCGAAGAGGACGAGCCGGTCGACGAGCTCGGGACAGGTCGCAGCAAAGCGCCCCGCCGCGATCGTGCCCCAGGAGTGGGCGATGATCGAGATGCGCGGCGCGCCGTAGCGCTCGCCGATGAAACGCGCCGCGCATTCGATCTGGCGCGCCGCCGCTGCCGCGCCGCCGAGCGCGGCACGGCGCTCGGCCGGCGCCCGCATCTCGGGATAAGGGTCGGACGCGCCGAAGCCATGAAAATCGAGGCCCCAGACATGGAAACCGGCGTCAGCGAGCTCGTCGCGCCAGGAGCGGCCATCGAACCGATGCGCGATGGAGAGCGCGGATGGAAACGTCCCGCCATGAACGTAGAGCACGATTTTTGGCGCGCCCGGCGCCTGCGCGCGCGGCGGCAGATGGCGCAGGAACAAGCGCAGCCCCGTGACCGGCCCCGGAATGCGGAAATGAACCTCCTCGGGATCGAGCCTTAAGGGGCTCGGAGCCGAATTCGTTTCTTCGCCAGATCGCATGTCTTCTCTCCACATTCTCTTCGCCTCAGCGACGATATGGGAGAGGCACGGCTTCGGATCGAACGGAACCGCTTCGGCCGCGGCCGAATTATGGAGAAAAAACCGCGCCGATTTCAGGCGGCCGACTCCGAGCGACGAGCCGGCGGATAGCCGGCGCTGAGGAGCATAGCGGCGAGCGCGATGGCCGCCGCCGCGACAATGACTGTCTCGTAGCCGCCGAGGGCGTCGAAGATCGCGCCGCCGAGCAGCGGGCCTGTCAATCCGGCGACGCCCCAGGCGGTGAAGATGCGGCCGAAAATCCGGCTCGTCTCCGCAGCGCCATAGGTCTTGGCGACGATCGCCGGCAGAGCGGAGGCAACACAACCATAGCCGGCCCCGACGAGAAGCAGCGACGCGAGAATCGCGCCGCTCCCCGGCATGACGGCCGCGGTCGCAAGCGCCACGCCGTTGAGCGCAGGCGCGCCGCAGAGCACCGCGCGTGCCGGCGCGCGGTCCGAGAGCCAGCCGCCGGCCAGTCGCCCGACGCCGTTGCCGAGCGAGACGAGGACGGCGGCCGCGGCGATCTCGCCCGGCGAGCCGCCGCGCGCTGCCGCCAGCGGCGCCGCATGCGCGATCGTCAGCACGCCGATGAGGCTGTTCAGAAGAAAATAGGCCCAGAGAACAACGAACTCGGAAGGCGGCTGCCGGGATAGCTGGCGACCGGCCGCGGAACTGCGCGGCGCGACCGCCCGCCCCGAGCGCGCGATCAAGGCGTAGACCAACAGGCCCACGGCAGCGAGATATGCGGCGAGGAGCAGCAGCGTCGGCCGTGAATGCCAAGCGGCCAACGACGCGCTGAGCGGCGGCGCGGCAAGGGCGGAGCCGGCGGCATAGCTTGCGACGGCCAAGCCGGTGAAGGTTCCGCTGCGCGCGCCGCCCCCGACGCTTTGGGCGAGGCGGAGCGCCTGGCTGTAGCCGATCCCGTTGGCGAAGCCGAAGACCGCGCCGAAGCCCGCGGCGACAATCCAGATCGAGTGACCGATACCGGCAAGAGCGAGACCGGCGGCGCCGATCAAGCAGGCGGCGAGGCTGCGCAGGGCGATGCCGGCGACACCGTCGAAGAAGGGAGCCATCAGCATTCCGAGCGTAAAGCACACCGTCGCGACGGAGAACACCAGGCTGACAGTCGCACGCGGATCGCCGAACTCCTGCTCGAGTTCAGGCACGAAGACGCTCCAGGCGTAAAGCGTGCCGATGGCCGACATCAGCAGGCAGGCGGCGGCGACCTCTCGCGGTAGCAGCCGCAAGGCGCGGCGCCGGGTCTTCGGCATGAGCCTGTCCTCCGCCTCGGGCACGTCGCCGCGTCGGCAGGCATGGACCGAGCGCTAGGCGGCCGGCGGCATGCGAGGCCAATGCGATCCTTAGCCGATTGAACGGTGTCGCGAAAGCGCTTACCATAATCGCGCTCAGTCGCGACAACAGCGGCAAGAGCCACGGGGAGGCTGTCGTGCACCACCTGCACGAGGCGACCGGAGCCGCGGGATGGCAGGCCGTGCGAGCGTCCGCGAAGTGTTCGGGCGACGGTGGCGGCCGGCTCCGCGCCTGAGCCGGCAGCGCCATGCCGACCGCGTTTGCCGCCGATTTCCACCAACTGCACGTCGCGGTCGTGCATCCGCGGGACCATGACGGCGATGTTCTCATGCGCCATCTGCAGCGCCTGGGCTGCCAGACGGCGCTCCACTGGCCGCCCGCCGCGGCGCTCGGCGCCGAGTTCGACGTCCTCTTCTGCCTGATCGACCCCGAGGCGCGGCCGGTTCTCGACGCCGCCACGATGGCCGGAACGCCGGCGATCATCGGCATCCTCGACCAGCGCCAGCCGCGAAGTCTGCGCCTGCTTCAGGAGGCGACGCCGCACGCCGTCATTCAGCGGCCGATCGATCCCGCAGCGGTCGTGCCGAACCTCGTGGTGGCCCGGCACAATGCGCGCTACCAGCGCCGTCTTCTCAGCAAAGTCACCAAACTCGAGGAGACGCTTCGTTCCTACCGCAAGGTCGAGCGCGCCAAGATCATCCTGATGGAGCAGCGCAAGATCGGCGAGCCGGAGGCCTACAGCTATCTGCGCGAGCAGGCGATGCGCCGGCGGATGCCGATCGGCGCCGTCGCCTCGATCGTCGTCGATTCGAATGAGATACTTCCCGCGGACAAGGGATAGACGTATAATCCTGTCAAATGGCCGGGACCGCATCGCCGCGGCACTCGGCCGACGCGGCAGCGGAGCCGCGCGACATCGCAGGGCAAGGAAGCCCCACGTGATCCTCTTGGCGGATTGCGTGGGTTTTTTGTTTTTGCGCTGCCGCGTGGCGCCGGATACCGCGACAGGCGCCGCCAGCGTCGGGAGGACCAGGAATGGTAAAGCGCGCGACAAACGACGAGCCATGGCGGGTGGGTGTGCTGTTCTCGCAGACGGGCGTCACCGCCGTCATCGAGGAGACGCAGCTGCGCGGCACGATCCTCGCGATCGAGGAGGTGAATGCCGCCGGCGGCGTCAATGGCCGCGAGCTGGTGCCGGTCATGTACGATCCGGCATCCAACGTACGCAGCTTCGCCCGCTATGCCGACCGGCTCCTCACCGAGGACGGCGTCAGCACGATCTTCGGCTGCTACACATCGAGCAGCCGCAAGGCGGTGCTGCCGGTCGTCGAGCGCCGCAACGGGCTGCTCTGGTATCCCACTCTATACGAGGGCTTCGAGTATTCGCCCAACATCATCTACACGGGCGCCGCCCCCAACCAGAACAGCGTCGAGCTCGTCGACTTCCTTCTCGAAAGCTACGGCTCGCGCTTCTACCTGATCGGCTCGGACTACATCTATCCGCGCGAGTCCAACCGCATCATGCGCGAGCTACTGCGGCAGCGCCGCGGCGAGGTCGTGGGCGAGCATTATCTCGATCTGAGAGCGCGGCCCTCGGAATTCCGGCTGCTGATGCGCGACGTGCGCAACACCGGCCCCGACGTCATCTTCTCGACCGTGGTCGGCCAGGCGACCGCCTATCTCTACCAGGCCTATGCCGATGCCGGCTTCGATTCCCGCGTGATGCCGATCGCCAGCCTCACGACCTCCGAGGCGGAGGTCAAGCTGATGGGCGCCGATGTCGCTTGCGGGCACATCACCGCCGCGCCCTATTTCGAGAGCGTCAGAACCGCGGACAATCTCTCCTTCGTCAGCCGCTACAAGAAGCGCTTCGGCGACGACGAGCCGACGAACCTCTGCGTCGAAGCCGCCTATTTCCAGGTCCATGTCTTCGCCAAGGCGCTCGCCGAGGTCAACAGCATGGATCCGGACGTGCTGCGCCCCATCGTACTCGGCAGCGAGTTCGACGCGCCGCAGGGGCGCATCATGATCGATACGGAGAGCAGCCACACCAATCTCTGGACGCGGCTCGGCCGGGCCAATGCCGCCGGCCAATTCGAGATCGTCAAGGAATCGCTTTGGGCGGTGAAGCCCGACCCCTACCTCGTCAGCCATTGACGCAGACCCGCGATGGCGGATCACCTCCAGATCGATTACCGCCAGCTGCGGATCACGGTTGCTCATCCGCGCGACCAGGACGGCGAGCTGCTGGTGCGCTACCTGCAGCGCCTCGGCTGCCAGATCGAGCTGCTGTGGCCGCCGCCGGACCGATGGGAGGGCGATGCCGAGCTCGTCTTCTGCTGCATCGACGCGCAGACGCGCACCTTCTGCGCCGCCCTCGCCGAAAAGGGCCAGGCGGCCCTCATCGCCATCGCCGATCCGGCGACGCCGAAGGTCTTGCAGATGCTCGGCGAGGCGAATGCCGTCGCTCTGCTGATGAAGCCGATCGAGGTCAGCGCAATATTGACAAACCTCATCGTCGCCCGTAACAATTCCCGCTATCAGCGTCGATTGCAGAGCAAGATCACCAAGCTGGAGGAGACGCTGCGATCCGTCCGCAAGGTAGAGCGGGCCAAGGCGATCCTGATGGCGCGGCGCCAGATCGATGAGTCCGAGGCCTATGCCTATCTGCGGGAGCAGGCGATGAGAAAGCGGGTTCCGATCGGCGTCATCGCCTCGGTCGTGGTCGAGACCAGCGAGGTTCTTTCGGAGGAAAGGGATTAGTCCGTTCCATTCGTAGGGTTCATCGACTGGAATTGACGCCGGCGCCCTCCAGAGTTGTAGAGCGCCGATAAACGGCGGCAGCGGCGCCGCTTCACAGCAACGGGCAGCGAAGCCCCACGTGCGATCCGACAAGGATAACGCGTGGGGCTTTGTGCTTTTGGCGTTTCGACGTCGTCGAATCGGGAGGACGCAGACATGACGATGAGGAGACGGAAATTCCTGAAGAGCTCGGCCGCGACGCTCGGCGCCTGGACGCTCGGCGGAACGGCGCCCTACTACTTCATGCGCAACATCGCGAAGGCGGCCGAAGGCGACACCATCAAGGTCGGCATCCTGCACTCGCTGAGCGGAACCATCGCCATCATCGAAACCTCGCTGCACAATGCCGAGCTGCTGGCGATCGAGGAGATCAATGCCAAGGGCGGCGTGCTCGGCAAGAAGATCCAGCCGATCGTCGAGGACCCGCAATCGGTCGTCCAGGTCTTTGCCGAGAAGGCGAAGAAGCTGTTGCTCGAGGACAAGGTGGCGGCGGTGCTCGGCTGCTACACCTCGGCGAGCCGGCAATCGGTGCTGCCGATCTTCGAACAATATAACGGCGTGCTGCTCTACCCGACCCTCTACGAGGCGCAGGAATGCAGCAAGAACTGCTTCTACACCGGCGCCGTGCCGAACCAGCAGCTCGACGATTTCGTGCCGTGGATCATCAATACGCTGAAGCGCAAGAAATTCTACATGGTGGGGTCCAACTACATCTATCCCAAGGAGACCAACCGCGAGGTCAAGGCGCTCCTCGAAAAGCATGGCGGCCAGAATGTCGGCGAGGAGTACGCACCCCTCGGCCATACCGAATTCTCGACCATCATCAACAACATCTCGGGCAGCGGCGCCGAGGTCGTCTTCTCCGACCTCGTCGGCGACTCCATCGTCGCCTTCTATAAGCAGTTCAAGCAGTTCGGCTTCACCGCCGACGACCTGCCGATCTGCACGCCGATCACGACCGAGCAGGAGATCGCGGCGATGGGGCCGGAGAATGCCGAAGGCCACTACACCTCGTTCAACTACTTCCAATCGGTCGACAGCCCCGAGAACAAATCCTTCGTCGAACGCTACAAGGCGAAATACGGCAAGGACGCGGTGACGAATGCGGTGATGGAAGCCGCCTATTTCCAGACCTATTTCCTCGCCCATGCGATCGAGAAGGTGAAATCGACCGAGGCCGACGCCCTCATCTATGAGGGCCTGCCGGGGCAGGAATTCCAGGCGCCGCAAGGCAAGGTCAAGATCGACGAGCAGAACCATCACACATGGCTCTGGGCGCGTATCGGCAAGGCCAACCCGCAGGGCCAGTTCGATGTGGTCTGGAAATCGGAGAACTGGATCCGGCCGCAGCCCTGGGTGCCGTATCTCTACCCCGACAAGACCTGCAACTTCACGGACCAGCGCGTGAAAGAGCGGCTCAGCAAGCCGTGGAGCGTCGAGAAGAATCGCTCCGGGACGATCAACCTCTAGCCGGACGCGGAGACCGCGGGGAGCTCGTCCTTTGCAAGGAGGCGCCGACGACGAAGCAATCCAGACCAGGCACCGCCGCTCTGGATTGCTTCGCGTCGCCCGAAATGACAGCGCCCAGCGCTTCCTCGCATCAGGCAGTCCCCGGACGGCCAGGGAGTGAACGGATGTCCATCATCTCCGCCATCGCGACAGGTTGAGACGATGACGCAAGCGCTCATCTCGCAGATTCTCATCGGCGTCAGCGTGACCGCCATCCTGGTGATCTCGGCGATCGGGCTCGCGGTCATCTTCGGCGTCGCCGGCGTCATCAACATGGCGCATGGGCAGTTCATCATGGTCGGCGCCTACACGGCCGCCGTCATCGGCAAGATGGGCGGCAACACTTTCGTCGCGATCCCTGTCTCCTTCGTCGTCGTCGCCCTCTTGGGCCTCGCCGTCGAGCGCGGCGTCATCCGCTGGATTTACGACCGTCCGCTGGAGACGCTGCTCGCCACCTGGGGCGTCGGCATCATCCTCGAAGTCGTCATGAAGCTGATCTTCGGACCCGAGCTCTACTATGTCGGAGCGCCGAAGGTGCTCGCCGGCTCGGTCCACCTCGTCGGCCGCCTGCCCTACCCCTACTACCGGCTCTTCCTGATCGTCGTGGCGATCCTGATGGTCGCGGCGACCTTCTACCTCATCTTCCGGACCGATTTCGGCCTGAAGGTGCGCGCGGTCCGCCGCAACCGCGCGATGTCGGGCTGCCTCGGGATCGACACCGCCAAGATCGACATGATGATCTTCATGTTCGGCTCTGGCCTCGCCGGCATCGCCGGTGCCGTCCTCGCCCCCATCAAATCGGTGTCGACGACGATGGGCTTCCGCTACGCCGTCGATTCCTACATGACGATCGTCCTCGGCGGCGTCGGCAATCTCTGGGGCGTGCCGACCGGCGGCGGCCTCATCGGCGAGGGCGAGACGCTCCTCGCCTACAAATTCAACTCGGTCATCGGCGAGCTTCTGGTCTTCATCTTCATCGTCATCGCCATCCGCGTCTTCCCGCGCGGCATCTTCGGTTATCAGGAGCGACGCTGACGGCGGGCAGGCCGATGAGGAACCCTTGGGAGAGAAGGCGGCGAGCATGAGTGCAGCGGCGGAGCGTTTGAGCAGATCACGCAGGTCGCGAGCGACGCTTCAGCGAGGGCGCCTCGTTCCGCTCTGGATGCTGCTGCTCGGCGCGGCGGTCGTCGCCGTCATCGGCGGCTTTCCCGTCGTCGCCGGCACCGACAGCTACATCCTGCTGCTGCTCGGCAAGTTCCTCTGCTATGCCATCTTCGCGCTCAGCATCGACCTCATCTGGGGCTTCACCGGGATCCTGAGCCTCGGCCAGGCGGTCTATTTCGGCATCGGCGCCTATTTCGTCGCCCTCTCGCTCAAGATCAATTACGCCCTCGATCATCCGACGCGCTACGGCAACAAATTCCCCGATTTCATGGAGTGGAACGGGCTGAAGGCGCTGCCGCATTTCATGGAGCCCTTGGTCAGCACGCCTTTCGCCGTCGCCTGCGCGCTCATCGTCCCGACGGCCCTTGCCTTCATCTTCGGCGTCATCACCTTCAAGCGCCACATCTATGGCGTCTATTGCGCGGTCATCACCCTCGCCGAATCGCTGATTCTCCAGGAATTCATCATCGAATATCAGGCCTATACCGGCGGCTTCAACGGCATTACCGACTACTCCAACTATCTCGGCATACCGTTCCTCTGGTTCATGCTGGCGGTGACCATCGCCTTCTTCCTGATTGCCCGCGTGCTCACCCATTCGCGCATCGGCACTGTCCTGAAATCGATCCGCGACAACGACCTGCGCGCGCAATTCATGGGTTACAACGTCGCCAATTACCGCATCTTCGTGTTCTGCGTCTCCGCCTTCATGTCGGCCGCCGCCGGCGCGATGTACGCCGCCTGGGTCGGCATCATCTCCTATCTCGACACGGGCCCGGTCTTCTCCGTCGAGGGCGTCATCTGGACCGCCGTCGGCGGCCGCGCCACCCTGATCGGGCCGTTCCTCGGCGCCTTCCTCGTCAAGGGGCTGGAGTTTCTGCTGAGCGGCGTGCTGGCGGCCTTCTGGCAGCTCCTCGTCGGTCTCCTCTTCATCTTCGTCGTCCTCGTCATGCCGGACGGCATCGTCGGCTCGATCGCGCATTGGCTGCGCCGCCACCGCAAGGGGACGCTGACGCAGCTCCGCGAGGAGCAGGATCTCCTCGCGCACGACCGCGAGCATGACTGGCAGCCGGCCGGCGTGCCGCGATCGGGCGAGGAAAGCGTGTAGCGCAGCGGCGAAGAGGGAAGGATCGCGCGCATGAACAGGGATGCCGCGGCATGGCTCTGCTAGAGGTCAAAGGCCTGACGACCAGGGTCTCGGGCTACACCATCCTCGACAATCTCGATTTCAGTGTCGAGGAGAACGAGCTGCGCGTGCTGCTCGGGCCGAACGGCGCCGGCAAGACGACCCTCATTGCGATGATCACCGGCCAGTTCCGGCCGACGGCCGGCAAGATCCACTTCGCCGGCCAGGACATCACCGGCTGGTCGCCCGACGCCATCTTCCTCGCCGGCATCAGCCGCAAATTCCAGGTGCCGAACATGTACGAGACGCTGTCGGTCTACGACAACGTCATGGTGTCGCTGCAGAGCGACCGCAAGGTCTTCAAATATATGTTCAAGGGCGTGACCGCGGCGGAAGACGAGCGCATCTGGGAGATCCTCGATTTCGTCGAGCTCGCCGGCAAGGCCAGCGACCCGGCCGACACCCTCGCCCATGGCGAGCGCCAATGGCTCGAAATGGGCATGCTGATCGCCTCCAACCCGAAGCTGCTGCTGCTCGACGAGCCGACGACCGGCATGACGCCCGACGGCAAGCAGCGGACGGCGGCGCTCATCCAGAAAATCGCGCGCAATCACACCGTGCTTCTCGTCGAGCACGACATGCATCTCGTGCGCCAGATCGCCCGGAAGGTGACCGTTCTGCATCAAGGGCAGGTGCTGGCCGAAGGCGCCCTCGACGAGGTGGTGAGCAACAAGACGGTGCGCGAGGTCTATCTCGGCAAGGGAAAGCGCCATTGATGCTCAAGATCACCGGCATCGACACCTATTACGGCACCAGCCACATCCTGCACGGCGTGTCGCTGGAGATCGGCGAGGGCGAGCTCGTGGCCGTGCTCGGCCGCAACGGCGCCGGCAAGACGACGCTGCTGCGCAGCATCACCGGCGTCAATCCGCCGCGCAACGGCGCCATTCATCTCGACGGCATCGAGATTACGCGCCTCAAATCGCATGAGCGCGCGCATCTCGGCATCGGCTACGTGCCGCAGGGTCGCCAGATCATCCCCGATCTCACCGTCGAGGCGAACATCCAGGTCGCCCTCCTCGGCAGAGGCCGCAAGAGCCGCGCCATTCCGCCTTATGTCTACGAGTATTTCCCGGCTCTGAAACCGATCGGTGGCCGCAAGGCCGGCGTCCTCTCCGGGGGCCAGCAGCAGCAGCTCGCGATCGCGCGGGCGCTGGCGCAGGAGCCGAAGCTGCTGTTGCTCGACGAGCCGACGGAGGGGCTGCAGCCCTCCGTCGTCGAGGAGATCGACGACATCATCAAACGGATACCGGGGGAACGCGACTGCTCGGTCCTTCTGGTCGAGCAGAACCTCGATTTCGTCCGCGACGTCACGCAGAAGTTCACCATCCTCGATACCGGGCGCATCGTCGCCCAGGGCGAGATCGGCGAGCTCACGGACGAAGTCGTCAAGCACCACTTGCAGGTGTAGAAGCGAGGAGGGAGTCCATGCCGAAGACAATCATCTCGGTCGATCTCGAAAAGCCGACCAACGACCAGCCGCAACCCTTGCACAACCGCTGGCATCCGGACATTCCGCCGGTCGCCACTGCGAAACCGGGCGACGACTTCATCATCGAAGCGCTGGACTGGACGGGCGGGCAGATCCGCAACGACGACAATGCCAGCGACATTCGCGACTGCAACCTCTTTCCCTGCCACCATCTGGTGGGACCGGTCGAGATCGTCGGCGCCGAGCCCGGCGACATCCTCGTCGTCGACATTCTCGACATCGGCCCGCTCAAGGGCAACGAGTGGGGCTATACCGGCATCTTCTCGACGGCGAATGGCGGCGGCTTCCTCACCGATCTCTTCCCCGAGCCGCGCAAGGCGATCTGGGACTGCAAAGGCATATACGCCTCCTCGCGCCACATTCCGAAAGTGCGCTTTGCCGCGATCACCCATCCGGGACTCATCGGCTGCGCGCCGGACCACGCCTTGCTCGCGAAATGGAATCAGCGCGAGCGCGAACTTATCGCCAGCAACCCCGACCGCGTCCCGCCGCTCGCGCTGCCGCCCGAGCCCAAGGGCGTGATGCTGGGCGCGCTGAAAGGCGCCGCGCTCGACAAGGCGGCGATGGAGGCGGCGCGCACCATCCCGCCGCGCGAGCATGGCGGCAATTGCGACATCAAGAACATCTCGCGCGGCTCGCGCATCTATTTCCCGGTCTATGTCAAAGGCGCCAAGCTGTCGATGGGCGACTATCATTTCTCGCAGGGCGACGGCGAGATCACCTTCTGCGGCGCCATCGAGATGGCGGGCTGGATCCACCTCCATGTCGACCTCATCAAGGGGGGCGTTGCCAAATACGGGCTGACCAATCCCCTCTTCAAGGTCAGCCCGGTCGATCCGCATTACGGCGACTTCCTCGTCTTCGAGGGCATCGGGGTCGACGACAAATCCGGCAAGCAGCTCTACAACGACGCCACCATGGCGATGCGCCGCGCTTGCCTCAACGCCATGGAATACCTGTCGAAATTCGGCTACTCGAAGGAGCAGGCCTACGTCATTCTCGGCTGCGCGCCGGTCGAGGGGCGCATCGGCGGCGTCGTCGATATTCCGAATGCCTGCGTCTCGGTCGCCATCCCGACCGACATGTTCGAGTTCGACATCCACCCGAATGCGGCGGGGCCGCAGAAGCAGGTCGATTCCTCGAAGACCGACCTCGCGCGGGCGCACTGAGGAGACGTCTCGAGGCGGGGGCGATACGCCGCCCCCGCCTCGCTCTGCGGGAGGCGAGACGATGCCGCTCTACAATTACGAATGCCGCCGGCACGGCCCCTTCGAGGCGTGGCGCGCGATGGCCCTCAGCGGCGAGCCCGCGCCCTGCCCCGATTGCGGGCAACCGGCGCCGCGTGCCCTCTCGGCGCCGCGGCTCGGCATGGATGCCGCGTTGCGCAGGGCGCATGCCGTGAACGAGAAGAGCGCCCACGAACCGCGCGTCGTCCGCCGCCGGCGCGGCGATGCCATTCCCCGCCATGACGCCCACCGCGACCTGACGGAGCACCGCGCGGCCGGCGCCACCCATCGCCATGCCCACGCCCCCGCCGCCGGCAAGCTGAAGCGCGCGAGCCATCCCTGGATGGTCCGGCATTAGGGCAATCGCGGGAGAGGTGTTCGCTCGCGCCGGTCGGCGGAGCGCGACGGGAGCACGCCGAGAACACGCGGCCGCCCCATCCTCCGTGGGCTCCGTCCGTCTCATGATCGTGCCGCTTGCGGCCGGGCGCCCGTCAGGCCGAAGGCGACGCCTTTCGCCTCGACGCCGAACCCGGTAAGCGCCGCAATGACGATGGCGACGATCGCGGCGACGACACCCAGCGCCAAGCCGTAATCATTGCCGTAATGCGCCGCGATCGCTGCCTGGATCGTCGCGTTGGCGGAGGCGAGCAGATTGCCGAGCTGGTAGACGAATCCCGGGAAGGTGCCGCGCGCCTCGTCGGGCGAGAGCTCGTTGAGATGCGCCGGAATGACGCCCCAGGCGCCCTGGACCATGAACTGCATGAGGAAAGCGCCGAGCGCGAGCAGCACTGGCGAGCCCACCATCACCCAGAGCGGCAGGGTCGGCAGCGACAGCAGCGCGGCGATGACGATCGCACGGCCGCGGCCGATCCGCTCCGACCACGCGCCGAAGAGGACGCCGCCCAGGATGGCCCCGATGTTGTAGACCACCGCGATGGTGCCGACCGCTTTCGGCGACAGATGAGCTGCACTTCGAGGAAGGTGGGGTAGAGATCCTGCGAGCCATGGCTGAAGAAGTTGAAGGCGGTCATCAGCACGATGGCATAGACCCCGAGCCGCCAATGCGCCCTCAGCACCGCCAGCGTCCCGCCTTCGGCCGCCGGCCGCCGCGACGAGCTCGGCGATTCCGGAACGCTGCGGCGGATGAAGAGGACGAGCAGCGCCGGCAGCACGCCGATCATGAACATGCCGCGCCGCCGGCCGTAACGGTCGGCGGCGCGCCCGAAGAGAAAGGCGCCGACCGGCCGCATGACCAGCGTGAGGAGGATTGCGAATGTGACCTCGGTGATCCGCGTCCCGAACTCCCCGGCGATGTCCGTCAGGACAAAGACCAGGAGGAAGAAATCGAAGGCATCGAGCGTCCCAGCCGAGAAAGCTCGCCGCCACGACATTGCGCTGTTCGCGGGTCCAACCCGACAACGCTGCGATCGGCATGGTCCTGCCTCCACGGCTCCGCTCGCCCGCATCGCAGCGGCGAGGATCCCGCCCGACCCCATGACGGGAACGATTGCGTCGCCGGCACTGCTCCCAGCGCGTGCAGCCCGTCTGCCGATCGAGCGCACGATCCGGCCAACGCGCCGAGGCACCGTCTATTCACCCTTCCCCGATCGTCCTTTGGCTTTGGTCCGAAGGCATCGCATCGGCTATGCTTCGCGAGGGAAGAGCGCCGAGCGCGACAGCCCAGCGGGAGGAAGGACATGCGCATCAATCGCCCCTTCGTCGGCATTCCCTCGTTCCTGCGGGCGCCGATCTGCGCGAGGCCCGAGGAATGCGACGGCGCGATCGCGATCATGGGAGCGCCCTTCGACGAGGGCTCGCCCTTTCTCGCCGGATCGCGCTTCGGCCCGCGGGCGCTGCGCGAGCATTCGCTGCGCTTCGTCTCCGGCGCCGGCGGCTTCTACAATCCCGAGACGCGGAAGAAATACCTCGATTTCGAGCTCCAGCACGAGCTCATCGTCGATGCCGGCGATGCCGACATCGCGCCCACCAATGTCGAGCGCAGCTTCGCCAGCATCACCGAGACGGCGCGCCAGCTCGTTGATCGCGGCGCGCTGCTCGTCGCGCTCGGCGGCGATCATTCCGTCACCTATCCGCTGGTGCGCGCCTTCACGAAGAAGCTGCACGTCATCCATTTCGATGCGCATTCGGACTACGCGCCCTTCATCCACGATCTGCGCTTCACCAACGGCCACGCCTTCCGCCACATCGCGCCGATGCCGCATGTCGAGAGCCTGACGCAAATCGGCATCCGCAGCCTCCGCCATTCCGAGGCGATGGTCGAGGATTCGATCCGCGACGGGAACCGCGTCATCACCATGGCGGAGTTCCGCCGCTTGACGCCAGCCGGCATCGCCCAGCTCGTGCCCAGGGACGCCGCCTGCTACGTCAGCATCGATGTCGACGTCCTCGATCTGTCGCTCATCCCGGGCTGCGTCTCGGCGGAGCCCAACGGCATGAGCTATGCCGAGCTGCGCGACACGCTGAAGGCCATCGCCGAGCACGCCGAGGTCATCGCCTTCGACTTCGTCGAGGTCAATCCCGAGCTCGACGTCCGCACCGGGATCACCTCATATCTCGGCGCGCACACGGTGATCGAGTTCCTGGGTCACATCTGCGACCAGCCGCGCTGGGCGGCCAAGCGCGAAGAGGCGCTCGCGCGGCGTCGCCGCTGAGGGAAGAATACGGGAAGGCTCCTCAAGGCACCTTCGTCGGGAGCTGGCAGCGCCGCGCCCAGTATTCCCAAAGGCGACGAATGCCGGAGGGCGCTGTCTTGCCGCGGATCGCGCTGATCTCGCCGTCGCTGAGGAAGCGGTTCTCGCCGAATGCCATCGCCTCGGTCTGAACCTTGGCGTTCACCTTGAGGTACACGGCGGCGCGTACGGCCAGCGGGAGGGATTCCGCGGTGACGACGCAGCCATGCCCGCGCATCAGCACGACGTCGTTCCTGCCGAGCCGCGCGGCGAGGTCGAGCCCCTGCTCCATCGTGCGCACCAGCATGTCGGTGTCGCCGAACCGGTCGCGGATGTCCCAGACCGGAATCTCGTGCCCGATCACGCCGGCGCTGTGCAGGATCGGCCGCAGCTTCGTCTTCGAGGTGCTGTAGGGGATGACCTCGTAAGCATGGCTGTGCACCACCGCCATGACGTCGGGACGGAGCTTGTAGATCGCGGCGTGGATCGGCAGCTCGGTGTACATCTGCCGATCGCTCGCCTCGATCGGCTTGCAGTCGAGATCGACCTCGACGATGTCGGCGACCTCGACCAGCTCAGGGCTGCGCGAGCAGGAGACGAAGAACCGGTCGGCGCGGCCCGGATGCCGGATGCTGACATGGCCGTAGCCGTCAACCACGTCCTCGCGGGCGAGGATCCGGTTCGCCACCGCCAGATCGTAAACCTGCTCGTCGAGCTTCGTCATGACAGAACGCCCTTCTCCATCACCGCCGCATCGAGGCTGGCATATTCGGCGGTCCGAGGCCACGCCATACGCCGGATCGCGCACCGCCTACAGAGGCGGTCGTTCTGTCACCCATGTCTCCGGGCCGGACAGAGCGCGTCGGCGCCGGCGAGGACCGCGTCGAGGGGGAGTGCCGCGCAAGGCAGCGCGATCTCGATCGGCGAGCGGTTCCAGGCGATGACGCGCATGCCGAACGCGGCCGCGATGCGCGCGATCTCGGCACCGATCGCGCCGAGGCCAACGATGCCGAGCGTCTTTCCAGCCAGCTCGATACCCCTCCTGCTGCGCCCAGATGCCGGCGCGCATCGACGCCAAGCCGCGCGCCGCGGCCAACTGCAACGCGAAAGCATGCTTGGCCACCGTACGGTCGCCGTAATTTTGAACCGTGCGCACGACGATGCCCCGGCGCGAGGCGGCCGCCAGATCGATGTAGCTCGAAGCACTCGTGCCGAGGAAGATGATCGAGCGCAGACGCGGCGCTCCCGCCAGTAGGGCGTCATCGATCATCATGTGGCCGTCAAGGACGATCTGCGCCTCGCGCAGGAGCGCCGCCAGCTCCACGCGGTCGGCATCGCCATGGCGAATATCGATTCCCTCCGCCAGCGCGCCGCATTCGGGCAGCAACGCGGACATCGAGGGTCCGCAATCGATGTAGCGAATGGTGACGGTCATGCCGAGCCACGCCCCCGAGCGCCTGGCATAGCCAGAGCGCGTCCAGCGTGGCGGCGCAGATGTTGCGGCTAGGCATGGCATCGCCCATCCGCTGCGGCGAGAAGGCGGCGCCCGGCCGCTTGTCGCGCGGCTGCCGCAGCGCGAGCGACGCGCCGCGCAGCGCGGCGGCGCGAAATCCCTATCACCTCGTCCCATCCTGACGGAAGATGCACCGCGACGACCGCCGTTCGACAGACCAGTGCTTTAGCAGGGGGCCGAGGTGGCGAGACTTGAGGAGGGTGGAGATGACCGACTATCCCGACTGGCCAACGATTGCCGGCTCGCACCGCGTGCGCGGACGGAACTTCCCGCGCCTTGCCGAAGACATGCCGAGTTTTCTTGGGGTGCCGATCGCGATCTCGCCGAAGGACCTCAAACAAGCCGATATCGTGATCATTGGCGCTCCCTTCGCCGCCGGCTGGGGAGCCCAGTATTCGGGGGTCGACAAGGAGCTCTGGCTCGCCGGACCGAAGCGCGTGCGCCAACAATCGATTCGTTACGGCGGCTATGTCCAGGATTTCGACCTCGACATCCTGGAAGAGCTCAAGATCGTCGATTACGGCGATGCCGCCATTCCGCCTGAGGCGAACTACGCCGCGACTGTCGAGAACATCCTGCGTGCGCAGGCCGCCGTTGAGGCCAAGGTCAACGATGTGTTGGATGCCGGCGCGATCCCGATCGTGATCGGGCAGAATTCGCCCTGCGGCTCCTATGCGATCGCCAAGCCGATCGCGGAGCGCGCGACGGGCAATGTCGGCGTCATCAGCCTCGATACCCACTGGGATTCTCGGCCAATCGACTGGGCGACCATGGACCCCCGGATCGCCGGCTCGGGGAATTGGAAGGCCAAGCTCTACGAATTCCACAAGAACGTGACGGTCCCCAATCTGGTGGAAATCGGCGAGCGCGGCATGCTCGAGGACAAGTCTTACGTCCGACGGTTCGTCCGCGAGGGCGCCCATTTCGTGCCGATGTGGCGCATACGGGCGGAGTTCGGCCTCGAAGGCGCGCTCGAGTTGCTGGCCAAGGCCTATCATGGGACGAGCGACGTCTACGTCCATTTCGACATGGATGTACTGGGCGGTGCGGGCCCGGCCCCGGGCGACCTGCTCGGCGACCTCGCCGAGCCGATCGGCATGACCGATTACGAAGTGATCCGCATCGCCCACGAGGTCGGACTTCGCGGGTTATCGGGCCTCTCCTTCATCTGCATCCCGCCGGGCTCGGCGGTGACCTATCGCACGATCGTCTATGTGATCACCTATCTCCTCGCCGGATTGGCGCTGAGCCGCCGGCGCAAGCTGACCGGCGCGTGAGCGCGACATCGATAGCACCAGCAGCTAGCCGAGGATTTGGAAGTGAGCCTCCGTCGGCTTCTGATTTCGTCCGTTGACGGGAGTGAGGTCCTGCGGACAGGCGGAGAACGCTATCACCAGATCCATCTCGGCGCGAAAGACCGCATGGCTGCCGGGCGTCGAAACCGGCGGCTCGAAGCTGACCGCCCCATCGGGCGCCACCGGGATATTCATGAACATGTTGAGCGGAGCCGGCGTCGCCTGCTTGCCCATTCCGAGAGCGTCGAGAGCGGCGGCAAGGTTGTCCGTGCAGTTGTCGTGGTATTCCTTGCAGCCGAGCAGCTCATAGCGATAGCGGTCGCAGGCTGCGAGCAGCGTGTCGTGGATACCGCCCGAGGTGTCGTCGACGATCGTCAGGATTGCCCGGCGGCGATTGGTGACGAGCGTGTTCCCCTTGCGCGGGAAGATGGTGCCCATCTGGACGCGGCTGTGCTCCATCGACATGAACTCGGACGGGTCCGCGCGCGAGAAGGCCCAGGTGTCGACCACCTGCTGGCCATGCGTGTTGATGAGCCTGATGCGCTGGCCGCGCTCGACGAAGGCCGCCGCCCCTTTTCGCGCCGGTATCGTGATGAGAGCAGGCTCCGCCATGATCCCTCCCTCCGAAGCATACACCGGAAGACGGCTGATGCTGCCGCAAGCCTAGGCCGCAGACCCGAACGCTTGCAAGCCGCTCGGGGAGCGATCAGCATGCGGGAAAAGAGAGGCTCGGAGGAGGATCGCCGATATGGACGAGGCAAAACAGCGCCTGGTGCAGCGGATCGAGCGGGATCGCGAGCGGCTGCTCGACTTCTTCCGCGGCTTCATCCGCTGCCCGAGCCCCAACCCGCCGGGCGACACGCGGTTGGCGGTGAAACACATCCAGCATCTGCTGGATGAGCACCGCGTCGAGCATCGCGTCATCGCGCCGAACGAGATCATGCCGAATGTCGTTGCAGCTTTCGATGCGGCGAAGCCGGGCCGTCATCTCGCGCTCAATGGGCATATCGACGTCTTTCCCGTCGGCGACGGCGCTGGCTGGACCCGCGATCCCTGGGGTGGCGAGCTGGTGGACGGAAAGATCTATGGTCGAGGCGCGTGCGACATGAAATGCGGCACTACCGCCTCGCTCTTCACCTTCCTCTACTTGCGCGAGATGCGCGAACAGCTCCACGGCCGATTGACGCTCAGCGCCGTGTCGGACGAGGAGACGTTCGGACCGTGGGGTGCACGATATCTCTTCGAGCATCATCCCGAGGTGATCGGCGATTGCTGCCTCAATGGCGAGCCGAGCAGTCCCTACACATTGCGGTTCGGCGAGAAGGGACCGCTTTGGCTCGAATTCAAGGTGCGCACCAAAGGCGCCCATGGCGCCTACACCCATGCCAGCAAAAGCGCGATCGGCATCGCCGCGCAGGTGATCGCCGATCTGGCGGAACTCTCCGAATTGGCGCCGCCCGAGAACAGCAATCTCGCAGCGGCTCTGGACCAGGCCGCAGAGGTCATCGACAAGGCCTATGGCGCAGGCGCTTCGCGCATCGTGCGCCGCGTCACGGTCAATCCCGGCATCGTCAAGGGCGGGCTCAAGGTGAACATGGTGGCCGCCGAGTGCGACTTCGAGGTCGATCTGCGCCTGCCGAACGGTCTCGACGACAAGCGTGTCCTTGCCGAGGTCGAGAAGATCGTCCGGCGCTACCCGGAGGCGAGCTACAAGGTAGCGAACTACAACCCTCCGAGCTGGTGCCCGCCCGATACGGAGATGGCGCGCTACGTCCAGGAGAATGCGCGAGCCGTCTCAGGCATCGAGCCGGTGCCGGTGATCAGCCTCGGCGGCACCGATGCGCGGCTTTGGCGGTACCGCGACGTCCCGGCGATCGTCTATGGTCCCTCCCCGACGGGAATGGGCAGCATCGACGAACACGTCACCGTCGAGGAGTTCTTCCACGTCGTGAAGTCGCATGTGCTCTCGGCCTACGACTATATGAGCCGAGCGAGCTGACGGCCGGCCCGTCACGTCCCTCGCCGGGCCCCGGCGGCGAGGGACGTGACGAAGCCGCCCGACTATTGGGGTACGCCGAAGACCTCGAGCGTCGGTTTCGCGTAGAAGCGGCCCGTCGGACCGTATTTCTCGCTCATCTTCGACCAGCGCCCCGTCGTCAGCAGATAGTCGATCGCGGTGTTCATGAAATTGAGGAGGTCTTCATTGCCGCGCTTTACCGACCACGCGATCGGCAGGACGTTGTAGGGGTGACCCGCGAAGAGGTCCACCACTTCCGGATGCTCCAAGGAGTAGCGGTGGGCTTGCCATGCATCCTCGACGCCGACATCGGCGCGACCGGCCGAGACCTCGACGAAGGGCGCCGTGAGATTTCCCGTCGAGAGCAGAACCAACTGCGCCTTCGGCCAATTCTCCTTGGCGTATTCGACGCTGGCTCCGCCTTGAATGAGGGCGATCTTGATATTGGGATTGTTGAGGTCGGCCGGCGATTTGAAACGCGTCTCGCCTTTCTTTGCGATAGCGCTGTAGCCGAGGTAGGCGATCGGTTTCGTGAATTCGACGGCGCCGGCGCGCTGGATCGTGGCAAACGTGCCCGCGACCGAGAGGTCGAATTGGTTCGAATTGAGCCCCGCCGCAAAATTCGCCCAGGTCGTCTCGACATAGACCGGCTTGACGCCGATCGATTGGGTAATGAGGTTGAGCGCGTCGATGTAAAAGCCGCTGAGCTCGCCGGTTTTCGGATCTTTAATCAGGCTCGGCGGCGACGGGATATAGCCGATCTTGAACTCCTTCTCGCGCAGAATGCGATCGAGCGCTCCTTCGGCACGAGCGATGCTCGCGAGGAAGGGCGAGAGTGCCAGAGCCGCAACTGCAACAAAGGCAAACCGTCTTGGTGCCGTGAATACCATGGACCTCTCCTCCCTGTTTTGCGAGGCGCGCGCTGCGCCTCCTTCGCCTCCTTCAGTGTCGAACCCGCCGCAGGAACTCGGCGGTACGCTCCTGGGCGGGTGCGCCGAAGATCTGTTCCGGACGGCCGGATTCGACGATCATGCCATGGTCGATCATCATGACGCGGTCGGCGATCTCTTGCGCAAAACCCATCTCGTGCGTGGCGACGATCATCGTCATGCCGTCGGCAGCAAGGCCGCGCATTACCTCCAGCACCTCGCCGACGAGCTCCGGATCGAGAGACGAGGTCGGCTCGTCGAAGAGCATGGCCTCGGGCTGCATGGCCAGCGCGCGGGCGATCGCCGCACGCTGTTGCTGCCCGCCCGAGAGCTGGGTCGGATAGGCATGGAGCTTGTCCGAAAGCCCTACCCTGTCGAGCAGCGCCTTCGCGGGCGGAATCGCCTCGTCGCGCTTCTGGCCTTTGACGATGACCGGTCCTTCGATCACGTTCTCGAGGACGGTCTTGTGCGGGAACAGGTTGAAGCTCTGGAACACCATTCCCATACGGGCGCGCACGCGGCTGACCGCCGCATCGCGATCGCGCACGAGGCGTCCTGCGGCATTGCGCCGATAGCCCACGAGATCACGACCGAGCCAAATCTCGCCCTGATCGTATTCTTCGAGAAAATCGATGCATCGGAGCAGTGTGCTCTTCCCCGAGCCGCTGGGGCCGATCAGGACGAGCACCTCTCCGCGCCCGACCACCAGGTCGATCCCGCGCAGCACGTGCAGCCTGCCGAAATATTTGTGCAGACCCCGCACCGTTATTGCCGGCCCGCCGTTCATCCGCGGACCCGCCAATAGCGTTCGAGACGCTGCGACAGGTAAATGAAGGGAAAGATGATCACCGCAAAAACGATTGCGAGAGCCGTATACACTTCGAGCGGACGATAGGTATTGTTGATCAAGTTCTCGGACTCATGAAGCAGCTCGTTGACCGCGAGCACGGAGCCGAGCGTTGTCAGCTTAATCAGCGTCGCAAACTCGTTTATAAAGGGAGGGATCATCCGGCGCACGGCCTGCGGCAGGATGATTCGTCGCATCGCAGCGCTATAGCGCATTCCGATCGATTTCGCGGCATCCATTTGCCCGCGCTCGATCGATTTAATGCCGGCCCGGAAGATCTCCGCGACGTAAGCGGCGGAGTGAAGTCCTATGCCGACCGCTGCCGACAACACGTTCCCCATCTGCACACCGGAAAGGATCGGAAGGGCGTAGTAAATCCAGACCAGCTGGACGAGAATCGGCGTGCTCCGGAACAGCTCGACATAGAGCGCCGCCGGCCAGCGCACGAAGCCGACCCGCGACGACCGGCAGAGCCCGAGCGCCAGTCCCAAGGACAAGGAAATCGCAAGCGCGCCGATCGTCAGCTCCGCGGTGACCTCGGCGCCCCGAAAGAAGACCTCGCGGTAATCCCAGACAATTTGAAAGTACCAGTTATAGCCCATCGCTCGGCGGCGTCCTTGCCGATCAATAGGCGCCCGTCACACCCAGAACCCTGTCGAGCACCCAATTGTCGATCGCGTGAACGAGCGGCTCCATGTGAGCAAGTCGCCCGGGCCGAGCGAAGGGAGAGCTCAAGCCGCGCTGCTGCAGCTCCGAGACGGCGTTGTCTTCAGGGATCGAGATGTCCCATCGCTTGTAGTAATTCTGCACGATCTCGGCGAAATCCGGCCGCTCGACCACCTCTCTCGGGAAGCAGGAGCCGACCACCAGATGCGTGCGGTCCGGTCCCTGCGGGTGGAGCTCCAGCCACCACATGCAGTCGATCGTGCAGCCGAACATCGTGCTCGGATAGATCAGCGGATAGAGCGAGCCCCGTGCCATCTTGCCGTCGAGGCTCTTGATCGGCGGGAAGCCTGCATCGCCGGTGAGCAGAGCGCGGCTTCCCTGGTGTTCCTTGAAAAGCCCGACCCACTGTCCCCTCGTCTGCTGAGCTTCGGGCGGAGCGCCCTTCTGCCGCTGCAAGGTCGAGCGATGGACGGTCGGGACGTGGTACGCTTCCATCGCGTTTTCGACATAAATCTTCCAGTTGCACGCCAGGTCGTATTCCTTGCGGCGCACGCAGACCATGTCCTCGACTCTGTGCGACGCGAGCACCTCGGGCAAATCGCCGAGATGATGCGAGAGTGGCGGCGCGTCATCATCGAAATTGATGAACAGGAAACCCGCCCAGCATTCGAGCCGCAAGGGAATGAGCCCATAGTTCTTGCGATCGAAGCCGGCGCTTGCGTGCATCTCGGGCGCGCTCAGCAATTCGCCCGACAGCGAGTAGGCCCAGGAATGATACGGGCACCTGAAGGCCCTGCAATTTCCCTCGCCTTGCGCAACGAGCGATCCGCGATGGCGGCACGTATTGGCGAAGGCGCGCAGCTCGGTCGCCGAGCTGCGCACGACAAGGATCGGGATGCCGACGAACTCCAGCGTAAAATAGTCGCCCGGCTTGGGGATGCGGTCCTCGCGCCCGATGAAGTTCCACACCTTGGTGAAGATCCGCTCCACCTCACGGCGATAGAATGCCGTCGATGTGTAGCACCATGGCGGCATCGTCTCCGCCTCGGCAAGCGGGCGACGGACGCCGGCATAGAGTTCGGGAGAAAAGATCGAGGAAGCCTCGATTTCCGAGGGTGAAGCCGGTTCATCAAGCATGACGATTGCCTCGCTGATCGATTGACGATAGCAAAGTTGCGCGGAGCCTGCCATCGGCTCCTCAGATCGGGTCGCCTGCACATCAGCGAGGTTTGCGCATGCCCCTCATCGACGCGAAGGAGCTGAGCGCGGCCGACGCCTATCGGCTGCTGGTCGGGATCGTGGTGCCGCGCCCGATTGCCTGGATCACCACGCTCGACGGCTCGGGGCGCGTGAACGCGGCTCCCTTCAGTTGCTACACCTTCGTGTGCAATCGACCGCCGATGCTCGCGATCAATTTGGGCCGGCGCGACGGAACGCTCAAGGACACCGCCCGCAATGTGCGCCAGCGCGGCGATTTCGTGGTCAATGTCGTGACCGAGGCGCTGATCGCGCCCATGCATCAAAGCTCAAGCGACTTCGCCCCCGAGATCAGCGAGCCCAGCCTGCTCGGCATCGAGCTGGCGCCGAGCCGGCTCATCGACCCGCCGCGCATCGCCGCCTCGCCGATCGCCCTCGAATGCCGGCTGGATCGCATCATCGAGCTCGGCGAACAGGCGAACGATCTCGTCATCGGAAGAGTGGTCGCCTTCAACATCAACGATGACATCTACGCCGACGGCCGCGTCGATATGCGCAAGTTCCGCCCGCTCGCGCGCCTTGGCGGACCGCACTACGCGTACCTCGGCGAGATCATCACGATGCCATCGAGCGACAATTTCGGTCCGCGTCCGGTTTTAGCAAATCCGAGCGAGGTGCCGTGATGACGCATATTCACTTCGAGACGAAGTCGGACAAGCCGCCCGTGTTCAAGATGACGCGGCCGCTGGTCGATGCCGCCGCAGCGCGCGCCGGGATCGATGCCGAGCTCCGCCTCACGCTCGGCTCCGACCTTGCCGATTTGGCGCCGCTTCGCACGATGGCCGGGCTCGTGACTTCGAACGACGTGATCCGCGATGCGCGCTTTCCCCTTGCAGAGCTTGCCGCCCGAGCGCCGTCATTGCGTTGGATACACATTATTGGCGCAGGGATCGAGCCGCTTCTGCCGCTCGACTGGCTGCCGCCGCGGGTGACTCTCACCAACAACAGTGGCGTCCACCTGCAGAAGACGCGCGAGTTTGCGGCAATGGCGCTTCTCATGCTGAACGCGCGCGTGCCCCAGATGATGACCAATCAGATGCGCGGATGCTGGGATCAGATCTTCACGCCCTCGATCCGCGGACGGACGCTCGCGATCGTCGGGCTCGGCGATATGGGCGGGGCGGCCGCTCGAGAGGGAAAGCGGTTCGGCATGCGAGTCCTCGGTCTGCGGCGGCAGCCGCGGCCGCACCGGTTCGTCGATGAGATATTTGCACTGGACCAGCTCCACCCAATGTTGGGCCAAGCCGATTTCGTCTATGTCGCGGCTCCGCTCACGCCGCAAACACGCCATCTGATCGACCGAGGGGCGCTCGCGCAGCTCAAGGACGGTGCCGGTCTCGTCAATGTCGGGCGGGCGGGTGTGGTGGATTACGGCGCTCTGGCAGAAGCGCTAACCGCAGGGCGGATGAGCGGTGCCGTTCTCGACGTCTTCGATCCGGAACCGTTGCCCGCCGCTTCGGCGCTTTGGCGGACGCCCAGGCTCTATATCTCTCCGCATTGCTCGTCGGACGATTCCGACGCCTACCTCCCGCAAACGCTCGACCTCGTATTCGATAATATCTCGCGTCTGGTGAAGGGAAAGCGCCTCAAGAACATTGTCGACCGCGAACGCGGCTATTGAAGGCCGTATCCTGGCGCGTGTCAGCGGCTTGGGGCACTATGCCGCCATAACCGAGGGAGGCGACATGTCGGCAGAGAGAGATATCTTCGATCGACGCCACTATGCCGCCGTGCGGCGGCCGCTGCTCGACGCCGAGACGTTGCCGCCCTGGTGCTACACCTCGGACGCGTTCTACGCCCGCGAGGTCGAGCGCATCTTCCGCAAGGTCTGGAACTTCGTCGGCTCCGTCGATCAAGTGCCCAGTCCAGGCGACTATTTCACCCTCGAATTTGCCGGCGTGCCGGTCATCATTCTCCGGGACGAAGAGGGGCGGCTGCGTGCGTTCTCCAATAGCTGCCGCCATCGCGGCTCCGAGCTGCTCTCGGGCAGCGGCAATTGCAAGCTGATCGTCTGCCCCTACCATAGTTGGAGCTACAAGCTGGACGGACGGCTCGACGTCGCCCCCGAGATGCGGCAGACGCACGGCTTCGATCCCGGCCGGTACGGGCTGGTGCCGATCAGGCTGGAAAGCTGGGGCGGGTTTCTGTTCATCAATTTCGACGCCGCAGCCGAGCCTCTGCGTTCGTTCCTGGGCGATCTTCCGGAGCGCTTGGCGCCTTACCGCCTCGAGGACATGTTCTGCGTTAGGCGGCGCGAATACGACATCGCCTGCAACTGGAAGCTCTTCGTCGAGAATGCGAAGGAATCCTATCACATCGCGACAGTGCATCGTTCGACCATCAACCGCTACGCCTCGGCGCGCATGGCTGGCTACTGGGTCGAGGAAGCGCGCGGTGCCTACGTCGTCACCTTCGCGCAGCACGAGGGCAGCATGGCGCTGCTGAAGGGCGATGCGGGGTTCCCGAAGATCGAAAGCCTCGACGGCCGCCGCGAGGCCGGGGGAACCACCGCACCGCTCATCTATCCCAGCACCTATCTCGCCTGCACGATCGATTGCGCATGGTATCTCGAACTGCATCCGCTGGGGCCGGATCGCACGCGCCTCATCCATGGCGCGCTCGTGCCGCGCAGCCGGGCGGGGCGCTCCGATTTCTCCGAGATCATGGCCAACTACTACAAACGCTGGGACCTCACCACCGAGGAGGACATCCTCGCTTCCGAGCGCCAGCAGCGGGGCCTCCGGTCGCCCTTCTGCCCGCCCGGACGCTTTTCCCATCGCGAGCCGCTCGTCCACGCGATCGACAACTGGATTCTCGACCGCGTACTCGACCCACTCTAGCCCAGCGCCCCGAAGCGAGGAGGCGGGAGATGTCCCGGATTCTGATCAAGGACGCCGATTACATCGTCACCGTCGACAAGGATCGGCGCATCATCCGCAACGGCGCGATCGCGATCGACGGCGACCGCATCGCGGCGGTCGGCAAAATCGGCGACATCCCTCCCGCCTTCGCGGCGGACGAGATCCTCGATGCGCGAGGCAAGCTGGTGCTGCCCGGTCTCTTCGACACGCACATCCACAACGCGCAACAGCTCGGACGCGGCCTCGGCGACGAGGCCTATTCCGGGCCCGAGCGACTGTTCCGCCGGCTCTGGGTGGTCGAGGCCAATATGGACGCCGGCGACGCGCTCTGCGCCGCCCGGCTTACCCAGCTCGAGCTCCTCCGCGCCGGCATCACCTGCTTTGCCGATCCCGGCAATTACTTCGCCGCCGAGACCGCCCGTGCCGTTGAGGAGAGCGGGGCGCGCGGCATGATCGCGCGAACCGTCTTCGACATGGGCCAGACCTCGATGGGCAGCCTGCCCCGCAACTTCTTCGAGCCGACGGACGACGCCCTGGCACGCGCCGACGAGATGGTCGCCGAGTATAACGGCGCGCTCGACGGAAGGCTTAAAGCATGGTTCTCGATGCGCGTCCCGGTCGCCTGTTCCGACGACCTGCTGCGCCGCATCGCCGCGCTGGCGCGCAAGCGCAATGTCGGTGTGCTCGGACATGCCTGCGAAAACCGGGATGAAATCGTCGCATCGCATCTCAAATACGGAATGGGCGACATCAGCCGGCTCGACAGGCTGGGAATGCTCGGCCCCAATCTTCTTCTCATGCATATGGGATGGGTCGACACCAAGGAGCTCATGCTGCTCCAGCGGAACGACGTCAAAGTGTCGCTGGCTCCCGGAGCCAGCTTTCATCAAGCGATGGGCAACATCGCCCATGGCAAGGCGCCCGAGATGCACGAGCTCGGGATCACCTTGTCGCTCGGCTCCGATTCTGCGATGTCGGGAAATTTTCTCGACGCGATCCGCCAGACGTTCCTGCTCGTCGGCGGCTACCATGAAGCCCGCCTTGACCCAAAGGTGATCCGACCAGAAACGGCGGTCGAGATGATCACGATCAACGGCGCGCGCTCGATGCTATGGGACGATGACCTTGGTTCGCTCGAGGCCGGGAAAAAAGCGGACATCACCATCCTCGATATCATGAGACCGGAATGGCAGCCGGTTCACAATCCGATAGCGAACCTGGTCTACTGCGCGCATGGCGGCTCTGCGGACACCGTCTTCGTCGACGGCAAATGTCTCATGCGCGACAAGAAGGTGCTCACGCTCAACGAGTTTGACCTTTATGAGGAAGCCCGGGATCGCGCGGCTTCGCTCGCCAAGCGCGCGGGGCTCGCTCAAGTCGCTGCCACTCCGTGGCCGATGACATAGGTTGGAGGCGACGGCCTCGATGATCTCCGTCACCGGCAAAGCGAGGCTCTCGACATCGCCGCGGCTGAGATAGAGCAGTTTGCGGTCCATGCGGCGCACCTCCTCACTGGCGGGGCCGAAAGGTCGGCAACGGATAGCGCGCTGCCTCGGGCCCGGAGACGAGCTCGACAGGGAGTCCGCTGCGGATCGACGAGGCCTCGCGCGCGATAACCCGCGCAATCAACAGCACCTCCTCGTCGAGGCGGATCTCGGCGAGGATGATCGGAACCTCGGCGAAGAATGCGGGGGCGTTGGGGCGATTGACGAGCGAGAAAGAGACGATGGTCCCCCGCCCCGATGCCGCCTTCCAGGACAACTCCGCCGACCAGCAATAGGGACAGAGCGGCCGGGGATAGAAGAAGGTGTGACTGCACCCGCCGCAGACCTGGATCATCAGGCGCCCCTCTCGCCAGCCCTCGATCAACGGATGATTGTCGGCATCCGCGTGCGGCTGCGGATAGGCGCTCATCCCGCCGGTCATTGGGTACGCTCCATGACGATGCTGCTGGTCGACAGGCCATGGCCGTAGCCGACCATGCCGTAACCCGAGACGAGGCCGCGTCGCGCCTTCACCTGCCGCCGGCCCGCCTCCTGACGGAGCTGGCGCACCCCCTCGACGAGGCCGATCATGCCGCCGCCCGCGCCCGCCTGGCCGCAGGAGAGCTGGCCGCCGCCGGTATTGAGCGGCAGGCTGCCGTTCCAGGCAAAGTCGTGCCGGCCGAGGAAGGCGCCGACCTCGCCCTTCGCGCAGAAGCCGAGGTCCTCGAGCTGGATCGCAACCATGATCGGGTAGTCGTCATAGGCCTGCACGAAATCCATGTCGTGCGGCTCGTAGCCGGCGTCGCGCCACAGCGCGTCGCGGAACAGCTCCCAGCCGCCGCGCAGCGGCGCCGGTTCGCCCGGCGGATGGTTGTGCCGCTCGTATCCCGAAAGGATGCGAACGCCCTTGCCCGCCGGCGCCCGGTCGAGGGGCCCGACGATCACCGCCTCGGCGCCGGCGCAGGGCAATACGCAATCATAGAGCCGCAGCGGGTCGGCGATGATGCGGGCCGTCAAATAATCGTCGAGCGTCAGCGGCGTGCGCAGCAGCGCGTTGTCGTTTAGCACCGCGCTCGCCCGCTGCCCGACCGAGATGCGGCCGAGCTGCTCGGGCCTCGTCCCATAGGTCTCCATATGCTTGCGCTGGATGATGCCGAAGAGCCCGTTGGCGCCGCCGAAGCCGTGCGGCGTCGCGTAGTTCTTGAGCGCGCGGTTGAAATTGTCCATCAGCCGGTAATGGCCGCCGACGTCGTAATTGTCGCCGGCAAGGCAGAGCGCGAGTGTCGCCTGACCCGCCTCGATCGCGCGCTTGGCGGCGATCACCGAGGCGACGGGTCCGGCGCCGCCCGCGGTGCCGAGATAGGCCCAGGACACCGAGATGCCGAACTGCTCGGCAAGCGTCACCGCGTTGTCCGGCGGCAGCTCAAAGGAGGAGACCGCAAGCCCGTCAAGCTCCTGCTTGGCGACTCCCGCCGAGGCGAGCGCGTTGCGCGCGGCTTCCGCAAGGAACGAGAGAAGGGTCCGATCGGTGCGCTTCACATAGACCGACTGACCGTACCCGATGATGCCGATATCGCTCGTAGCCACGAACCCGCTCCTTCGACCGATGTGCGGCGTCAGATCACGCCCTGCCGTTCCAGCTCCGTGATGGCGCCACCGTCGAGGCCGAGCAGCTCGCCGAAGACGTAGGCGTTATCGGCGCCCGGGCGACCGCCGGCCCAGCGGACCTCGCCCGGCGTGGAGCTGAGCTTCGGCACCGGCGCCGGCATACGGATGCTTCCCAGGTCGTCATCGGCGACGCTGACGATCGCCGCGCGCGCCGCGACATGCGGATCGCGCATCACCTCGCCTATGTCGTTGACCTTCCCGGCGACGACGCCGCAGGCGTTGAGCGTCCCGAGGGCGGCGCCGGTAGGCTGCCGGGACATCCAATCGGCGACCGTGCGGTCGATCGCGGCGCGGTTCTCGACACGCGCCGCCATCGAGGCGAAACGCGGATCGTCCTTGAGCTCGCGCCGACCGATCGCGTCCATCAGGTTCTCGAAAATGCGCTGCGAGCCGCAGCTCACGGCGATGTACCCGCCGTCGGCCGTCGGATAGACGTTGCGCGGCACGTCTTCTTCCATCTCGTTGCCAAGGCGCGGCTTCTTCTGTCCGGTCTGGTCATAGCGGACGACCGCCGATTCGAGAATCCGCACGAAGGGCTCGAAGAGGCTGACATCGACGACTTGCCCATGCCCGCCGGCGTCGCGCTCGCGCAGGGCGATCAGTGCGCCGAAGGCGCCGAAGACGCCCGCGAGATAGTCGCCGAGCGGGAAGGCGGAGACCATCGGCCCGCGATCGGGAAAGCCGGTGATCGCGGCGAGTCCGGCGAAGCATTCCGCAATCGTCGCGTAGCCGCCTTGCCGGCTGTAGGGGCCGTTCTGCCCGTAGCCGCTGACGCGGACCCAGACGGTTCGTGGGAACGCGCCCTGCAACTGGTTCGGCGCGAGCTGCCAGCGCTCGAGCGTCCCCGGCCGGAAGTTCTCGATGACGACATCGCTGCGCGCGATAAGGCGCAGGACTGCAGCGCGTGCCTGCGGCATCGAGATGTCGAGCGTGACGAGGCGCTTGTTGCGGGCCATCGTCTTCCACCACAGCGGCGTCTCACCCTTATGGGGCGGCCATTCGCGCAGAGGGTCGGTCTTGCCCGGCTTCTCGACCTTGATAACCTCGGCGCCGAAATCGGCGAGCAGCGTCCCGACGAAGGGTCCTGCCAGCATCGAGCCGAGCTCGAGGACGCGGATCTTGCGCAGCGGCCCCCCTCCCGTCATCGCTCGCTCCTCAGCCAATGTGGAATCCGTGCTTCTGCGGATCATCGGGGTCGATCACGAATTGGTGGAAACCGGTCACATAAGCTTTTCCCGCAACCTCAGGGATGAAGGCGTCGAGCTCGCCGACCCGGGTGCGCCGCACCATGCGGCCCTGGAACAGCGATCCCGTAATGCCTTCAGAGACGATTCTCTCGTCGGGATGCATCTCGCCTCGGCCGATCAGCAGCGCCATCATATGCGAAGTGCCGGTGCCGCCCGGCGAACGATCGAAGGAGCCGTTCGCGAAGACGTGGATGTTCTTGTACTTGGCTCCGGGCGCGATGCCGGGCCCATAGATCGTTACCAGATCGACCGAGCGGATATGAGGGACCGTCGGATGCTGGACCGGCGCCTGCCTGTTGGTGGCGTCGCGAATGGCGAGCCCGGCGCGAACGAGCTCGGGGACGCGCTCCGGCCTGACCTCGATTCCGATATCGCTCCCCTTTACCGCGCCGAAGAAGTTGCCCCCGAAAGAGATGTCGACGGGGACCCTTCCATAGCCGGGCACCTCGATCCGCAGATCGCGCCGGTAGAGGAAAGCCGGGACGTTGGTGAAGGCGGCGGAGACGGCGCGTCCGTTCTCAACCGTGACGTCGATCTCGACGAGCCCTGCCGGCATATCGACGCGGACATGCGTCACCGGCTCGACGACGGGGACGAGCCCGCATTCGACCACGGCCATGCCGATGCCGATCGTGCCGTGACCGCACATGTTGAGATAAGAGCCATCGCTGTCGATCCAGATGATGCCGAAATCGACGCCGTCATGTGTCGGCGGCGCCATCACCGCACCGAACATCCCGCGATGGCCGCGCGGCTCACACATCAGCGCCGAGCGCAAATGATCGAGGTTGTCGCGCATGTAGGCGCGCTGTTCGAGCAGCGTCCGCCCGCGGAGCGGGATGCCGCTGACGACGAGCCGCGTCGGCTCGCCGCCGGTATGCGAATCGATGGTGTGGATCACATGTCTCGCCCGCATGCGACGCCCTCTCTCATTCGTTGGAGGCTGCGACCCGGTCGATGCCGACCGTCACGTCGAGAATGGCGACGACGACAATCGCCACATAGATCGTGGCGGCCGAGACGGCGGCGATCATCGGGTCGACGGAGTACTGGATGTAGTTGAAGAGCTTGACCGGGATCGTCATGAGATGCGCGGTCGTGTTGAACATGCTGAGCTCGACGTTGATCCAGGAGATGATGACCGCGAAGAGCGCGCCGGCGATGATTCCCGGTTTGATGATCGGCAGGGTGATGCGGAAGAACGCCCCGGGCCCACTGTCGCCGAGATCGCGCGCCGCCTCCTCGAGCGACGTTTCGAACCCGACGAGAGAGGCGAGCGTCGTGCGCACCACATACGGAATGACGATGACGGTATGGCCGACGAGCATCGCCCCGTAGGTCCGGGCAAAGCCGAGCGCGCCGGCATATTGCAGAATGGCGGCGCCCATCACGATGGGCGGCAGGATAAGGGGCGAGAGGAAGAGCGCGGCGAGGCCCTTCTCGCCGCGGAAATGCGCGCGCGCCAGTACGAGCGCCGTCGGCACGCCAAGGAGGAGGGCGAGCGCGGTCGCGTTAACCGCCAGGACGGCGCTCGTCGAGATCGCGTCGAGGTAGGAGGGGTCGCTGAGGAACTGGGCGTACCATTTAAGGGTGAAGCCGACTGGGGGGAAGCGCAGATAGGCCGTCGTCGTGACCGATACGCCGATGATGACGACCAGCGGAAGGGCAAGGTAGGTCAGGACAATCCAGCCGAAGCCGCCGAGCGCGACCCGGCCGATCCGGAGACCCAGCCGTTCCGTCATCACGCCGAAGCGGCGCCTCATGCCACCTCCCTGCCCGCGCGCGGCCGGCGCTCGATCGCCAGGAGATAACCGGCAACGAGGATGAGAGTCGTGACGAGAAGCGCGACTGCGAGAGTCGCGCCGAAATTGAAGTCGAACACCGAGCCGTATTGCTGGAAGATCAGCATCGACATCACGACCTGCTTGCCGCCGCTCATGATGCTGGGCGTGACATAGGCGCTGACGCTGAGAGTGAAGACGATGAGCGAGCCGGCGATGACGCCCGGTAGGCTGAGCGGAAACGTCACCGTGAGGAAGGTGACGAGCCGGCTCGCCCCGAGATCTTCGGCGGCCTCGGCGAGCGAGCGATCGATGTTCTGCAGGACGCTCGACACGGTGAGCACCATGAACGGCGTCATAATGTAGCTGAGACCGATCACCACCGCTGCCTCGGAGAACATGAGGGGGAGCGGGCGATCGACAAGGCCGCTTGCGACAAGCGCGTCATTGACGAGGCCGCGCCGCCCGAGCAGAACCATCCAGCCGAATGATCTGACGACGCTGCTGGTGAAGAGCGGCGTGACGACGATGATATAGAAAAGCCGGCGGATTGCCCGGTTCTTGACAACTAGCGTGATGTAATAGGCGAGCGGATAACCGATCGCGAAAGCGACCAGCGTCGTCCACAGCGAGATGCGGAAGGTAAGGAGCAGCGTCCGCCAATAGAAGAGGTCGCTCGATGCCCGGGCATAGTTTGCGAGGCTCCATGCGCCGGTTTTGTCCTGGAGGCTCGCGAAGGCGACCATCACGAATGGGGCAATGAAGAAGGCGAGAAGAAAGGCGAGCGAGGGCAGCAACAGCGCCACCATCCATCCGCGAGGAATCCTCATCAGCGATTCTCGCCAGGTGGCACCGGCAGCTCCATGAGAGGGACATGCTGCTGGCAGCCATACATGTCGCTGTCGCCGCGCTCACCCTGCCCGATCGGGCGGATCAGCGTGACCTTGATGGCCCGGCCCTCGGGCACGATGAAGAGAGAGGAGATCTGCGACGGGTTGACGCCATAGGCGAGAGCGACGGTCTCGCGGGTCACGGCATTGCTGTCGCGGACCACGCGGAAGCTCTCCTCGTCGCGGAAGAGAATGTCGAAGGTGAGGCGATAGGGCCCGGCGTTCTTGCTGCGGATGATGGCGGCATAGTCGCGCAGCCGATGTTTGCCGGGCGCCATGTCACAGGTCCTCAAAATTGACAGGGAACAGCTCGAGGGGTGATGCCGCCTTCATCAGGTGGTAGGCCGAGAAACGGTAGACGGGACCGGCGTCGATCTCAGACGGCGAATACGGGAAGGCGAGATTGCCGGAGGTGTTGAACTGCCCCGGATAGTGAAGATGGAGGAGGCTACCGCTGATCTGGTGGCAGACAGCGTGCGCAAGCTCCTGATCAGACGCCACCACATCGATGACGAGGCCGAGCTCTTGCGATGTGATCTCGCGCTGCGGCTCGAGACGGCCCATCACTCCGTCGCGTCCATAGACGTGAAAGGTGAGCTCGAAGCTCGCCGGCGCGAAGTAATCGATGGCCTGGGCGCGCACCTCGTCAAGGATGTCGTCGATGCGGGCGAGCATCGTCGGGCAGCGGATGCCGGCGATGCAGATCGTGCGATATCCGGCGCGGCGCGCTCCTTCGAGCTTCACCCAGTAGTCGCCGCTCTTGATGAAGCGCGATCCCGAAACCCTGACGCGCCGCTCCGTTACCTGCTCGAAGCGGCAGTCCGAGAGATCCACCTCGTGGCCCGGCCCTGCCTGGCGGATCGGATTCTCGCGCTCGTAGAGCGAGTGCGCCGCGACCGAGGTGAGCGAGGCGCGCCGGTTGCGACTGCCGGGTTCGAGGAGAAAGTGGTCCTCGGCGACGGTTCCGACCATCACGTCCATGCCGAAGGGCTCCGCGGAGAAGGCGCCGCATTCGAGAATTTTCCCCATATGCATCGCGAGCCCCGGATCCGCGCCGCGCGCGATCGGAAAGGCGGCGATCGTCGAATCATCGCAGGCCCGACCCGCGACGACGATGTCCGCCCCTCCATCGAGCGCTGCGGCAATCGGTTCGTGTCCCATTTGCGCGACCAGCGTCACGGTGTCGTCCAGCATCGCTTCGGTGAGCAGGAACCCTGCCTCGAAATCCTGCACCTCGTTCTGCCGAACAGCACGTCGGGCACGCTCGATCGGGATGTCTGCGTAAATCCATGCGATCTTGGCGTGAAGCCCCCGCTCGCGGGCGATCTCGCGCACGATGTCGACCGTCCAGTCGACATGCCGGCGGGAACCTGCGCCTCCAGCGCTGCCGACGACCAGGGGGATGCCGGCGCCGCGCGCCGCCGACAGGAGATCACTCAGCTCGCGCTTGGTGCTGAACCGCGAGACGAGCGTCTCGCCCGAACCGAGGTAGTGCGGTCCGGGATCGGTCGAGCCTGCGTCGACGGCAATAACATCCGGCCGCAGCGCCATGCCTCCTTCGAGCGCTTCCGCGCCGAAGCCGTAGCCCAAGGTTCCGGTCGGCGTCAGCACCGTGATGGCACCCATTCTGCCTTGACTCCTATCCCTAGCGGACCAGGACGCAGCCGGCAGAGCGCCGCCAGCGCGCAACGATGGGGCGGCCCGGCTCGAGCCGTTCGGCGCCGCTCCGTGGTGCGCTCAGCATGAGCTCCGAGCCGGTCTGGGTTCGTACATAAATACGCGTTGCGTTGCCGACGAAGACGACGTCGTGCACCACGGCGGGGAGCGAGACGCAATCCGTCTCGCCGGTGTCGTTTTCGTAATAGATGTCCTCTGGTCGGATGAGCAGGGTCGCGCTGCCGCCGGCCGCCTCCCGCGCCTCGTACGGGAGGGAGACGCCGCCGGGTTCGAGGCGCAGGGCGCCGTCTGCATCGACGGCGCAGGGCAGCAGGTTCGCTTCACCGATGAAATCGGCAACGTAGCGGCAGCTCGGCCGGCGATAGATCTCCTCGCCGGTTCCGAGCTGCACGATCCGACCGGCATCCATGACGGCAATGCGGTCGGCCATCACCAAGGCCTCTTCCTGATCATGGGTGACGTAGAGAAAGGTGATTCCGAGCCTTTCGTGCAGGCGCTTCAGCTCGATCTGCATCCGCTTGCGCAGCTTGAGATCGAGCGCACCGAGCGGTTCGTCGAGCAGCAGTACCTTAGGCCGGTTGATGATCGCGCGGGCGAGCGCGACGCGCTGCTGCTGGCCGCCCGAAAGCTGCGCCGGGTAGCGGTCTGCGTAGCTCTCCATCCCGACCATGGCGAGCGCCTCGCCAACTTGGGCGCGGATGACGGCCGGCTTCACGCCGCGTCGGCGAGGCCCGTAAGCGATGTTGTCGCGCACGGTATAGTGCGGAAACAGCGCATAGCTCTGGAAGACCGTATTGACGGGCCGCCGGTTGGGCGGAAGGCGGGTGACCTCGCGCCCGTCAATCCACACCTCGCCCGCCGACGGCTCGACAAAGCCGGCAATGGTGCGTAGCAATGTCGTCTTGCCGCATCCGCTGGGGCCGAGCAGGGCAATGAACTCGCCCTGCCGGACCCGCAGCGAGACCACGTCAAGCGCCGTGACGGCGCCGTACCGCTTGGTCACCGCCTCCAGTTGAATGAGGGCTGTCATCGCCGCACCGTAGGTCGGGCCCCGATCGCTACCGGCCGACGACGTCGCGATTGAACATCTCCGTGATCTTCGCGCGCGCCGCGTTTATTTTGTTCCAGTCGGAAAGGGCCAGATTCTTCACCGAGCCGTTGGGCCCCCAAGGTAGGCGCTGGCGCGCTTTCTCGGTCGGCGCGACGCCCTTGGTCGCCGGCCCGACATAGAGGAAATCCGTCATGCAGGTGGCGGCATCCTTGCTTACGGCGTAGTTCATGAATTTTTCGGCTTCCGCGAGCTTGCTCGTACCCTTGACGATATGGATGCGGATATCGCCGCCGAGCGCCCCTTCCTTAGGCACCGCATAGCCGATCGGCAGGCCCTTATCGGCGAGCGCCCAGCCGGCCTGGGCATAATGGGCGCCGATGATCGCCTCGCCGCTCTGGAAGCTGTTGTCGGCCCCGCCGGACGTATCGAAGAATGAGGAGACCTTCAGCGTCTTGAGCTTCTTCATCGCCGGATCGACGTTATCGACGCCGCCGCCTGACAGCTTTGCGATCTCGACGATGAAGGGAACGCCCATCGCGTTGGTTGGCGAGGGCACCGTGACGGCGCCGGAGTAGTCGCTGTTCCACAGATCCCACCACGAGGAAGGTGGGTTCTTCACCTCCTTCGTGTTGTAGATGATGCCCAGCGCGTAAAAGCCCGTGCTGAGCGCATAGATGCTGCCATCGGGCTTGTGATAGACGCCTTCCGGAATCATGTCGGCAACGTTCGGAACCGCCTTCGGATCGACAGGGGCAACGAGGTCCTCCGCCGCAGCGAGCTCCGAGATGCCACCGTCCATCCATGCCACATCGATGGCCGGATGCCCCTTCTGCTGCTGCAGTTTGGCAATGGTGACCGACGACACTCCCGGCTCCGGCGTTACGGCAATGCCGGCTTGCTTCGTGAAGGGCTCGACGATGCATTTGTGGATGGCCTCGCCCCACGAGCCGCCGTAATAGGCCGCCGTCAAGCCTTGCGCAGCGGCCGGTGCGACGCCTGGCACCATCACAGCTACCCCGAGGAGAACCGCAAATCCCATCCGACCGATCATTTCTTCCTCCCTCATTCGCTGTGACTGCTGAGCTCGGCCGCTAATCCGGGAAGAGCTTCATAACGTATTGAAACTGCGCGACGTCGTAGAGCGAGATGGCGAACTCGACGAGCTGGCCATCCGCCCGCTTATAGGCCCGCGTCGCCTTGAGCATTGGGGCACGCAGCCGAATCCCGAGATGCCGGGCGACAACGGCCGGCGCCGGGACGGCCGTGATGGTCTGCTCGACCTCGGTGATCTTGATGCCGTTCGCCGCCTCCAGAAGGCTGAAGAGCGTCGCGTTCCCCAGCCTGCTGTTGTCGAGATCGCGACCCAGCGCCTCGGGGATGTAGACCGCCTCGAATCCGAACTTGCCGCTCGATGGCCAGCCCCGCAGCCCACGAAACCGCATCAGCCGTCCGAGCCGCATGCCGAACGCGGCAGCGACTTCCGCCGGCGGCTTCACCGCCTCGCGGTCGAGCGGCTCGTAACGTGTTCCGGCGGCGTAGTAGATGAGATCCCGCATCGACCCCGACACGCTCATCGAGCGCGCGTCGGCGCCGGAGAAACGGACAACGGTGCCGAGACCCGATTGCGATACAAGAATTCCGCGCCGCTTCAGCAAGCCGAGGGCCTGACGGACCGTAATCCGGCTTACCTTGAATTCCTCCTCGAGGGCGGGCTCCGGCGGCAACTGCGTCCCGACCGCGTAGACGCCCTTGGCGATCCGCGTCTCGATCTGATCCGCCACCACCCGATAGAGCGGTCGTTCCATGCCGTCATAATATCGTTATAACGTTATGAAGCAAGAACTCCGTGCCGAAGGCGCGGTGCGCTTCCGGGTCGAGGGGCAGATCGGCCGACGCGAGCGACATGATCGACGTTACCAGGACGGGCCATCGTCAACCATCGTCAGGCGCGAATCGCTCCCATGTCAGACGAGCATTGGCTGCGCCGGTGCTGGCGGTGCGGCCCAAACCGGACCAAACCGGACGCTTACCTCCTACCGCACGATCGATGTAACGGATCACATCACCATGCCGCGCCGATGCACCGCTCGCATGTCGTGAGCGATGACAGTAGCGCGGCCACAATCGCTGTGGCGCCCGCTCTTGCCGGAAACGCACGCTAGACCTCGGCCTCCTCCATCCCACCGATTTGTTCGGCGATCCAGCCCTCGAAGGAGCGAATGAGAGCTGCGTCGCGCGATTTGTATGGATAGCCGAGCCCACGACGCGCTCTCGGCGCGGCTTATCGAATTGGCAGGTTTTCAGGCTTTTGCTGTCGGCGGCTCGGCGTTGCTCGCGGCACGCTATGCTTATCCCGATATCGGGCTGATCGGACTGACCGACATGGTAGCCGGTATCCGCGACATCGCCGCCGCAACGTGCATCCTCTTTATAGCGGACGCGGATGATGGTTATGGCGATGTGAAGAGTGTCGCCCGCACGGTTGTCCTCTATGAGGCAAGCGGCGTCGGCGGCCTGCTGCTCGAGGATCAAAGGCGGGAACGGAGGCAGCAGCGCGCCGAGGCCGCGCCCGCCACAAAGACCGAAGCCCTATCGGAGCAGCACGGAGGCTCCCTTTGCCGCATCGCCTAGGCACGTTCTGTTACCTATGTCTCCGGGCCGTACACCTCGGAGATGGTAGCGGGAGAGGGACTTGAACCCCCGACCTTGGGATTATGATTCCCCTGCTCTAACCAGCTGAGCTATCCCGCCCCGAGGAGACCCGGCATATAGGAGATCGGCCTCGGCGCGTCAAGCCGGCGACGGCCGCCGCGCCCGCCCGCCGGGCGCCTTACCGGAGATCGATCTTCCGGCCCTCGCGCAGGCTCTCGAGAACGGCGATCGTCGCGAGGCTCGCTTCGAAGAGCTCGGTTTCGGGCGCGGGCGGAACGCCGCTGCGCACCCCGGCGATGAAGGCGGCAAGCTCGTCGCGATGGCCTTTGTCCTGCCCCGTCCGGGCGCGGCGCGTCGTCGTCCGCCCCGCGGCCGTTACCGTCATGGTGAGGAAATTGTCGATGGTGACGACGCTGCCGCCGGCGAACATCTCGAAGCGCTCCTTGCTGAAGCCGGCATCGCCCTGTGCCGTATAGGCGATCGTGGCGAGGCTGCCCTCGGCAAAGCGCAAGGTCACGGTCACGTCGTCGCAGGCGCCTTGCATTGCCGCAGCGGCATCGGCCTGCACCGAAAGGATGGTCGAGCCGACGAGATACCGCGCGAGATCGACGAAATGGCAGAGCTCGCCGAGAATGCGGCCGCCGCCTTCGTCCGCCGCATTGATCCAGCTCGCCGCCGGCAGCGCCCCGGCATTGACGCGGAACAGTAGGAATTTGGGCCCGCCGAGGCGCTCGAGATGCGCTTTCGCCTGCCGCGCCATCGGCGCGAAGCGGCGGTTGAAGCCGACGAGGAGGAACCCGCTTGCCCGCTCCCGCGCCGCCTCGACCCGCGCCAGCTCCGCGCGCGAGAGGGCGAGCGGCTTCTCGACGAAGACTGCTTTTCCCCGCTCCAGCGCCTCGACGGCGAGCGCCGCATGGCTCGCATGGCGCGTCGCGACGAGCACCGCATCGATCTCCGGATCGTCGAGCACCGCCGTCACCTCGGTCGCGCAGCGCGCGAAGCCGAATTGGCGCCGGGCATGCTCGGCGGAGAGGCCGCGCTGCGTCACGATGGTGCTGAGGCTGACGCCTTCGAGGCGCGCCAGCTCCGGCAGCAGGACGGTGCGGGCGAAGCTGCCGGCGCCGATGACGCCCATGGCGCAGCGGCCGGCGGCGCGCGCCCGCTTCCGTGCCTCTTCCGCGCTCGCCGACGAAAGAGCGACGGGATCCGCGCGGGAAGGATGGGCGATGTTTGCCTCCGCGCTTGCGGTCGCATCGTAGGCAAGCACGACGCCGAGATGCGGCTCGGTCTTGCCGAGGACGAGATCGTAGGCCGCTTCGGCCTCGTCGAAGCGGAAGCGGTGCGAGATGAGCGCCGCGACATCGAGGCGGCGCGCAGCGCCTGGTGCCATGAGGCGCAGGCATTCGCGCAGATTCTCGGTTTCCGTCCAGCGGACGAAGCCGGCGGGATATTTGACGCCGCGCCCTTCGAAATCGTCGTCGTAGCGACCAGGCCCGTAGGAGCGCGACACGACGAGCGAGAGCTCCTTCTTCATGAAGGCGGCGTAGGGGAAGGCCGTGCCCGTCTTGCCGACGATCGAGAGGCGGGCGCGGTCGCGGGCGATCTCCGCCGCCAGCTCGAGCGGCTCGCTCGAATCCGTGGCGGCGGCGACAAGGATCGCATCGCAGCCCTGGCCCTGGGTGAATGCGGCAACCGCCGCCGCGACACCGGCCTCGCCGAGATTCCAGCTCTGCTCAGCGCCGAGCCGCCGCGCGAGCGCGAGACGGCCCGCATCGTAATCGAGGGCGATGACGCGCGCTCCTTGGAGGGCGAGGAACTGCAGGGCGAGCTGCCCGACGAGCCCGACCCCGAGCACGGCGACGACGTCGCCGAGCCCGGCACCGAGATTGCGCACGGCGTGAAGCGCGATGGCGCCCAGCGTCGCAAAGCACGCCTCTTCATCGGCAACGCTCTCGGGCACAAGCGCCGCGAGATTGCGCGGCACGAGGTTGAGCTCGGCGTGATTGGCGAGGCCCGCACCCGCGATGGCAACGCGCTCGCCCATTCGGAAGGCGCCTTCGAGACCCGCCCCGACCGCCACCACCTCGCCTGCCGCCGAATAGCCCAGGGGCAGCGGCTCGTCGAGCCGGGCCAGCACCGAGCGGAAGGTCGCGGCGATGCCGTCGCGCCGGGCCTTTTCCATCACCTTCTTGACGAGATCCGGCCGTTCGCGCGCCTTGCCGGCGAGCGATTTCCGCGCGAAGCCCGCGATCATCCGCTCCGTGCCGGCGGAAATGAGCGAGGCGCGCGTCGCGACGAGGAGATGACCCGGCTTCGCCCGAGGCGGCGGAACCTCCGCCAGGCTGATCTTGCCCGAGCGCGCGCTTTGCACGATCTGCTTCATCGGTGAGCCGGTCCCGCCACTGCCGCGTGGCGGCCACCATACCGACAGCCCGGGAGCAACTCCAGCGGCCTCTCGGCGCTGCTATTCGGACGGCAGGACGAGGAGCTCGGCGATCGTCACATTGGCGGGCTGCGCCAGCGCGAAGACGACGCAGCCGGCGATGTCCTCGGGCGTGAGGCAGACGGGAAAGCTGTCGTAATAAGCCGCCGCCTTCGCCGCGTCGCCTCGCCAGCGCGCCTCGGCAAAGCCGGTGCGGACGATGCCGGGCAGGATCTCGATGACGCGGATGCGTCCCAGATAGTCGAGGCGGAGCGCCTTCGAGAAGCCGTTGACCGCGTGCTTGCTGGCGATGTAGGCGGCCTCGTTCGGCACGGCCGAGACGCCGGAGACCGAGCCGATATTGACGATCTGCCCGCCGCCTTGCGCGAGAATCGTCGGAAGGAGCGCGCCCGTCACCCGCAGCATGCCGGCGACATTGGTCTCGATGATGGCGAGCCAGTCGCCGACGCGCCCCTCGCCGAACGGCACCTTGCCGCCGATATCGTGGGCCGCGTTGTTGACGAGAATGTCGATGTCGCGCCACTCGGCGGGCAGGCGCTCGATAAGGCTTCCGACCGAGGCGTCGTCATTGACGTCGAGCGCGACCGGCCGGCAGAGCGGGCCGAGCCGTCGCGCGAGGGCACCGAGGCGGTCCGCCCGGCGCGCCGCCGCGATGACGCGGCAGCCCTTGCCGACGAGCTGCTCCGCCAGGGCGGCGCCGATGCCGCTGCTGGCACCCGTGACGAGCGCCAGCGCGCCCGCCTCCAGCTTCCGCAATGTCATCATTCCGCAGGTCCCTCCTCTGCTTTCCCGCATCATGGCATGGCCGCGCGCGCAACGCACCGTGCGGCCCACCGGGAAGCTGATATATGATCGGCCGATCGAGTTGCCGCGATCGAGGGGAAGGGGGAGAGGCCGGATGAAAGAGCATGCACGCGTGGTGGTGATCGGCGGCGGCGCCGTCGGCTGCTCGATTCTCTACCATTTGACCGCCGCGGGGTGGACCGACGCGGTGCTGCTGGAGCGCGACGAGCTGACCGCCGGTTCGACCTGGCATGCGGCCGGGCTGCTGCCGCTCTTCAATATGTCCTATGCCACCGGGCAGATGCACAAATATTCGATCGAGCTCTATACGGAGCTCGCCGCGGCCTGGCAGCGCGACGTCGGCTTCAAGCGCGTCGGCAATCTGCGCATGGCGCGGACGCGCGAGCGCATGGAGGAATTCCAGACCTACGCCACGACGGCCGACACGATCGGCGTTCCTTATGAATGGTGGAGCCCGCGCGACATCAAGGAACGTTTTCCGCTCGTCAATGTCGAGGGGCTGGAAGGCGCCCTCTTCCACCCGACCGACGGCTACATCAACCCCGCCGACATCACCATGCTGCTCGCCGATGCGGCCCGGCAGAACGGCGCGCAGATCCTTCGCAAGACCGAGGTGAGCGCGATCGAGCGCACGCCCGGCGGCGAATGGCGCGTGCGCACCGATGGCGGCGACATTCTTTGCGAGGTGGTGGTGACCGCGACCGGCAACCACGCGCAGCGCACCGCCGCCATGCTGGGTCTCACCCTCCCCGCCATCCCGGTCGAGCACCAATACATCGTCACGGGCGAAATCCCCGAGATCGTCGAATGGCGCAAAGCGGGCAAGCCCGAGCATCCGATCCTGCGCGACGCCGATGCCCGCTGGTACATGCGCGAGGAGCGCGGCGGCCTCATCCTCGGCCCCTATGAGAAGGGGGCTCCGGCCTGGGGCGTCTACGGCGTCCCGGAGACCTTCCGCGCCGATCTGCTGCCGCCCGATCTCGACCGCCTCGAATGGCATATCGAGGAGGCGTTCTTCCGCATGCCCTGCTTCGCCAAGGGCGGGGTCAAGACGGTCTATAACGGCCCCATCTGTTATACGCCCGACGGCAATCCGCTGCTCGGCCCCGCGCCCGGCCGGCCGAACCTCTATATCGCCGAGGGCTTCTCCTTCGGCATCACGGCGGCGGGCGGCGCCGGCAAGTATCTCGTTCAGATCATCACCGAGGGCGATGCCGAGATCGACATGCTCGCCGTCGATCCGCGCCGCTTCGGTCCCTACGCGACGCGCCCCTATGCCAAACGCAAGAACGAGGAAGCCTACGAGCACGTCTTCATTCCTCACTTCCCCGACGAAGAGCGCCCGGCCTGCCGGCCGCTCCGCACCGCGCCCTCCTATGACCGGCTGAAGGCGCGCGGTGCCGTCTTCGGCCAGCGCTTCGGCTGGGAGCGGCCGAATTTCTTCGGCCCGAGCCCGGCCGAGGATCCGGGCTTCCGCGAGCAATGGTCGTTCCGTCGCGGCAATTGGTGGCCTTACGTCAAGGCCGAGGCCGAGGCGATCCGGACGAATGTCGGCCTCATCGAGGCCTCGACCTTCGCCAAATACGAGGCGACGGGGCCGGGCGTCGATGCCTGGCTCGACCGCCTCATCGCCAATCGCCTGCCGCAGAAGGCGGGGCGCATCCAACTGACGCACGCGCTGACGAAGACCGGCGGCGTCCGCTCGGAATTCACCATCCTGCGCGAGGGTCCCGAGGCGCTCTACATCGTCGGCGCCGGCGGGGCCGAAGCCTATGATTGGGACTATCTGACGCGCACCCTGCCGCGGGACGGCTCGGTCCGGCTCGAAAAGGCGACGACGCGCTACGGCGTCTTCGTCGTCGCGGGGCCGAAGGCGCGCGCCGTGCTGGACCCGCTCGTCGACCGCCTCGACCTGTCGAATGCGGCCTTCCCCTGGCTGACCGGCCGCGCCGCCACGGTCGGCATGGCGCCGGTACGGCTGCTGCGCATCAACTATGTCGGCGAGCTCGGCTGGGAGATTCACCATCCGATCGAGTATCACAACCACATCTTCGATTGCCTCGAAGAGGCGGGCCGGCCGCACGGCATGAAGCATGTCGGCATGCGGGCCATGAACTGGCTGCGCCTCGAGAAGACCTATCGCGCCTGGGGCACCGAGCTCTCCAAGGAAGTGACGGCGCTCGAAAGCGGGCTCGAGCGCTTCGTGCGGCTCGACAAGAACACCGATTTCATCGGCCGGGCGGCGCTCGCCGAGCAGAAGGCGCGATCGGCGCTGCGCTGGCGCCTCGTGACGCTCCTCATCGACGGGCCCGGCGATGCCGACCCGTGGGGCGTCGAAGGCATCTGGAAGAACGGCAAGGTGGTCGGCCGGGCGACGGGCGGCGGCTATTCCGTCCATTTCGGGAAACAGATCGCGCTCGCCTACGTCCGCCCCGACCATGCGGCGACGGGCGAGGAGCTGACGATCAAGATGCTCGACCGCCACTATCCGGCGCGAGTCGTCGAGGAGAGCCCCTACGACCCGGCGAATGAGCGCTCGCGAATGGCTGACTGAGCGCCGGGCGGGCCAGCGCCGGAGGGCTCAGCCCGCCGCAGCGGCGGCGCGATGCGCCTCGCGGATGCGCACGCGGAAGGCTTTGAGGGCGGCGCGGTCGGGCAGCTTCTGCGGGATCGTTCCGGCGGCATAAGCTGCCTGCGCCGCATCGCAAGCGGCCTTCAGCGCCTCGGCGGCAGCCGTCGCCCTATCGAGCACAGCGGCAGCATCATGGCCCGGCGGCAGGAAGATGTGGCGGATGAGCTGCGTCCGGCGGAAGCTGCGCGGCACCACGCGGTCGACGAGGAGCCGATCCGGAGCGCTCTCGGCGATGAGCGTCGGCCAGGCCCAGCGCAGATCCGGCGCTTCGGCGAGGCGCTGCTCGACCGCGACCTTCCAATTGCAATCGAGCTCGGTCGTGACCTCGCCCGCCGCCTGCAGCCGGTCGGGCGCGATCTCGCCCAAGGCGTCGTCGAGCCTGGCGGCCGGGGCAGCCGCACGGAGGTCGGGATGGACGAAGAGAAGCCCGCGCCAGGCCGCCTGCCCCACGCGCTCGAGGTGGTGCTCGGGGGCTCCGGCATCGGCCGGCGCCACGACCGGCGGCGCCGTCACGAAGGCGCCGCTCAAATCATAGGTCCAACCGTGATAGCGGCAGCGCAGCCGCTCGCAGCTCCCGGCGCCGTTCTCCAGGACCGGCATGCCCTGGTGTCGGCAGACATTGCGCAGCGCGTGAATGGTGCCGGCGGCGTCGCATGTGGCGAAAACCGCCAGGCCGGCGAGATTGGCGCAAAGATAGCTGCCGGGCTGCGAAAGCTGATCGACGCGGCCCAGCATCTGCCAGGCCTCGGCGAAGATCGCCTTGCGTTCCCCGACATAGGCGTCCGGCTCGACATACCATTGCCTCGGCAGGTCCTCGTCCGTCTTCCCTTGCATCCTTCCTCCAACTCTGCTTCCCAAGCATAGCGCAAGCGACGGCCGGAGCGGCATTTCCTCTATCCTCGGGCGCGCCGGCTTCGCTATCGTGGCGCCGCGCGCCACTCGCAGGCGAAGAGGTGAGGCATGAAGAGCTACAAGATCGCCGCCATTCCCGGCGACGGCATCGGCCGCGAGGTCGTGCCGGAGGGGTTGCGGGTCCTCGAAGCCGCGGCGCGGCACCACGGCTTCGCCCTTGCCGTCACCGAATACGACTGGAGCTGCGAGCGCTTCGCCAAGACGGGACGGATGATGCCGGAGGACGGCATCGCGCAGCTCTCGGCGTTCGACGCGATCTATCTCGGCGCCGTCGGATATCCGGGCGTTCCCGACCACGTCTCGCTCTGGGGGCTCCTCATCCCGATCCGGCGCGGCTTCCACCAATACATCAACCTGCGCCCCGTCCGCCTGCTCGCCGGCGTCGAATCGCCGCTCAAGGACCGCAAGCCGGGCGAGATCGATTTCTACGTCGTCCGCGAGAACAACGAGGGCGAATATTCCGAGATCGGCGGCCGGCTCTATCGCGGCAGCGAGATGGAGATGGCGGTGCAGCAGGCGATCTTCACCCGCGCCGGCTGCGACCGCGTCATGCGCTATGCCTTCGAGCTCGCGATGAAGCGGAAGAAGCGCGTCGCCTCGGCGACGAAATCGAACGGCATCATCCATTCGATGCCCTTCTGGGACGAGCGCTTCGCCGCGATCGCCAAGGAGTACCCCGAGGTCAAAGCCGAGCAATACCACATCGACATCCTGACCGCGCATTTCGTGCGCCATCCCGATTGGTTCGACGTCGTCGTCGGCTCCAACCTCTTCGGCGACATCCTCTCCGATCTGGGGCCGGCCGTCGTCGGCTCGATCGGCATCGCGCCCGGCGGCAATATCAATCCCGAGCGCGCCTATCCCTCGATGTTCGAGCCGGTGCACGGCTCGGCGCCCGATATCGCCGGGCGCGGCATCGCCAATCCGATCGGCCAGATCTGGTCGGGCGCCATGATGCTCGACCATCTGGGCGAGCATGCCGCGGCGGCCGCGGTCGAGCGGGCGATCGCGCGCGTCCTTGCCGAAGGCGGCCCGCGCACCCCCGATCTCGGCGGCAATGCCGGCACGCGCGAGCTGGCCGAGGCGGTGGCCGGCGCCCTCGCCTGAGCCGAGCCATGGCCGAACGCTATTTCGACGATTTCGCCGTGGGCGAGCGCTTCCTCTCCGCCGGCGTCACGGTCAGCGAAAGCATGATCCTCGATTTCGCGCTGCGCTACGACCCGCAGCCCTTCCACCTCGATGCCGAAGCGGCGAAGGAGACGATCTTCGGCGGCCTCATCGCCAGCGGTTTTCAGACCCTGGCGCTCGGCTTCCGCATGATCCTGCAGCTCGATGTCTTCCGCGCCTCGAGCATGGGCTCGCCCGGGATCGACGAGCTGCGCTGGCCGCGCCCGGTGCGCCCCGGCGACACCATCCGCACCGTGCTCGAAATTCTCGAAAAGACGCCGTCGCGCTCCAAGCCCGACCGCGGCATCCTGAAGACCGCGGTCTCCGTCCTCAACCAGCGCGGCGAGGAGGTGCTGACCTTCACGGGCATGCACCTCGTGAAGCGGCGGCCGGCCCCTTGACCGCGGCGCCGGCCGCCGGCCGCCTCACTTAACGTGCAAGGCCTGTATAGCGGCTATGTCGGTTGCTCACGCTGCCCTGAGCCGCCGCGCTTCCGCCTCTGCCGCCGCCGCGGCCGCCTCTTGGCCGACCGCCGCCGCGGCGCGCGCCGCCTGCGTCCAGCCCCAGATGTTGCGCGGCCGCAGATGCGTCCGCTCCGACAGCAGCGCTCGGGCGAGGGCGAAGCGGCCATCCTTGAGCGCCGCGTCGATCAGCATCTCGCCGAAGAGGTCGCGCTGGGCATGGCTGCCGCCGATCGCGTGGACGGCGCGGCGGAGCGGCGTCAGGCGCTCGACGACACGCCCCCATTCGCGGCGCCGATGCGCGATCGCCGCCTCGGCGAGGCCGAGGCCGATCTCGGCCATGACGCGCGACTGGCCTTCACCAGCTTCGGCATAGCGCCGCGCCGAGCGCAGCCAGCGCTCCACCCCCTCCGCGTCGCCCGCCGCGGCCAGGGCCATCACGTAATGGAGATCGGCGAAGACGAGAATGTGGTCATCGAGCCGCGCCGCCGAGCGTTCGGCGAGCTCGGCCCAGCGCCGCCCGACATCGACCCCTGCCTCTTCGAGACGCCAGAGCAGCGCCACGGCATTCGTGATGTCGAGATAGTCCTCGGTCGATTCGGCGCGGATCTCGCGATCATAGCGCTCGAGCACGCGGTCGTATTCGCCGAGATCGAGGTGGAAGAGCGCGCGATGCCAGCGGATATGAAAGACGAAATTGTTGCAGCCCGCCCATTCCCGGTCGAGCCCGTCGACCCAGGCGATGCCCTCGCGGTGCCGCCCCTGCATCTCCATGACATGCGCGACGGCATGCGCCGCCCAGGCATCGGCGGGGTTGAGCGCGATGGCACGCCGGCCGGCGCGCTCGGCCGCTGCATAATCGCCCGTCTCTTCCAGCCCGAAGGCATGGCATCCGAGGACGAAGCCATAGCCCGGGACCGCCTCGTCCCAAGCATGGAGCACGCGCGCCAGGGAATCGCGCATGCCAGCGCTGTCGCCGCGGTAGAAGGTGCTGTACTGCGCCAGCTTCAGCGCCACGAGGTCGCGCGGCTCATCGAGGAGGATCGCCTCCCAGCGTTGCAGCGCCCCCTCGTTGTCACCGCGGATCCAGCAGTGCAGCGCCTCGAGATGGCGGCGCTCCCGCGCCTCGGCGCCGACCTCGCGGATCGTCGCCTCCGCCGCCTGCGCCGCGCGCTCGGCCTTGGCGACGAAATCGCGCCGGCCGAAGAGCATCATGAAGCAGCCCTTGAGGATGTGCGCCATGACGAGCTGCGGATCGGCGGCGAGCGCGCGCTTCAGGCAATCGCCCGTGTCGCTCCGAAAGCCGCAATAGGCCATGACCGTGGCATCGAGCGCCGCCGCCGCCTCGGCGCTCGCCGCCGTGACGGGCACCCCTCGCGCATCCCGCATCGTGAAGCCCTCCCCGCTGCTTTTGAAAAAGCTTAACAGCAAGCTCGTTCGCATCGAAGAAGAACACGTCAGCGCGGAGGATGCCACGGATCGCTATGGGCGCAGATTCCGGCCTCCGAGTCCCTCTGCGCATCCTCCGCGACCTCTGCGCTAACGTTCATCGGATCGACGTTTCGCGCAGGCCAGCGACGCCGTATCATCGCGCGGAAGATCGTCAGATCTGAGAGCGGGTGAGGCAGCATGGAATTCGGCTTGAGCGCGGCACAGCTTGCGCTGCAGACGCGGGCGCGCGAGCTGGCGCGCAGCGAGCTGGCGGGTCGCGCCGCCGAGATCGACCGCAGCGAGGAATACCCTTGGGAGAATGTGCGGCTGCTGAAGGAGGCGGGCTTCTTCGGCATGACCATCCCGCGCGATTATGGCGGGCCCGGCCTCTCCTATTTCGACGCCATCCTCGTCGTCGAGGAGGTTTCGCAGGCCTGCGGCGTCAGCGGCCGCATCGTCGTCGAGGCCAATATGGGCGCGATCGGCGCCATCATGAAATACGGCACCGCGGCGCAGAAGCGCCTTGCCGCGGAGCTCGTCCTCGCCGGCGACAAGCCGGCGATCTGCATCACCGAGCCCGAGGCCGGGAGCGCCGCGAGCGAGCTCCAGACGCGGGCGCAGCGCAAGGGCGACCGCTATGTCATCAACGGCCGCAAGCACTGGATCACCGGCGGCGGCGTCTCGCGCCTCCACCTCGTCTTCGCCCGCGTCTTCGACGCCGCCGGCGAAGAAGAGGGAATCGGCGCCTTCATCGCCTTGCGCGACGAGACGCCCGGACTCGTCATCGGCAAGCGCGAGCCGGCGATGGGGCTGCGCGGCATTCCTGAGGCCGAGATCCGCTTCGAGGACATGGAGGTTCCGGCGACGGCCCTCGTCATGCCGCCACGCGGCCTCAAAAAGGGCTTTGCCGATCTCATGAACGCCTACAACGCCCAGCGCGTCGGCGCCGCGACGGTCGCGCTCGGCATCGCCGAAGGGGCCTATGCGCTCGCCCTCGACTACTTGCAGGAGCGCCAACAATTCGGCCGGCCGATTTACGAATTCCAGGGCCTGCAATGGATGGCGGCCGATATGGCGATCGCGATCGCCGCGGCGCAGGCGCTCATCTACAAGGCGGCGGCCAATGCCGGGGCAGGGCTCCCCGACGCGCTCGAAGCCGCCGAAGCCAAGGTCCTCGCCGCCGAGACGGCGATCAAGGTCACGAACGACGCGTTGCAGCTCTTCGGCGCCGCGGGCTATTCGCGCAACCGGCCTTTGGAGCGCATGGCGCGCGACGCGCGAATGTTCACCATCGGCGGTGGCACGGCGCAAATCCTGCGGACGGTCATCGCCTCGCGTCTCTTGAAGCGCCGGCTGCCCCAGAATCGCGACGGCTATGCGCGCGAGAGCTCATAAGAAGGCGCTGCTTCGGGAGCGATGCCCGCCGCGAGCGAGGGGCTGGCCGAAAACGGTTCACCGGACATGGCGGGAACGGTAATCTGCGGGGATTCGTTGGCCTCGATTTCAGAGCCTTTGCGTGATGCCGCCGATGAACGAGCCCGATCGTCGCCGCCCCGTTGTCCTCTGCATTCTCGACGGCTGGGGCCACCGCACAGAGTGCGCCGATAACGGCATCCTGCAGGCGAGAACGCCGAATTGGCGGCGCATCGTCGGCGCCAGCCCGCACGCCCTCCTCCAGGCGAGCGAGCTTTTCGTCGGGCTGCCCACGGGGCAGATGGGCAATTCCGAGGTCGGCCATATGAATATCGGGGCCGGCCGGGTCGTCCTTCAGGATCTGCCGCGCATCGATGCGGCGGTCGCCGATGGTTCCCTGGCCGCCAACCCGCGCCTGGTCGAATTCGCGGCGGCGGTCGGAACGCGCGGCGGAACGGCGCATCTCATCGGCCTTGTCTCGCCGGGCGGCGTCCATTCGCATCAGAGCCATATCGCGGCGCTGGCGACGGCGCTCGCCGGGCGCGGGCTTCGCGTCCGCATCCACGCCCTCCTCGACGGGCGCGACACGCCGCCGCGCAGCGCCAAGGAGTATGTCGCGAGCCTCCGCCGCGATGTCGGCGACGCGGGCGACGTTGCCATCGCCACGGTCTGCGGCCGCTATTACGCAATGGACCGCGACAAGCGCTGGGAGCGCGTCGAGAAAGCCTACCGCGCCATCGTCGATGCGAAGGGCGAGAGCGCGGCCGATCCGCTCACCGCCATCGAGCAATCCTATGCCGCAGGTCAGGGCGACGAGTTCGTGCTGCCGACGGTGATCGGCGATTATGCGGGCATGCGCGACGGCGACGGCGTGCTTTGCGCCAATTTCCGGGCCGACCGCGTCCGCGAGATCCTGGCGGCGCTGCTCGACCCGGGCTTCGCCGGCTTCGAACGCAGCCGGCGGGTCGCGTTCGCCGACGCCCTCGGCATGACGGAATACTCGACGGAGCTCAACCGCTTCCTCGGAACGCTCTTCCCGCCCGAGAGCCTCGCGCACAGCTTCGGCGAGGTCATCGCGGAGGCGGGGCTGAGGCAGCTCCGCATCGCCGAGACCGAGAAATACGCGCACGTCACCTTCTTCTTCAATGGCGGGCGCGAGACGCCCTTTCCCGGCGAGGAGCGCATCCTCGTGCCCTCGCCCAAAGTCGCGACCTACGATCTGAAACCAGAGATGTCGGCCTTCGAGGTGACCGACAAGCTCGTCGCGGCGATCGCCTCCGACCGGTTCGATGCGATCGTCCTCAACTACGCCAACACCGATATGGTCGGCCACACCGGCGATCTCGGTGCCGCGGTGAAGGCGGTCGAAGCCGTCGATACCTGCCTCGGCCGCCTTGCCGAGGCGGTCGAGCGTGCCGGCGGCAGCCTGCTCATCACCGCCGACCACGGCAACGCCGAGATGATGAAGGATCCGGCGACAGGCCAGCCGCATACCGCCCATACCTTGAACCCGGTCCCGATCGTTCTCTTCAACCCGCCCGCTGGTGTCACCGGGCTCGAGGATGGTCGCCTCGCCGATATCGCGCCGACCTTGCTCGCCATTCTCGGCCTGCCGCAACCGGCCGAGATGACCGGGCACAACCTGCTGCAACGGCGAATCGCGGCGCGTGCCGCGCGACGTGCCGGCGCCTGAGCCGCGCTCCGCCCGCCGGGTGCGGCGCGCGGTCGCAGCGATTTCTCTTCTCCTCGCCCTCGGGACGCCCGGCACCCTCGCCGCCGATGCGCCGGAGCAGCGGCTGAAATCCGTCGAGCAAGCGATCGAGGAGGGTCGGCAGGCGCAAAGCCACTTCACGGCCGAGGCGACGGCACTTACCGCCGAGATCGCGCGGCTGCGGAGCGCCAGCGTCAGCGCCGCGCAGGCCGCCCAGCAGCACGAGGCGGCGCTGACGGAGCTCGAGGCGCAGCTCGCGCGGCTCGACCGGGACGAAGCCGCAAAGGCAGCCGATCTCCGCCGCCGCGGCGGCGAGTCGGTATCGCTGCTGATGGCTCTCGAGCGCCTGGCCCGCAATCCGCCGGAAGCCCTTGCGCTGTCTCCCGGAACAGCAGTCGACCAGGCGCGCGCGGCTCTGCTGCTCGGGGCCGCGCTGCCGCGCATCGAGGAGAAAGCGCGGCGGCTGCGGGCCGAGCTCGACGATCTGCGCAGGTTGCGCGAGGGAATCGCCGAGAAGCGGCGGTCGCTCCTCGCCGAGCGCGACGCTCTGGCGCAGGAGCAGCTCGCGCTCAAGGCGCTGACCGCGCGCAAATCCGTGCTGCTGGAAGCGGCATCGCGCGGCGCCGAGATCGGCTCCCAGCATCTGGCGCAGCTTTCGGCCGAGGCGAGCGACCTGCGCGATCTCATCACGCGCCTCGAAGCGGAGCGGCAGCGACGGGAGGAGGAGCAGCGCCGGACGGAGGCCGAGTTGAGGGCGCGCGCCGCAACCCCGCCGCCACGCCCCGCCGCCGAGCCGCCGGCGCAGGACGGGGCCGTCGCCGGGCCTGTGCGAGCGCCCTCTGCGGCGACCGCTGCAATGGCGAAGCCCGAGGGCTTGCGACCCTTCTCGCAGGCGCATGGCGCCATGCTGATGCCCGCCACCGGGCGCATCACGCGGCATTACGGCGAGAACGACGAATACGGGGCGGCAAGCAAGGGCATCCTCATCGAGACCCGCCCCGGCGCGCAAGTCGTCGCCCCTTTCGACGGCCGCATCGAATTCGCCGGTCCGTTCCGCGGCTACGGGCAAATCTTGATCATCGAGCATGGAGACGGGTATCATTCGCTACTCGCGGGACTGGAACGGATCGAGGGCGTGGTCGGACAGTGGTTGGTGGCCGGCGAGCCGGTCGGCGTCATGCCGAGCGGCGACCGCCCCCCCTCGCTTTACCTCGAGCTCCGTCGTCACGGACAGCCGATCAACCCGTTGCCGTGGCTGGCGACACGCGAAGATAAGGTAAGCGGATGAAACGTTTTGGTCTGGTCGCGGCGACCGCCGCAGCGCTCGTCTTCCTCAGCATTCCGGCCGTCCCGCAGGCGCAGACGGACAATTCGACGGAAAAGTCGGCGAAATCCAACGCCGACACCTACCGCCAGCTCAACCTCTTCGCCGAAGTGTTCGAGCGGGTGCGCTCGGACTATGTCGAAGAGGTCAGCGACGAGCAGCTCATCGAAGCGGCGATCAACGGCATGCTGTCCTCGCTCGACCCGCATTCGAGCTATCTCAACGCGAAAAACTTCAAGGACATGCAAGTGCAGACCCGCGGCGAATTCGGCGGGCTCGGCATCGAGGTCACGATGGAGAACGGGCTCGTCAAGGTGGTCTCGCCCATCGACGACACGCCGGCCGCGAAAGCCGGCCTCAAACCCAACGATCTCATCACCCATCTCGACGGCGAGCCGATCCTCGGCCTCACTCTGCCGGAAGCGGTCGAGAAGATGCGCGGCCCGGTCAACAGCGAGGTCAAGCTGACGATCCGCCGCGAGGGCCGCGAGCCCTTCGACGTCACCCTGACGCGGGCCGTCGTCAGGATTCAGTCCGTCAAATCGCATCTCGAAGGCGACAATGTCGGCTATATCCGCATCACGAGCTTCAACGAGCAGACGGATAGCGGGCTCCATGCGGCGGTGAAGTCGCTGCAGGAGAAGGCCGGCAACAAGCTCGTCGGCTATGTCCTCGACCTGCGCAACAATCCCGGCGGCCTGCTCGATCAGGCGATCGCCGTCTCCAACGACTTCCTCCAGCGCGGCGAGATCGTCTCGACGCGCGGCCGCCGCCCGGACGACGCGCAGCGCTACAATGCGCGGCCGGGCGACATCACCAATGGCCTCCCCGTCGTCGTCCTCATCAATGGCGGCTCGGCCTCGGCTTCGGAGATCGTCGCGGGCGCGCTCCAGGACCATCGCCGCGCCATCCTGCTCGGCACGCGCTCCTTCGGCAAAGGCTCGGTGCAAACGATCATCCCCCTGCCGGGCCATGGCGCCATCCGGCTCACCACGGCGCGCTACTACACGCCCTCCGGCCGCTCGATTCAGGCCAAGGGGATCGAGCCCGACATCGTCGTCGAGCCGGCCAAGATCGAGAGGATCGCCAATGGTGACGCCCTCCGCCACGAGGCGGATCTGAAGGGCGCTTTGAAGAACCCGGATGCGCCGACCACCGCCTCCGGTGCGGCGCCGAAGCCGAACGTTCCGCCCGGAACGACGCCGGCGGCCACCCCGGGAAAGGGCGAGCAGAACTCGGTCGATCCGCTGGTACTGGGGACGGCCGAAGACTATCAGCTCGCCCGCGCGGTCGACATGCTGCGCGGCTTGTCCCTGTTCAACGGCCGAACCGTGAATTGACCCGCGCCGCGTGTTTCGCCGTGATGACGAGCTAGCGGTCGGACCGGCTCGCCGGCCGCCGAAACCGTGGGTCGTCGCCGCCGCGATCGGCCTCGCCATCGTCATTGCGGGCGGGCTCTGGGCTGTGCTCTCTGCCGGCGGAAGCAATCCGCGCGGACGGACGCAGGTCGAGCTCGCCCTGCCCCGCTTCTCCCGCCTCGATCCGGCGCGCAGCGGCGACCCCGCCCTCATCGAGCGCGGCGCGTCGGGTCCCTTGCCCATGGTCGCCAATGACGGGCGCAAGGCCTGGCAAGCCTATGCCCGCCCCTTCGACCGCAACGATAGCCGCCCGCGCATCGCCATCGTCATCGCCAATCTCGGCCAGGCGCGCGCCGAGACGGAAGCCGCCATCGCCAAGCTTCCGGGCGCCGTGACGCTGGGCTTCAACCCTTACGCCCCGGATCTGCCGGGCTGGGTCGAGAAGGCGCGCGCCGCCGGCCATGAACTCATCATCGGCGTGCCGATGGAGCCGCTCGACTACCCGCGCCAGGATCCGGGACCGGAGACGCTCCTCCTGTCGCTGTCGCCGAAGCAGAACCTGGAGCGCCTCGAATGGTCGCTGAGCCGGGCCAGCGGCTATGTCGGGGTGACGAATTTCATGGGCTCGCGCTTCACCGCCGCCAGCGCCGAGCTCCGCCCGATCCTGGAGGTCGTCAAGGGACGCGGCCTCCTCTTCCTCGAGACGCGCGTCTCGAACCAGAGCGCCGTGCCCGCCCTCGCAGACGAGTTCGCCCTGCCGCACGCGGCGAACGACCGCGATCTCGACGCGGAGGGCTCCCGCACGGGAATCGACCAGGCCTTGGCAGAGCTCGAAGGAATCGCGCGCAAGCGCGGCGGCGCCGTCGGCACGGGAAGCGGGTATCCCGCGACGATCGAGCGCGTCGCCGCCTGGGCTGCGACCCTCGACGGCAAGGGCTTGGCATTGGCGCCGCTCTCTGCTCTCGTCGCGATGCAGGCGGGCCTCGCCAAGGAAGCCGGCAAGTGACGCCCTCGCCCTGCGCCGGCGACGACGCCTACCGCCCGGGCGTCGGCATCATGCTGCTCAACCATGCCGGCGACGTCTTCGTCGCACGGCGGATCGACATGAAGGAGGAGGCCTGGCAGATGCCGCAGGGCGGCATCGATCCAGGCGAGGCGCCGCGCGCCGCGGCGCTGCGCGAGCTGAAGGAAGAAATCGGCACGGACAAGGCCGTGATCCTCGGCGAGAGCGCGGGCTGGCTCTATTACGATCTGCCGGCGGAGCTGCACGGCCGCGTCTGGGGCGGCCGCTATCGCGGCCAGCGCCAGAAATGGTTCGCCATGCGCTTCACCGGCACGGATGCGGATATCGACCTTGCCACAGAGCATCCGGAGTTCAACGCCTGGAGATGGGTCGCCCCGCCGCGCCTGCCGGAGCTCATCATCCCCTTCAAGCGCCAGCTCTATTGCGAGGTGCTCGCAGAGCTCGGCGCCTATTGCGGGCTGGAGCGCCCATCCTGAGAGCGCGAAGCTAGGCCGATCGTCAGGCGGCCGTGGCGGGAGGCGTCAGGCTGGCGATCTCCTCCGCGGAGTAGCCGAGCTCGGCGAGAACAGCGCTCGTATCCTTTCCCAGCGCCGGGACGTCGATATCGGGGGAGAGGCCGCCGCCATCGAGCTCGAGCGGCAGGGCCGGGGTACGAAACATTTTGCCGTCGACGTTGCGCGAGGCGACGAGCCCGCCCGGGCGCAGCACATGCGCGTCCGCATAGAGCTCCTCGGGGCTGTTGACCGGCGCGAAGGGAATGTTGAGCCGGTCGAGCGTCGCCGCGAGATCCGCCATCGTCCTGTCGCGCAGGCGCTCGGCGATGATGGGCAAGGTCCAGGAGCGCGCCTCGATGCGCGCCGTCGTCGTCTGGAGGCGCGGATCCCGGAGGAGCTGCTCCAGACCGAACTCGCGGCAGAAGCTCTCCCAATGCCCGCCGGTGACGACGCCGACGAAGAGGCGGTGCCCGTCTTTCGTGTCGAAAATGTCGTAAACGGGCCAGGCATGGATGCGCTGGGGCATCGGCCGCGACGGCACGCCCGTCAGCTCGTACTGGACCATGTGCTGGGCGACGGCGAAGAGGCAATTCTCGAAGAGGCCGACGCGAATCTGCCGGCCCTTGCCGCTCTTGCCGCGCTCATGGAGCGCGGCGAGCACGCCGATGGCGCCGAACATGCCGCCCATGATGTCGTTCATCGACGATCCGACGCGCAGCGGCTTTTCGCGCGAGCCGGTCATGAAGGCGAGCCCGCTCATCATCTGGACGACCTCGTCCAATGCCGGGCGGTGCTCGTAGGGACCGGACAAGAAACCCTTATGCGCGGCGATGATGAGGCCGGGGAATTTGCGCGACACCGTCGCCGCGTCGAGGCCGACCCGGGCCACCGTGTCGTCGCGGAAGTTCTCGACGAAGACATCGGCGGTCGCAAGCAGCCGATCCATGGCTTGCCGCCCGGCCGGCGTGCCGAGATCGAGGGTGATGCTGCGCTTGCCGCGATTGAAGACCGGAAAGAAGGAGGTCCCCATGCCGCCGAGGCTCCGCGTCTTGTCGCCGCCGGGCGGCTCGACCTTGATCACCTCGGCGCCGAGCTGCGCGAGGACGAGGCCGCAGCTCGGACCCATGATCATATGGCTCATCTCGACGACGCGGATGCCGGCCAAAGGCAGCGACACGGCGGAAACCTCTCTCGATACGATGGCAACCGTAGAGCGATCAGCCTATGCCTCAATGCGCGCGAGGCGGTTTGCGCGCGCGTTCAGCACGCGCCAGGCAAGGCCGCTCGCGAGGCGGCAGAGACGCGTCTGAGGCGAGAGGCCGATCGCCTTGAAGACCATGCCGATGCCGCGCTCGACATGCTGCGGCCGGTAATAGGCATAGGCGCGGCGCGCATAGGCGCGACTGCAACGCCGGCGATCATAGGCCGCGGCGCCACCATTGGCGGCGTAATAGGCATAAGCGAGCTCGTCATCCTGCGACTCGGCGATGCGCCCGACGGCGACTCGGAGGCGGCCCCAGAAGCCGAGCCTCTCGACGGCGAGATAGCGCTTCAACGTCGCGTAGAAGAGCTTGTAATGGCGGAATTCGTCGGCGGCGATGCGGCGGCAGATGTCGCGCAGCACCGGCTCCGCGCTCGCCTCGGCCAGCGCGCTGTAGTAGGAGCTGGTCCCGGTCTCGACCATGCAGCGCGCGACCATCTCGCCGGAGCGCGAGCCGCGCACTGATTTCTGTGGCGTAAGATCGACGCGGAAGCCGGCGGTGAAGCGCCGGCATGCCGCCGCGAAGTCGAAGGCCGGATCGGCGAGCGCGGCCCAGCGACCGAGCGCCTCGCCGTGCCGGATCTCGTCGGCACCCCATTGGCGCGCCGCCTCCTGGAAGGCCGGATCGTCGTCGAAGACCTGGCAGAGATACTGGGCGTAATCGGCGCCATTATGCTCGACGAGGCTCGCCGCCTTGACGACCGCGACGAGGTCGGGGTCGAGCTTCGTCGCATCGAAGCGCTCCCAGGCGATGTCGTCGAGGGTCCAGGAAGCCATCGGCCGGCTCGATCCGCAGTTCCTCAGCGGATAAGACTATAGGAGCCTCGCGGCGAAGATGCAAAAGTCGCGGCCCCTATCCCGAGGCGCGGCATCATTGCCGCTCGCTCGCAGCATCCGCCCTCTTCTGCGTGCCTCGAGAACTCAATGCGCCGTGACTTGGCGCAGCGCGCTGAGCTTTGCCGTCTCGACCTCGATGCGGGCTTCGGTGGCGCGCAGCTCATGCGCGGCCTCGTCACGCTCGGCGCCCGCGAGCCGCGCGACCCGGTCGCGCAGATTGGCAACCGCGCCTTCGAGGGCGCGCAGATCGGCTTCGATCGCCGCGCCATCGAGCGAGGAGAGCGGCATCGCCTCGTCGGCGAGAACGGTGCAGCGCTCGGGCGTCACTTCCGCGAAGCCGCCGGCGACGAAGATGCGCTCGCCGATTTCGTTGCCGTCATAAACATCGATGACGCCGGGCCGCACCGTCGAGATGAAGAGAGCGTGGCCCGGAAGGACGCCGAAATTGCCCTCGCTGCCGGGGACGACCACCATGTCGACGGCTTCGGAGAGAAGCAGCTTCTCCGGCGAGACCAGCTCGAATTGCACCTTGTCGGCCATGTCAGTATCCGGTTCCCTCGCGCCTGCGCGGCGGCAAGAGCCCTCTCCCGTCACCTACACCTCTCCCCTCTCCCGGCGCGGGAGAGGGGAGAGGGAGGGGCCCATCGCAATGCGATGGGAGGGTGAGGAGCGAGGGTCGTGCCGCAACGCTCACGTCATGCAAATTCCATCGCCAGATCAAGCGGCCTCGGCCGCCATCTTGCGCGCCTTCTGAATGGCCTCGTCGATCGTCCCGACCATGTAGAAGGCGCTTTCCGGCAGGTCGTCGTGATCGCCGGCGACGATGCCCTTGAAGCCGCGGATCGTCTCCTCGAGCGGGACGAGCACGCCGGGCGAGCCGGTGAAGACCTCGGCGACATGGAAGGGCTGCGACAGGAAGCGCTGGATCTTGCGCGCCCGGGCCACCGTGAGCTTGTCCTCTTCGGAGAGCTCGTCCATGCCGAGAATGGCGATGATGTCCTGCAGCGATTTATAGGTCTGCAGCACGCGCTGGACGTCGCGCGCCACCTTGTAGTGCTCCTCGCCGACGACGCGCGGATCGAGCATGCGCGAGGTCGAATCGAGCGGATCGACGGCCGGGTAGATGCCGAGCTCGGCGATCTGCCGCGACAGCACCGTCGTTGCGTCGAGATGGGCGAAGGAGGTGGCGGGCGCGGGATCGGTCAAATCGTCGGCGGGCACGTAGATCGCCTGCACCGAGGTGATCGAACCCTTCTTCGTCGTCGTGATGCGCTCCTGCAGCGCACCCATATCGGTGGCGAGGGTGGGCTGATAGCCGACCGCCGAGGGAATGCGGCCGAGCAGCGCCGACACTTCCGACCCCGCCTGGGTGAAGCGGAAAATGTTGTCGACGAAAAAGAGCACGTCCTGCCCCTCCTCGTCGCGGAAATACTCGGCAAGCGTCAGGCCGGTGAGGCCGACGCGGGCGCGCGCCCCCGGCGGCTCGTTCATTTGCCCGTAGACGAGCGCCGCCTTCGAGCCCGGCCCGTCGGGGATGATGACCTTCGACTCCATCATCTCGTGATAGAGGTCGTTGCCCTCGCGCGTCCGCTCGCCGACGCCGGCGAAGACGGAGTAGCCACCATGCGCCTTGGCGACGTTGTTGATGAGCTCCATGATGAGCACGGTCTTGCCGACGCCGGCACCGCCGAAGAGCCCGATCTTGCCGCCTTTCGCATAGGGCGCCAGCAGGTCGACGACCTTGATGCCGGTGACGAGGATTTCAGCCTCGGTCGACTGGTCGACGAATTCCGGCGCCGGCTTGTGGATGGGCGAGGTCGTCTTGGTCTTGACCGGACCCCGCTCGTCGACCGGCTCGCCGATGACGTTGATGATGCGGCCCAAGGTCTCTGGCCCGACCGGCACCTTGATGGGGCCGCCCGTATCCACCACCTCGCCGCCGCGCACGAGGCCGTCCGTCGTGTCCATCGCGATGGTGCGGACGATGCTCTCGCCCAGATGCTGCGCCACTTCGAGAACGAGCGTCTTGCCCTGATTCTGCGTGTGCAGAGCATTCAAGATGGGCGGCAGCTCGCCTTCGAACTTCACGTCGACAACGGCGCCGATGACCTGCGCTATGGTGCCGATCTTGTTGGTTGCCATGGGTTCCCGTCCTTGCGTCGCGGAGCGGCGCCGCGCGTCAGAGCGCTTCGGCGCCGGATATGATCTCGATGAGTTCCTTGGTGATGACCGCCTGGCGCGTGCGGTTGTAGTTGACCGTGAGGCGATCGATCATCTCGCCGGCATTGCGCGTCGCGTTGTCCATCGCCGTCATGCGCGCGCCCTGCTCGGACGCGCCGTTTTCGAGCAGCGCCGTGAAGAGCTGCACCGCGATGTTGTTGGGCAGCAGCTTCTTCAGAATCTCCTCTTCATCGGGCTCGAATTCGTAAACGGCGCCGGCGACGTCCGGCGCCGCCGCGGCTTCGGGCGCGAAGGGCACGAGCTGCAATGCCGTGACGACCTGCGTCATCGCCGATTTGAAGCGGTTGTAGATGACCGTGCAGACATCGAATTCGCCGGCCTCATAGAGGGCGAGAACGCGCTCGGCGATCTCGCGCGCCTCGGCGAAGCGGACGCCGCGCCGCCCGACATCCGTCCGGCTCTCGATGATGTGGCGGGCATTGTCGCGGCGCAGGATGTCGCGTCCCTTGCGCCCGACGGTGAGAATCTTGACCGTCTTGCCCTGCCGCAGCAATTCGCGGATGCGCCGGCGCGCATCGCGCAGGATCGAGGCGTTGAAGCCGCCGGCGAGGCCGCGATCGGAGGTAAGGACGAGGAGAAAATGGACATCGTCCTTGCCCGTTCCGGCGAGAAGCGGATGGGCGCCGGGCTGCCCCGCCATGCGCCCTGCCAGGGAGGACAGCATCCGGTTCATCCGCTCGGCATAGGGGCGCGCCGCCTCCGCCGCCTCCTGGGCGCGGCGCAGGCGCGAGGCGGCCACCATCTTCATCGCCGAGGTGATCTTCTGCGTCGACTTGACGCTGCGGATCCGCGTCCGGAGGTCCTTGAGCGAGGGCATCGGGCCGGGTCGTCAGGCGAAGGTCTTGGCGAAATCGTCGAGGAACTTCGTCAGCGCCGCCTCGGTCTCCTTCGTCAGCTCGCGCTTCTCGCGAATGGATTGCAGGATCTCGGGCGCTCGCGCATGGATCTCGTCGAGCATCGAGCGCTCGAAGCGCGTCACCTGAGAGGTGTCGATCTTGTCGAGATAGCCGCGCGTTCCGGCGAAGATGGAAACCACCTGCTCCTCGACGGCGAAGGGCGCGAATTGCGGCTGCTTCAGCAGCTCGGTCAGCCGCGCGCCGCGCGCGAGGAGGCGCTGCGTCGACGCGTCGAGATCGGAAGCGAATTGCGCGAAGGCTGCCATCTCGCGGTACTGCGCCAGCTCCAGCTTGATCTTGCCGGCGACCTGCTTCATCGCCTTGATCTGCGCCGCCGAGCCGACGCGGCTCACCGAGAGGCCGACATTGATGGCGGGGCGGATGCCGCGATAGAAGAGCTCGGTCTCGAGGAAGATCTGCCCGTCCGTGATCGAGATGACATTGGTCGGGATGTAGGCCGAGACGTCGCCCGCCTGCGTCTCGATGATGGGCAGCGCGGTCAGCGAGCCCGCGCCATGCGCGTCGTTCATCTTCGCCGCCCGTTCGAGCAGGCGCGAATGCAGGTAGAAGACGTCGCCCGGATAGGCTTCGCGGCCGGGCGGACGGCGCAGCAGCAGGGACATCTGGCGATAGGCCACCGCCTGCTTCGAGAGATCGTCGTAGACGATGACGGCATGCATGCCGTTGTCGCGGAAGAACTCGCCCATGGTGCAGCCGGCATAGGGCGCGAGGAACTGCAGCGGAGCGGGTTCCGACGCCGTCGCGGCGACGACGATCGAGTATTCGAGGGCGCCGTAATCCTGCAGGGTCTTGACGATCTGCGCCACGGTCGAGCGCTTCTGGCCGACCGCGACATAGATGCAGTAGAGCTTCCGACTCTCGTCGCCGCTGGCGTTGATCGCCTTCTGATTGAGGAAGGTGTCGATGGCGACGGCGGTCTTGCCGGTCTGGCGGTCGCCGATGATGAGCTCGCGCTGACCGCGGCCGATCGGCACCAGGCTGTCGATGGCCTTGAGGCCCGTCTGCACCGGTTCATGCACGGATTTGCGCGGGATGATGCCGGGCGCCTTCACTTCGACGCGCTGGCGCCGCACATCCTGGAGCGGTCCCTTGCCGTCGATGGGATTGCCGAGGCCGTCGACGACGCGGCCCAGGAGCCCCTTCCCGACCGGCACGTCGACGATGGCGCCGGTGCGCTTCACCGTATCGCCTTCGCGAATGCCGGAATCGTCGCCGAAAATGACGACGCCGACATTGTCGGTCTCGAGATTGAGGGCCATGCCCTTCATGCCGTTCGGGAACTCCACCATCTCGCCGGCCTGGACCTTGTCGAGGCCGTAGACGCGGGCGATGCCGTCGCCGATCGACAGCACTTGCCCGACCTCGGCGACATCCGCCTCGGCGCCGAACCCGGCGATCTGTTGCTTGAGGATGGCGGAAATTTCTGCTGCCCTGATGTCCATGTGAGCTAAGCCCCCTTCATCGCGAGCTGCAGGCGGTGCAGCTTGCTGCGCAGCGACGCATCGACCATGCGCGAGCCGACCTTGACGACGAGGCCGCCGAGGAGCGCGGGGTCGACCCGCAGCTCGACCGCGACCTTGCTGCCCATCGCCTTCTTGAGCTGTTCGGTGACCGCGTCGCGCTGCGCGGCCGTCAATTCCTGCGCCGCCGTCACCTCGGCGGTGATCTCGCCGCGCCGCGCGGCAAGGCGGGCGAGGAAGGCGCCGATCATCTCCGGCACGGCGAAGAGCCGGCGGTTCTGCGCCACGAGGCCGAGGAAATTGCGCGTCAGCGCCGAGAAGCCGGCCTCCTGCGCGAGCGCGCCGATCGCGCGGCCCTGCTCGGCGCGCGACAGGATCGGGCTGCGCACGAGGCGCCGCAAATCCCCGCTCTCCCGCAGCATCGCACCGAGCCGCCGCAGGTCGCCCGCCACTTGGTCGAGCAACTTCTGCTCCTCGGCGAGCTCGAACAATGCCGTGGCGTAGCGATCGGCGAGCCCGGAAACGCCTTTGCCTTCGGATGCCACTCTAAGGAAACCCTCGATGTCCCCGCCTTCGCCGGAGCGCTGGGGCCGTGAAACCGTTGCGCGGATTTCGACAATGGAAACCCATCGGGCGGGGGCCCGCCCGAAGCGCGCGGGTTCCTAACATACTTGATCGGAGGGCGCAACAACCGGGGCGGCGCCGGAAAGAGATCGGCGGATGCGGCGTTTCGGCGCCGCCAGCGGCTGCCTTGCGCCGCCTCAGCGGGTCGCCGCCAGCGGCGCCTTCTCCGTCAGCCCGGGCGAGCGCACCGCCGAGACCCGCCGGAAGACGATGCCGGCGAAGAGCAGCATGGCGAGCAGCGTCGCGATGGAGCCGATCCCGGCGATCGGCTCGAACCGCTCGGGATGACCTTCCATGATGCCGGCGACGCCGATGACGACGAGCAGCGCCCCGGCATTGGCAAGCCAGAAGTGCCAGCGCGCCAGAGGCGACATGCCCGCCTCGGGCCACAAGCGGTAGACGACAGCGTAGAGAGCCATCGAGGTCCAGCCGACGAGGTTGATATGGGCATGGGTCGGCATCTGCGAGTGATCCTCGGACATCGCCATGAAGATGCCGAGAGCGATGCCGGCAAGGGCGTAGAGCACCGCGATGCGCAGGAAGAGAACGTCGATCCGTGGCATGATGGGTCCCTCCATGAACGTGATCGCGGCCGCGAGTTCGCAAACAGGTTAGCGTCGGCGCGACGCCGTACCAAGCGAGAAGGAGCAATGCCTGTGAACTCCCTCACAGCCGGCCGCCGAGACGATCAGCAAAGCGAGGGGACGCGCCCTCGCAGCGCCGCCGACGAGGTTCGGACGCTTCCCGACCTCCTCCGCGACGGGCTCGACATCGTCTTCATCGGCATCAATCCGGGGCTCTACTCGGCCCGGCGCGGTCACTATTTCGCGCGACCGGCCAACCGCTTCTGGCCGAGCTTCTCGCGCTCGCTCCTGAGCGCCGCGGCACGGCGGGCGCTCGGCGTCTCGACCCTTGGTCCCGAGCACGATGCGGCGCTTCTCGATCATGGATTCGGCTTCACCGACGTCGTGAAGCGGCCGACCGCGAATGCGGCGCGGCTCGAACCGGGCGAGCTCGCCGCCGGGGTTCCGGCCCTGCTGGCGAAGCTCGCAGCCCATGCGCCGCGGCTTGCCTGCTTTCATGGCGTGACGGGCTACCGGCCCTTCGCTCGCCTTGCCTTCGGCAGGGCCGCGCCTGCAATCCACCTCGGCCCCCAGGCGGATGCGATCGGGCCGACACGTCTCTTCGTGGTGCCCAATCCCAGCCCTGCCAACCCGTTGTCCCGCCCGCCCGAGCAAACCCGATGGTATGACCGGCTCGCCGATTTCCTCAATATCGACGCGAGATAGGCGGCGGCGCATGGGCCGCGCCGCTTGCCGCTGCGATGCGGCATATGGCGTCAGATTCTTCGGTGAGGGCCGCAGCAACGATCGCGGGCTCGATGACAGAATTGCCGCATCGCACCCCGCTCGCGAAAGGCCGAGGCATTATGAGCAGAATTCTCGCCGCCGCCGCTGCCCACGCCATTCGCTACCTCGGAACCCTGCCGTCGCGACCGGTCGCCGCGACGGCAAGCATTGCGGAGCTGCGGCAGCGCTTGCGAAAGCCGCTTCCGGAAAACGGGATGGATGGCGAGGCCGTGATCGACGAGCTCGTTCGCGACAGCGAAGGCGGCATCATGGGCTCGGCGAGCGGCCGCTTCTTCGGCTGGGTCATCGGCGGCACGCTGCCTGCCGCGCTCGCCGCCGATTGGCTCACCTCCACATGGGACCAGAACGCGGCGTCCAACCTCACGGCGCCGGCGGAGGCCGTCGTCGAGGAGGTCTGCGGCGAATGGCTGAAGGACCTTCTCGGCATTCCGCGATCGGCCTCATTCGCCTTCGTGACGGGCTGCCAAATGGCGCATACGACGGCGCTCGCCGCGGCGCGCCACCGGCTGCTCCGCGACCGCGGCTGGAATGTCGAAAAATCGGGCCTCGCCGGCGCGCCGCGGCTGACGGTCTTGGCCACGGAGAGCCGGCATGAATCGATGATGCGGTCGGTCCGGCTCCTCGGCATCGGCACCGAGGCGATCCGATACGTGCCGATCGACGCCAGGGGGCGCATGGAGATCGGCGGACTGGAAGAGGCGCTTCGGCGAGCCGGCGCCGGCCCGACGATCGTGTGGCTGCAGGCCGGCGATCTCAATACGGGCATCTTCGATCCTTTCGAGCAGGCCTGCCGGCTCGCGCGCGCCGCGAAGGCATGGGTGCATATCGATGGCGCATTCGGGCTTTGGGCCGCCGCCAGCCCGCGGTACCGCCATCTGCTCCATGGCGCCGAGGCCGCGGATTCCTGGGCGACGGACGGGCATAAATGGCTGAACCTGCCCTTCGATTGCGGCCTTGCCTTCGCCGCGCATCCGCTGGCGCACCGCGCTGCCTTCGCGCAGGACACCAGCTATTCGATACCGCGGGAGGAGCTTCGCAATCAAAAGGACTGGAATCCGGAATGGTCGCGCCGCGGCCGCGGATTCCCGGCCTATACGGCAATCCGCGCCCTCGGCCGCTCCGGCATCGCCGCGATCGTCGAGCGCTGCTGTGCGCAGGCCGACCGCTTGGTGAAAGGCATCGGAGCGCTTCCCGGCGCCGAGATCATTGCCGCCCCGACGATCAACCAAGGGCTCGTGCGGTTCTTGTCGAAAGACGGAGACCACGACCGTACCACCGATGCGGTGATCCGCCGCATCCAGGCAAAAGGGGTTGCCTGGTTTGGCGGGGCCACCTGGCGCGGCATGCGGGTCATGCGGGTGTCCGTCTGCAACTGGCAAACGACGGATCACGATATCGATGCCACGCTGGCGAGCATCGCGGAAATTCTTGCGCCTGCGGCGCCGGGGGCCGCCGCCGATTGACGGAGCGCGCAAGCGCGCCGCCGCTCGGCCTCATGCGCCGAGTTCGCTCCGAGCGCCTCCGCTCCGCCCCTGGCTCAGAGAAAGCTGTAGGGGTCGATATCGACCTGGACGCGCGCGTTGGCGGGTATTTTGATGCGCCGGAGCCAGTCCCGCAGCACCGGCTGAACCGCGACGTCGCGCCGCGCCTTCACCAGGAAGCGTCGGCGATGGCGTCCGCGCAAGACGGCGAGCGGCGCCGGAGCAGGGCCCAGCACTTCGAGGCCCGGCATCTGCGGCGCGCCGCGCGCAAACGCCGCGGCGACGGCATCCGCGCCGTCGGCATCGGGCGCGGAGACGATGAGCGCGGCGAGGCGGCCGAAAGGCGGCATGCCGTAGGCGCGGCGCGCCGCCGCTTCTTCCGCCAGGAAGCGGTCGCGATCGCCGCTGACGAGGGCGCGGATCACTGGATGCTCCGGCAGGAAGGTCTGGAGGTATACGGTACCCGGCCGTCCGGCCCGGCCGGCGCGTCCGGCGACCTGGTGCAGGAGCTGATAGGTGCGCTCGGCCGCGCGCAAATCGCCGCCGGCAAGGCCGAGATCGGCATCGACGACGCCGACCAGAGTCAGCATCGGGAAATGGTGGCCCTTGGCGACGATCTGGGTGCCGATGAGGATGTCGATCTCGTGACTGGCGACGCTCTCGACTAGCTGTGCCGCCGCGCGCGGGCCGTTCAGCGTGTCGCTCGCCATGACGGCGCAGCGCGCCTCGGGAAAGCGCAGCGCCACCTCCTCGGCGAGGCGCTCGACGCCGGGGCCGCAGGCGGCGAAGGCACCCGGCGCGGCGCAGGACGGGCAATAGCGCGGCAAGCCCTCGGCATGGCCGCAATGATGGCATTGGAGCCTGCCGAGAAACCGGTGCTCGATGAGCCAGGCGGTGCAATTCGGGCACTGCAGGCGATGCCCGCAAGCGCGGCATAAGGTGAGCGGTGCATAGCCGCGTCGATTGAGGAACAGGAGAGCCTGCTCGCCCGCCCGGAGCGTCTCGGCGAGGGCGGCGACGAGGGGCGGCGCAAGGAAGCGCTGGCGCTCGGGCTGGGCGCGCCGGAGATCGAGCGCCTCGATCTTGGGCAGCAGCGCGCCGGCATGGCGGCTCGGCAGGCTGAGGCGGCGATAACGGCCCGTCTCGACATTGACGATCGTTTCGAGCGAGGGCGTCGCCGAAGCCAAGACGACCGGTATCCCGGCGAGCCGTGCACGCACGATCGCCATGTCGCGGGCGTGGTAAACGACGCCGTCCTCCTGCTTGTAGGAGAGGTCGTGCTCCTCGTCGACGACGACCAGGCCGAGATCGGCGAAGGGCAGGAAGAGCGCCGAGCGGGCGCCGACGACGACGCGGGCGCGCCCCTCGACCACGGCGCGCCAGCCGATCCGCCGCTCGGCATGCGTGAGGTCGGAGTGCCAGAGAACGGGAGGCGCGCCGAACCGCTCGGCAAAGCGCGACAGGAATTGGGCGCCGAGCGCGATCTCCGGCAGCAATACCAGCGCCTGGCGCTGGCGCTCGAGCGCGGCGGCGATCGCGGCGAAATAAACCTGCGTCTTGCCGGAGCCGGTGACGCCGTCGAGCAGCGTCACGCCGAATCCGCCCGTCAGCACCTTCCCGGCAAGATCGTGCGCGGCCGCCGCCTGGTCGGGCGCCAGCGCCGGGCCGGGCCGGCGCCAATCCGGCTCTGGAACGACGGACAGGGCGGGGGTCTCGACAAGCCGCAGGAGGCCCAGATCGAGGAGGCCGCGAACGACGCCTGCCCCGCAGCCTGCGGCGCGGGCGAGGTCGGCCGGCGCGCGCGGCGGTCCGTCGGCAAGCTCGGCAAGAACGCGCTGCCTGGCCGGCGTCAGCGGCTTGGCATCGCCATCGCCGCGCAGGGCCGCCTCGCCCGATTCGCTCAGCGCGCAGGCATAGATCCGCCGCGGCGGCCTCAGCGCGTCGGGCACGCTCATCGCCATGCGCAGCACCGCGCCGGACGGGGCCATGGTGTAGCGGGCGACCCAGTCGATGAACCGCCGCAGCTCCGGACGCAGCGGCGGCGCGTCCAGGATCTGCTCGACCGCCTTGAGGCGCTCCTCAGGAACCGCCTCGTCGTCGGCGCCGTCCCAAACGACGCCCGGCACGATTCGCCGCCCGAGCGGCACCGCGACGAAGGTTCCGGGCGTCAGCCGCGCGTCGGCGGTGACGCGATAGTCATAGGGGCGATCGAGCGGAAGCGGCAGAAGAACGGCGCAACGCGCCGCGGGAGCGCTCGGCAACCGCAATTGCGCGCCGGCGAGAGTGGCGTGGCAAGGAGGCATCGGCTACACTCTTAGAACGAAAGCCGGGACGGGTCCAAGGCCGCCCGTCGCGGCGCCGCCCATGGCCATGAGGCAGAGTGCATGAAGTTCTTCATCGACACCGCCGACCGCGCCGAGATTGCCGATCTCGTCGCCACCGGCCTCGTCGACGGCGTCACCACCAACCCCTCCCTTGTCGCCAAGAGCGGGCGGAATTTTCTCGAGACGGTGAAGGAGATTTGCGCCCTCGTCGCAGGACCGGTGAGTGCCGAGGTGACGGCGACCGATGCGCCGACGATGCTCGAAGAGGGGCGCCGGCTGGCGGCGATCGCGAGCAACGTCGCCGTCAAGGTGCCGCTGACGCCTGACGGGCTCAAAGTCTGCCGGACCCTTGCCGACGAAGGAACGATGGTCAACGTGACCTTGTGCTTTTCGGCGGCTCAGGCGCTGCTCGCGGCGAAAGCCGGAGCGCGGTTCGTCTCCCCCTTTGTCGGCCGACTCGACGATGTCGGCGCCACCGGCATGGAGCTCATCCGCGAGATCGTGGCGATCTACCGCAATTATCCGGCGCTCAAAACCGAAGTTCTGGTGGCCTCGGTGCGCAATCCTCTCCATGTTGTCGAGGCGGCGAAACTCGGCGCCGATGTCGCGACGCTGCCGCCGGCGGTGCTTCGCCAGATGTTCGCTCACCCGCTGACCGATAAGGGGCTGGCCGCCTTCCTCGCCGACTGGGCGAAGACCGGCCAATCGATCCTCGGACCGGGCGGCGCAGTCCGAGCGGCCGCGGAGTAGCCGCCTTGGATCGGAGCAAGGACAAGAAATCGGTCGCAGGACCACCGCCGGAGGCGGGCGGCGCGGCGGCTGAGGCGCGCGAGCTCGCGCCCGAAGCGGTCGTCGGCTATCTGCGGCGCCACCCCGACTTCCTCAACGAGCACCCCGAGCTCTTGACGGTGCTGACGCCGCCCGCCATGCGGCGCGGCGAAGGCGTCCTCGACATGCAGCAATTCATGCTGCAACGCCTGCGCGAGGAGCTGGCGCGGGCGCGCACCGCGCATCGCACCCTCATCGCGACAAGCCGCTCCAACCTCGCGAGCCAAAGCCGTGTGCATGCCGCCGTGCTGGCGATCATCGCCGCGACCAGCTTCGAGCAGCTCATCCAGGTCGTCACCACCGATCTCGCCGTTCTCCTCGATGTCGACGTCGTGACGATCGGCGTCGAATCGGCTGCGAGCGCCCAGCCGCGGCTGCCGCTACACGGCATTCAGATGCTCCGCCGCGGTACGGTCGACGGCCTGCTCGGGGGCGAGCGCGATGCGCTGCTGCGCGCCGACATGCCGGGCGAGCCGGCTCTCTTCGGTGGCGGCGCCGGACTCGTTCGTTCGCAGGCGCTGCTCCGCCTCGCGGTCAGCGAGCACGCGCCGACAGGGCTGCTCTGCATCGGCGCGCGCAAGCCGGGACGCTTCCACCCGGGCCAAGGCACGGAATTGCTCTGCTTCCTCGCGCATTCACTCGAACGCACCATTGCCGCCTGGCTCGACCTCGCCGCGTGAGGCTCGGCCGGGCTGGCTGACCGCTCCCGCGCCAGTCCCGCCGGAGCACTACAGCGCGGCGCCAGCCTGCCGCAAGGCGGCTGCGGCCTGGCTGGACTGGCTCGGAACGGAGCGGCGATGCTCGCCGCATACCCTCGCCGCTTACAGCGGCGATCTGGCCCGCTTCTTCGATTTCCTCACGCGCCATCTCGGCGGCGTGCCGGATGTTGCCGAGCTAGCGGCGCTGCGCCTCGCCGATTTCCGCGCCTATCTCGCTCAGCGCGCCGGGGAAGGCAGCGCCGGCAGTTCCTCGGCAAGGGCCCTGTCGGTGCTGCGGAGCTTCTTCCGCTTCCTCGACCGCCGCGGCCTCGCGCAGAACGCCGCCCTCGCCTCGGTCCGGTCGCCAAAACGGCCGGCAAGCCTGCCGAAGGCGCTCAGCGCCGAGGAAGCCGGGGAGGTGCTGGGCGGCGCTGAGGGGGCCGATGAAGCGCCGTGGCTCGGCCAGCGCGATCTCGCGATCTTCACCCTTCTCTACGGCTGCGGCCTGCGCCTTGCCGAAGCGCTCAGCCTGGCGCGGCGCGAGGCCCCGCTCGCGGCGGGAATGATGCGGATCGTCGGCAAGGGCAACAAGGAGCGCGTCGTCCCTGTCCTGCCGGCCGTCGCCGATGCGGTCGCCGCCTATGTCGCCGCCTGTCCCTATCCGCTGCCGGCCGACGGGCCGCTTTTCCGCGGCGCGCGCGGCGGTCCGCTCAATCCGCGCCTCGTCCAGCGCCGGATGGCCGAAATCCGGCGCCTGCTTCGGCTGCCCGAAACGGCGACACCGCATGCGCTGCGGCACAGCTTCGCCACGCACCTCCTCGCCGCCGGCGGCGATCTGCGGAGCATCCAGGAGCTGCTCGGCCACGCGAGCCTCTCGACGACGCAGCGCTACACCGCGATCGAGACGGCGCATCTTCTCGCCGTCTACGACAAGGCGCATCCGCGAGCGAAGGGCGGATAGCGGTCGGATGCCGCCGGGCGCTCAACCGGCGCTCCCTACCTGGCACTTCGCACGATCCCGGCCGTTCGGGTGGCAATCGCACTGGCAGGAGATCCAGAATGAGAGCCACCCGATACCTGATTGCGGCCGCGTTGAGCGCCCTGCTTGCCGCCCCGGTCCTGGCACAAACGCAATCGCCTTCGAGCTCGACGACCAGCCGGCCTTCGGCGACCATGCCGAACAGCCCGAGCAAATCGGGCAGCTCGCCCGCCGCGCAGCAAGGCGGCCTCGTCGACATCAACTCGGCCTCGGCCGAGGAACTCGACAAGCTGCCGGGCATCGGCAAGGCGCGCGCCCAAGCGATCATCGCCAATCGGCCGTACCGGTCGAAGGACGAGCTGGCGCAGCGGAAGATCGTGCCGGAGAAGGTCTACGACCAGATCAAGAACAAGATCGTCGCACGCCAGGGGACGGCAAAGGGCTCTTCGGGCTCGAGCGGCGGATCTTCGGGCACGACCCAGACGCAGTGAGGGCGGGCCGGACGGGAACCACTCTTTCGACAGGAGCGCAGCGATGCCCATGAATGAACTCGTTCAGCGCGTTGCCGACAGCGCCGGCATCTCAGAAGACACGGCCGTCAAGGCCGTCGACGCCATCATCGCCTATGTGAAGGAGCACGCGCCGCCGCCGGTTGCAGCGCAGCTCGAGACGTATCTTACGGGCGACACCGCCGCCGCGGTGGGCGCCGCAAAGAGTGCGCTCGGCGGCATGTTCGGCAAGCGCGAAAGCGAATAGGAAGAGCGAATAAAGGCCCGCGGCCGCGGCGGGTCAGCTTACCGCCGCGTGCTGCAGCCGCTCCTTCGCCGGCCCCTTCGCCAGCACCAGGTTCTGGGCGCTGTTGATGAGAGCGATGTGCGAGAAGGCCTGCGGGAAATTCCCGAGCTGGCGGCGCGCGCGCGGATCATATTCCTCGGCGAGGAGGCCGACATCGTTGCGCAGCGAGAGCAGGCGCTCGAAAATCGGCCGCGCCTCGTCTTCACGCCCCATCAAGGTCAGATTGTCGACGAGCCAGAAGGTACAGGCGAGAAAGGCGCCCTCGCCCGGCGGCAGGCCATCGACGCCGGTATGCGTTGCATAGCGCATGACGAGGCCATCGACGACGAGCTCGCGCTGGATCGCCTCGACCGTGCCGCGCATCCGCGGATCGGAAACCGGCAAGAATCCCACGAGCGGCAGCATAAGAAGCGCGGCATCGACCTCCTTGGCGCCGTAATATTGGACAAAGCTGTTCTTGTCGGCATCAAAGCCGTGGCGGCAGACATCGGCATGGATGCGTCGGCGCAAGTCGCGCCAGCGCTCTACCGGCCCCTTGAAGCCGTAGGTATCGACGGCGGCGATCGAGCGGTCGAGACCGACCCAGGCCATCACCTTCGAATGGGTGAAGTGGCGGCGCGGGCCGCGGATCTCCCAGATGCCCTCGTCGGGCTTGTCCCACGCCCCTTCGAGGAAGTCGAGGAGCTGTTCCTGGACGCGCCACGCCTCGCTGTCGGGCTCGATCTTGTTCTTCCGCGCCACCTGCAGCGCATCCATCAGCTCGCCATAGACGTCGAGCTGGAACTGTGCATGGGCGGCGTTGCCGATGCGCACCGGCTTGCTTCCGGCAAAGCCCGAGAGCCAGGGCAGCTCGTATTCCTCGAGTCGCCGCTCGCCGGCAAGGCCGTACATGATCTGCAGCTCCGACGGCTTGCCGGCAGCGGCGCGCAGCAGCCATTCGCGCCACGCCCTCGCCTCCTCGGTATAGCCGCAGCTCAGCATCGCCAGCAGCGTCAGCGTCGCATCGCGAATCCAGCAGAAGCGGTAATCCCAATTGCGGGGTCCGCCGAGGCATTCCGGCAGCGAGGCGGTCGGCGCCGCGACGATGCCGCCGGTCGGGTGATAGGTCAGCGCCTTCAGCGTAATGACCGACCGGAGCACCGCCTCGCGCCATTCGCCGTCATAGGCGCAGCGGCTCGACCAGGCGCGCCAGTAGTCCTCGGTCTGTCGCAGCAGCGAACCGGCATCCCGCGAGGCCGTCTCGGGTTTGTGCGAGGGGCGCCATTTCATCACGAACGGGATTTCCTGGCCCTCCAGCACGGTAAAGTGGGCCACCGTGGTGAAGTCTTCGCCGCGCATCGCCACCGGCGTTTCGATCGAGACCGCGTCGGGCCCGGCGACGGCATGGAGTCCGTAGCCGCGCGAGCGGACCCAGGGAATAATGCGGCCGTAATCGAAGCGCAGGGCCAGCGACATCCGCATCGGCACCGCCCCCGAAACGCCGCAGACGAGACGGACAAGCTCGACGCTGTCGCTCGTGCTCGGGCACGGCATGAAATCGACGAGGCGCGCGACGCCCGCCGGCGTCTCGAAATCGGTTTCGAGAACGAGCGTGCCCGCGCGGTAACGCCGGCGAACGGCTCGGACCTCGCCGGCGGGAGCGATCAGCCAGCGGCCGTTCTCGGCGGTTCCGAGGAGTTTCGCGAAGCAGGCCGGCGCATCGAAGCGGGGCAGGCACAGCCAATCGATCGAGCCGTCGCGCCCGATCAGCGCCGCGGTGTGGGTGTCGCCGATGAGAGCGTAATCCTCGATGCGGGGCGCCGTCGCGTTCATGGCGATGACAACGCCGCCGGGCGCGCAAGAGTTTCGGCCCGCGACCCGGCATCGCGCCCGGAGGCGCCCTACTCCGCGTCGGGCTGCGCCTCCGGCCGCGCCTTCTCGAAGGCCGGCAGCTTCATGCAATTGTCGAAGATGCGGCGCAGCGTCGGGTAGGGCGTCATGTCGAGCTCGTAGCGCCGCGCATTGAAGCATTGCGGCACGAGGCAGATATCGGCGAGCCCCGGCGCATCGCCATGGCAGAAGGCGCCGGTCTGCTCGTCCCGCGACAGCAGCGCTTCGAGGCTCTCAAAGCCCTTGGCGATCCAGTGATTGTACCAGATGCCGACGGTCTTGGCGTCATGACCCAGAGGGTCGGCCAGATAGCGCAGGATGCGCAAATTGTTGATGGGGTGGATATCGCAGCCGATGATCTGGGCGAGGCCGCGCACGCGCGCCCGGTCGGCGGGGTGGCCGGGCAGGAAGGGCGGCTCGGGATGGGTCTCGTCGAGGTATTCGATGATCGCCATCGACTGAATGAAGACCTGTCCGTCGTCTTCGAGCGCCGGCACCAGGCCTTGCGGATTGAGCGCGCGGTAGGCGGGCGCGTCCTGATCGTTGCGGCGCAAATGGATCGAGGCCTGCTCGTAGGAAATACCCTTCAGATTGAGGGCGATGCGGACGCGGAAGGCGGCCGAGGAACGGAAAAAACCATAAAGCTTCATGAAATCCTCCCGGAGCCTGCAGCTTAGGCCGGCGGCGGCAGGGCCTCAACTCTCGGCGCGCGGCTGCTATGATGGGCCCGTCCCGAGAGCGGAGAGCGCCATGCCAGCATCCGATCCGAATTGCGTCTTCTGCCGCATCCTCGCCGGCGTCATTCCCTGTTTCAAGATCGGCGAAGATGAGCGCACGGTCGCGTTTCTCGATATCAACCCGGTCAATCCGGGCCACGCCCTGGTCGTCACCAAGGCGCATGCGCCGACCCTCATGGCGGCCGGCGATGGCGATCTTGTCGCCGTGCTCCCCATGGCGCGGCGCGTCGCTGACGCGGTCGCGCAGGAGCTGCGGCCCGACGGCATCAACCTCCTCCAGGCAAATGGGCCGGGAGCGGCGCAATCGGTTCCGCACTTCCATCTCCACGTCATTCCGCGGCGCCTCGACGACGGGCTCGTCATGAATTGGGAGCTGCGGCCTGGAGACAAGGCCGAGCTCGCCGCGCTCGCCGAGCGCCTCCGGAATGCGATGGCGCGGATTCCATGAGGGAGCGCGCGCCCCGAACGCTCACGCCTCATAGTGCGCCACCTTCTGATCGATGGCGCCGAAGATCGACCGCCCCGAGGCGTCGAGCATCTCGATGCGGACGCGGTCGCCGAAGCGGAGGAACGGCGTCTCCGCCTTGCCCCGCTCGATCGTCTCGATCATGCGCCGCTCGGCGAGGCAGGACGAGCCGGCGGCGGGATCGCGGTTGGAGACCGTGCCGGAGCCGATGATCGTGCCGGCCTCGAGCGCACGAGTCCGCGCCGCATGGGCGATCAGGGTCGGGAAATCGAAATTCATGTCCCGCCCCGCGTCGGGACGCCCGAGCAGCACGCCGTTCACCCGGCTCTCGAGCGGCAAGTGGATGGTGCGGCCGTCCCAGGCCGGGCCCAGCTCGTCGGGCGTCGCCGCAACTGGCGAGAAGGCGGTTGCCGGCTTCGATTGGAAGAAGCCGAACCCCTTCGCCAGCTCGCCGGGAATGAGGTTCCGCAGGCTCACATCATTGACCAGCATGAGGAGGCGGATATGGGCGCCGGCCGAAGCCGCTTCCGTTCCCATCGGCACGTCGCCGGTGACGACGGCGATCTCCGCTTCGAGGTCGATGCCCCACCCCTCGTCGGCGACGAGAATGTCATCGCAGGGGCCGATGAAGCTGTCCGAGCCGCCCTGATACATCAAGGGATCGCTGTAGAGGCTCTGCGGCATCTCCGCCTTCCGCGCCTTGCGGACGAGCTCGGCGTGATGGAGGTAGGCAGAGCCGTCGGCCCATTGATAGGCGCGCGGCAGCGGCGCCGCCGCTTCTCGCGGATCGAAGGCGAAGCTGCCCGGCTCGCTCCCCGCGTTCAGCCGCTCCGAGACTGCGGCGAGCGCCTCGGCGCAGCGCTCCCAATCGTCGAGCGCCGCCTGCAGCGTCGCCGCGATTCGGGGAACGGCAACCGCGCGCGAGAGATCGCGGCCGACGACGACGAGCGTGCCGTCCCGGCCGCCCGCCTTGAGCGAGGCGAGCTTCATCGCGCCGCCTCCGGCGCGCGCCAGCTATCGGCATAGCCGGCGAACTCGACGCCTTCGGGCAGATGCGCGACGTCGAGCGCATCGCGCGCGTCGATCATGACCGCAACCTCGTCGGTCTCGCTCTTCCTCGGGCGGAGCATGCCCTGTAGCGCCTTGGGGTGCGGGCCGTGCGTGAAGCCGCCGGGGTGCAAGGTCACCATGCCGGGATGGATGTTGTCGCGCGAGAAGAAGTCGCCGCGGTGGTAGAAGATGACCTCGTCGAAATCGTCATTGTTGTGGAAGAACGGCACTTTGAGCGCGCCGGGGTCGCTCTCGAAAGGGCGCGGCACGAAGGTGCAGACGACGAAGCGGCCGGCAAGAAAGGTGGTATGCGCCGAGGGCGGCAGGTGATAGCGATGGCTCATCACCGGCCGGATGTCGCGCCAATTGATGCGGACCGGCGCGAGATCGCCCTTCCAGCCGACGGCATCGAGCGGGTTGAAGGGATAGGTCACCGTCGAGATATCGTTCCGCCGCTTGACATGGACCTGCCATTCGCCGTCGCGCCGCCGCTGCGCGGCGAAAGCGTCGTCGAGGGCGGGCAGGTCGAGCTTCGCCGGATCGAAGATGGCATGGGCGCCGAGAAGACCCTTCTCGGGCAGGCGGTAGCTGTCGTTCGTCGCCTCGATGAGGAGCGCCGTCACCGGCCCGCGGCATTCGATGCGCCACATGGTGCCGCGCGGCAGGACGATATAGTCGCCGTCGCGGAAGGCGAGATGGCCGAAATCGCAGAAGAGATCGCCGGTGCCCTCATGGACGAAGAGAAGCTCGTCGCCATCGCCGTTGCGCACGAGATGATCCATCTTCCCCTCGGTGCGCCAGTGGCGGAAGCGCAGATGCGCATTGGAGAGCACCGCATCCGCCTCCCAGGGCGAGGCCGCGACGGCATTGATTCGCGTCAGATCGAAGGCGCGCGGGCGGAGCGGCCCATCCCAGCCCGTCCAGCCCGTCGGCGGATGCGTGTGGTAGAACTGGGTCGACGGGCCGAAGAAGCCTTCCTTTCCCATCTCGCGCTCATAGGTGCCGGGCGGAAGATCGGCATGCGCCTGGCGCGAGGCCAGGCCTTCGACATGCGGGAAGCTGATCCATCTCTTCATCGTGTCTCTCCTCGCGCCGTATCCGGCCACAGGGGGAAAGGCCGTCATTTGCGAGCCGCAGGGCGGCGCAATCGAGCGCCCCACCCCGCCCTCCCCCGCTTGCACGGGAGGGTTTGGGACGGGGTGCTTCGCTAGGCTGGCAATGACGGCTCCGGATCGCCCACTCACGCCTTCAGAACGCCGCGGCGGATCTGGTCCTCCTCGATCGACTCGAAGAGGGCCTGGAAATTGCCCTCGCCGAAGCCTTCATTGCCCTTGCGCTGAATGATCTCGAAGAAGATCGGGCCGATGACGGTCTGCGTGAAAATCTGCAGGAGGAGCCCGCCGCCTTCGGTGGGCGCGCCGTCGATGAGGATGCGGTTCTTGGCAAGGCGCGCCAGGTCCTCGCCATGGCCCGGAAGGCGGCGGTCGACCGCCTCGTAATAAGTATCCGGAGCGCTCTGGAAGGGAACGCCCTTGGCGCGCAGTGTCTCGACCGTCGCATAGATATCGGCGGCGCCGAGCGCGATGTGCTGGATGCCCTCGCCATGATAGGCGTCGAGATACTCGGCGATCTGCGACTTGTCGTCGGCGCTCTCATTAATGGGGATGCGGATCTTGCCGCAAGGGCTGGTCATCGCCTTGGAGCGCAGCCCGGTCAGCTTGCCCTCGATATCGAAATAGCGGATCTCGCGGAAGTTGAAGAGCTTCTCGTAGAACCCCGCCCACTGCGTCATGCGCCCGCGATGGACGTTGTGCGTCAGGTGGTCGACGGTGACGAGCCCGGCGCCGCGCGGCCGCGGCTCGGCGCCGGCAATGGGCACGAAATCGACGTCGTAGATCGAATGATCGCCGTAGCGATCGACGAGGTAGATGAGGCTGCCGCCTATGCCTTCGATCGCCGGGATGTTGAGCTCCATCGGTCCGACCTTCGAGAGGACCGGCTTGGCGCCGAGCTCGATGGCGCGCTTATAGGCTTTTGCCGCATCGGCGACGCGGAACGCCATGGCGCACACTGACGGACCGTGAATGCGGGCGAAGGCCTGAGCGAAGCTCTCGGGCTCGGCATTGAGGATGAAGTTGATGTCGCCCTGGCGGTAAAGCGTCACGCGCTTCGAGCGGTGGCGGGCCACGGCGCTGAAGCCCATCGTCTCGAAGAGCCGGGCGAGGGCCTCCGTATCGGGCGCGGCATATTCGACGAATTCGAACCCGTCGGTCCCCATGGGATTGTCCCACAGGGCCGGCCGCGCGGCCGGCGACCGCGCCGGAACATCGGTCGTCAGGCTCATGCTCTCCTCCTTGACGGCGGTCGTGAGGCTTGACGGTAAACGGCCGATCGGCAATTTAGTTACAGATGAAACCAATTCCAAGCGCAGAATTGTCGGCCGCCGACGCGGCGACCGGGCCCACAGCGCAAGCGGCGGGCGCCGTCCTGGCGCTGGAGCGCTTCCTTCCCTATCGCCTCTCGGTCCTGACCAACCGGATCTCGACGGCGATCGCGCGCGTCTACGCCGAGCGCTTCGACCTGACCGTACCGGAATGGCGGGTCATGGCGGTGCTGGGCCGCTTCGGCCCGATGTCTGCGAATGCGGTCTGCGAGCGCACGGCGATGGACAAGGTGCGCGTCAGCCGGGCGGTGGCGCGCCTTGCCGCGGCCCGCCGCCTCGTCCGCCGCGTCGACATCCGCGACCGCCGGCGCTCGGTCCTGGCGCTTACCCCGACGGGGCGCGCTATCTACGCGGAGATCGGCCCCCTTGCGCTCGCCGTCGAAGCGCGTCTTCTCTCACCGCTCGGCGCTGCGGACCGCGCCGCGCTCGACCGGGTCCTCGCGCTGCTCGAAGCCAGCGCCGGCACCAGCTTCACCAAAGCCTGACCGCTCAGCCGCCCCCCTTCGGCGCGGGCTTCGGCTTGCCGGCCTTGGCTGCCTTGCGCCGCGGGCGCGGAGGCTTGGCCGCCGCCGCCAGCTCGGCCTCGCGGGCGAGGCGAAGCTGGCGCAGCCGTGCCGTTTTTTCCGCGCCCGCCAGCCGCGCCTTCTCCCGTTCCTCCAGAATCTCGGCGTTGCGCTGCTGATCCCGGCTCCACACGATCTGCGCCTCGCGCCGCGCTTCCGCGCCGCGTTGCTCTGCCTTGCTCATACCGCGTCCTTCACGAAAGGAATTTCGCCCGATAGCCTTGGCTCCATCCGATTGCGCCGCTCAATCCCATTCGGGACCGGCCGAAGGCGGCGCGCACGCAAGCCGCCGATCTCGGGTCTCGACGATCAACCGACGGCCGCGAGGTTCGCCGCCGCCTCCTTGCCGCGATCGCGGGCGATGTCGTAGCTGACCTTCTGGCCCTCGCTGAGGGTGCTCATCCCGGCGCGCTCGACGGCGGAGATATGGACGAAAACATCCTTGCCGCCAGCCTGTGGCTGGATGAAGCCATAGCCCTTCTGCGGATTGAACCATTTGACGGTGCCGATAGCCATGATCGTGTCCTTGGAGAGTGGGAGCAGGCCGTCCCGCGCGCGGCGCAGGGCGGATCGGCATCGATAAAGGGCGGGAGGCTAAGTCCGGCGCTCGAGACGAGCGAAGGAGAGCTGACCGAACCTAGACGAGTCGATCACCAAAAGTAGCCCCCGGTGAAGACGTCCGCAAGCCTCGCTTGCACCCATCCGAGAAACATCATGGCGATCAGGGCTTTGGGTCGCCTCGGCATCGCGCCGGTTCATAGGCCCCTCGTCCCCCGCGGCCGGTCTTGCTTGCCCCCGGCGGGCCGCGTGCTATAAGCGTCATCATCCCAAGAGCGAGCGCGCCCGTGGCGGCCAATCCGACGATTCTCATCCTTAACGGGCCCAATCTCAACCTGTTGGGCCTGCGCGAACCCGAGATCTACGGCAGCGAAACCCTGTCGGAGATCGAGGATTCCTGCCTCGACTGCGCGGCAAGGCTCGATCTCAGCATCGATTTCCGCCAGTCGAACCATGAGGGCCAGCTCGTCGACTGGATTCAGGAGGCGCGGCAATCGGCCGACGGCATCATTCTCAACGCCGGGGCTTACACCCACACCTCGGTTGCCATTCTCGATGCGCTCAACGCCGCCGCCGTGCCGGCCATCGAGGTGCACCTCTCGAATATTTTTCGGCGTGAGGAATTTCGCCACAATTCCTTCGTAAGCCGCGCCGCGCGGGGGGTCATCTGCGGCTTCGGCGGCCATGGCTACGAATTGGCGCTGACCGCGATGGCACGGCTCCTGCGCGGCGGAAATTAGGTCTGGCGACGGATCGGAGCCTTAATCGGGAATGTCAAAAAACGGCGATTTGAGGATCGACAGCGATCTCGTCCGCACGCTAGCGGCATTGCTGGCCGAGACGAATCTATCGGAAATCGAATACGCGGTCGGCGACCGCCGCATCCGCGTCGCGAGAGGCGGCAGCAACGCCACCGTCCTCGTGCCGGCAGCGGCGGCCGCGGCACCGACAACGCCCGCTCCGGCCGCTTCTGCCGGCATGCCGAGCGCGGCCGAGCATCCGGGCGCCGTCAAGGCGCCGATGGTCGGCACCGCCTACCTCGCGCCGCAGCCCGAGGCGGCGCCCTTCGTCAAGCTCGGCGACAGCGTTGGCGAAGGCCAGGTCCTCCTCATCATCGAGGCGATGAAGGTGATGAACCAGATCCGCGCGCCTCGCGCCGGACGCCTCGCGCAGGTTCTCGTCGCCGACGGCGCGCCCGTCGAATTCGGCCAGCCGCTCATGATTCTCGAATAGCCGCTGCGAGCCGAGGGACCCGGCGCCGATGTTCGAGAAAATCCTGATCGCCAATCGCGGCGAGATCGCGCTCCGCATTCACCGCGCCTGCCGCGATATGGGCATCAAGACGGTCGCGGTGCATTCGACGGCCGATGCCAATGCCATGCATGTGCGCCTTGCCGATGAGAGCGTCTGCATCGGACCGCCGCCGGCGCGGCTCTCTTATCTCAACATACCGGCCATTCTCTCGGCGGCGACGATCACAGGCGCGGAGGCGATCCATCCTGGCCTCGGCTTTCTCTCGGAGAACGCCAATTTCGCCGCCATGGTCGAGGAGCACGGCTTCACCTTCATCGGCCCGACGGCGGAGCATATCCGCCTCATGGGCGACAAGGTCGAGGCAAAGCGGGCGGCGACAAAGCTCGGCATTCCGACGGTGCCGGGCTCGGCCGGCGCCGTCGCCGACCTCGATGCGGCAGCGAGCGAAGCCCGCCGCATCGGCTACCCCATTCTCGTCAAGGCGGCGGGCGGCGGCGGCGGGCGCGGCATGAAGGTGGCGCGCGACGAGCGCGAGCTGCGCCAGCTTCTGCCGATCGCGCAGAGCGAGGCCAGGGCGTATTTCGGCAACGATGCCGTCTATCTCGAACGCTATCTCGACCGGCCGCGCCATATCGAAATCCAGATCCTCGCCGACGGGAACGGGCGCTGCATCCATCTCGGCGAGCGCGACTGCTCGCTGCAACGCTCGCACCAGAAGATCCTCGAAGAGGCGCCCTCGCCCGCCCTCAATGCCGAGCAGCGCCAGCGCCTCGGCCGTATCGCGAGCGGAGCCATGGAAAAGCTCGGCTATCGCGGCGCCGGCACGCTCGAATTCCTGTACGAGAACGGCGAGTTCTTCTTCATCGAGATGAATACGCGCCTCCAGGTGGAGCATCCGATCTCCGAGGCGATCAGCGGCGTCGACATCGTGCGCGAGCAGATTCGCGTCGCCGCCGGCGCGCCGCTCTCCTTGCGCCAGGAGGAGGTAAAGCTCTGCGGTCACGCCATCGAGTGCCGCATCAATGCCGAGCACCCGGAGAGCTTCACCCCCTCGCCCGGCACGATCACCGGCTACCACGCGCCGGGCGGACTGGGCGTGCGCATCGACAGCGCGCTCTACCAGGGCTATACGGTGCCGCCGCACTATGACAGCCTTGTCTCCAAGCTGATCGTCCACGGCTCCTCGCGCAACGAGGCGCTGATGCGGCTCCGCCGCGCCCTCGAGGAATACGTGATCGCCGGCATCGAAACGACGATCCCGCTGCACCAGCGCCTCCTCGAGGCTCCCGACTTCATCGACGGGACCTACGACATCCATTGGCTCGAGAAATTCGTCGGCCGCGAGGGGCGAGGCTGACCCGGCACCGCGCTCCTCGATGGCCGCTCTGACGCCGGAGCTCCTCTTGCAGGCCTATGCGGCCGGCATCTTTCCGATGGCCGAATCGGCCGACGATCCCGAGCTCTATTGGGTCGATCCGGTGCGGCGCGGCATCCTGCCGCTCGACGCCTTCCATGTGCCGCGAAGCCTCCGCCGCACCTTGCGCCGCGACATCTTCGAGATTCGCTGCGACACCGCCTTCACCGCCGTCATGCGCGGCTGCGCCGAACCCGCTGCCGACCGCCGGCAGACCTGGATCAACGACGAGATCATCGCGCTCTACAGCGAGCTCCACCGCCGCGGCGCGGCGCACAGCGTCGAGGCCTGGTACGAGGGCGCGCTGGTCGGCGGCCTCTACGGCGTCGAGCTCGGCGCCGCTTTCTTCGGCGAGAGCATGTTCAGCCGCGTCACCGATGCGAGCAAGGTCGCGCTCGTCCATCTCGTCGCCCGCCTGCGCCGCGGCGGCTTCACGCTGCTCGACACCCAGTTTGTGACGGCGCATCTGCAGCGCTTCGGCGCGATCGAGATTTCCCGGCGCGAATACCATGCCCGCCTTGCCGCGGCGCTGCGCCGGCGCGCCCAGTTCCCGGTCAAGCTGCCGGCGGCGGATGTTCTCGCGGCGCTCGCTTGAGCTGCCCCACTCTTACTATTGCGCGCCGCCGGCGAGGCAATCGATGCGTTTGGCCGGATCTACCCCTTGGGCGGAGCGCCCTCCGGGGAAGCGGCGTTGGTGTCGCGGCAGTCGAGGACGGTGAGGTCGTAGACGGGATCTTCGAGGGCCGAAAGCGCCGGGCTCGACTTGAACATCCAGCCGCTGAAGATGCGGGTGACGGTGACGGCGGAGGCGCCCGGCTTCACCTCGTCGACTTCGAGGAAGACCGAGGTCTCGGGCGGCTCTTCGGGCGGCCGCTTGACGCAGGCGCGGGCCGTGATGAGGAGGGCGCCGAAGCGGACGCTCTTGCCGACTGGCGCATCGATCGTCGAGATGCGCGCCGTCGTCTTGTCGAGTCCCTGCAAAACCGCAACCGTCTCGCCGCGCGCCGGCAGCGCGGCCGCGCCGAGCGCCAGAAAGGCGAGCCAGGGAAGGGCCGGTCGCAGCCGCGCCACCTCAGCCCTTCTTATAGGGGTTGACGAGCCCGTCGAGCAGGGCCCGGACGACGTCGCGGAACTGCGCCTCGTCGGCACCCATGAGCACGGCGTCTTCGAGCGCCTCCTGCGCCAGCTCGCGGATCTCTTGCAGGTTCTGGGTCAGCACCTTGATCTTCTCGCGGCAGGAGAGCGGCTCGCCGGCCGGCGAGCGCCAGATGGTTCGGGCGAGGATATCGTCGTCGCTCATGCGCCCTCCGCCGGTTTTTGCGCGGCAAAGCGCAGGCGCACGTAATCGACCGTCCACAGCCCATCGGCATTGCAGAGCGCCGGCCGCAGCGCCGCCTCGACCTCGTCGATGAAGGCCGCGCGCTCCGCCGCCGAAATGCGGGCGAGGAAACTCTCGGCGAAGGTTTCGAGCCAATCGCCGAGGCGGCCCGGCAGCGGGGTCGGCCGCGGGATGAGGACCATCTCCCGGACAAGGAAGCCGCGCCGTTCAAGGCGCGCCCGATACTCCTCGGGCGAGGGGAAATACCAGGGATTGGCGGCGGCGCCGTCGATCCCGCGCCGCGCCAGGGCGGCGCCGAGGGCATCGACGACGCGACCGACATTGCCAACCCCGCCGCATTCGGCAACGAAGCGTCCGCCGGGCTTCAGAGCACGCCAGACGCCGTCGATCACCGCATCCGGATCGCGCATCCAATGCAGCGCCGCGTTGCTGAAGACCGCGTCGAACTCGCCGGCGAAGAGCAGCCGGTTGCCGTCGATGCGGCGCGCATCGAGGCCGCGCGCCCGTGCCGCCGCGACCTGCTCGGCGCTGGCATCGACGCCGACGACTTGCGCCCGCGCGGCGAGAGTCGCGGTGAGCGCGCCGTCGCCGCAGCCGAGATCGAGGATGCGCTCGCCTGGCTGCGGGTCGAGGAGATCGATAAGCGGCGCGCCGAGCGCCGCGACGAAGCCGGCGTTGCGCCGATAGCGCGCCGGATCCCAGTGCTGCTCGATGACGGCGCTCTTGGCGCGCTCGCCGGAGCCGCTATTTGGGGGCAGCAGGTTGGCCGCCATTCTGGCCGCTCCCTTGCGCCCCGCCGGTCGCGCCCGGCCCCGGCGCGCCGGGAGCCGGGGCGAGGCTCGGCGGCGCCGCGCCGCCGCCGGGTGCCCCCTGCCCGCCGCTCGTCGGACTACCCGTCGCGTTGAAGATGTATTTGCTGATCATGTCCTCGATGCTGACCGGGGCGTTGGTATAGCTGATCTGCCCACCCGGCTTGATCATCTCGTCGGCGGAACCCGGCAGCAGGGCCAAATACTTGTCGCCGAGAAGCCCGCTGGAGACGATGGAGGCCACCGTATCCGTCGGCAGCTTCACCGTCGGATCGATGCTCAAGGTGAGGACCGCCTCATAGGTCTTGGGATCGAGCGATGTGGAGACGATGCTGCCGACCTTGATGCCGCTGATGCGTACGTCGCCGCCTTCGCGCACGCCGTCGATCTTGGAGAATTTCGCCGTGACCTCGTAGCCGCTCACCGCATGCACCTGCGCGGTGCTGTAGGCGAAGATGAGAAAGAGCGCGGCGATGACGAGCACGACCGCGCCCATCACGGTCTCGATGACGTTACGGCTCATTCGCGACGGTCCCCTCTCGGCCCGATTCCCTTTGCCCTACTCCGGGCGCCACGGCTCGTAATCCCCGGTCGATTTGGCGCGGTGTCCGCCCCGCAGAACCGAGCCCGGTGGCCGGTATGCGAGGGGCGTGCCGCTCAGATTCGGCACATGCTCCTTCTGCCAGGGATAATGCGGCCCCTCGCCCGGCCGCGGCGGCGCGTCGATCGTGTGGTGCAGCCAGGCGTGCCATTGCGGCGGCACGCGCGAGGCCTCGACCTCGCCGTTATAGAGCACCCAGCGCCGCTCGCGGCTCGCCATGCCGCCGCCCCGGACGAGAGCGCGCCTCGCCTTCTCGCGGTAATAGCGATTGCCGAACTGGTCGGTGCCGACCAGCTCGCCCTTCCACCAGGTGAAGAGCCGAGTCCCGATGCTCATTGCAATCCGATCGACCTCGAGCTGAGCCGCCGGCAGGCGCCGACGAGCATGGCGTTTGCGGCGCGGACTATAGGCAAGGGGTCGTTGGTCCGTCCAGACCCAGAGCAGGATACGAGCAGGGTATGGCGGCGCCGCGGACGCCCTTGTCGGAGCCGGGCCACGGGATGGTAGAGTCCGCGGAAGCCGCGGCGGAGGAGACCCGACATGCTGCCCTTCGAGAAGACCGAGTTCCTGGCCCGCATCGCCAAGACGCAGCAGCGCATGGCAGCGCGCGGCATCGACACGCTCCTCGCCGTCGATCCCGCCAACATGAATTACCTGACCGGCTATGACGGCTGGTCCTTCTATACGCCGCAGGCGGTGATCGTGGCGGAGAGGCAGGCGGAGCCGATCTGCATCACGCGCGGCATGGATGCGAACGGCGCGAAGCTCACCACCTTCCTCGACCACAGCAATATTATCGGCTATCCGGACCACTACGTCCAATCGACCGAGCGGCATCCGATGGATTACATCGCCGAGGTGCTGCGCCAGCGCCGGCTCGACCGCGGCACTATCGCCCTCGAAATGGACGCCTATTATTTCTCGCCGGCCGGCTACGAGGCGCTGAAGCGCCATCTGCCGAACGTCCGATTCGTCGATTCGGGCCAGCTCGTCAATTGGGTGCGTGCGGTGAAGTCGCCACGCGAGATCGCCTATATGAACGAGGCGGCGCGCATCATCGAGAAGACGATGCAGGTGGCGATCGACACGATCCGGCCGGGCGTGCGGCAATGCGACGCCGCCGCCGCCATCTCCGCCGCCTACATCTCCGGCACAGCGGAATTCGGCGGCGACTACACCGCCTTCGTGCCGATGCTGCCGACCGGAATCGGCACCTCGACCCCGCATCTCACCTGGACGGACCGCCGCTTCGTCCGCGGCGAGGCGACGATCATGGAGCTGGCGGCAAGCCGGCTCCATTACCACTGCCCGATGGCGCGCACGGTCTTTCTCGGCAAGCCGCCGCAGAAGATGACCGACACCGCGAAGATCGTCCTCGAAGGGACGGATGCGGCGCTCGAAGCGGCCAAGCCCGGCGCCACTTGCGAGGCGGTAGAGGCGGCCTGGCGCGCCGTCATCGCCCGCCACGGCATCGTCAAGGAGTCGCGCATCGGCTATTCCGTCGGGCTCAACTACCCGCCCGATTGGGGCGAGCACACGATGAGCCTTCGCCCCGGCGACAAGACGGTGCTCGAGCCCAACATGACCTTCCACGTCATTCCCGGCATCTGGATGGATGATTGGGGCATCGAGATCAGCGAATGCATCCATGTGACCGAGAGCGGCGCGCGGCGCTTCACCGATTTTCCGCGGAAGCTCTTCGTCACCGAGTGAGGACGGTCGCAGCCTCACCCATTGCGGCGCCCCTCATCGCGAGCCCGGCGGCGACGCAACCCAGCCTCTCCGCTTGCGGAGATGGATTGCCGCGCGCCGAACGCGATGACGATTCCGCAGAATCGGGGGACTGGTGCATCTTCGCCACATCTGGTGTCGATTTTTTCCACAGCCACGAAATATGGTTGCGCCGCCGCGGCGCTCTGGCAGAATTGCGGCGCTCTGGGGGCGAAACTGGTCGGGGGGGCGGAGAATTGGCCGACTTGATCGCCGCGAGTCAGGCAGTCTACAGCTCGCGACGCTGAAAAGCGCAATACCACTGACAAGAAAGCATCCGCCCTCATTCGGCGGAATGTGAAAGTTCGCAAGCAAAACGCCCAACCTCGAAGTGAGGTCGCCAGGTGTTGTCTTGGTTTGACTTCAATCTTTGCTTTCACACTGGCGCCCCGTATCGAAAGCAGATCTTTTAAGCCCAAAAATTGTCTTGCAATTAACCAAAGTTTGCTACATCTTGTTTGTCCAACCGCGGAGCTGCACTAAATCTTGAATGCTCGGCGGAGTGAAGAGGGGTAGGGAGCAGACGCATGCGTTTCGGACGTCGGTTCACCGTCGCGGGCCAGGATCCTTATGCCGGGATCGACTTCCGCAAGACGACAAGCGAGATCCGCAACCCGGACGGCTCGGTCGTCTTCCAGCTCGCCGATATCGAGGTGCCGGCGGAGTGGAGCCAGGTCGCCTGCGACATCCTCGCCCAGAAATATTTCCGCAAGGCCGGCGTGCCGGCGCGCCTCGTGGCGGTCGCGGAGCCCGACGTCCCGGCTTGGCTGTGGCGCAGCGTCCCGGATGAGGCGGCGCTTGCCGATTTGCCGCCGAAGAGCCGGAGCGGCGGCGAGAAGAGCGCGAAGCAGGTCTTCGACCGCCTCGCCGGGACCTGGGCCTATTGGGGCTGGAAGGGCGGCTATTTCGACGCCGAGGAAGATGCGCGCGCCTATTACGACGAGACGCGCTACATGCTGTGCCGCCAGATGGCCGCGCCCAACTCGCCGCAATGGTTCAACACCGGCCTCCACTGGGCCTACGGCATCGACGGCCCGGCCCAGGGACACTATTACGTCGACTACCGCACCGGCGAGCTCACGGCGTCGGAAAGCGCCTACGAGCACCCGCAGCCGCATGCCTGCTTCATCCAGAGCGTCGCCGACGACCTCGTCAACGAGGGCGGCATCATGGATCTCTGGGTGCGCGAGGCGCGGCTCTTCAAATACGGCTCGGGCACCGGCTCCAATTTCTCGAAGCTGCGCGGCGAGAACGAGAGGCTGTCGGGCGGCGGCCGCTCCTCGGGCCTCATGAGCTTCCTCAAGATCGGCGACCGCGCGGCCGGCGCCATCAAATCCGGCGGCACGACGCGGCGCGCCGCCAAGATGGTGACGGTCGACATCGACCATCCCGATATCGAGGACTATATCGACTGGAAGGTGCGCGAAGAGCAGAAGGTGGCGGCGCTCGTCGCCGGCTCCAAGCTCGCCGACAAGCATCTCAACCGCGTCATGGCCGCCTGCGCCGAAGGCGTGGGCGAGGCCCGCTTCGACCCGGCGCGCAACCCTGTGCTGAAGCGCGAGATCCGCGCGGCGCGCAAGGCGATGATTCCCGAGAATTTCATTCAGCGGGTCATTCAATTCGCGCAGCAGGGCTATACGCGGATCGACTTCCGCACCTACGATACGGACTGGGATTCAGAGGCGTACCTTACGGTCTCCGGTCAGAACTCGAACAATTCGGTCCGTCTCACCAACGATTTCATCGAACGTGTCCGCAGCAACGGCGAGTGGCACCTGACGCGCCGCACCGACGGCAAGATCGCCAAGACGGTGAAGGCGGCCGAGCTGTGGGAGAGGATCGCCTATGCCGCCTGGGCCTCGGCCGATCCCGGCGTCCAGTACGATACGACGATCAACGAGTGGCACACCTGCCCCGAGAGCGGGCGCATCAACGCCTCGAACCCGTGCTCGGAATACATGTTCCTCGACGACACGGCGTGCAACCTCGCCTCGCTCAATCTCGTCGCCTTCCGCAGCGCCGAGGGCGGCTTCGATGCGGAGGCCTTCGCGCATGCCGTGCGCCTCTGGACGGTGACCCTCGAAATCTCCGTCCTCATGGCCCAATTCCCGTCGAAGGAGATCGCGCGGCTTTCCTACGATTACCGCACGCTCGGCCTCGGCTACGCTAATATCGGCGGGCTCCTGATGGCCCTCGGCCTCGGTTATGACAGCGCCGAGGGCCGGGCGCTCTGCGCCGCGATCACGGCGCTGATGACCGGGACGAGCTATGCCGCCTCGGCCGAGATGGCGGAAGAGCTCGGCGCCTTCCCCGGCTTCGCCAAGAACCGCGAGGCTATGCTGCGCGTCATCCGCAACCACCGCCGCGCCGCTTATGGCGAGACAACCGGCTATGAGGGGCTGTCGATCCTGCCGGTGCCGCTCGACGCGGCGCATTGCCCCGATCCGCATCTCGTCGCCGCGGCGAAGGCGGCATGGGACGCGGCGGTCGAGCGCGGCACCGCGCATGGCTATCGCAACGCCCAGGTCACGGTGATCGCGCCCACCGGCACGATCGGCCTCGTCATGGATTGCGACACGACGGGGATCGAGCCCGATTTCGCCCTCGTCAAGTTTAAGAAGCTTGCCGGCGGCGGCTACTTCAAGATCATCAACCGCATGGTCCCGGCGGCGCTGAAGGCGCTCGGCTATGGCGAGGCGGAGATCGCCGCCATCGAGCGCTACGCCGTCGGCCACGGGACGCTCGACGGCGCTCCCGCAATCGACCATGCGGCGCTGCGCGCCAAGGGCTTCGGCGCAGACCAGATCGCCGCCGTCGAGAGCGGTCTTGCCGCCGCCTTCGACATCAAATTCGCCTTCAACCGGTGGACTCTGGGCGAGGCGTTCTGCACCGAGACGCTGGGCTTCACCGCGGCGCAGCTCGACGACCCCGCCTTCGACCTGCTCCCGGCGCTCGGCTTCACGCGCGCCGAGATCGAGGCGGCGAACACCTATTGCTGCGGCGCCATGACCCTCGAAGGCGCGCCGCATCTGAAGCCCGAGCACCTCCCCGTCTTCGATTGCGCCAACCCGTGCGGACGCAACGGCACGCGCGCGCTCTCGGTCGAGAGCCACATCCTGATGATGGCGGCGGCGCAGCCCTTCATCACCGGCGCCATCTCGAAGACGATCAACATGCCGAACGCCGCCACGGTCGAGGCCTGCAAGGACGCCTATATGCTGTCCTGGCGGCTTGGACTCAAGGCGAACGCCCTCTACCGCGACGGCTCCAAGCTGTCGCAGCCGCTCTCGGCTGCGCTCGTCGGCGACGACGAGGAGGAAGACGCGGTCGGCGAGCTGCTCGCCCAGCCGCCGGCGCAGCGCGCGCCCGTCATCGCCGAGCGCATCGTCGAGCGGGTGGTGGAGCGCGTCGTCGAGCGCCACCGCGCCGAGCGGCGCCGCCTTCCGCACCGCCGCAAGAGCTATACCCAGAAGGCGATCGTCGGCGGGCACAAAGTCTATCTCCACACCGGCGAATACGAGGATGGCAGCCTCGGCGAAGTCTTCATCGACATGCACAAGGAGGGCGCCGCCTTCCGCTCGCTGATGAACAACTTCGCCATCGCCATCTCGATCGGTCTGCAATACGGCGTGCCGCTCGAGGAGTTCGTCGAGGCCTTCACCTTCACGCGCTTCGAGCCCTCGGGCATGGTCGAGGGCAACGACGCCATCAAGATGGCGACCTCGATCCTCGACTATATCTTCCGCGAGCTCGCCATCTCCTATCTGGGGCGCAACGATCTGGCGCATGTGCAGCCGGCCGACCTCATGCCCGACACGGTCGGCAAGGGCGTCAGCAAGGAGAGCCTGCCCGAGGCCGATGACGGCGGGCGCAAGGAGATCGCGGCGGTCATGCAGCGCGTCGCCTCCAACGGCTATGTGCGCAACAAGCTGACCGTGCTCCAGGGCGGCGGGCGCGGCGCAGCGACGGCGAGCCTCGAGATGGCGGGCGCGGCGCCCGGCACATTCGTCGCGGCAACGGCGGCGGCCACCAGCCTCGCCGCCGGCTTGCAGGCGACGACGGCGCTCGCCACCGCGGACAGCCGGATCGCGCAGATCCGCGCCGCCCGCATGAAGGGTTACGAGGGCGACAGTTGCGGCGAATGCGGCAACTTCACCCTGGTGCGGAACGGAACCTGCCTCAAATGCGACACCTGCGGCGGCACTAGCGGCTGTAGTTGAGCGCAACCGGCACCGATCCAATCCTCCCGGTCGGTTCCGCGTATTGAGGCAGAAATTCGGGGTGCGGCCAAAACCGCACCCCCTTTTTTTGCGGTTTCGCAGCCGATTCCAAACGATGACAGTAGTTGACGATGAAACGTCGTCACCGAGACTAGTCTGAAGGCGGAGAGGGCAATGCGGGTGCTGAACGCGTCGGCGCGTCTTCCGTCGCTCCTCGCGCTACTTGTCCGTTGGTACCAGAAAAAGCCGAAGGCGAATTCTCGCGAGTTGTTCGCCGAACGCGAAGCGAGGGTGCCCAGCTTGTCACCACGTGCAGCAGGCGGCCGGTCGTGATCCTTTCCGCCGAGAAGTACGTCTCGCTCAGCTAGAACCGGCCGAGCAGCTTCCTCGCTCTTCTGCAGCCAGGGCCGGATTTCGAGCCGCGCCGGGCGGCACTTCCGGCATTTTGCCGGCTCCGGCATTCGGAATCTTGATCCGTGGAGGGCGGCGCCGGTAGTCAGCTCCGCCGATGATCGAGATAAGCCGTAAGAACTCGGGAGGCGCCGCAGCACCCTAAACGATCAGCGTGTCGTTGACGTGCCATTCGACGGAGGCGCGCTCGCCGGCGGCGCGCGGCCTCACCGCGAAGCGGTGCTGCTGCTTCAGGACCAGAGTGGGCCCGCCCTCGATATCGAGCGTGTAGCGATGCATCTCGCCGACGAACGAGACCTCGCGCACGCTGACGGCAAGGCTGTTGACCTCGCCCGCGCGATGTCGCCCGTCATCGTCGCGGAAGGCAAGCTTCTCCGGGCGAATCGCGAGCATGACCGTCGCGCCCGCCGGGGGTGGCGCCGCTGAAATCGCCGTAACGTTTGCGCCCGCGATGCCGACCGTCACGGCATCGCCGCGGCTGTCGAGGACGGTGCCTTCGAGGAAATTCGATTCGCCGATGAAGCTCGCGACGAAACGGTCGGCGGGGCGATCGTAGAGCTCCGACGGGCTGCCGAGCTGGGCGATGCGCCCTTCGTTCATGACGGCCACCCGATCGGACATGACGAGCGCCTCGCGCTGATCGTGGGTGACGTAGATGAAGGTGATGCCGAGGCGGCGATGAAGGTGCTTCATCTCGAGCTGGAGCTCTTCGCGGAGCTTCTTGTCGAGCGCGCTCAACGGTTCGTCCATGAGGAGGACGCGCGGCTTGAAGATGATGGCGCGGGCGAGCGCGACGCGCTGCTGCTGGCCGCCCGAGAGCTGCCGCGGGTAGCGGCCTTCATAGCCGCGCAGGCGCACGGTCTCGAGAGTCTCGGCGACGCGGCCGGCGATCTCGGCCTTGGCGATGCCGCGCTGCTTCAGCGCGAAGCCGATATTCTCGGCGACCGTCATGTGCGGAAAGAGCGCGTAGTTCTGGAACACCATGCCAATGCCGCGGCGGTAGGGCGGAACGGCGACGATCGGCTGCCCGTCGATATAGATCTCGCCCGCGTTCGGGTAATCGAAGCCAGCGATCATCATGAGGGTCGTCGTCTTGCCCGAACCGCTCGGACCGAGGAGCGTGATGAACTCTCCGGGTTCGATCCCGAGGTTGAGCTCCTTGACCGCGGCGACAGAGCCGAAGCTCTTGGAGACGTTCTCCAGCCGAACGGCGGCGCCGGCGAAGCCCGAGATTCCGATTTTGGATTCGCCTTCCATGGCGGGTACACCATTCCTCCCGTCGGGAATGGTAGTGCAACAGTGACGCCGGCACCATGGTCCGGCCGCGGCAGCGCAGCGGGGGCGGATTGACGAAGCGTCCCTGCCGGCTATCGTCAATGCACATGCGCGACGGGGAAGGCAGATGATGGCAGGAGCGGCCAAGCGAGTCCGGCGCGCCTCGCGCCCGCGGCTCACGCATCCGGCGCTGGTGCTGCCGCTCCTCGCCTATCTCGCGGCGTTCTACGCCTACCCGGTCGCGGCGATGATGTTCCGCAGTATCGCCGAGCCGCACTGGACGCTCGACAATTTCCGCAAGATCGTCGAGACGCCGGTCTTTCTCTATGTGCTCTGGCTGACCTTCCGCATCGCCTTCGTCGTCACCATTGCCGCGCTGCTCCTCGGCTTTCCCGTCGCCTATCTGCTGGCGCGCATCGACCGCACGAAATCGAACCTCCTCATGATGCTGGTGCTGCTGCCCTTCTGGACGAGCATCCTGGTGCGCACCTATGCCTGGATGGTGCTGCTCGGGCGCGAGGGCATCGTCAACCAGTTCCTCCTCTGGATCGGCGCCACCGATGCGCCGATCCGCCTCCTCAACACCACCTTCGCCGTCTATGTCGCGATGGTGCACATCCTGCTGCCCTTCATGATCCTGCCGCTCTATAGCGTCATCCGCGGCATCGACGGCAATCTGATGCGCGCGGCGGAGGGCCTGGGCGCGACGCCGCTCGGCGTCTTCCGCCAGATCGTGCTGCCGCTGTCGTTGCCCGGGATCGCGGCGGGATGCCTTCTCGTCTTCATCCTCGCCCTCGGCTTCTTCATCACGCCGGCGCTCGTTGGCGGTCCCCGGGACCTCATGATCGCCGTCCTCATCCAGCAGCAGGTCGAGCTCTTCAACTGGCCCTTCGCCTCGGCGCTCGCCGTACTGCTGCTGGCCTCGGCGCTGCTCGCCTTCGCCGCCATCGCAAAGCGCCTCGGCCTCGAAGAGGCGATCGGCCGTGCCGCGCGCTAGGCGGTCGCGACAGGCGCAGCGCCGCGGCACGAGCCGAGGGCTCACCCTCGTCGCCGGCCTCGTCTTCCTCTACCTTCTTCTCCCGATCCTGATCGTCATCCCGGTGTCGTTCTCGTCCGGCAGCTATTTGGGATTCCCGCCGCCGGGCTTCAGCCTGCGCTGGTATCACAACTTCTTCGGCCGCGCCGATTGGCTCGGCGCCGCCTCTCTCAGCCTATGGATCGGCGGCGCCGTCATGGTGCTCTCGACCGCGCTCGGCACGCCGGCGGCGATCGCGCTCGTTCGCTCGAACTTCCCCGGGAGGAATCTTCTCGTCGGCTTCATCATCTCGCCGCTGATCGCGCCGGTGATCATTGTGGCGATCGGCCTTTATTTCTTCTATGCGCGGCTCGGCCTGGTCGGAAATCCGTTCGCTCTCGTCATCGCCCACACCTGCCTTGCCGTGCCTTTCGTCGTCATCAATGTCTCCGCGGCGCTGCAAGGCTTCGATGAACGCCTCGAACATGCCGCGATGAATCTCGGCGCGACGCCGTGGCGCACCTTCTGGCAGGTCACCTTCCCCATCATCCGCCCCGGCATTCTCGCCGGCGCGCTCTTCGCCTTCATCAGCTCCTTCGACGAGCTCGTCGTCGCGCTCTTCGTCTCGGGCAGCACCGCCGTGACCTTGCCGCGCAAGATGTGGGACAGCATCCGCTTCGAGATCGATCCGACGATTGCCGCCGTGTCGACGATCCTCATCGTGCTGGCGAGCGCGATTTTCCTCAGCGCTGAGCTGCTGCGCCGCCGCTCCGAACGGTTGCGCTCCGCGGCGCCGCTCCCGGAGCCCTCGGCGAAGGAGGCTTTGCCGGACGGGGCGACTGTGATTTGATGGCCGGCGCTGGTCGCCGACGCTGACGGAGACCGTCGCCGAGCTCGCGACCCAGGCCAAAGAATGGGGAGGAAACTCGATGCGCGACGATCGACAGCTTCTTGATTTCTTGTTCTCTCTTTCGGAGCAGTCGCCGCATGCGGCGGATTACACGCGGCGCAACTTCCTGCGCCTCGCCGCGCGGCTCGGGCTCGGCGTCGGCGCCGCGGCGGCGTTCAGCCGCATGCTGGGTCCGCCCTTGGCGCTCGCCGCGGCGCCGCCGGCGCTGCCCGAGATCACCTCCATTCCCGACCGCCTCAAGGGCAGCGGGGTCGTGCGCGTCTGCTCCTATGGCGGCGCCTTCCAGGATGCGCAGCGCAAGGCCTATTTCGAGCCCTTCGAGCGCCTCTCCGGCATCAAGGTGATCGAGTCCCAGGGCCCGGATCCGGTCAAGCTCAAGGCGATGGTCGACACCAAGAACGTCGAGTACGACGTCGGCGAATTCGACCGCGCCAGCGTCATCAACCTCGAGAAGAAGGGCGACTACTGGGAGCCCATCGACTACAGCCTCGTCGACACCGCCAACATCGACAAGGCATTCCAGTACAAATACGCGCTCGACATGCTGCCCTACGCGCAGACCTATGCCTATCGCGCCGACGTCTTCAAGGAGGCGAAGCCGCAGAGCTGGGCGGATTTCTGGGACACCGAGAAGTTCCCGGGACCGCGCACCATGCCGGCGGGGTCCGGCGGCCTCACGCCCTTCCTCGAAGCCGCGGTGCTGGCCGAGGGGGCGCCGATGGACAAGATCTATCCGATCGACATCGACAAGGCCTATGCGAGCCTCGCCAAGATCAAGCCCGCCGTCGTCAAATGGTGGGAGGCGGGCGCGGTTCCGGCGCAAATGCTGAACGACAAGGAGGTCGTCATGGGCGTCGCCTGGAACGGCCGCATCGCCGCCATCCAGGCGAATGGCGCCCCCGTCGAGATCGGCTGGCGTCAGGGCGCGCTCCGCACCGATGCCTGGGCCGTGCCGAAGGGCGCCGCCAACCGCGACAACGCCATGAAGTTCACCGCCTTCATCACCATGCCGATCCCGCAGGCGCGGCTGTCGATGCTGATCCCCTACGGCTTCGTCAACAATGTCGCGGCCGAGCATCTGCCGGCGGAGCGCCTCGCCGTGCTGCCGACGGCGCCCGCCATCAAGAAGCAGATGTTCATCTATGATTCGCAGTGGTGGGCCGACAACCGCGACAAGGTCATCGAGAGATGGTCGAGCTGGCTCCTGCAGTAGCTTCGGAGAGAGGTCTCGTCCCATGCCCCAGCTTTCGAAGCAGAAGCAATTCGTGCTCGCCTGGCTCGACGAGCAGGCGCGGCGATTTTCCGACTGGCACCTCAAGATCTGGAACTACGCCGAGCCGGCCTGGCGCGAATACAAATCGGCGAAGGCCTATTGCGACCTGCTGCGCGCCGAAGGGTTCACGGTCGAGGAGGGTTCGGGCGGCATGCCGACCGCCTTCGCCGCAAGCTGGGGCAAGGGCGGCCCGGTGCTCGGCAGCTATGCCGAATACGACGCCGTGCCCGGCAATTCGCAGCAGGTCGTCCCGCACCAGGCGCCGCGGCCGGGACTGCACCCCTGGGCCGCGGGACACACCGATCCGCATTCCGCCCTCGGCACGACGGCGCTCGCGGGCGTGCTCGCCGCCAAGGCGGCGATGGAGAAATTCGGCCTCGCCGGCACGCTGAAATTCTTCGGCGAGCCCGCCGAGAAGGTCTGCGGCTCGAAGCCGGTGCATGCGGCCAAGGGCTATTTCGACGGCGCCGACGCCTTCATCTCCTACCATCCGCACTTCACGAACACGGCGATCTGGGACACGCAATGCGGCTCCTATTGGAGCGCCGTCTTCACCTTCGAGACGCTGGCGCCCGAGACCTGGATCGACAAGAGCCTTGTCCCGACGCGGCACACCTCGCACGCGGCGGCGCGCTGCCCCGGCGCCATCGACGCGCTCTGCCTCATGTATACGATGACGAAATACACGAAGGAGGCGATGTTTCCGCATACCGGCACCTGGACGGTCAACGAATTCGTCCTCGCCGCCGGGGATGCCAGCTCCGACAACCTGCCGCCGCGCTTCAGCCAGATTCAATATGCCTGGCGCTCGCCGATGCTCGGCATTCAGCAGCAGATCTACAACGTCCTCGCCAACAACGCGCGCCACGCCGCCGCCGCGACCGGCTGCCAGGCTTCGGTGCGCTGGGTGACGAAGACGCGCGTCGGGCTCACCAACCATGCGATGGCGGCGCTCGCCTTCGCCAATATGGAGCTCGTGGGCGCCCCGAAATTCGGCGAGGAAGCGCGCGAATTCGGCCGCAAGATCCAGGCCAATCTCGGCATCGAGCCGATGGAGAATCCCTTCATCGCGGATGCCGAGCGGCTGATGCCGCCGCAGGAATACGAGGCCTATCTGCGCCGGGCGCTGCCCGCCTGGCAGCTCAACTACACCTCGGACGATTACGTCGACTATAGCTGGCACGCCCCGACCGTGCGGCTGCTGACGATGCGCCCGCGGCTGCGGCCGCCGAATGAGAGCTACGAGTATCCCGCCTGGGTGAACAATGCGCTGGGCGGGCTGCCGGCGGCGATCGATCCCGGCATCATGCTCGGCGCGAAGACGATCGCCGGGACCCTCATCGACCTCCTGACCGAACCCGAGACGCTGCGTCGCGCGCAGGACGAGTTCAAGGAGCGGACGGGCGGCGGCATCGGCGGCACGAAATGGGTGGCGCCGCTGCTGCCGCGCGACTTCGCGCCGCCTGTCGATCTGCGCTGGCCCGAATATATCGAGACGGTGCGCGGGCGCGAGTGGTGGCTGCCGACGCCGGCCGCCGGATCGGGGGCGGGCGAGCCGCTCTGATTTGCGGGCGCACCAAAGAGGAATTCTCTCCCCGAGGGGAGAGGGGATCAGCGCGCCGGCTGGACGGAACGCGATAGCTCTGCCCGGAAGCAAAGGGAGAGGTTCGGGAGGGCCTGACCGCAGCAGGCCGCAGTCTTACCCGAACGCGCTCTTGTACCAGGGCTTCTTCTTGATGAGCTGCAGGCCGAACTGGCCCTGAAGGTTGGCGATCTGTCGCGTATCGCGCGCCCGCCTGACGTTCTGCTCCTGCGCCTCGATCGCCTTGAGCAGGCGGGCTGCCGTCGCATCCTTGGCGAGGGCCTCGGGCTTGCCGGCGAACTTCGCCGCGTATTTGTCGAGCGCGTCGGTGAGCTGTTGGAGCTTCAGGAGGTCGGCCGCTTTGCCTTCGTCATCCTCCATCGCATGCACGGTCCGCTCTTCGCCGCGCTTCATCGGCGTGCCGTGATCGTCGACGAGCTGATTGTTGGCGGTGGCGCTGGCTCCAGGATAGCCGATGACGGAGAGCTTCGTGTAGCCGCTTTTCTTCAGAAGATCCCAGACCTGCTTGGCGAACGCGTCGTCCTGCTTCTCGCCCTCGGGTCCGCCCGCCGCGGTGAAGCAGCCGGCGAGATAGATCTTTCCGCCGTAATTCTTGCCGATGTTCTTCTTCTTGTCCGGGTTGCCGGTCAGGATCGCGACGATCTGCTGCGGCGTCTTCATCCCGAGCTTGGCGCCGATGACCCGCCCGGGCAGGATCTTCGGCGTGCCGTGGGCGGTCAGCACGATATCGCCCGTGACGCCGCCGAAATCCGCGTTGGCGTCCGTCTGCGGCTTGACCCCGAGCTTGTTGCCATAGACCTTGGCGGCGGTTTTGATCGTGTCGTCGGATTTGTCGTCGTGCACGTTGACGACGGCGTGCTTTTTCTTCTCGGCGAGAGTTTTCTTTATCTTGACATAATCTTTGACGACGACGGCTTCCTTGACGAATTTCTTGTCGGCCGTGTCCCTGACCTGAAAGAGAAGATCGTTGCCTGCGATCCCCGCGATTGCATAGGGGGCCTTGACGTTCTTGTCCTTCTTCACCGCATCGACGAGGCTCTTCGCGGCGCTCTCCTTGACAGGCAGTCCCTGTGCCTCGAGCCCGCTGCTGAGGAGGTCGGCGGCAACCGCGGCGACGAGCTTGCCGCCGTCATATTGGGCCAGCTTGACCTGGCTGCCGTCCTTCTTTCCATAGATCACGACGTTGATGTCTTTGGCCATGCCGCGGTCTCCCTCGCATCGTCGGCGGCTCGAAAAGCCTCTTCCCCTCCGAGCGCCCCGAAGTCAGCTCGGCTTGGCGCCGAGGCACGCAGAGAGTGTGGCGCCGATTGGCCGTTCGAACAAGCGTAGACTTGCGGTTGCACAGCGTCTCGACAGCGAAAGTTTTGGCTGGACCTCCTCCCTCCTCTGCCCTGCCCTGCGGCGCATCCTTCTCCAGCTCAGGCCGCCCGGATCTCGGCGAGGAAGCGGTCGACCTCGCTGCCGAGCGTCTCCGACTGCCGCGCGAGCTCGCCCGCCGCGGCGAGCACCTGTCCCGCGCTCTCGCCGGTCTCGGCCGCCGCCTTCGTCACCTCCGAGATATTGGTGCCGATGACGGCGGCGCCCGCCGCCGCCTGCTGGACGTTGCGCGAGATTTCCTGGGTGGCGGCGCCCTGTTCCTCGACGGCCGAAGCGATGGTGGTCGCGATGGTGTTCACTTGATCGATAATGGCGGCGATGCCCTTGATCGCCGTCACCACCTCGTTGGTGGCGGATTGGATCGAACCGATTTGAGCGGCGATCTCGTCCGTCGCCTTGCCGGTCTGCGTCGCGAGGCTCTTGACCTCGCTGGCGACGACGGCGAAGCCCTTGCCGGCCTCGCCGGCGCGGGCGGCCTCGATCGTGGCATTCAGCGCCAGCAGATTCGTCTGGCTCGCGATGTCGCTGATGAGCGAGACGACGACGCCGATCTTCGCCGCGGCCTCGGCCAGCACCTGCGACGTCTTGTCGATCTGGCCGACCTTCTCGACCGCCTCGCCGACGATCCGGGTCGACTGGTCGACTTGCCGCGCGATCTCTGTGATCGAGCCGGCGAGCTCCTCCGCGCCTGCGGCGACGGCCTGCACCCGGGCCGAGGACTCGTCATAGGCGGAGACGACCTCGCTCGATTGCCGGCTCGTCGCTTCGGCTGTCGTCGACATCGAGCGCGCGGACGCCTCCATCTGGCCCGCCGCGCTCGACAGCATCTCGACGACCTGCTTGACGCTGCCTTCGAAGCCGGCGGCGAGCTGCAGCATGGCGGCGCGGCGTTCCGCATCGGCCTTCTGCTTCATCTCTTCTTGCTCGGCACGCAGGCGTTTCGCGTCGATCATGCCCTGCCGGAAGACCTCGATCGCCTTCGCCATGGTGCCGATCTCGTCCCGCCGCCCCGCCCCGGCGATGGCGAGGTCGAGCTCGCCTTCGGCAAGGCGGCGCATCACCAGCGTGATCGCCTTGATGGGACGCGCGATTCCGCGACCGATCACCCAAGCGAGGGCGGCACCGAGCAGCAGCGCGGCCGCGACGATGGCGATCGCTGTGCGGTGCATGTTCCGGAGGAAGCTCTCGACCTCGGCGGAGAGCGCCTTCTCCTCGTCCGAGGCCGAGGCACGCACGGTTTCGGACAGCCGCGTGATCTCGGCGCCGCCTTTCTCGAGCACCTCGGCATTGAGGGCGTCGCGCTGCTGCACGAGGCCGATGACCTCGCCGAGCGCCGCCTCGTAGGCGGGAAGCGTCTTCAGAAGCTGCGCCGCCGCGTCCTGCTGCGCCGGATCGTCGAGCTTCGAGACGAGATCGGAGGCGACGCGGTAGATGTCCTTGAGCGCGGCCTTCGCGGCGGTCGCCACGGCGGGATCGCCGAGATCGAGGAAGCGGGTGATCTGCGAGCGCGTGTTGAACAACTTTTCCTGCGTCACGCCGGCGTAGTAGGCGTTCTCGAAATTGCCCTCGGCGAAGGCGGCCTGGTTGATGTCGTTGAGCTTGCCGCGCATCGATTCCGCGAGGTCATTGAGGCGCTTCGTCACCTCGGCCCGCTTCTTCATCAGCTCGACGATCTTGACGAAGCCGGCGCGGTACGCGTCAGTCGCCTTCTCCATCGCCTCGAAGGTGGCGCCGCGCTCGGTCCCGGCCGCGGCCGCCTTCGCGGCGCCGACATCCTTCTTCACCGCGTCATGCGCCTTCGCGATCTGCGCCAGCAGCTCGGGCCGGCCGCTGTCGAGATATTCGCGCACCTTGCGCTGGAGCCCCGCCATCTCCTCCCCGATATCACCGACGAGGCGGACATCGGCGGAGATCGCCTGCGAGGCCGTGAGCTTGGCGACGAGGCTGCCGAAGCCGATGGCGCCGCCGCCGGCGAGCAGCAGAAGCAGCAGCAGCACGCAGCCGAAGCCGAGCGCGACTCGCTGGAAGATGCTGAGCGAGACCGCGCCGATGAGACGCTTCACCATTTCGATCACCCTCGATTTCCGAGACCGCGCCGGCGCCATAGCGATGCCGGCGAAATGACGCTGGCGAGCGGCCGCCGGCCGGCGATGCGGCCGGCGGCCAAGCGAGCTGCCGAGACCTAGTCCTTGAAGGCCGCGGCGGGCAGCGCCTTGACCGTGCCCACCGGGCTTTGCAGCTTGCGCGCCGCAAGCGCCTCGCGCGCGGCCTGGTCGGAGACCGCACCGTCGCGCAACGTCTCGGCCGGCACGCGGTGGAGGCCGAAGAGGAAGGCGGTATCGGCCTTCACAATCTGGTCCATCTTCGGCGTGATGACGAAGTCGAGCGCCATCCGCTCCGGGCTGCCGCCGACGGCAGCGGGATAGTCGCCATAGAGCGCCGTCCACATGATCTTCTTGGTATAGCCCTCACCGCCTTCCTTCTCGGCCATCGCCGCGATCTCCATGGCGTTCTTGGGATCGGCGAGGAAGAGCTGCGCGTCGAGCTCGGCCTCCATCCAGCCTTTGACGACATCGGGCCGCGCCGCCATCAGATCCTGGCGCATGACGATGAAGCCGGCATCGGACTCATGGAAGTCGACGCCGCTCGCGACCCGGCGGGCGATGCCGTCGGCGAGGAACTTCGCCGGGATGGGCTCCCACAGCACCGCGGCGTCGAGCTTGCCATCCCTGAAATTCTTGGCGATCGCATCGGCGCCCTGGTTGAAGTAC